>VFQQ010000484.1_pt1 | contig 77887 bp, 138 predicted proteins | sample 3512341 | NCBI WGS metagenome assembly VFQQ01 (sample SAMN10412373, study PRJNA504923) | tailings metagenome | isolation source: Relicate 2 Philex TSF1 revegetated site | place: Philippines: Tuba, Benguet | collected 2017-08-29
CAGCACAGCAACATCACTGCACGCGCAGCTCGAGCAAGCGCTAGAGATGGCTCCTGTGCTCCCTGCTTCTTCACGCGCTCCAGGCAGATCGAGCAGCCGTTTGCAGAGCTACCAAACTTCAGCACTGGGCAGAGCGCAGCACGTGGGCATGTGGCATTGCCAGCGCACCTCTTCTTCATGCAGATGCGCTCCAGCTGATTGCCAGCTGGCTGTTTCTGTGCAGCTAAATACATAACTAACCCATTCGAACAAAGCACCCACCGCTTCTTCATGTAGATGCGCTCCAGCAGGCCCACGGAGCAGAGGATGGAGCCGATGTCGTACAGCCGCCGCTCAACCGTGATCTGCAGCAAAATCAATCGAATGTTAGCTCAAAAGAATGAGGTAATGCAGATGGAGCCGATGTCGTACAGCCGCCGCTCAACCGTGATCTGTGAAGGAACGAAGTGGAGAAGGCAGTCATTTGAACCGCCCGCCTGCATCTGCCACTATCCTGCAAGGATCGGACATGCCACATGCCACTCGCCGCCAAGCAAGCTCTGCTACCCATCAATCTAAGCCTGCCGCCCACCTGCGTCTGGCTGCGGTGCTTGGAGGGGTCGGACACGCCGCCGGGCCCAACCAGCACCGCCGCCGCGGCGGTCAGCGCAATGGGACCGCTCTGCTTGAGCAGCATGCGCACGAGGCGGCGGGACAGCACCCACAGCGAATGGCTGTTGCCCTTGCCGCTGCCAATCTCCTCGCCCTGCAGGCGAGCAGGAGGGAGTGCAAGGGAAGTTGAGGTTGCAGGTCAGGTGCACTGCAGTCAAAGGGGTGCCTGATGCAGCCGCCCAGCTGCACTTGCACACCAGGCAGGCACGCCAGCTGCCCTCTGCTTGTTTCGTTCAGAGATTGAGCGTGGGCAGGGCTGCTGTGCTATCAGCCACCACCGCCCAACTACCACAGGAAGCAGAACGGTGATTCAAGGGTCTGCCCACCTGCTCATTCACAATGATGAGCGTGGGTGCCCGGCGGATGCGGTCCTCCACCGGCACGCCTGCAAGCAAAAAAAGAACAAGAGCATTAGTTTACAGCATAAGTTCACAAGCTCCACGAGCAGCGCGCGGTCGATGCATGGAGAGCCGCTGCAGCAAGAAACATTTGCGTGCCTGCCTGCTGCTGCTGCTGCTGCTGCTGCTGCTGCTGCTGCTGCTGCTGCTGCTGCTGCTGTCACCCAGGCTGGTTGCGGCAGCTGAGGCTACTCGGCACAAGATGAGCCATGTGAACACGCACCGTTGGCCTCGTCCTGCGCCAGCTGCTCCAGCAGGCCGGGCAGGTGGTCAAAGCCGACCCACTCGTACATGAGCTTGCCCACGCGCCGCATGACCTGCAAGCATTTGGTAAGAAGCGATACATTATTTTAGAGCAGTTCAACTGGATGGGCTGCCCGTTCGTACATGAGCTTGCCCACGCGCCGCATGACCTGCGGCATGGCAGTACACGAGAAGCCGGTGTGTGTGTGTGTGAGCAGCACAAATGCAGCAGCACGAGAGGGTCAAGCACGTGTACGTGAGCTGACCCACGCGGTGCATGCAGTGCCTCGGCAGTGAGCGCTCCCCTTGCATGCCCCTGCACCCTCGCCAAAGAGCTGCATGACACGCCGGCCCAACGGCTTGGTGTTTCTGACACTCGTCCGCACCTCGATCGACTCGAAGACGTTGATGACGTCGTACAGGCGGCGGCGGGGCACCCCCAGCGCTTCCGCCACATCGTTCAGCATGAGCGGGTTGGGGCTGCCGTCGGCCTGCAGAGAACCACAAATGGGCAACCCATGCTCAGCAGGGCCGCAGTCATTCAACAGCAAGGGCAACCAAAGCGTGCCAAGTGCCACATGCCGCGCGGAGGGACGGCAGCCGCAGATTGATGCGGCCCTGCAGGGCCAAGATGCGTCTTCCGCCGCTGCTGCAGCGTCCCCCAGCAGCAAAGCCACAGCCTGTTGCAGATGGCAGCCACTCAATCTATTCTCTGCCCCGTGCTTCCAAAGCGCACCTGCAGGTGGCCAAACTGCTGCTGGAATCGCTCGCAGAGCAGCGTGAGCTCGCTTTTCTGGGCGACCGAGGTGCTGGGCGTGCGGGCGGCGGCGGCGGCTGCAGGCGCAAGGCGGGGTGAGCGGCGCGCACGGAACCAGAGTGTGAGGCAGGCAGCATTTACGGCAATTTGGGAAGCGGGAAACACGGCATCAGCTTGCGTGCAACTAAGACTGGTTGCTGTCATGCTGGCTGCCGCCGGGAGCCATCAGAACGCGCACATCCCCACCGCAGCCTGCGCCCCACCCCACACCCTCACCTGTCGCGGACTTGGGCGGCCGCTTGCTGCCCGGCTCAAACTCATCATCTGAACCGGAACCCAGCAGCTCGGCTGTGCGATAGGCGGGTGTGCGCGCCCGGCGGGTGGAGCGGCGCAGGCTGCCGCCACGCCGCCCGCGCCCGCCCTTGCCACGGCCACGCTCCTCCTCCTCTTCCTCTTCTTCTTCCTCCTCCTCCTCCTCGCCCTCCACCTCCTCTTCCTCATCCTCCGCTGCTGCGCCGTTGGCCGCGGCGGCGGCGGCGGCTGCCTGGTGGCGCCGCCGCGCCGCCGCCGCCACGCCGCCGCCGGCAGCCTTGGCCCGTCCGCTGCTGCCCGCTGAGCCGCCGCCATCACTGTCGGATTTGGAGCCCATGCCTAGCAGCAGGGCGGCAGCTGTGTTGTCATCATGATCCTCTACGGGCCCCCCCTTGTGAGCACCCACATCGCCCTCTGCTGCCTGCTGCTCATCAGCTGCTGCCTGCTGCGCCGCCGCCGCGCCGCCGTTGGCTGCGTCGCCGCCGGCCGGCGTTGCCTGCTGCACCTCGCCCTGCAGCGCTTTCAGCTTGGCTGCAGGGCCGCCGCCGGCGAGCTGCTCCTGAGCGCTGTCGCTGTCGGCCCTCGGTTCGGGCATCGGCGCGGGCTGGGGGGGCGGCAGCAGCGGCACTGGCATGCCGCGTCTGCTGCGGCCCTGGTGCTGCAGGGCAGGGTGGGCGGGGCAGGCGGGTTGCGTGATCATGCAGCGCAGGGAGCGGAGCAGAGCGAGGGGCCGTGGGAGGCCTCCCGCCGGCGCGGGCGCCGGGGCGGCCGCCGCAGCAGCTCTGCTGGGCGGCGTTCGGCGCTCACCTCAGTGGAATCAGCACCAGCTGCGCGACCAGTGAGAGGGCTGCCAGGCCTGCAGGGGGTGGGTGGCGCACGTTCAGGCTGGGCTTGGCGCACAGGGCGCGAGGAGCGGGGCGCCGCGCTCGTCCCACTGGATCCCAGCCTCATGCAGCGCGCTTCTGCGGGGCTCAAACCAGCTGGGGCCGCTGTTCGCCACCATGATGGCGCGCGACTTCAAACCAGGGCCCCTGCTGGCCATCGCGGGCACAATTGCCTGCGACCGACGGACGTTCCTTGCCTGGGCGGCCGCAAGCGCCTGGAGGTCGAGGCCAAGCCTTCCGAGCAGCGCGCTCCTGGGCGCCTGCGGGCCCTGGATGGGTGTGTTGGAGCAAGGGCTAAAGCTCTGCACAAGCGCGGCGGCCGGCGCGTCTGGTTCTGCCTGCGCCTGCGCTCCCTGGGATGAAGGACATGCGCGCCTGATCCAACCTTGTCACAATAAGACCGCCCAGCCTTTAAAAACGGCGGCAGGCGTTCTCCAGTGCCCCGCCGACCGCGCAGGGGAGTGGGCATTCGCGCTTGCCGCCGCCGCCGCCGCCGGCGCCACGGCTGGGGGCCACCGTCGCCTTTTGAATCTGATCGCATTACAAAGTGGGCGCTGCATGCATACATTTGGTCGAATCAGAGGCATGGGACGGCATTCTACACGGCAGCAGATTAAATACAAGGGGGTGCGGGACCTGAACAGAGCGAGGCGCAACACGCGCCGGGTGAAGAGGCGAGCAAAGAAGAGCAGGGAAAGCGGACCATTGGAGGTGAAAAGAGTTGGAGCTCTTAGCATCCATGGGTGGCCTCGAGCCCAGGCAGGCGCAGGAGGCATCGTGCAGTCTTCTCTCAAACCACCCGCGTGTTGTAAGAGGCGCAGGACGGGCACTTGTGGTACCTGCGCAGGCAGGCGGGAGGGCGCAAGGCGGGGCGGCACGGGTCGGGGGAAGTTCAGCAGCTTGCATCACATCTCAACAACAATGCAACAGCGTCCGCAGTAGAGGCACTAGGCATGCAAGCTGTGGCTTGCAAGCCAGGCTGCATCTGCCGGGCCAACCTTGATGCCAGCATGCCTCGGCCATGCTGTGCCACTCCCAACCACAGCTGGACTGCGGGCGCAGCACACTCCTACAGCGGCCAACCCTCCCCGAGCAAACCACTGCAGATGGGACATCCCGGACTGGCCCAATGTGCAAGAAGCACAGAACAAACACATAAACGAAGGGCAGCGCAGGCTCACACAAAGTGGAAGGGCGCGTCGCCCGTCTGCCCGCAGTCGTTGCACAGCACGGCCTGCCGCCGGCTCACGTACTCTGGCGGCAGCCGCTCTGCGGGAAGAAGGGCAAGAACGGGCACGGGTGTGTGGTGCGTGACTGTGCATGTTGCCAGCGAACACAAACACAGTGGAATGGTGCTCACCGGCAGCCATCATGCAGCTGACCTCAATTAACAGCGGACAGCAGGATCAGCCAGCTTGCAATGCACGCTCATACTATCGATGGAGCAGGACCAACCTTCCGCTACCGGGCCAGGTATCAGCCTAATCAAAATTACCCGCAGCCAGCAGCGAGTCAATCACCTTCCAGTACACGCTCATGCACAGGCTATCAAAATAATTCAAGAGTGCACACTAGCTGGTTGAGCTGAGCTTACCGGCCGCCAGCAGCGAGTCAATCATCTTCCAGTACACGCTCATGTCTCCCAGGGACTTGAAGCAGACGGGGCAGGTGTACGAGTAGCGCGTGTACGCCGCGAAGCAGTGGGAGTGCATGAAGTGGCCGCACGGTGATTCCTGCAATATAAAGTGGGGAGGCACAAGAGGGGGTGTAGGATAGAGCTGTGAGGGCCGGAACAAAGCGCGAAGCAGTGGGAGTGCTTGAAGTGGCCGCACGGCGACTCCTGCAGTGGCATCAGGAGGGAGGGTGGGGAGGATGTGTGTGGAAGGGGGGGCAGGTGAGGGGGTGTAGGGACGAGTGCAGGTCAAGAGGAGGGTGTGAAGCAGTGGGGCAAAAGCAGCGGGAGTGCCGCACCTTGACCGGGTGCTTCGACTTGAAACAGGCGGTTGGAGCACACCCCAGAGTGATTCAATCAGGACTCAATCAGGCAGTGCAGCCGCTCAAACAAAATAAAACCACAGTCGCAAGACGCACCTTGACTGGGTGCTTGGACTCAAACAGGCGGTCTGAGCACACCGGGCAGTTGCCCGACAGGCTCTGCTCCACTGCAGGGAGGCAGGGTGGGCGGGAGGGTGCAGAAAACCATGGTTGCAAAAGCAGCATGTACGGGATGCCCCGCATGTTGGGAACCAAGCATGCCGCTGAGCACACCCATCATCCATGCCAGCCAGCCAGCAGACAACGCAATGTTACTCTTGCCCAGCGCCACCCACCGCAGCGGTGCTTGTTGAACAGCTCCAGGCTCATGCAGGCGTTGCAGGACATGCAGTGGAAAGAATCCACTCCCAACCCGCGGCCCTGCAGGGGTGTAATAGGATGGGCACCAGAGGGAATGTGTAAGCATGACGGGGTGTGCGTTGCAGGACATGCAGTGGAAAGAATCCACTCCCAACCCGCGGCCCTGCACGCAAGTTACGGTGGCATGCAAAGGCAAAGTGAGTCACGAATGTGTGCAAGTGGGGGCAGCAGAAAGCGACACCGGAGGGTGTGGCAGGCATGCCTTTCAGCCCCCGTCCTCGGAGCCGCAGGGCAGCACGAAAGCTGCCAAAGGTGGCCGCTGCTGGGCAGAGGGCATTGCACCCAACGCTCATCCCATTTTTATCGCACCTGGCGGCAGAAGTTGCAGAAGGGGCAGTGGTAGATGTGTCGCCCCGGCTGGTCGTCAAACAGGTGGCAGATGGAGCAGTAGTAGCGCGCCATGGCGGCGCCGCACGCAGTGCAGGACGCTGCATTTGCAAGAAGAGCAATGAGAGAGCTTCAGTAACCAGCGAGTTATTGAGTGGCAAGTGGCAGATGCAGCGGTGTAGCGAGCCATGGAGGAGTTGCACGCGCTGCAGGACGCTGCATGAGGGGGGTGGGGCGGGGCAGAGAACGCAGCTCTGAGCAAGTGACAGGTGTCAAACAGAGCCGTAGTAGTGAGCCATGGAGGACGCTGCACGCCGCGCAGGACGGTGCAGGGGAGAGGGAGGGTTTGAGCGACGGGCACAGCTTGCAGCAGTGCCTGAGATTCTTCGGCTGCGCAGCATGGCAGGTCGAGGCACCGGCAGCGGCGGCCACACGAGCAGGCCAACGCACAGGTCGGCTGCTGGGCTCACCTCCCACAGGCTGCCGCGTGGCGCACTCCAGGCAGACCATTTCGCTCACAGCGTAGCGGTCCACCTGCGCAGCAGGCACAGCAGGCACAGCACAGGTGAGGGCAGGTCAGGCGACAGCTGCTTGCGAGTGAGCAGCAGCACAAACAGTTGTGGGGCAGGCGGTCGAGAGCCGCAGTTTGGCATGAGCAAGCGCTCGCTCAGCCCAGCATGCTAAGCAGGTGAGGTGAGCACAGCATGCTCAGCAGGTCACCACAGCGCGCTCAGCGCGCTCAGCGTGCGGCCCACCTGATGATCCTCTGCTTCATCATGGCACAGCCGGCACACATATGGCTTGTCGCAGCAAGGTGCCACCAGCATGCAGCGGCGGCGGTAGTGGCGGCACCCCAGCGTGCCGCTGTTCCCGCTGTGGTACCGAGGGATTGCGGGCGCTGCGCGTGCTGCCTGCTGCGCTGCCTGCTGTGCGGAGGCAAAGGGGGCAGGGCCGGCAGGTGGGGCCCCCGGCTGAGCTGCCTGCTGCGCCTGCTGCGCCTGCTGTGCTGCGGCCACGGCGGCTGCAATGAAGCCGCCACCGCCAGGCTTGGCCTGACCCTGCGGCGTGCCTGCCAGGGTCAGCCCATCCCGCATGCCAGCTGCCGCCAGAGCGGTGGGCGTGGCTGCACAGCTGCTGCCGCTGCTGTGCATGCGGCGCTGCTGCGCCACAATGTAGTGACTCGCCATGATGTTTTGCCGAAGGTACGCCTTGCGCTGCAATCAAGGGAAGAGCGGCCAACAGAAGCAACGGTGAGCAGGGTTAGCCATCGGGCAGCAGTGTGCGAGGCCTGGCTCAATTGCCAGCGAAACGCAGCACGTGGGGCGCTGGTTCCATTCCCGCCCAAGCATCACACAAGGCCCTAGTTCAATTCCCCCACACATCCAACCAAACACACCTCCGGCTTCAGAGCCAGGCCGTGGGAGCCAGACCCTGGAACAATACCCACAGCAAGATGCCGCCGACATCAATACGGTTTGGTTCGAGCGTACCTGCGGCTCCAGCGTTGGGTCGTTGGACACGCGCCGGATCGCCGCCTCCAGCTGCTTCTGGTTCATGCGGAAAATGTCCTCCCAGCCGGGTCTGCAAGGCAATGCATTTAAGGAGGAGTGGTGGTGAAAAAGGGTCCTGATAGGCAAAATGGTTCTTTCGGTTCATTCGGAAAATGTGCTCCCAGCCGGGCCTGCAATTGGGTGCGACATTAATTTGCGACGTTTCAGCACCATGCAAGCAAGGTTAGGACAGCTATGAGTAGAAACCGCTGCTGGGCTGCTGGATTATGCGGAATCCTTGTCTGCGTCCCAGACAACCCCACCCCTGCCCCAGCCTCACTTGAAGCTGCTGCTGTCGGCCGCAATGGAGCTGGGGTCTGCCGGCTGCGTCCGCCCCGCGATGCCCTGCTGCGCCAGATACTCAGCAACTTCCGCCAGCGTGGCGGCAAGCTCCTCTTGATGACTCAGCGTCCCGCCATTGCCGCCACCAGCCGCCGCCGCTGCTGCCGCGCCAGCTGCGCCCGTCCCACCGCCATCCTCCCCCGCACCAGGCCCCGCCTCGCCGCCCTCCTTTGGGCTTCCGCTGCCGCTCCCGCCCGCGCTGCCGCCAGCGCTGCCGCCGCCCGGGGCGGCGGCGGTGCTGCTGCGCACCGCACCAAGCCACTGCTCGAACGCGGTTGAGCGCGAGGCAGACTTGAGGGAAGCGATCATTGCCTCTTGCTCCTCTTGGGTCAGAGAGCCTGTGGGAAGGGGAAGAAGGGTGGGTGGGTGGGAGCGTGGGTGGGTGGTTGAGCGGTTGGGATGGTGGGTTGCTTGGCAAAGGCATGGGCTGCCAGCTGGCCATGTGTGCCCCAAAACTGTTTGTGGCAAGTGATTCAGGTTGTGGCAAACTGCTCCAAAAAGAGCATGCAAGCGGAGCAAGGCCTGCACCCTAGCCAGCCGCACCTTGCACCCAAGAGAGCATGGCGTCCGCAGCATGCCTCTGCAGCTCACTGCCTGGTGGACCAGCCCGCTAGCCTGCTTCCCAAAACCAGCCGGTAACAACCACAAGGTACTCCTTATCCAGCCGCACCTTGCACCCAGGAGAGCATGGTGGTCAGCACCTCGGCGCCCGTGTTGCCGATGATCACTCCCACCTGCGGGGTTATGGAGCAGGGAGCAGGGGTCAAGGCTCACAATCCCTTGTGAGCTGGTCAAACTGGATACACAAGTTGTTCACGGCATGTTGCCGACGATCACTCCCACCTGCAGGGCGGTGCAGAGAATTGTGGAGAGTCAACCAGGCTGCGCACCCAAGGGCTGATCAGAACAGCAGCGGGCAGGGATGCATGCGTATGCATGTGCCAAAAGCAGCTATCGTGTGGGTTAAAGGAGCGGTGCGGCTGGAATGCCAGGCAACTGCGGGCGCACCAGGTGCTCCTGCTCCTCGGTGGAAAAGTGCTCCGCAAACAGCGGCCACAGCTCCTGCTCCTCCGCACTGCAAGGGAGGGGTTCAAGTGTGGCTTTGCAGTGGATTTGGTGCAGGCAGTGTAGGATGAGCTAGAACCAATCCGCATGGCACTTGCAGCAATCACTATCAAAACAACGAAATCTGCACCGCCTGGCCATGTTTCTCACCGCAGGTGCGTCTCCAGCGAAGCGCGCACAGCGGCGCACATGCGGGACAGCTGCGCGACGTGGTCACGCAGCGCGGGCAGCGCGCGCGTCGCGCCCGCCGCGCGCACCTGGTCCAACACCTGCAGTGGTTGGGAGCAGTAGACGATCAGCAGTCAGTACATAATCATCAGCACATTGAGAGGAAATGGATTGAAGTCGTTGGGCGCCTGCCGTGCGCACCTGGTCCAACACCTGCCGGGACGGAGTGGCGAGCAGAGATGCGGCAGCTGTTGCAAGCAATACAGTTGCAACTGTGTGCATACCAGGCAGTGGATCATAAGTCAGCTGTGGATGACAAGCTGCCTCTCCTGTTTCTTGCCCAAAGCGCAGCTTGCACCAGTTCAGAGCCCGATACAGCCACCCCGGCTGCAACCAACTCACCGCTGCCAGCTCCTCGAAGTACTGCTCCTCCTCCTTGTGGTCCAACGTGCAGCTGCGCTTGCAGCCAGAATGCCCAAAGCCAAAATCAGCATCTACCACACTCAAGCAGTAAGCTTACCGCTGCCAGCTCCTCAAAGTACTGCTCCTCTTCTTTGTGGTCGAGCGTGTATGCGTGGCTCACGTTGTGCAGCTTCTCCTTGGCTTCCAGGGCTGGGAACACGATTTCGTCCTCGGCTGCACACAGGGCATGTTTGTGCAAAGTGTGATGGGGGAGTTGCACCGCGGCTGGGAAAGCACACACAAAAATGTTTGGACAGCAACCGCACTGTTCTAGTCAAGCACAGTAGCGGAATCAGGGAATAGTGCGGCGTATCTCATGTGCCGGCCCAGCAACCAGCAAGCATGCCTTCGCACACTTCAAATGCATGCCGCACCCTTGGAGTGGGCGCGGTAGATGCCCCTCAGGAACTGGAACTTGGCCTCCAGCTCCTGGATGGCCTGCAGGCCCAGCAAACAAGGCAGCCGCCTCTGGTCAGTCAACATGCAGCCAAGGAGCGACGCCCCTCTGCATGCTGTGCCAGCTGGGCCGACAGCTAGCTCGGTGCCCAGCACACTGTCCGGCTGCCCAAGCAAACCACAAGACTGACAACCCGGCATGAGCAGCGCACCCCGTCAAACTCCCAGGCCGTGGCCTCCTCGGTCGCCACTTGGAAGGCCACCGCCGTGGCCTCGATTTCGCGCAGCTCCCGCCTGCAACAAGCACGGGGCAGGAAGGGCGTGACACAAGGTTTCAGCCACTCATAGCGAGATGGCAGGTGGCTGTTCATCACCAAAAAACGCACTGCACCAGGCAACACCGCACCGCAACAACCAAACCAAGCCAAGCCAAATCAAAGCAAGCCACAGTGCTCTCACCGCAGAGCCTTGTGGAACTGGAAGATGTGGTCGATGGCAGGGCCTTTCAACCAACCAGCCCAACCAAACTAAGGAGCCGTTCACAAAGGGCCAAGCAACCACCAAAAATGACTCACCGCAGGGCCTTGTGGAACTGGAAGATGTGGTCGATGGGTTTGATGCCGCCTGCTGTGGATCCCCCCAGCCGTGGTGTTGAGTCGTAGCTACTGTGGTCGAAGCGGGGGCTCAGGCCCGGCAGCAGCACACCATGCGGCGACAGCGGCAGGGCGCCCGTGCCGCCACTCATTGCCGCTGCTGCCGCTGCCGCGCCGCCGTCGGTGCGAATGCGCTTGAGGTGCGGGTTGGCGCCGCCCTGCGCAGCCGCAGCCTGCTCGCCGGCCGCCGCCGCCGGCAGCTGCCCCCAGCCCGCGGCGCCGGCGGCGGCGCCGCCCGCCGCCTCTGCAACCGCCCTTGGGCTGCCGCCGCTGGCGCTTCGGTCCAGCTCTCCACTGCCCTCTCGAGGCGCCATGGCGCTCAGAAAAGAGGCAGGGCCGCAGGTTTGGTTGGAGTAAAAGGAAGGGTCGTCCAAGCTGCGCCGCCGCCCCGCGCCGCCGCTGCCGTCCACTGCAGGCATGATCAGCTTGCCGCGGCGTGCCCACTGCGGCAAGGGAAGAGAGAGGGTTGCAGAGAGGGGGCATTGTGGCACAGAGACAGGGACTGTGTTTGCAGGGTGCAGACTGTTGCAACACAGGTAGAATGTATACCCAGCAGCAGGGCAGCCACGCGATAAGCCAATCAGGAAGCAAAGTGAACAACAACCATGTAATGATGGGGAAAAAACTGCAGCATACCTGGCAGAGCAGCTCGACGAGCGGGGCCTCGTGCCGCGGCGCAGCCGAGCGGATGTTGGCCAGCCACTCCTGCACATCCTCCTCCCGCAGCCGCCCTGCAGCAGGACGCACACATCCTTTCATCAACTCCAGATTGCACCAGCAGTGCTGGCTAATGGACAGCCACTCCTGCGCATCCTCCTCTCTAACAGGAGCCCACACCGGCGCATTTTGCAGTGACTGTGAAGCCTGCTCACCTGCCACCCAGGGCATCACTCGCTCCAGCAGGCGCAGCGGCATGGCCCGCAGGATGCGCCACACCATGTGCCGCTGCTGCGCCATGCACACGCTGCGCATCAGCACCGGCAGCACGTCTGCGGGAGGGCAGAAGGGGATAAGGTGGGAGGGAGTTGAAAAGCATGGAAGCCTGCGCCATGTCAGCCGTTTTACGCATTGGTGCATTCATCATGGCCCAGCTGTCGCCCACCCCAGGCAGGCACTGTAGCATAGGAAAGCTGGACCATGTTTAAGCCTTGCCTGCCTCTTCGCGCGCCATGTGCCGGTGCATCGTCTTTGCCAGGCTGTCCGCCACATCAGAAAGCTGGCAGACCAGGGCTGCAACCTCCTTGGCGCCGCGCCTGCAAGTGTGAATACCGTAGGACAGGAAGTAAGACTCATGGCAGTGTCACATTGCACAGATGCACAAGGGGGAGGCGGCAGACGGCAGTGACAAAGCGCACAGATGTGCAGAGGGGAGGCAGCAGTGCGGCAAAGACCAAAGCTGGGCTGGGCAGCGTCTCCAAGCTGAAGCCATCTGCTTCACAACCAGCGACCCACACCCAGCCACCCACACCCAGCCACCTACAGCACAGGCTTCCCTCCCGCTCACCGGGCATGCGCCTTGACCGCTCCCAGCAGCCGCCCCAGCTCCTCAAGCTTGGCACCTTCCTCATCGTGGTCCTGGCACACCCGCAGCCCGTCACGCGGCTGCTGCCCCTGCTGCTGCGGTTGCCCCTGCTCCGCCTGCTGCATCTGCTGCTGGCTGTGGTCCCAACCGTGCTGCCCCTGCTGCGCCTGCTGCGCCTGCTGTGCCTGCTGCACCCCGCCGTGTCCCCGCATGCGCTGCAGCGCCGGGAACACGGTCTCCTCCTCGCTGGCCGAGTGGAAGCGGCAGACAGCTCGGATGAAGCGGTGCCGCTCGACCAGCGCAGACAGCTGCAGGGCAGGGCGGGGGCAGGGCATGATGGCATGGGCAACAGGGCCGGCGACGTGCAGCACCAGCAAGGCCCCGGAACAAAACAGGGCGCGCCTGCTTGACAGCAGCTGCATGCGCCATCTGAGCGCGGGCACTCCTGGCGCGCTCCCCCGATCTACAAACCACCACAGCTACCAGCTCTTGTAAGCAGCCCTCCCCAAAATTTGCAAGCCCAGCGTCCACGGCCCCCACGGCAGCCCATAAACTGGCCCCACCTGCGCTGTGGTCACACGCCCCTCCGCAGCGCGCAGAGCGCGCGCCTCGGCCGCGAAGCTGTGCAGCGCGGAGCGGATGGCCTGGTGGAAGTAGTAAATCTCCTGCAAATCAATGGTGAAAAAGGAGAGGCGTGCTTGAATGTGAGGTTCAATGCAGGCAGCAAAAGGACGGCCTGGTGGAAGCAGTAAATCTCCTGCAAACGTGGGAACGGCAGCGAAGCATGCGAGTCACTTGCCGATGAAAAGGCAAGGCAGAGGGCAGCGATGTACATTGCGGCTTGTTTGGGAGCCATAACTGGGAGGGACGGCACTGCCCAGCACCCAACCGCCACCGCCAACCCCTGCCCGCCCGCTCACCCTCAGCGGCGGCTTGCTGCCGGGTGTGATCCCAGCCTCCTCCAGGTCTCGATCGTAGCGGCAGCCGTTTGGCGCCCCAGCGCCGCCCGCCTTGCCGCCGCCGCAGGAGTGAGCCTCGCCGCCGGCTGCTCCCGCTCGGCAGCACACAAACTCGTCGCAGCCACCCATAGCTGCCTGCTGCTGCTGCTGCTGGACAGTCGCCGGCGGAGCAGCGCCCTGCTGCTGCCGCTCGTCGCAGCAGTCCACTGCCATGGGTTCAGCTGCGTCGGCTGCCGGCGCTCCCGCCACCGCCACCACCGCCACCGCTGCGCCGCCGCCCTTGCCGCTGTCTGCTACACAGGGTTTGCTGCCACCCGTGCCGCTGCTGCTGTCATCTGGGGACAGCCAGGCCAGCAGCAGCTGCTGCAGCAGCTTGTCAGCAACCACCTGCCGCAGAGCAGCTGCCAGGGCGGCCTGCTCCTCCTGGGGAACGCGCTGCTTCAGCCAGCCCAGCACTTGCTGCGAATGGGGGCAGGGAGTGGCAGCCAGAAAAATGAGCTGTGAGCGGGCCTCCAGGCAGCATTGCACAGCCCGGCTGGAAAGCCGAAATCAGCAAACAACGACGGGGGGCTGTCCCGCCCACCTCCACAGTGGGCAGCGGGATGGCGCACAGGAACTGGGCCACCAGCCATGCCAAATCATAACCATCTAGCATAGCAGCCCGTGAAAAAATATTATAGAAGCCCAGCCCACCTCAACGGTTGAAAGTGGGATGGAGCACAGGAACTGGGCCACCAGCTCTGCCTGCTCGGCCGTGGAGAAGTGGGCCAGCAGCAGCGGCAGCAGCTGCTCCTCCTCCTTGCGCAGGTGCTTGCGCAGCGTGGTGGTGATCTCCTCCACCTGCAAACCCATTGAACGATTCAAGTGACGCAATACTGATATGCCAGCAGGCGCAGGCTGGCCCACACACTCGCAGGTGCTGCTCAGCGGCAAAAGACGCAGCCCAACTGATCGCCTCACCTTGCAGGCCAGCAGGCGCAGGCTGGCCAGCTGCTCTCGGCCCTCGGGCGCCGCCAGCGCGCGCGATAGCAGCTGGAACAGCTGCTCAAACAGGTGCTCCTGCAGCAGAAAAGCAGAAAAAAAGGTGAAGTAGATTGAGCAGATCATGACCAGTTGATGACCGCAGCAGCTGGAACAGCTGCTCAAACAGGTGCTCTCCCACAGGAAAAAGGGTGACAGGCATGTGCCGTGGGCTATTCAGCACTATTGGCAGCAGCGGCTGCCAACCCCAGCAGCAGTCAGCCGTCTGTCGAAAACTCCATCAGGTTCAAACTGCCCTTTCTTGCCCACTCACCTCGTCCTCATGCTCCACGCTGTACGCCAGCGTCACGTTCTTCACTTTGGAGTCCAGGGCGGGGTACACCACCTGCGGGTGTATGTTGCTGAAAGATGTTGCTGCAAGACGGGGCAAATGTGCAGTACGGGCAGCTGCTCTTCCCTTTCCCGCCATGCGCAGCCCGCACTGCACCCGCACTGCCCTGCAGCGAAGCGTCCCATGCAACCGTGCAACCGCAGTGGCAGAACTGCACTGTTGCCTGCAGTACATCAACTCCGCGCCCTCCAGCAGCTGCAGTTACCCCTCACCTCGTCCTCCACGCTGCTGTGGTACTTGTACACCTGCTCCAGGAAGCGGTACCGCTGCAGTACCACGCACGCGGCAGGAGGGAGGTGCAGCACAGTAAGCAAGGGCAGCAGAAGGAAAGCCAGTCGGCGGCGACAGGCGCTGAGCATCGGCGAAGCCAAGCCGGCAGGGAATGCAACAGCCCGGCGGCAGTGCTAGCGCCCACTGTGGCACAGTCCACTACTCCCAATCACCCCTGCCGGCCATTGCGCACCTCTTGCAGTGCAGCCAGCTCTCCATGCAGGTTGGCGCCGCCGCTGCTGGCTCCTGCTTGCTGTAGAGTCAGCACCGCCGCCGCCAGCGTATCCAACTCGGCGCGGATGCTGTCGTGCAGGTGGCTATAAATGTAGTTGATGGGCGGCGGGGGCTCCCCCGCCGCCGCTGCCGGGTCAGTTGTCATGCCGGCAGGGCTAGCCCGCCATCGGGCGGCTGCAGGCAGGCAGGGCCGAGGCAACCGTGAGGTGAGCGGCGGCGGCAGCGGCGGCGGCTGCCGGTGGCGGCGCTGGGCCGCCCGCTCTGGTGGGACAACAGTTTGCAACTAGTAGACATCCCAGCTGCTGCTGTAGACCCCAGAGAGGCGGTGGAGCGCGCGGGCTGCACTGCTGTGCCCTACTGCGCGACTTGCAGTGGCCTGCAGCTCACCTAGAAGTTAGGGAGCGTGCTCAAATGCCGCTACAGGCTGCCCGCCAGCCGCACGTCTGATACGGGGTTGCTCGAGCGCGGCTTTCGCGCGTAGTGTCGCCGTGAGCCGCCCTTGTCTGTCCGGCAGTCGGGGTCGTGGTTGCCGTTGCGGACGGCGCTCGGCAGGAGCCCCAGCCGGCATGGGAACCACCGATGTGCCAATGGCGGAGCTCTGCGCGTGGAAGCACGCGCGCCCCACCGGTCGGCAGCGCTGTCCGTCGACCTGACAACCCAATTGCGGCATCGGCGCCTCCTGCAACCCCGCCCGCTCGCCCCAGTGACCCAACACTCGCGGCTCTTCCAGACCAAGCCTCCCTGCGCGCTTGCACCGCTGCTCACACACAGCTTGAGGCCTCCCGTGACAATGCATACCGTCAGCATGGCCTCCCGCCCCTGCAGCTGGGCAGCGGCGGCGCCGCCGCCAGCGGCGCAGGCGGCGGCTGTGCAACCGGTGCGCGGCGTACCATGCGTGGCGTTCCTCCCTGGGCCTCACCGACGCACAGTGGTGCTGCAGGCCAGCAGCCCTGCAAGCTGCGCTGGCTGGCGGCCGCAGCAGCAGCCGTGGCGGCGGCGCCTGGCGCGGCCAGCCGCCGGGCCCAGCGACGGCAGCAGCAGCGCAGGCGGCAGTGAAGCACCCCCTTCGCAGCCCTTGGCGCTCAGCTCTGGTGAGCCCTAAGTTCGAGCTGCATCCCTGATGTCCAGCGGCGTGTGCACTTATTGAGCGCGCTGCGGCGCCCGAGCGAGCACTTGCATCACCTGAACCTTGCCCCTTGCACACCTGGCCCACCCAACCAACCCCGCAGGCGACGAGCTGCTGCTCCCGCCCGGCAGCCCAGGCAGCACCCCTTCGGCAGCCCCCGCCCTCAGCAGCGCCAGCGGCAGCAGCGGCAGCTACGACTCGGCTGGCGGCAGCGAGGGGGAAGCCGAGGGCGACGGCACCGTTCGCATCGACCTGCAGCTGCCGCGCCGCTCGCTGCTGGTGAAGTTCAGCTGCAACCTGTGCGGCGGGCGCAGCGAGCGGCTGGTGAATCCCATTGCCTGGAACAAGGGGCTGGTGAGGCCGCCTGGATCGCTCTTGTGCTGCTTGGATGCCTGCTGCATGCATGGCCTGAGCAAAGCAGCTGCAGCGTGCTGCCGAGCTGGGCTTGCGAGCGGTGTGCAGTGCACAGCAGGCCAAGCGCCCGCCCGGCTCCCAAGGCCGCTCTTCATGCATGCCCATGCCTGGCCATGTGTTTTCCAGCAGCTTGCTGCTTGGCTTGCAGCGGGTCGATCGTGCATCAGCACAGTACTGAGCGCTGTCCTGACTCCTTTCTTGTTACTGCTGTCCAACCGCAGGTAATCGCGCAGTGCCAGCACTGCCAGGCGTGGCACAAGCTGGCGGACGCGGCAAACCTGGTGGAAGAGATTCGCTACGCTGACCTGGAGGACAACGAGTGATAATTGATCTGGGGCTATGCTGCCCTAGTTGTTTTGTAGCCTGTTTGCAAGTGATTTGGCATGGCTGCCAAGCGTTGCAGCGAGCCCCATGATCCGGCAGCCGGCTCCAGGCGCTGCAAGGGCAGTCATCTTGCCTGCATGTTCTGCGATTTGTCACCAGCATTTTTCAGCTGCCTGTCTTGCTGCATGCTGGGCAGGCTACCTGTAAGTGCAGCTGGGCAAGCGTTCAAGGGGCATTGCAGTGGGCTACAGAGCTTGATAGTTCATCCAGAGAATCCGCAGCATGCAATCGATACAATTTCTGCATAAAACATCAAATAAACACCAGCAGGCATCAGCACAGAGCCACCTGCTCCGCTCCACTCCGCTGGGCACAGCACGGCACAGCACAGCACGGGACAGCACAGCACCGCTAAAGAGTGCTCACTGCCACGGCCGCCATCCAGCCTCTTTGGATGCTGGCTCTTGCCGCAGCCCTTCCGCCAGGGCTGCGTTCAGCCGCTCTATCTGCTGCTCCTGAGAGGGGCGCTCCTGGGATACCAGCACAGGCGGGTCGTCCAGGGCCTCCGGCAAGTCCTCTTGGTGTGCTGTGGTGTGGTACAGCTGCAGATGTGTGGGATAAATAGGTTGGTGCAAATTAGGCAGGCCTGCGGCGGTGCACCGTACTAGGTTGCGAAGGGCAGGTGGGGCAACTGCCCCCTTTGGTGCCTCAAACCGCCCACTCCTGCACTCCAAATGACCCCTATCACGCCCCTTAACCACCCCCCAACCCACGGCCGCACCTGCCAGTCGTGAGGCCACGAGCGGAACAGCAAGCCAGTGGCACCCTTGGCGGTCCGCATGTCCCAGAGGTGATACAGCGGCAGCCAGGCTGCTGGGTCATCAATGAGGGCAGCAGCTGCCGCTTTCAGCTTGCGGTCCCACAGCTGCGAGTGGCGAATGGAGGCGGGCAGCAGCTGTTGAGGGTTGTGTGGCAGGTCCAGGTAGAGTGGGGCAGGAGCAGGCAATGTGTGCACTGGCCGCCTGCAACCAGGCTCCCCACCAACTGCCCAGCCCGCGCGGCCAGCAATGTGCGTCGCAGATGGACACTGTTTGCATCAACATGCCCTGCTTGTTATGCTGCGCACCTGCCCAATGTCTGCCGAACGCGTCCATGTGGGATTCACCACCAGCAGGGTGTGGCCTGGGTCCAGCGGCGCCCCTCCAAACTCGCCGGCGCACAGCCTGGCAAAGGGTGCGAAATTCAGGTTCCCAACCTGCATTGTAAGCACACAAAATGAACACATCAATGCTTCCCTGACTTGAGCATTTGCCGGGCCAGTTGGGCTGTCGAGTTGGGTAAACAGCGCTGCTCCCTGCCGGCCGCGCAGCCAACTGGTCACAGGGGGCAACCGATGCTGCATCCTGCACCTAATTCGGGCCGCCCCTCGATGTCGCCCCGATCCACCCCAGTTTGATTTCTGGGCATTACAATTGCCGTTTTGGGGCTGTTTGGACCCGCGAGGCAGGCTCTCGCCAAGCAGTGCCGCAGCACCCTCAGCGCGGCCAGAGCCAGGGCCCTCCGCAAACCCTGAAAGTGCCTTATATTGAGCAAAACGCAAGTTAAAGGGGCGGCATGGGCCTGCAAGCACTCGCAGCGGGGGGCGGTGGCCTGGTGCGGGCCGCAGGGCGCGTTTCCCGCCGAACCCCGCCGGGAATAGGCCCAGGGGACCATTGCAAGGTACTTGAAATTGCGTCCGGACCTCCAGCTGCCGGGAATTGGCGGGACTGGGAGCACAGCACGCGGCCAAACCACAGCACGGCCCAGCCCAACTGCAGCTGCAAGCCGACCACCGCCAATTGCCCTCAAACTCGGCCAATGGTGTTCTGAGATAGCATAAAAGCGCTTTTTGGCGGCGGCAGAGGCGCCTGGCGCCGGCCCGAATTGCATGTGAGGGTTGCCCCCTGTGACAACTGGGAGCCCTCAACATTTAGCTTGTGTGGACAGCCACTCAGGCTCGCGCAAAGCTTACCTGCGCAACCACGGTCATGTCGCCGCCCGCCGCCCGCCACACGCCGATGCCGTCCGCTGGCGACTCCAGCATTCCAACAAACTGCAGTAAATGTGCAAGGGCGGGGAAGATGCTATAACTGAGCAGAGGTGCGCAGCTAGCAGCTTGCTGTATTTGCAAGCAGTTTGCAGCCAGCAGCCAGAGTGGCCCGTCCCACGTGGAGCAATGGTGTGAGCTTCAGTCACCGGCAGCTTCCACACAATTGCAAGTGTGGGAGCACACGCCCCTTAGCTGAGCAGAGGAGGAACACACCTGAGGGTCGTACCCGGCAACCAGCTGCTCCTCAATCAGGGCATGCGTCAAGACAACCAACCGCTGCCACCCAGTACTAAACAGCGCCTCACCTGAGGGTCGTACCCGGCCAGCAGCTGCTCCTCAATCAGCGGGCGCAGCCGTCGGAAGCGCTGCTGAATGCCGCCCGGCCAGTCGGCCTGTGGGCAACGAGGAGTGCAGATGTTGAAAACGTTCGGCAGGTTGCTGCTACAGGGTTGGAACATGGCACCGGCGGCAAGGAAACACAAGGCAGGGTGTGGCAGACAATGATGTTGCGGAGAGTTGTTGGTGCGAACATGGCAGGGTCGCCACAGCCTCGCCTCCGGAGGGGGCTGCCACAGAAAGGATCCCGCCCTTGCCTGGTCATAGTTGTGCAGGGCGTCATCGCCGCGTCCTGGGGAAGGCAGCGGCAGCCGTACCGTAAGCCGCCGAGGCAGAGATGCTGCCTGCTGCTGCGGCGGCTGCTGGTCTTGGTGGTCCTGCTGCGCTGAGCTGCTGCTTGCTGCTGGCGCCGCCGCCGCGGCACCGGCATCTGCCGGCTGCCGGAGGGCATCCCGATAGCGGCGCAGCGCCGCTCGTGCTTGCGCCGCGGCCTCAGTGCACGTCCTGCACACAAGCAGGGCAGCAAGCTGGGGCCACGGTGTGCATGGGGCTAGTTAAAGTCATTGTTTGATTGGTACCAACACCGAGCGGCGGCGGCCCTGCCTCCGTCGCCGCCGCACCTGGCTGGGGTGACGGGCAGGGCGCAGGCGACCCGCAGGCGAGGTTGTGATCGCGCTCTGTACCACGATGGCGGACCGGCAGCAAGCGCAGGAGCGCGGTGTGGAGAGTGGCAGCGGGCAGGGTTCATCTGTGGCCTCTGCAAGTGCGTCGCCAGAGCGATCGGCGAGCTGATCGTGCAGCTGCAAAGCCCTGGCGTGCGTTTGCACGTGCTGCCTCGCACCCCGCGCCATTTGAGCCATGTTGGCCTAAGCCCAGCACGCCTGAAATCACCATGTGGGGCTCAATTGGCAAGCCTTGCATCGCCATCAGTCTTGTACAATCGCCTCCAAGGTTGAAGCGATTCAGCTCGGCCTGTGCCACTCCCGACCCGAGCCTGCCATGGCTGCCTCTCAACGCAATGCCCAGCCAGATGTGGAGCCAGAGGCTGTGACGATCCACAGCGTGCCGGACGTTATGTTGTCGCGCGCTCTAGGGCTGGTCAACCCGCGGGAGCGGTGAGCGCCGGTGGGACATTGCTCACCACCGATGCAACACCCGCTGCAACAGCACCCCATCAAATTTCATTCCATTCGCTCACCATTCTCACGTGAGTCTGCTCTGCCTGCAGGCTGCGTGCTGCACTCGTGTGCAAGCGCTTTGCGGCGCTGGCCTGCAGCCCCGAGCTGCTGCAGCACGTGGACACAGATGTGATGGGCAGCTCAGCTGCGCACAGCCTAACAGCCTGGCTCACGCGGCACCGCCAGCATGTGCACAGCTTGAGTTTTGGTATTGATGAAGACACTTTTGAGGAGGACAAGTCAGCTCTAGTAGCGTGCCTGGCTGCTGCTGGCACCGCAGGCGGCCCGGAGGCGCTGACAGACTAGGGATGGATCCCCGGCACAAGCTGGCTCGCTGCGCTGCGGTCGCTGCGGCGCCTTTCGCTTGTGGATGAGCCTGGGACCCTGCACATCTCGCCAGCCATCGGCATGCTGACAGCCCCGGAGAGCCTTGAGCTGGGGAGCAAGCAGATCAGCTTCAGCAGGGGCACACGGCTTCCAGCCTCAATTACGCAGCTCCATCTGTGTGACGACAAGAGTACCGAGATGCCGCAACAGGCAAGTTGGCTGGCTGTGGGCCGCCAGATTGAAACTGCGGTCACGCAAGGAGGTGCTTGTGCGTTGAAGTGCACTAGCTCTGCAGAACAAACTGCACTGGCCAGCTGCCCCTGCCCGCAGGTTGTTGAGCTGCCGCAGCTGGCACGGCTTGCAATCCACCGTTGCAAGTATTCGGCCGCCAGCCTGGCCCCGCTGTCGCGCCTGAGTGGCAGCCTGGCGCGCCTCAGCTTGCGGGATGTCTGCGACGCGCCCACGGCCCTGACGTCCCTGACACGGTTGCGACACCTGCACTGTGAACGGACCTGGGAAGTGGGCAATGCGTTTCAGGATTCCTTGCAGCATTTCCCTCAGCTCACGTGCCTGGTGAGCCCTGGTGGCTTTGGGCTTGCAGCGGTGCTGTGTTGCTTGCAAGGCGCAGCGCATGCCACGGAAGTGTCATGCTACTATCTAACAGCATGCAGCTGTTGGTCTGAAGCCCATTTGCCCATTTGCCAAATGTACTGCAGGTGTTGTGCAGCCAAGACCTGACCCCGCCCGCGGCGCTGGCCGGCCTGACCAACCTGCAGCACTGCTACCTGCAGCGCAATGATGATAGGGGGCCGGGCGCTGGCACAGCACCGCCGCTGCCTGGCGGCCCCTGGCTGCGCGGCCTGCGCTGGCTGGGTGCCGACCTTCACACCCTGTCCAACAGCACAGCAGTGCTGCGGGCGGCGACTGCTCTCGAGTTTGTGGAGGCCAATGAGGCGAGGTCGCCCGTGCCGTTTGACTGGCACTCGCCGCCTGCCGTCGCGCTATTTGGCTGGCTGACGCAGCACGCGCCACTTGCGCAAGTGTCCTTCCATGGCGCATATCCATTCCGTGCACCAAACCACGCACCTGCATTTGACTCCCGAATGTTTGCAGCGCGGCTCATGCAGTTAGGGCGCCACCGCCCCCACCTGCAGCTGCGCTGCTCGCACTCTGGCCTGGATCTCACTCCATCGCTGTTTGATCTTGTGTGCGAGTGATGGGTTTGACTCATTTGCCTTGCGCTCTCTACAGTTCCGCCCGCTCTCCGCCAGCTGCCGCTGGCCGCTCATGTTCTAATGGGTTTGTGTTTCGCAACTCTTGAGTCCCCAGTCTAAGCGTGTTTGCCACAGGTCTGTGCTGATCTCCTGCTGGCCAACCGTGCTGCTGCTTGGAAATGTAATCATTCCATTGCCTTGCCTGTCAGGAGCGCCAAGCTTTACGGGGCAGTGTGTGTGCCGACAGCAGCACATGTGTACGCAGCTGGTGCTAGCCTGCCCGCGTCTCCACCGGGATGCACCGCCTCTACGCAGCTGCGTTGCACAAAGGCATGTGGCAAGACGAACGTTCCGACTTGCGTGTGATGCTCTGAAACTGAAGCTACCACACTGACTAGTGGGGGCCACCCATCGCATGAGCATGGGCGCATCGCATGTGCACAGTGTGCAGTGCCGGTTGCGCTTGAGCCTGGGCCGACGCCGCCTAGTGCGCTGGGTTGGCTGGTCAGCTGAATTACATCCGTACCTCGAAAATGCTGGTACTCTCCATTTATCTGGTCTAGGCAGTGAAAAAGGTGCTCTGGGAGCACAGAAAAGCTGTGCGGCCCAGCGCTCGTGCAGGTGGTGGCACTGTGCGCTGGGCTGCTGCGGCGGCGCCGGGTTGTAGGCGTCCGGGGCGTCGCCCCAAGCTGCAGTGCGCATGCCAGTCCTCTCCCGAACCCACCGCCGAGCGGATACCAGCCCAGCGACTGCCGTCCCGACCTCCCTCGACCCCACGGGCCATGGCAGCCGCCCCAGGCGATGTCGTCGCTGGCGAGCCAGCCCCTGAACCGGAGGCTATCACATTTCAGCTCCTACCCGACCACCTGCTCGCTCACGCGCTGAGCTTCCTCCACTTTCGGGAGCGGTGCGCGCTGCCGCCAAACCTGTGCGCTACATTTCGCTTCGTACAGCCCGCAGGCCAATTCACGTGTGGCCGACTGCTTTTGCTGTCACCACCGCTCACCGCCGCCGCTCACCGCCGCCCTGCCGCAGGCAGCGCATCGCGCTGGTGTCCAAGCGCTTTGCAGCGCTGTGCGGCAGCCCAGAGCTGCTGCAAGAGGTGGATGTGGGCTGGCTGCATGCTGCACCACAAGCTGCACACAGCCTAACGGCATGGCTCACACACCACAGGCAGCATGTGCGGCGCCTGCGCATTGCCATCGATGTACAAGCCTTCAGAGACGACGCATCCGCGGCAATAGCATGCCTGGCTGCAGCTGGGGCAGCGGACGGCCTGGCGGCGCTGACAGTGGAGGGCAGGGTCCCTGGCACAGACTGGCTCGCCGCTCTGCGTTCGCTGCGGCACCTTGAGCTGAAAGATTATAGCGGACAGCTGCTGTTCATCTCACCAGCCATCAACCTGCTGACAGCGCTGGAGAGCCTCAAGCTGGCGTTTCTCCGCATGAGCTTCTGCGCAGGCGCCCGCCTGCCTGATTCAATCACACGGCTGCATCTGCGAGACAAAAGTACTGATATGCCACAGCAGGCGAGTGAGCAGGCTGTGGGCCGCGCCAGGGTGGACTGCAACTGCACAGCTTGTAGCTTGTACATGTGGGGGGACCAAAGGCTTCACAGACATCCATCTCAGCTGCCCCTGCCCTGATTAAGCAAGTTGCACAAAACGTTCCTGCCCGCAGATCGCCGAGTTGCCGCAGCTGGCTCGGCTTGCATTCGAGTCCTGCTGCAACTACGCGGCCGCCAGCCTGGCCCCGCTGTCGCGCCTGAGCGGCAGCCTGACGCGCCTCGACTTGCTCGATGTCAGCAGTGTGCCTGCCGCCCTGACGTCCCTGACACGGTTGCGACACCTGCACTGCGATCTGGGCTGCGAAGCTGGCGGCGCATTTCACACCTCGCTGCAGCACCTGCCTCAGCTCACCTTTCTGGTGAGCTCTTTGGCTTGGAGCATGCATTGGTACGTCATGCACGCTGGCATTTGCCTGTCAAGCAGCGCGCCACAGTGCGTTTGAAACACCGTGCACCGTGCTCGATTGCCCAATGCTCTGCAGATCCTGCGCAGCAGAGATCTGGACCCGCCTGCCACGCTGGCCAGCCTGACCAACCTGCAGCGCTGCTATCTGCAGCGGCGCGGCCAGAGGAGTCCAGGCGCTGGCGCGGCGCCGCCGCTGCCTGGCGGCCCCTGGCTGCGCGGCCTGCGCTGGCTGGGCGCAAACATTGACACACTGGCCAGCAGTGCAACGGTGCTGGAGGAGGCTGAAAGCCTCGAGTTTGTGGAAGCCAATGAGGCCCACTCGACCGTGCCGTTTGACTGGCGTTCGCAGCCAGTAGCCATGCTGTTCACATGGCTAGCGCGGCATTCCTCGCTTGCGCAAGTGTCCTTTCACGGCAACTCCTCTGGCGGGACCACGCTTTTGGGTGCAACCTGGGTTTCTGCATTTGACTCGCGTGGCTTTGCGGTTCACTTAATGCAGTTAGGCCGCCGCCCGGGCTTACAGCTGCGCTGCTCACACTCTGCCCTGGACCTCACCCCAACACTGCTCGAGCTGATGAGCAAGTGATGGGTTTGACTCATTTGCCTTGCGCTCTAAAGTTCTGCCCGCTCTCCGCCTGCCGCTGGCCGCTGATGTTCTACTGGGTTTGTGTTTCGCAACTCTTGAGTCCCCAGTCTAAGCGTGTTTGCCACCTATGCTTCTCTCCTGCTAGCCAACAGTGCTGCTGCTTTGGAATGTAATTATTCCATTGCCTTGCCTGTCAGGAGCGCCAAGCTTTACGGGGCAGCTCGTTTTGCCGACAGCAGCACCTGTATACAGCTGGCATGCCCGCTGCTGCACCGCCTCTGCACAGCTGTGTTGCACAAAGACGTGCTGCAGGGAAAACGTATCCACTTGCGTATGCTGCCTTGAACATGCAGCTACCACACTGGCTGGTCGGGTACATCCATTGCACAAACTTGTGCGCATCGCACGCATCGCCACAGTGCATGCACCCAGAGTGCAGCGGTGCTTGCACTAACGCCCGGACCGGCGGCGCCTCATGCGCTGGGTCGGCAGGTCAGCTGCGTCACATACATTCTTGGGAAGTACGTCAGCTGCACGAATCCCTGGTCTAGTTGAAAGCCGCTCAGCGCAGCATTAAAGTTGGCATGCGACCCTCGCTCTCGTGCAGGTGGCGGCGCTGTGCGCTGGGGCGGCGGCGCGGATTGTAGGCGCCCGGGGCGTCGCCCCAAGCTGAAGTGCGCACCCCAGTTGCCTCCGAAACCCACCCCCGCAGCAGCAGCAGAAGAGCGAGTCCAGCCGAGCTCGGCCGAGGACCGTCTGGGCCATGGCAGCCGCCCCAGGCGGTGCCGTCCCTGGCGAGGCAGCCGCTGAGCCGGAGACTGTCACAATTTGCAATTCCAAAAATCAAAAATTCGCTTGCCCGACCACCTGCTCGCTCACGCGCTGAGCTTCCTCCACTTTTGCGAGCGGTGCGCGCTGCCGCCCAACCTGCACACTATGATACGCTCCGCATTGCCCGCAAGCCAATTCACGTGCGGCCGACTGCTTGCTGTCACCGCTGCTGACCACCGCCGCTCACCGCCGCCGCTCACCGCCGCCCTGCTGCAGGCAGCGTGTCGCGCTGGTGTCCAAGCGCTTTGCAGCGCTGTGCGGCACTCCCGAGCTGCTGCAGGACGCGCATATATCCTTCCGCAGCCTCTCACAGGCAGACTGTGCATCTGCATGGCTGCTGCAGCACAGCCGGCATATGCACAGGCTAGAATTGGTGGCCTGGGCAGGCGATGACATGTTGGAGGGCAGCTACGCCTCGGCTTTCGCCACCTGCCTGTCGGCGGCGGGCACGGCGGCACAGCTGACACGCCTCAGCGTTGGTGCCCTTCGGTTCGACCTGCACACCGAGTGGCTGCGCACCATGCGCTCGCTGCGCAAGCTGACCCTCACAACCGACAACGCCCTACACATCGCCCCCGCCGTCTCTGCGCTGACGGCCCTGCAGTCGCTGGGGCTGCGCAGTAGCGGCCTGCAGCTCCCGGCTGAGGTCCGCCTGCCCACCAGCATCACGCGGCTGTGGGTGAACTCCTACTCTGAAAACATGCCCCAGCAGGCAAGCAGGGTTTGCTGTTTGGATGCTCCTAAAGCTTGCAACTGGGCCTGTGAACGACGCAATGCACTGCTACAAACTGTGCACCTTCTTGCAGACCCTAACTTTGTTCAGGCCCTAATTGTTGTGCTGCCGCACTCCCTGCTTGCCTGCAGTTTGCCCAGCTGCCGCAGCTGCAGCGGCTGAAGTTTGACGAGTGCTGCTTCTCGGCCGACAGCCTGGCCCCGCTCTCGGCCCTCAGCGGCAGCCTGACGCGGCTGGAGGATTTGCACAACACCTGGCCCATCCCTGTCCTAGCGGCGCTCACCCGCCTGCAGCACCTGGAGTGCTACACAGCTGACGCGGACGCTACCGCAGAGGCGGTAGACGCGCTGCCGCACCTGACTGGCCTGACCTGCCTGGTGAGCCCTCCCCTGCTCTCATGAATAGGGCATATTGGTTCTGGCACTGCTTCAGTGCGACCTGCAACTGGAACATACAGGAGCAGCGCAGGAGGTGCAGGCCAAACGAGCGCTGCAGCCACCCCTGTTTACGCAAAGCATCCCCATTCCCTGCTGCAGGTATTGACCAACATGCCAGACACGCTGCCAGCCGCACTCAGCAGCTTGTCGCGGCTGCAGCTGTGCCACCTAGAGCGATGGGACGAAAGGGAGACTGCCGCTCAGGTCGTTACACTGCCCAGCGGCCCCTGGCTGGGCAGCCTGCGCTGGCTCAGCGCCGACATTGGCACCCTGCTGAGCAGTGTGGAGGCTCTGCACACGGCAGCAGCGCTGGAGTGCGTCAGTGTAGCGGAGTCGTCTGCTGATTCACCTGCGATTGATTGGTCGTCGCTGGCTGCTGCCGCCTTCTTTGACTGGCTAGCGCACCACCCGCCGCTGCGGCGGCTGTCTATTGAGTGGCCAGGCTCCGAGTCCTCTGAGCTAACTATAACAAAAGGCTTCCTTGTGCAGTTTGCCCAGCTGTGCCGCCGCCGCCCCTCCCTGGTTGTGCATTTCCTTGGCCCCACAACCGAGGGGCAGTCGTTGGCCCGGCACCTCAGGGCCTGCCACCGTTTCTGAGCACCCAGCTTCCCAATCAGGCATGGCATGATTTGCCATTGATCTTTTTGTGTTGCACTTCTCTTCACCTGTTTATTCTCTGCTTGCCTGCTGCACTGCAGTTTGTTTTCATGCGCACACTCCTCCATGTTGGTTAATTTTTAATGTTGCTCAATCAAGTGTCACCACCAGGCAGGCAAAGACGGCCAGTGCAGAGCAGTCCCAGGCAGGCAGGCACCGGCAGGGGCGGCAGGGGAAGATGAGCAAACGGCGGCAGAGCACAGGGAGGCAGCGGCAGAGGCAGGCACAGGTGGGAGCAGGGCAATGAGCGGTCATGCTAGCACGACGTTTCGGCAAGGCAGGGGGCTCGGTAGACGTGCACCAAGGGCTTTCTTCTCTCCCTGGCGTGTGCTGCCCCAGGGAACCCTCGAGATTATTGAGAGTATACGTGTGTAACAGCAGCAGCAGCTGTTGCAAGGTGCAGCCGAAGTCGGCGGAGCAGCTGCACTGCCACCATGCGCTGGCCGCAGCTGGAGCGGCTCATGCAGTCCCTCATCAGATGCATCCGCGCTGGCCCCTGTAGATGTGGTGTGGGGAGTGAAGGTGGTTGATGGCCCGGCGGAGGTGACTGTTCAGCGGCGAGTGGCAGGCGAGCGGCGGGTTTGCCCACCCCTGGGCAGTGCGCCACTGCCCTCCCACTGCCTCCCCTTGGCTACCTGTGCTGCTTGAAAGGGGCCTGGAGACGCTGAGTGCTCAGCTTGATGTCTGTCCTGATTCGTTCAGCTCCTTGCTCTTTGCTGATAACCCTCTCCGCGGTCTGATTGGCCAGCTGTCATGCACTGGGCTAAAAGTGTGCGTTTGGCAGCGGGCTGCCGCTCCTGATGCCACCCCTGTCGCTACGCCTCTTGCTCTGATCAGCTGCCCCAGCTATCATTCCGCGAAGCATTGAAGTTACCAAGATTCTGGTGAACTCCTCTCTGCTGAAAAGCTGCTCATCTCAGCTCTCAGCTGCACCTGCTGGTGTGCTGCCAGCGTGATTTGCAGCTGGCGGCGCTATGCGCTGGGGCGGCACCATGCATGGCCAGGCGGGCAGAGCGCCAGCATCCCAGCCGCTGTCAAGCGGATGCACATTTCCTCTGCGACCATCCTGGCGTCAAACGCCCAGCAAAAGGCCTCAACCCAGCGGGTGCCAGTCCCGGCCGCCCGCTATGGCGGCTCGCACCCCGGCTGGCACATCTCATGATGCCAGTCGCGGCCGCGCGACGCTTACTTTAGCCGACCTGCCTGGCTCCGTGATCACCCACGCGCTGGGGTTTCTGGACTTTGAGGAGCGGTGCGTTGGTGGGCCACCTGCTGTCCAAATCATGTTGGAGGCGGTGCGCGAGAGCTGGTCCATGAGCCCCAAGCCGCAGCGCTCAGCCCGACTGCCGCCGCCGCTCACCGCCCCTCCTCCCGCCCTGCCGCAGGCAGCGCATCGCGCGCGTCTCCAGGCGCTTTGCGGCGCTGTGCGGCAGCCCAGAGCTGCTGAGGGAAGCAGACGTGGGCCTTGAAAATCTGGCGGCCATTGACTCCGCAGCTGCATGGCTGGTGCGGCATGGCCGCCATGTGCAGAAACTTCGCCTGGGGGAGGCCTGGTGGTCAGTTGAAGACAGGGCCTGCGCCTCGGCTCTTGCCACCTGCCTGTCCATGGCGGGCTTGGCGCCGCAGCTGGCTGACCTCACCGTCGACGTCTATTGCGAGGTGCACACCGAGTGGCTGCGCACCATGTGCTTGCTGCGGCGGCTCAACCTAACGGCCGACTCCGCTCCAATGCACATCGCCCCCTCCATCACTGCGCTGACGGCGCTGCAGTCTCTGGAGCTGCGCAGCACTCGCATACAGCTGCCTCCTGGCCTGCCCGCCAGCATCACCAGGCTAGGAGTAGAGACCGACTGCTCCGAGGAGATGCCCGTGCAGGCAAGTGGAGATGCATGCCTTGGGCAAGTCCCTCTTTGCAGCAAAAACTGTGGCATCCACCCCTGCGGCTGTGCGCTGGTGATTGATGGCGTCGCATTCCAACCCTGCCTGCCTGCAGTTTGCTCAGCTGCCGCAGCTGCAGCGCCTCAAGCTCTTTGCATGCGACTACTCAGCCCACAGCCTGTCCCGGTTCTCAGCCCTCAGCGGCAGCCTAACGCGGCTCGATGTCCAACATTTCGGGCTGCCCACACCCAGCCTAGCGGCGCTCACGCGTCTGCAGCACTTGCGGTATTGTCCAGACGATCTTGGCATAGCGGCGGCGGCGATAGCCTATGCTCTGCCACACCTGACCGGCCTGACCTGCCTGGTGAGCCTCTCAGAGTGTGGCTGTGGTGCCTGGCGATGCCGCTGCCCAGAGAGTTGTGCCAAGTAGCGCTGCTGCCCACGCCTGAGCATGTTGACGTGCTGCTGTCCGCTGCAGGTTATGGACCATGTTCCATGCTTGCCACCAGCCGCGCTGAGCGGCCTGTCGCGGCTTCAGCTGTGCTGCTTCGATAGCATAGCCAGCTCAGGCACTGCCGATCAAGCCGCTGTGCTGCCCAGCGGCCCCTGGCTGCGCAGCCTGCGCTGGCTCACCGCCGACTTTGATGCGCTGCTGAGCAGCGTGGAGGCTCTGCATGGGGCAACAGCGCTGGAGCGCATCAGCATCGTAGGCTGGCCGGCTGACCCAGTCGACTGGTTTTCGGCATCTGCTGGTGCCTTCTTCAAGTGGCTGGCTCACCACCCGCCGCTGCGGCAGCTGCACATTGAGGGTGCCTTCAGCTCGGAACCAATTTTATCCGGGAAGTTTGTGGTTCAGTTCGCGCAATTGTGGCGCCACCGCCCCTCCCTGATTGTGCACTGCTCTTTTACTGACACAGCGTTTGACAGACATCTCGATGCCTGCCACCGTGTCTGATTATAAATTGTAAGCGTTGCAACCGTCTCAGCTGAGGCACAGCATGTGTGATTTGTTGGGCATGACCAACAGCTGCGCAACCATCTGCAGTGGTATGCGGCAGCCAAGCACAAGCGCTGGCCAATGCAGCCCTGGCCCAGGCCGGGCTGATGCCTGCACCAACTGCACTGTAATGCACTTGTACAGTGAGCACACCTGGTCCCTTGGTGTGTGCGCTGGCGTCATGCGTAAACTGAGCAGTTGGCAGGCCTGGCGCATCGGTCGGGGCGCATGCAGCGGGCCGGCAGCTGAGCGGGCAGCGCCGCCGCCGCCACTTGGGCTGCACGTCTCACCTGCTCCGCTGCTCCAGACTCACAGCACTTCTGTGTGAGTTAGGTCAGCTGCCGTCGAGCGCATTGCTGTAGGGTTCTCCTGAGGCCGGGCCGCGCGCGTGCGTCGCCCGGGCCGCAAACCTGCCAGCGCCGTGATCAGACGACAATAAGCAGCTGTGGCGGCCGAAGGCCAGGTGTGCTCCTTAACGCAGCGCGGACGGCGGCGGCGGCGGCGGCGGCACTGGACGGTCCGCTGAAACGTGTCCTCTGGCCGCCAGTGCTGCCGCAGGCAGATGGCCCTTGTAGAGGCTGCCTGGCGGTGCGACGTTGCCGCGCTGCAGCAGCTCCTGCGCCACGGCGCAAACCCCAACAAGGCACACCGCGGCGAAACTGCGCTGCTGCCGGCAGCGCGGCTGGGAGCGGCTGACTGCGTGCGTGCCCTCCTGCGTGCTGGCGCCAACCCGCTCTGGGCGCGCAGCGACGGCACCACCGCCCTGCATGCGGCATGCTGGGGTGGCGGCGGCGACGCGCCGCAGGGCAGCCACGCCAACTACCTGCGATGCATCCGGCTGCTGCTGCGGGCCGGGGCCAACCCCTGTGCGCGTGGCTTTCGAGGGGCCACTCCGCTGCACGAGGCTGTCGCTGCGATGCGCCCTGCGGTCGTTGCAGTGCTGCTGGCAGAGAGCGGTGTCGACCCCAACTTGACAAACGGCGATGGCGACACGCCGCTGCACATGGCCTGCGAGGGGTACAGCACTCGTGAGCTTGTGCCGGCGCTGTGGGCGGCGGGTGCCGATCCCAATGCCCGCGACAGCCAGGGGCGCACCCCGCTCTTCCATGCCTACACAGGCAGAGGTGCGGCTGCTGATTGCAGCTGGCAGCGACATGCGGGCGCGTGACAGCGGCGGCCAAACCCCGCTGCACCTCCAGGCATGCAACGAGCCAGACTGCACCGCCCAGCTGCTGGCGGCAGGCGCAGACGTCAACGCACGTGACGCCAGCGGCGAGACCCCGTTGCACAAGGTTGCAGGCATGAAGGTGCCGTGGGAACAGCTGTGGCGGCCGCTGCTTGCCGCCGGCGCAGACATCAACGCAGCAAACGAAGCGGGCAAGTTCACCTCACCTTTGTTGTTGCTGCCTGTGCTGCCTTGTGTGTTGCAGTTCGCCACGCTTGTCCAGGCCTAGGGAAGCAAGGCTGGAAGGTCAGCAGCCTGCACTTCTCTGCTGCTGCACTGCTGCTGTTGTTGCCTTCTTGCCTTTCCTGCAACAGTTTGCTGCGCTGCTGCTGATGCGCTCTTGCCTCATCTGCAGCGGCTTGCTGAGCGCTGCTGCGCTCTGGCCCCTCTGCAGGTGTGACGCCCCTCCTGTACCTGGACGACGGGAACGACGAGCGCCACAGCATGGCTGCAGCCTTGTTGGCTGCCGGCGCCGACGTCAACGCCGCCTCCACGCGGACCTTCTTGCACCCTTGGCGCGGCTCGTGGAACGAGCGGCCCAGTGGCACGACCTTCCTGCACATGCATGTGGAAGCACGCTGCGCACGCCGTTGCACCGGCGTGCCAGACTGCGTCCAACTGGCGCTGCGGGCTGGCGCAAACCCCAGTGCTGTGGATGGCTTGCAGAGGACGCCCCTTGACCTGGCCTCTGGGGCGTGCACGATACAAGCGCTCATCACGGCCCAGCAGCAACAGCAGCAGCTCAGGCGGCAGCAGCAGCAGCAACAGCAGCTCAGGCGGCAGCAGCAGCAGCAGCAGTCGGCAGTGCGCCCCCCGCCCCCGCCTGTGTGGGCGGATGCAGACTTCCCACCGCTGCCGGCCTCCCGCCCACCACCCGCCCACCACCCTCCAGCTGCAGCTCCCCAGGATCACCATCCCTCGGCCCCAGCACCCGCTCCCTCCCGGCCCGCTGCATTCCACGAGCGCGGTGGCCCAAAGTTTGAGTGCCGCATTTGCATGGAGGAGGTGGCTGAGCTGGTTGCCCTGGTGCCATGCGGGCACCGCGTCATGTGCGCTGCCTGCGCCCAAGGGGCCCTGTCCTCGGGCAGCTGCCCCATCTGCCGCACCCCCACAACCGCGGTCATGCGCATCTTTGACTGAAATGGTTTTCCTTGCGTGCGCTGCTTGCGCATGTGCCCTGCCTGTGTAAAGTGGGCGCCTGCCAGCTTGCAGGAGGGGATGATATGATTCCAGGACGTTGACACACATATCCCATGCCCATGCAGCTGAATTCACTCCTTTACATGGCTTGCTTGCCCAGCGCTTTGAGCAGCGTTGTCCATGCCCTGCAGATCAAGCGGCACAGGTTGGGTCGGACAGGTGCCCAGTGCATCTATGCAGCTCCCAGTTCCACTCCAAGTGCGCTCGTAGCACAGTGCCTGCTGCTCCTGCCACACCAGCTGCCTTACATCTGGCTCAACCTGCGAGAGCTCAATCCACGCCGGTGCATGCCGCGCTGTGCTGCGCAGGGCGGTGGGCAAGCAGCATGTTTGGGCGATTCCGCGTCCTTGTCAGTACCGCAAGACCTTTTGATGTAAGAATTGGCCCCTGCAACGCCCCAGGAAGCTACAGGGGCCTCATTCACAACTCGCCCGCCCGCTATGGCGCCCCGCACCCGCCTTGGCGCCTCCCAATCGCCTGTAGTAGCAGAGATCACAATCTCTGATCTGCCCGTTGAGGCGCTAGCCCACGCCCTGGGCTTTCTGGACTTGAAGGAGCGGTGCGCCGAGGGGAGAGGCACTGATTGATGCTTGAAACCACCAAGCAGCTGGAGGTCGCTCAGACAGCGCAGGCAACGCTACAAGTCGCTGATCGTTGCTGCTGCCGCTGCCGCTCACTGCCGCTTCCCGCCTGCCTCTCGTGCTTGCAGGCAGCGCGTGGTGCTTGTGTCGAAGCGGTTTGCAGCAGCGGCCTGCAGCCCGGAGCTGCTGCGAGATGTTTTTGTGGAGGAGATCACCAGCCTGCCGGCGCTGCGCTCCCTGACCGCCTGGCTGGCCCGGCACGGCCAGCACGCGCGGCAGCTGACGTGCCAAGACTTTGAATGTGATCACCCAGCCTGGCCCGCAGCGGTTGCAGCCTGTCTCACGGCCGCAAGCGCAGCCGGCCAGCTGGAGGAGCTGGCATTTGAGGCCGACATTCGCAGCACGGAGTGGCTGGCAGCCCTGCCGCTGCTGCAGTACTGCAGCGTGCGCAGCAATGCGGGTGCAGAGCTGCTCGTCTCGCCAGCCATCAGCGGCCTGACGGCGCTCCGCAGCCTTGAGCTGTTTGGCTGTCCGATAGTGCTCGATCCGGACACCCGCCTGCCAACTACCATTACAAAGCTGGATCTGATCGACAGCAACGAGAGCATGCCGCCCCAGGCAAGTGTTGTGCGGGTGAAACTGACGACAGCACAACACTGCATAAGGGGTGTTTGCGCTCGGCACATTGCGCTCCGCACAACTGCACAGTGTCGTGGTGCACTTGGCCTAAACATGACTGGGTCCTGCTTGCAGGTTGGCAAGCTGCCGCAGCTTGCGCAGTTGAAACTAAGCTGCTGCTCTTATTCAGAGGACGGCATGGACCAGATCGCCCGCCTGAATGGCAGCCTGACGCGCCTGGAGTTGGAAGCGTTCGAGGCAATGCCCAGCTGCCTGTCAGCGGTAACTCGGCTACAGTACCTCAGGCTGGACAACTCTGGTCAAGAGCCAATGGATTTCGAGTTGATCGATGGCGCGCTGCGCCAGCTGCAGCAGCTCACGTACCTGGTGAGCGCAGCACAGCTGGTGGCCGTAGGCGGCGGGCACCCGACCGCTCGCTGCTTTGTTTGGCCAGGGCTGCCCAGCTGGCCGCTGCGTTGTTTTGTGCGGGCTGCCCAGCTGGCCGCTTGCCTTATTGCACCTTTCCTGTGCTGCAGGAAATAATAGGTGGCGAGCTGGACCCGCCCACAGCACTGGCCGGCCTGACCAACCTGCAGCGCTGCAACTGGCAGGCGGCTGGTGGTGCCGATGCGGTGGCCCTGCCTGCTGGCCCTTGGCTGCACAGCCTGCGCTGGCTGGCTGCTGACATTGCAACCCTGGTGAACAGCCTGGATGCCCTGCAGCAATCAGCAGCTCTCCAGCTCCTGTGCATTCACGGCACACATTTCCATGAGGAGTTTAACTGGCGGTCGCCGGCAGCAGCTGCATTTTTCGACTGGCTTGCCCAGTGCCCATCCCTTGAAGTTGTGTCCTTTGAGGAACACCTTCATGTTAGTAGTGCATCTGCCTTCGATTCTCGTCACTTTGCGTCCCTGCTTCTGCGGCTGGCCCGCCGCCGCCCAGCCCTGCAGCTGCACTGCAAGCAGGTGGACTATTCTAGCGACTCATTGTGGGCCCTCAAGAGCAACGAGGGATGAATGTTTTGCTCTCTCACTTCGTCAGCTCCATGCCCTGCTCTCGCACCGCTTGCTCCTGGAGTGCTTGCCACTTGCATGCTGGGGCAGAGAGTTGCACATCGCTTGGCCGTCTGCCAACCCCGCCCTTGTAACGTGCCCAGCTCAAATGCTTCCCCTGCTCCGGCAGTGATTGCGCAAGAGGTGCGCTTGCTGTTGAAGTGCACCCAGTCAGGACTTCAGCTATCAGCAAGGGCATTTCCTGGACACAAATCGTACAGGTGTGGCGCCGCCGTCCCTCACTCCTCGTCCACTGCCCTGTCTTTGGTCACAACGGCACCGTGCAGCTGGTTGCCATGATGGACAGCTCCAAACACACTGCGACATTGACCGCTCCTGACAATGCCAGAGTGCCGAGCATCTCCTGCCTGCCTGCAATCCCACTGTGCTAAGTGCTGGACTATGTTTTGCCTGCCCACCGCTCCTCCTGCCTGCCGCGCCTGCCTGCCCTTTGAACCTGCCATGTGTTTGTTAAGCGCTGTGCCGTCGCACTTGCATGTGCCCCTTACACAAACTGCTACTCCGCTATGCTGTGCCACACATCATGAAAGCTAGAGCAGGTTGATGTTTCCCAGGGCGCCGCCCGGCAGCGCAAGCCACTGGGAGATGGGCCGCACAACCATGCCCGCAATGCGCTCTTGAAGCTCCGCCGGCAGCTGGCGCAGCGGGGCTGTGGGCCGGCTGGAAGGTCCGCTGTTTCTCGCTGGTGCTGAGCTCCGCGCCCGGGCTGCTGTGCGTGATGCTGACGCAGCTGCTGCTGCTGCCGCCGGCTCAGGAGCAGGCTGGCAGATGGCAGGCCCAAAGGCTGCTATCACGGCTGCCTGGACTGCAGGCGGCCAGCGCGAGTGGGAGGCGGGGCTCCACTCAAGGCCGCTGGCTGCCAGGGCTGCCAGCCTGCATGGGAGGCAGGGGGGGCAGCACGCAGAGCAGGGGCCATCACAGTGACACATGCGGACCAAGGAAAAAATCAGTCGCATGGTAACTCAGGCAGGCACACCAGCATGCACCCTCAGCGCACCCCAGCACACCCACCGTACTACTAGCAGCCAATACGCCAGCCAGCTGCAACTGCGGGCGCCAGGCCAGCTCACCAATCCAGTGTCTGCAGCGGTGCCATGCGTGTCACACGTGTCGCCAGCAAAGCATCGTAGGCAGCCAGCCGCTGCGCAGGCGTCTCCAGCGCCCCCAGCTGCACGCCCCACAGCTGTAGGGGACGGTGGCCTGTGTGAAAGCAAAGGAAGCGGCAGCCGCGGCAGGCCATGAGGTGTGCCGGCGGGAATGAGGCAGCGGCAGCGGCACCACACCAGAGGCAAGCAGCCAAACGCTGCGGGCAGGCAGCCCGGCCGGCACAGCCTGTTGCAAACTGCAACCACCAGCCACCAGAGCGGCGCGCACCGGCGGCTAGCAGAGCATCCAGGGCACCAGCGAACCGAACGTAGACTGGGAGCACCTCATCCAAGACAGGTGGGGCGCCCTGAGCCTGCGGACACAGATGGCAAGTCAGAGCAAGGTGGCGCAGCGGCGGCATGCAGCGGCGGCACGCAGGCGCCGCTTTGCGGACAATAAGGTGTGCCAGCTTGGCGGTGGTGGGCGGCACTGTCTCAGTATCTGCACATTCGTGCTGCATGCAGTGTAGCCCACAGCCCTGGCCAACCCCCGCTCACCTCAGGCACACGGTAGCGGGCCAGCAGCGCGGACCTGCAGCACCGCAGCACATTGTCCCAGGCCAGCTGGCTGGTGGCTGGGGAGGGCGGCGGGCCCAGCCGAAGCAGCTCAGGCAGGCAGCCGCAGTCGCAGGCGTGCCACACGTCCTCCATGCGCACGTGCTCCGCAATCCCGGTTGCGGCCAACAGGACCTGCGGGGGCGGGGTGGGCGGTAGCAGGCCAGCCGGGAAGTTGGTTTTTGAGGAGGGCACAGGGCAGGCAATGGGAACAGGGTGGCAACTGCATGGCACCAGAGGCCCAGTAATGCTGGTGGGAGCAGCACAGCAGCATGCTGGCAAGGCTGTCCGGCCTGCAGGGTGGCACAAAGCAGCGCAATAGCTGACGACGGCATATTATAACAGACTCTAGCCCCCCAGCCAGGCTGCCTAACCTGCATGACCGCCGCAAAGGGCGCCGCAGCATGCTGCCGGCGGCCGGGGAAAGCGGCGTTCACCACCGACTTCGAGCGGCAGTTGGGCGCCGGCGGCAGCGCGGGCTGGCCCTCCCGCGCCGCCACCCTGTTGCACATGGCGACGATGCCCCGCAGGGCCGGCAGCTGCTGCGGCACTGAGCTGCGCAGAACCATCAGCAGCAGGTCGCGCCACCAGGCCAGCGGCAGCTGTGGAGCGCCCGGCTCGGCCGCCAGGGCCATGAATGCCTCCGCTGCGGCGTGCTGCCGCCAGCGGAACGCTGCCCGCAGCAGGGCCAGCAGCTGCATCGCGCCCAGCGTGCCGCTCGCCAGCAGCAGCTGCCCCGCCACCACTTGCTGAGCCAGCTCGCCCAGGGCATGCTGCGCAATCGCCGCATTGCTGCGCAGCGGGCACTCCTCCGGCGGGCCGCACACGCACTCGCCGTCGGCGCTGCACGCTTTCACGAGGCTGACACGGCGGGCGGCTTCATCGGCCCACCATGAAGAGCCCAGGGTGAGGGCTGTGACCACGCCTCGCAGGTCGCCGTCGGCCAAGGCAGCCTCCACTCTTGCCGCCGATATCCTGTTCACCCTGCCGGTAATCGTCATGATGGTCGATGTGCAGCGCCAAGCTCTGGCAGCAGGAAGGCAGGGCAGGAGTGGGGGCGCTTTGAACCGTGGCGGCGGCGGCGGCGGCCAGGGGGCTCCCCGGTTTGCAGGGAGGCATGGGAGCCATGCTCAGCCTCAGCAAGGCGTGGACATCCAGCAGAGCCCTGGCAGCCTGCAAGAGCTGCAAGGACACAAGCTCGACGCGGTGCGGGCGCTTACTTGCAAGGATGTCGCCCAATGTGCACGCAGTGCAATGCGAAGAATGCCTGGCAGCAAGGCGGAGTGGACAGGAGCAGGAGCAGGATACAGGGTTCTGGGGCCGGCTGGCAGCACAGCGGCCGATTGGTGCCCTGGATGCACGATGGCAATGAACAGACTGCGAAGCACTGCAAGCGGCCTGCGCAGATGCTCGCCACCATCGTGCATGGGACCTTGCCGCCTTGGTGAGCGCCAAGGGGTCAGCAAAGCCGTAATCCTGCGAGCTGAGCATCATCAGTAGCCGCTGCACAGCCACAGGAGCGGTCCCATGGCGCCCCAAGCGCAGTAGCAGAAAAGAGCATGGCCGAGGAGCGCCCCGCCCAGGGCCCGCCCGCCTGGGTGGCATGCCTGCCCAACCCGCGGGCCGCTCAGGTGGCCTGGCAGGACTTGCAGGGCGAATGGGGCCCGGTGGAGGAGGCGGTGTCCCTCCTGTGTGGCCGGGGCTCGGGCCAGAGCGAGCAGCGCGAGGCCCTGCTCAAGGTGCACCAGCGGCTGCTGGAGCTGGGGCCCCGGGCGGCCTACGCCACGGCCTTTGAGGCCTACATGCTCCACGCCGGCGGCAGGTGCGGCGGCCAGGGCGGTGCCGCAGGCGGCAGCCTGCCTGCCGAACTGAGCTTGCAGGGTGGCGCAGTGCACATGGGGAATTTGTTACGCAAGGATTGCAGGCTGTATTGGCCAGGTGGCCGCTGGGTGCCGCCTCCCGCCGCCGGCGCCGCAACCCTCCCGCCCGATCTGCCCCCTGGCCGCAGGTTGGAGAAGGAGCGAGGAGGGGAGGGCGCAGCCGCGGCCCTGCTGGCCGCAGTGGCCTTTGCTATAGATGCGCAGCAGGAGGCGGGAGCGCCGGCAGCGCTGCGGGCCATGCTGGGGCCGGCGGCCTCGGTGGCGGCGGCGGTGGTGCAGCATGCGGCGGGGCAAAAGCCGCCGCCGCGGCTGTCCCTGTCCGGCCTCATGTCAGCATTAGCCTCCCTGCTTCTGGACTGTGCAAAGCTGGACCTGGCAGCCTTCACAGCTGACCTGGCGACAGCAGAGGCCGCGCTGCGATGCGCTGTGGCGGCCGGCAGCATGGCGGCGGCACGAGGCTCGGCGCCGCAGCGCAGTGCACTGTGGGGAGAGCTGCTGCCAGCCGCCTTCAAAGCCGTGCGCAAGCTGGGTGCGTTGCTACTCGTGCACGTTGCCTGCCGTTGAACTTTCTGGCGGTGCTGCTGTACTGTCAGCTGTTCCTGGGCCAAATGACAGCAGCTGCTCGGAGCATTTTGTGGCGAAGCGCTGCTGAGCGTTGCTGCGCCTTGCACTCTTGATGTTGCAAGTCGTTCAGCTCCTCATTACTTGCAAGTCGGCCTGCCGCCCTGGCTGGTCTCCGCCTGATGCACTGCGCCTCCCAGCCTGCGCCGCAGACGACATCAACGAGCACGCCCGGCCAGCTCCACAACAAAGTTTTACGCTCATCTTTCTGATGTTTCCCCTTCCCTATAAGTTGCTGCAGACGACATGGACGAGCACGCGCTGCTTGCGGGCGAGCGCTGGGCCTTTGTGCGGGCCTGCGGCGCCCTGCTGGCGCTGGCACTATCAGCCACAGAGAACCTGCGGCTGGATGTCAGCCTGAGCGACGCGCTGCAGCCGCTGGACCGGCAGGAAGTGGCGCAGGGGGCGGTCACACTGGCACACCAGCTGGGCTGGTGAGCGGCGGCGTTGGGGGCATCTTGGACATTATGCAGGGCTGTTGGGCTTGTGGTGGTGCTGTCTGCAGTGAGGTGTGCGCGAGAATGTTTGGGAGCACTCTGCTGCAGGCTGCCGCTTGGGCGCAGCGCTGCTGTGACTGCTTGGGGTTGCCGCTGCTGCTGTGCAGCTGACATGCTGCTGCATGTGCTGCTTGCATGTGGTGGTGGCGGCATGTCTTGCCGTTGCACTGCCACATTTCAGCCTGCGTTCCTGCTGAATGCTGCTGTTTGTTGCTGTGCAAGCTGCCTGGAGCGTTTGTCTCCCGCTGCAGCACGCTGCCCAATCCCTCCGCCCTGCCAACTTCCGCCCCATTCTCCTGCCCCACCTCACCGCTGCAGCTGCTACCCCAAACAGTGCCAATCACTGCATCCTCGGCATACCCCTCTCCTGTCCCTGTTGATTTTCCACTGCTGCTGTTAATTTTCCACCCCTGCAGCTGCTACCGCGACCGCCTGGTGAAGGAGCCGCCTCCGGACGAGGCGACGCAGGCGCAGCTGGCGGACGTGCTGGGCTGGCTGTCCAAGGCGCTGCAGCTGCTCAGCCTGCTGCTGCAGCACGGCGGGCAGATGGAGGCGTTCCTGGATGATGGGGGCGTGATGAGCCTGTGCCTCCACCTCAGCAAGTACCCGGTGATCCACGCCAACCTGCCGCCCAGGTGTGATTTGGCTCTGCGGCGGCGGCGGCGGCAGCTGGTGTTGCGGCTGGCGTTGCTCCTGCTGCTGCTGAGTGTGCGACTTGCTCCATGTCTGCTGCGGCCCCCATTGACTGGGGCAGTCCACAGCAGCTGCTGCTCATCCTCTGCTGCTGCTTATCATTTGCAGCCTTCAGCTGCGTGCCCCGCTGACCATCTAGCCCGCCTTATGCCTTTAAGTGCTGATTGCCCGCCTGCCTGCGTGTTGCTACCCCGTGCAGCCACGCTGCGCACGCTGTGGACTGCCAAGTCGTCGAGCTGCTCACCTACGCCCTGAATAACAGCAAGGTGCGCAGGGCTGGTGGTGTTAGACACATGTGAACATGCTGGCTGTCCCGCAGTGCCGTGCCGCTGCCACACGAGCTGGCCACCCCCCTGCAGTGCCGATCTCCGGCTTTGCCTGTCCTGAATAGTGCTGAACGGCGCTGCCTGTGCCCCGTTTGCCCATTCTGTGTGCAGCGTGCTCGCGAGCTGCTGAGCGAGGGCGACCAGGGCAGCGGCGGCAGCGGCATCAAAATCCTGCTGGCCGCGCTGGCAGCCGCCCCGGGGCTGCAGACGCTGCTGGCTGATGCCGTGGTGCACAGGTGCGGCTGCGGCAGATCTATCACCTTGAGGCTTCAAAACCATATTGTTGCAGCTTCTTAAGCCAGGGGAGTGCTGGACGATGCCCGGCCGTACGCAAAGCATTGCTCGCGTCCAGCTTGCACCCTGCCCGCCCGCCTGCCTGCCCCTTGCAGCCAGCTGGCCCGCTGGACCTTCAAGCGCTCCCTGCTCAAGTGCCTGGAGGCCGCGGTGCTGACCACCAGCGAGCACCGGTGCGCTTGCAAATGGGTACCTCAGCATGCGCCGGTTGCTGGCCCCTCTGCACTGCGGCATTGCATTGCTGCCTGCAGCGAGGAGCGGTGCGGTTGAGATGCTGGCCTTCGCCCCGCTGCGGGCTTCATGCCCTGATCCGGGTTCCCTTTTTAACCTGCTATTCACTCGATCGTTTCCCCGCAGCAAGGAGATCCTGGCTAACGACGGCGTGGGCGTGATTGTGCGCAGCTGCCGCTGGCGGCCCCACGACCCCGCCTTCCGCCCCAAGCAGGAGGTGCGCACTGTGTGGGGCTTTCGCTGCTTAAGTCTGCCTGAACCATCCGCTCAGCGAGGCACAGCTTTTGAGGTTCCAGCTTCTGGCAGATGTAGCCTGCCCCCGATTCCTGCCTGCCGAGGTTCCAAAGCTATCCGGCTGCTGCCTCCATTGACTGGGTGAATACAACGCATGCTCGCCGCAGGCCCAGCTGGTGCGCGCCAACCCCGCATTTGTGCGCGGCATCGCCGGCAACGCCTTCTCCTGCCTCTGCATCGCCTCCCAGAACCTGGGTGCGCTGCTTGATGAGGCGTGATTGATGGTGACATGACTGTGGTTGGGTGGATTGACCAGATGGCGGTGTGTCTGTGTCATGCCTCTGCCTTTGCACCGCCTGGTGGAGTGTGGGCGCGCTGCAATCGCTGCCACCTGGGTGCCCGCTTAGGCTGTGCCCGCTGTGCCTGCTGTGGTGTACTGCAGACGACGACAAGTCGTACTGGAACCAGGTGGCGTCCAAGCTGGCGGAAGCCACTTCTGCGGGTGCGTTGCAATGCAGCAGCCGGCCAGGGTGCTGACCGCAGTTGCAAAGCCAAGGTTGATCTGGCGCACCCCAGTCGGGCTGCCTGCCCGTTCCCTGCCCCCCAGCGCGCTCTCCTGCAGCACTGTGCGGCCAAACAACTGAATGCTCGTTGCCACCCCGCTCTGTGTTTGCAGACGAGCTGATGTCGTTCCACAAGTGGATGCCGGCGGGGCAGGACGCGGCGCAGGCGCTGCTGAATGCCGACAAGCTCTCCTGCTCCTGGTGAGTTGGTGCACCTTTGCTGGTGGTCGGAATGCAACAGCTGCGCTATGACAGGGCAGCAGCTGCGATTGGGTTCCTCGCCTGCCATCCACCCATTCCACCCGCCCACCCTCCTGCTCACCGTTCCAGGGGCCTGCACACTGCGCTCTGGCGCCTGCTCCACCCGCTGACCTACAACAACAAGGAGCAGCGGGCGGTGTTTGCAGCCAACCGCGACTACATCCGCACTGCCGCCGCCGCACTGTCGCTGCCCAACTCGGGTGCGTGGGCAGACGCTGGTGCTCCGCTGCTGGCACGCAGTGCTCTGCCGCTGGCATGCTGGTTGAAGCATGGTTCACATGGCAATGGTGCTGCTGGCTGCTGCCCTCCTAAAAGGCGCAGCTCATGACTGGCACTCAATGCACCAGTTTCCCCTCCCAACTTTGCTTCTGTGCAGACGAGGCGCTGACCAAGGGCCGAGTGTGCGCCTTCAAGCCCACAGTCATGTACATCCTGTACAACGCGGCCATGTGAGATGCTGTGCTGCGCTGTGCTGCGCTGTGCTGTGCCTTGTACATCCTGTACAACGCAGCCATGTGAGTACGAATCGCGCTGCGCTGCGTTGCGTTGCGCGGCTCTGTGCTGGGTGTCAATGCGTTGTGTTGCTCGTCCCATCAGCACCTGTGGGCATCCGCTGAGAGCCGGCCGCCTGCTACACCCCCATCTGCAGCATTGATGATGCGTGCCGGCAGGAGCAGCTGAAGCTGGGGGTGCACGAGCGCGCGCTGGAGGTGCTTTCGGCTTGCCTTTTCTTCTGCAAAGCAGCTTTTGGACAGCTTGTGGCAACTGCAGTAGTAACTCCGAGTGGCTGGCTAACCTCCCGGAACGGACATTTGCAGCTCTGCGCGACTGAAGTTGCACCTGCTGCCGCACCCGCCTCGCCCATCCCTCCGCACCCCGCTGCCCGGCCCCCTTTGCAGCTGCTGTGCCAGAGCTTCCAGATGGCTGGCGAGCAGGACAGGCGCATCCTCAAGGCGGCAGCCACCTCCAAGCGCGGCAAGCAGGGTGGAGCAGGCACGGCAGCCACGGCAGCCAAGGATGCAAAGACGTTCCAGGCGGGAGTTGGCGGCCAGGCGGATGCGGCCTCCTTGCTGCTGGAAGGCCTGCTGCTCAAGGTGCGCAGCTTGGTTGGGAGCTTTGATACCTGCCGTTGGAATGCATTTGGTTGTTGCAGGTTTTGGGCATGAAACATTGTGTGACATCCTGTCCTGCAGCGGCAGCAGTGGCAATCGCGCAGCGCATACAGCTGCGCATGTAGCTGCAGCGCATGTAGCTGTTTTCCCATTATGGCGGCGGCAAATCCATCACAATTCAGCTGACCACAATGTACTGCTGCTACTCCTCTAACTGCGCACAGACGGACAACGAGACGCGGGCGCTGTGCCGGCAGCTGGTGCAGTCGGGCAAGCTGGCGGCCGTTCAAAAGGCGCTGAACAACCGCATCGGCTCCAGCTACTCGGGTGCGTGCTGGGTGGTGGTTTGTGAGGTTTGTGAATGCTGGGCAGATGGTTTGTGGGTGCTGGCAAGTGCTGGTGTGGCGTGCCGGCAGCTGGACAGCTGAAGCACTTCTTCTGCCGCAGCAGTTGCTCCCGGCATGTATAACTCTTTGCCATCCTCACTGTCGCCCTCACCCATCCCACGTTCTCCTCCCGCCCCTGCCCATTGCAGAGTCCACGCTGCAGACCGCCGAGCGCAGCTTCCTCAAGGTTCTGCGCCACGCGGAGCAGGCGGTTGCGGAGCAGCGGCAGCAGCAGCAGCAGGCGGCGGCGCTGGAGGCGGAACGCCTCGCCGCCGAGCTGCTGGCGGCTGAGGAGGCGGCGGCGGCCAAGCGCGCCGCCCGTGCCGCCAAGCAGCAGCAGCGGCAGCGCGCCGCCAAGGCGCAGGCCGCGCAGGCGGCGGCCGCCCGTGCCGACTCGGCCAGCGCCAGCAGTGGAGATGAAGCGCCGGGCGCGGCGGCCAGTGCGCAGGGGCAGGCGGCCAGCAAGGGCGACGGCGGGGGAGGAGGGCCGGCGGCCAGCGGCAGCGCTGGCGCCGCTCCCAGCGCTGCCGCCGACGGCACCGCCGGCGAGCCGCTGACCGCGGAGCAGCAGCGCGCAGCGAAGGAGGCGGCTGCCGCGGCCAAGGAGGCGGAACTTCGGCAGGGCTACCAGAAGCTGCTGCAGGAGTGGGAGGCGGCCGAGGCAGCGGCGGCGGCGGAAGCGGCGGCCGCGCAGGCCGCCAAGAAGCGCAGCAAGAAGCAGCAGCAGCGGGAGAAGGCTAAGGAAAAGAAGGCGGCGGCGGTGGCGGCGCGGGCGGCCGGCGGGACGGCCACCACCACCACCCCCGTCACCTCGCCCAAGGCCGCCTCCCGGGCAGCCTCAGCCGGCGGCACAGCAAAGGTCATCGCCGTGCCGCTCAACGGCAGCCGGGCGGGCCCAGCGGCGGGCAAGCCCGGCAGCCCGGCGGCGGCAGGGACGCGGGCGGCGGCACGGGCGCCGGCTGGAGCCACAGTTGCGCCGCGACCGGCGTCAGCGGGGGCCGTTGCGCCGCCCACGCGGGCGGCCCCCGCACGGCAAGCCAGCAGCGGCCCTCCCATGTCCTTTGCGGCGGCGGCAGCGGCCGGCACGGGCCAAACGGTGGGCCCGCCGCCGGTGCTGGCATCAGCCGCGCCAACCGCCAGCGATGCGCCGCCGCCTACGCCACCGCGGCCGCCCGCAGCGTCAACCACCGCGCCTGCCAGCAGGGCCAGCACACCTGTCGTCGCCTCGCCGCTGCTTCTGTCCCCTCAGCGGCCGGGGCTGGCGGCTGACCCGGCCAGCCAGCAGGCGGCGGCGCAACAGCAGACGCCGCTGCGCGCCAGCGTGCTTCGTGCAGCCTCGGCACCCGCGTTGCCAGCCATGGGTGCAGCCTCGGCTCCAGCCTCTGCGGCAGCCTCTGTTGCGGCCTCGCCCCAGCGCTCGCTGTTTGCCGACATGCTGCCGCCGCTGGCGCCAGCCACGGCCGGCGCCCCTGGTGGTGCAGCACCCGAGTCGGACAGTGCTTCTGGAGTGGCCTCTCCCACTGGCCCACAGTCGGTGCTGGGTGCTGGCGGCCTGCCGCCCTACTCCGGCTTTGGAGGCCTGGGCGGCCTGCTGCACCAGCAGCAGGCGGCGGCGGGGCAGGCGGCGGGCGGCGCGCAGCAGCAGCTGCCGGCCTACCTGCCTCAGTCAGGGGCGGCTGGGCAGCCGTCCATTCTGGGCTCTCTCACCCCCTCTGCTCTGGAGGCTGCCCTGCTCAACAAGGCTCGGCCGCAGACCGGCGGCGGCGCAGCACCCACCGGCGGTGCGGGCGGCGGCCAGGAGGACACGCTCGGCCTCGGCCTGCTGCCCTTTGCGGTGGCAGAGGCGGCTCTGTTTGACGACTCGCCGGCGGCGGCCCACACGCTGCCGATGGCGGTCGCCGACTTTGTGCTGGGAGACGACTTTGGCGGCGGCGGCGGGGCGGCGGGCGCGGGGCTGCGCGACAGCCAGGGCTCCGATTTCTCGGTGAGGCAGAGGGGATGTTGGTTTGACAGAGGCACTGCCATGGGAGCGGAGCCATTGATGAGAGCAGCTTGTTCATGGGATGCTGGAAACGTTGGGCTGCCGGGACAGCTGCCGCTCTTGGCTGCTACCTACTGACTTTCCGCTCCTCCTTGCCTGCCCTCTTCTCCCAAGCAGGACGTGCTGGGCCAGCTGCTGCCAGGCGGCTCCCCGCTCAAGCCAGCCGCTCCCAAGGGCAACGCAGGGGCGGCTGCGCAGGCGGGCGTGCTCAATGGCCTGGCGCTGCACGGGCGGCAGCCCAGCGCTGGCGGCGAATCTGGAGGCAGCCTGTTCGGCGGGCCCATGGACCGGCAGCAGCTGTCGCTGGCTGCGGCGGCTGCCTGGGGACCGCACAGCTCCCACAGCAGCCTGGACAGCGGCGCAGGCCTGGGCGCTCCTGGCAAGGACGGCGGGCCAGCCGGCAGCAGCGCCAGCAGCACCAGCGACGTGCTGCTGCGCTTTGACCAGCAGAGCACCGCCAACAGCGGCTGGCTGCGCACCGCCGGCCGCGCGCCCTGAGCCCCCACTGCTGCCTTTGAACCTGCAGCTGCACTTGCCCTCTTCAGGATGTGTGCTGCCTTGCCTGCGGCCCCTCCTGCTGCACGCCTCTTCACCCGCATTATGCGCTGCCCGAGCACGCACTTCTGTCCCAATGCAATGCATGCCTCCCGAGCCGCCCTGAGGCCCGTGTAACACTTTCCATTGGATGCAAGCGTGGGCCGCCTTACACTGCAGGCCTAAGGGTGGGCAGCCGCCAGAGGCAGGCCACTTGCCAGGATACAAGAGGGCAAGTGCTACTGGGCATGCCATGTGGGCAGGCAAGGCAGGGCGAGTGATGAGAGCCTGAAGGTGAGAAGGTGTGCGATGCGCAAGCCAAGCAGGTCTGAAAAAGGGAGGCAGTGGGTTGAGCAGAGCAGGCAGCTGGAAGAGGCCAAGCAAGCAGCGAGAAAAGCGGGCGAAGCGCTGGTGTGAAACAAGGCACTAGGAAGGAGATGGGAATGGAGAACGTCAAAATCGCAGTGCGCACACACGTTCAGGCACTGGTCATGAAAGGGACTGGAGCACAATCGTCACAGGAGTGGGGCATTGACACGTCAGCCACCAAGGCTGCTGTCGCAGGGCGGCATCACCCAGCGGCAGCCGGCCCACTCAAGGCTGCTATTGCTGCTGCCACTGCCGCCCCGGCTGCGGCGCCTGCTCCGGCGTGGGGGCGGGTGGCGGTGAATCTGAGCCCTGCCGCACCGCTGGCTGCGCTGCCTGCTGGTCCGGCGTGGGCAGTGAGGCAGCAGTCGCGCTGGGCTGCACAGCCTGCTGCTGCTGCGGCTGCTGAGGCGGCTGCACCAGCTCCACCTCCGCTTGTGCCTGCTGCTCTGCTTGCTGCGCGTGCTGCGGTCCCTGCTGTGCCGGCTGCGTCGGCTCTCCCGAAGGAATCGTGGGCAGCGGCGCCTGCAGGCTGGCCCGCCGGAAGCCGCCATTGTTATTGTGGTGGTGACCGCCGCCCAGCCCACCATTGTTGTTGTGGTGGTGGTGGCCGCTGCCCAGCCCTCCGCATGGCCGCGCAGCGGTGGGCAGCCGCACGTGCCCGCCGCCCGCGCTCTGCAGCTGCTCCCAGCGGTGCACTTCCTCCTGCATATTGAGATGGGCAGGGTTGAGCAAGTGGGATGGACGAACGTGCAGCTGTGTGCAGCACATGTGCTGCCTGCTGCCTTTCAGCAAGCCTTCCAGCCCAGGCTGCACGCCACACTGATATCGGCCGCACCCACACTGCCCACGCTCTACAATGTAAATGAACCATAAACCACACCCACCTGGATCATGAAGGCGGTCAGCCGCATCACCTCCGCGCAGCTGGGCCGCATCTGCAGGGCGCACAGTGCGGATAGGTGAATGGGTGAGCACAGCTTGTGTGCGCGAGAACTGGGTGGCTTGACCAGTGCAGATGACCAAGCAGTGCACGCAAACTAATGGCGCCCATCCCAGCCGCAGCCCTCACGTGCGGGTCCTGGTGCCAGCACTTGGTGATGAGGCGGCGCAGCGGCTCGGGGCAGTCGGGGTCCACCCACGGCCGCTCGCCGTTGATGGCCACCTGCAGGGCAGAGCAGTATGCAACGAGCATGCTGGTGAATGATCGGCTGATAAGTTCGTAATGGCTGGTGGCAGGGGCTGCTCGCCGTTGTTGGCCACCTGCGATGTGGAACCAGGGCCACTTGGTGCGATCAGCACAGCAGTTCGCGGTGTCGATGTCCTCCGATGGTAGGTAGCAGACATGGGAGGGCAGAAGCATCCACATTGAGGAGACCAATCAATTAAGGAGACCGATCAACCTACCTTCAAGATGATCTGGAAGAAGTGGGAGGAGTCGCGCCAGGGCTGCCGCCGCGTGTAGCACTCGTTCAGGATGATGCCCAGCGCGTACACATCCACCTGGCATCAGCAGGCAGGAATATCGACAATTAATTTGGAATGATGTGAATCACACCACGGGCTTGTGCAGAGATGCGCACTGCGGCCAGGAAATGGGTCCGGCAGCGCCATATGCCCAAAGCAGGCACTGGACGCGAGTTGCCAATTGGGCGGCTCTGAATTGAAGCCCCCTCACCTTCTCGTCCACCCGGCTGCCGTTGAACTGCTCGGGAGCCATGTACATGGGCTGCAGGGCAGTGGGGGGGGAGGGAAGCGGGGCGGTTTAAGTCAGCTACGATGGGTTGCAAGCAAAGGCAGCAGGTTGGGGGGGAGGCGACCGGGCAGGCAGCAGCAGCGGCATTGGCAGTGTCAGCCTCTGCTGCGCCCCCCAACAGCTTGTGCAACAAGTAGTGCGCATGCTCACCGTGCCGTTGTCGTTGGTGACTTGGCTCAGGTAGCTCTTGGTAGGGTCCTTCACCTGCGGGCATGGAAGAGGGGTGGGTATTGCAATGCTGGATTGGATTGATTCCAGCAGGGCCGCTCCGCACTGGAAACAACAGAAACATCAGTGGTGCCAGCCACCAAGTTGCATTGCAAGCCATGCGGAGCAGCAGCAGCAGCTGCCCCGCACTCACCCGGCTGATACCAAAGTCGGCCAGCTTGGCGCGGCCCTCAGCATCAAGCAGGATGTTCTGAAAGGACAGAGAGCAGGAGTGCATGCCAGTTCAGTCAAGTTGCGGGGCAGGAAAGCAGCAGTGGCACACCATGCGCGTCGCGTGGTTCTGCTGAGAGACGCGCCGAACCGCACATGTCGCAGCATGCCAACCGCCCCACCCCCGGCAAGTTTAGCCAAGAAGCAGTCCAGCTTTGATGTTACCTGGCGGCAGCTGCGTTACGACCATGTCACCCCGCCCCACCTGCGGCTTGAGGTCGCGGTGCACCACAGAGGGGTGCAGGTAGGCCAGCCCCGCAGCCACATCGTGCGCCAGCTGCGACACGGTTTGAGGGCGGGGCGAGGGGGCAGGGTGGTTGGCAGGCAGGCAGGCCTAGCGGAGCCAGGCAGGCCTCAACCAAGCATTGCGATTCAACCTGAATGCCCTGCCTTTCCAGTTGGTGGCTCTGTCTTCCAAGCCCCTCCACTGGCCCCCTTTGCAGAACAGCGTCCGCCCACCTGCAGGACCTCCAGGTAGCTCATGCGCCGCTTGCAGCGGTCGTAGATGCGCTGGAACAGGTTGCCGCCCTCCATCAGCTGCGGCAGGGGTGCAGCGAATGCAGGGTAGCACCATGAGCAGAGCTGCAATAAGCAGCCACAACGTATGCAATCAAGGGGGGCACCGTAAGTAGAGGGCTCACCCACGCACAGCGGCAAAAAGCAAAATCAAGTGAGCACCCACCTCCATGATCAGCTGCGCCTCCACCGGCACCCAATCAGTGCAAGCGGTCTGGCAATCCGCGCGCTCAGTTGCAGGCAGCAAAACAATTCAGCACCCACCTCCATGATGAGGCACACGTGCTCGCGGTCGGCGGTGCAGGCGCCGTACACCTTGACCAGCCTGCAGCAAGTGGATTGGTAGGCATGAAGGCGGGTTGAAGAAAGATTATCCTCGTCACACAAGTGCGCATCAAGTTGTAGTTCACAGCCGCTGGCCAGCTCTGTACCCCACTGCTAAACCCCGCTGCGTTGTGCCAGCTACCAAACCCAGCAGCGCACCTCTCGGAGGAGAACTTGGATGCCAGCTCGATCTCGCGCAGCAGCGCGGCATACATGCCCTCGCTGCACGGCTGGTCGGGACCAAACTGCAGGAAAAGGCAGGGGAGGCAAGGAAGCCGGCTTGCGAGTCAGAGACTGGAAGGCAGGTGGGTACAGCGGCCAGCAGGCCTGCAAGGGATGACTGCCACCTTATGCCTTCAGCGCCAGCGCTCACACCCCAGTAACCCCATCGCTCACGTGCGGCAGCTTCTTCACAGCCACCCGCTTGCCGCGCCACACCGCCTCGTACACCGTGCCAAAGCCGCCCTGGCCCTGCAGGGGGTGGGTGTGAGTGCGTGCGGGGATTGGTCGTGAGCAGGTGCAAGTTGGGGCATGTGACGCGTAGCTCAAATTGCTCGCTGTGCAAAGCTGCCTCTCCTACTGCACACACGCACATTTAGAGGCTGAAGCGCATCACAGCAGAGGCAAGCAGGCGGCGTGCAGCGAGGAGCGAGACGGAAGCGCAGCAGCAGCTCACCAGGCAGCGACCCAGGAAGGGAGCCACCTCGCTCTGATAGTCCACATTCAAGTCCACATCTGGGGCGGGCTGGCTGGAGGGCAGCACCGGTGGTGCAAGCGGCGCCAGCGGCGGCAGCGCCTGCAGCAGCTGCGTGGGCTGCGCGCGCCGCCGCCGCATGAACTGCAGGGGAGCGGATGACGCGGGAACAAAGCTCAGCAACATAGCTGCCGCCGCCCCTGCCGCTGCCGCTGGGCCAACCCACTCTGCAAGAAGCAGAGCAACCTGCCGGCCACCAAACAGCCAATCAAGTTCCCGTCCCAAAGCGAACCCACCAGCGGCAGCGAGTCGCCCAGTGTGGAAGTGTCCTGCAGGTGTCCGTCCCAGCTCTTGCTGCGCCGCACTTGCCACTCAGCCGGCCCGCTGGAGCCACCGCTGCTGAAACTGTCATCCTCATCCTCCCCCTCGCTGCTGCTGCTGCCGCCCTCGTCGCTGCTGCCGCCACCCCCGCCGCTGCTGCGTTGCCGGCGTGGCCGGCGTGGCTTCTCGGGCCGAGGCTCTACCAGCAGGGTGGGCGCTGCGGAGGGGAGGCAGGCAGAGATAATAAGCTGGCTTGCAGCTGCCAAGTGTGCACCAACTGCCTGTGCATGCAGGCTAGGCACGCTGCCGTCTCCCATCATCTGGAAATGCAAAAGCGGTCAGCTTGCCACCCACCTGTGGCCCCCTTGCGCTCCATCATGGCCAGCACATCTGGTAGCCACTCATCCGCCTCCGCCTGCTGCTGGTGCTGCTGGTGCTGCTGATGCTGCTGGGCCGCCGCCACCGCCGCAGCGGCCGCCGCCTGCGCCTGTGCCATGGCCTGCTGCGTGAACACCTGTGACTGCAGCTCCCAGCTGCCCACGTGCTGCGGCAGCACCGACTGCTGTGTGGGCGCAGCTCCCCAGAGTGCGTCTTCGAACACAGGGTTGTCGTGGCTGCTGACTGCCGACACGCCAGAGGGGAACTTGAGCAGGCCTGAGCGTGCGCTGGGCGCGCTGCGCAGCAGCGGTACTAGCGACCCCGCCTTGGATGGAGAGCTGGCCGCGGAGCCCAGCTCTGCAGGAAGCGGATGCAGCAAATGGGAGTTTGGAGGACAGCCATGGAAGGGAGATGCGGCAAGCTGAGAGGCAGCAGGCAGGGAGCTGGCTGGCTGGCGACAACACGCCGCCAGCGACCCCGCCCAGCCCTCGCTCTCCACTGACCCCACCTGAGGGTGGCGCGCCCCACAGGTGCCGCCCAGGTGCTCCTGGCACCACCACCTCCATCAGTGCATCTCCGCTGCCATTGGCTGCCGCGCCCTTCCAAGCCGCGCCAGCAATCGGCACCCCGGCGGCGGCAAAGTGGGCGTGGCGGCCGCCGCCCGCAGTGCCACTGCCGTTGCCGGGCGTGCTGTGCCCGTCCTGGTCCTTGCCACTGTCCGCCTCAGCCTTGGCTGCTGCCTCGCTCTGTGCCGCCTCAAGCAGCCGGCGGTCCTTGATCTGCTGCTGGCGCCGCCGCTTGCGGCGCAGCATGAAAAAGCCAAGGGCCGCCGCCACAGCCACTGCTGCCGCCACGCCGCCTGCGATGCCTGCCACCATGCCGGTGCTGCTGCTCTTCTGGCTGCTGCTGGGTGCTGCCGCAGCTGTCGAGCTGTTGCCGCTGCTTGGCGGCGGCGGGGTCAGAGTTGGGGCGGCGGTGCCAGGTGGTGTCTCCATGGCTGCAGGAAATGAGGGCAGGGATGCAATAACTGCTGGTTTGCTGGTCTACTGCTCAGCAGCCTGGCACACAGCACCCCACCATCCGCACAGCCGAGCCTTGCTGCAGCGTGCTTGCGGTGAAAGCACCCACCCTTCCCAGCGTCTTCCAACTTGCTGCTGCTATAATATTTGCAGCCCACCTGGCTGCAGCTGGTGGATGCTCTCCACACCCACGACTGTCTCAGGCGCCGGGCTAGGTGGCTGCTCAGGAATGAAGGGGGTCACCTCGTCCGGTCCTTGGCAGCAGTACACCGCCATCAGGCTGCAAGCAGGGCGGGGAAGAGCTGGCGGAAAGGTGGAGGGTGAGCAAGCTAAGATTATTCGAGTTGCGCAGTAGAGCAGCATCAACATGCAGGTTCACCCCTGGCCGCAGGGCTTGCAGGAGACGCAAAAATGTCACAGGCATGCCAGCCGCCCTGCCAAGCCGCCTGCACCCACCCGCAGTTCTGCCCCTTGCCGTCCTTCCCAGACTCGCAAGTGATGCCAGCTGGCAGGCCCGCCATGCTGCCATTGCCGCTGCCGTTGCCACCCATGGCCATGGCCGTGCCGCTCCTGCCGCCCAGCCCGCCCGCCATCGCGGCGGGCGTCGAGGCATTGGCAGGCGGGGACGGCAGCTGGCCCCAGACCAGGCGGCCGTCCAGGAAGGCAGGGATGCGAGGGTTGGGCAGGGCCCGCCGAGGGATGATGGTTGAGGTCGTGTTCACCGACAGCTCGGGCGTTTCCATGAAGGAGTAGTCCTGCTCGATCAAGGGCAGGGAGGGAGGCACCCTTGCCTTTGCATGCCTTCGTGTGCAAGTGACTTTGCATGCTGCATGCACTGCGCAGCTGCCAAATGGGTGAGATAGCTGTGCAGCAGCCCCCATGCCTGATGCATGCAAGCCAGATAGCGCCAAATGTAGCCTTACGCAGGTGCCGCGTTGCCGCCCCACCTGTGTCGAGTTGAGCAGCGCCACGCCCTGCTTGGTGGTGAGGGTGACCAGCAGGTCCATCACGTCCACGCCCCTGCACAAGCGGGAAGCCGCAGGGTCAAGAGGTTGAACACAAACAGTGCACCCGTTATAGTGCGACCAGCAGGCCACGCCCCTGCATCAGTTGAAAGCCGCAAGAGGGGAGGGTGCGCGCTGAGCAAGCAGACAGCAGGGATTTTCGCAGCCGTCTGAAGGGCAAACCACAGCTCTGGGGCCCGCGGGCAGCCGCAGGCAATAGCGCACCCTTCCTGATGCCATCTCTCAAGCCTTGGCAAGGCGCCAGCTTGCCCCCGCAAATCCAGCCCATAGAATCCCTGCCCGCCCAAATATACTCACTTCCCCAGGAAGATGGACGGCACCGAGGCGTCTCCAGTGGGCAGCAGCAGGCCGGCCTTGGAGTTCCAAGTGATGTTGAGCAGGAAGGACGCTCCGGGGGTGTTGGGCAGGCCTGGCTGCACCGACAGGCCCACGCTGTCGCAGCCTGCATGGGAGGAGTGGCGCAGAAATGTGAGGGGTTGTACTGAGGTGTGCAAGGCGTGGTGTGATGGGGCAGCCTGCACAGCGCGCTCTGCCTCGCGATCGCCTGCCAACCGGCCTGCGCAGTGGACTAAGCTTCCCAATGCCACCCACCTGTGCTTGCCCACTCGCACTGCACTGTGAAAAACTGCTCCGGATTGTAGTCGGCGAAAAGTGGAGCGCCCTCCACCGGGCCATCAAACCAGTACTGCGGCAGGAAATGATTGGGGGGTCATGACATTTTAGCAGGCATGTCGAGCAAGCCGTGCGCAAGGAAGGCGAGTGGGCGCCACGAGAGCCGCCGCCCTGGCCAGCGCCGCCCGGCCCATGCACCGCACCCCACCTGCATGCTGGTGTCTGCCATGCTCAGTGCAGACTCGTTGCGAATGTTGCGTGCCCTGCAGGATAAGGCAGAGGAGGACCAGGCAGCAGGGGTGGAGGGCAAGCGGGCGGGAGGGGCATGCTCGATGGACCGCAGCCGGGAGCCGTGCTGTCATGGCGTGCATGGCATGCGTGGCACCGCCAATTGTACAGCGGCTGGTTCAAGCTGGCAGATTCCAGTGAAACTTGGCACCCTTTCACCCACCTGACGAGGAACTGGTTGAAAGTGGCCACCATGGGCTGGCCCAGGTCTGCAGGGCGGTCACAGCGGGCAGGCAAGCAAAGGCATGTGAGATTGCCGCGGCAGCTGTCGACGGCTGCAAGGCGCAAAGGCAAGGCACAAGCCCTGCCTGCAGGACTACGTGAAGTGTAGCAGCTTGCATGCCTGCTGCATGACGCTGGCGGCTGCACTTTGCGGCAGGAAGGGACACCTGCCATGGGCAACTTTGCAACCTGCTGTCCACCACTCACACTCGATCGGTGTGTACTCTATCTGCAGGTCTGTGGGCTGTGCCGCTGCCTCCGCCGCCGGCGGCAGCGCAGGTGGCGCCTGCGGCTGCGGTGCCGCCATAACCATGCTGCAGCGCAGGTTGTTGAACGTCACGCCCTGGATGGCGCCCACGTTGTAGGGGTTGCTCGCATTCAGCTCGCCTGCGGATGGGTTGGGAGGGAAGAGAGGGCGGTTACTGGGCATGGTGAGCTGCATGGCCACAGGTCAGGTGGCAGGTAGCGGGTGGAGCCAAGCAGTGCCTTGCAAGGCAACGCAAGCCAAGGGAGCAGCAGCAGATGCAAAGCAGGGCGCACCGGTGCCCTTGTTGGCCAGAAAGCTGAACAGCAGCTGGCCGCCGGGCTCTATCGTGCGGTTCATGCTGTCGGTGGCCAGCGCTGTGGTCACGCTGCCCGGCGCCAGCAGCATGATCTCCGAATCAAACACATCCTGCGCCAGAGATTATGGAGAGCACTCTTGATGGCGGGTGAGAGCGTAAGTGGGCGGGCAAGCGCTGGGCTCAGCAGGCGGCAGCAGCTTACCGCGCGGCACACTAGCCCCTGGCGGCGCGCCTCGGCCGCTCAGGCAGCAAGCCCACAGGGTGGCTGGCAAGCAGCGAGCAGCGGCAGGAAAGTGCAGTGCAACCATGGGCCTGCCTGCTGCGCCTTGATGACCGAGCCGAACGGGAAGTGCCAGCCCAGGCGCCACTCCTCTATTGAGTACTGCGGCAGTTGGGTGCGCAGAGGGCAGCGGCGATCGAAATCGTTACTATCGCACTCGGCGACCGAAATTGTGGCTACCGCGCTTGATTGAGGAGCCAAAAAGCAGCACCCAACCGAGCCAACCCCTTGGCAAGCACAGAACGCCGCAAGCAGCGACAGTGCTCAGAAGCTGTGCAGGCACCCTCTGGGCAACCCGTCCAACTCCCTCAGGCGCTGGCCCCACACCCCGCGCTCACGTTTGCATTGTTCTGCAGCGTCAGGCCCGCCACAAAGATGGGGACCTGCGGAATGCTGGTGCTGTTTTCGTCCGACTGGCCGAAGCTGACCGCATACTGCAGCGACACGGGGCACTGCTGCTCCACTACCGCCAGCTGTCCATCCGTCAGCTGCTGCGCGGCGCCGCCAGGGGGCCCCGCCGCGCAGGCTAGCAGCAGTAGGATGGCGAGTAGCCGCGCCGGCCGCGCGAGCGCTGCCGGGTGCCGTCCCGCCGCTGCGGCTGCCTCGGATGCGGCGGCCGCCGCCATCAAGCGGGGGCTGCCGCCCGCCGGTGGCCCTGCTGGCAGGGGCGGGTGTGCTGTGCCGCCTGCTGGCTGCAGCTGGGCAGCCCAGCGGCTGGCGAGTGGGTGCAGACGCGGCTGCCGGGCAGGGGCGCACGCGGCTTCACCGGGGCGCGGTGGGGGCTCAGGAGGGGCTGCCACGGGCCTGCTGCTCGGGCATGCCTGCTGGAGGCCCGGCTGGGGCCGAGCCGGGGCTGGCTGGCAAGCCGGCTGGGTTGAGGGGTCCAAGCGGCCTCACACGCTGCCTGATCGTTGCTCCTGACTCTCGCCGTGCTGTGAGCAGGAGTGGGATTGTGCTGGGCGGGCGAGCAGGAAGGAGGAGGAAGCTTGGCGGCGACGGCGCTAAGATGCGCCCGTGTGAAGGCACCCGGTTTGAACCATGCGGCTCGCCGGGGTGCCTGTTCGCCTTCCCACGCACGCACGCGCCCAGTGAGAGCCTTCTGACGCCCTGGGAGCCGTGCCACAACACACCTGAGCCCATCCACCAGACGAGCAGCCCGCTCCAGCGCCCCTGCCACGCCCGCCCCTCGCCCAGGGGCCTGTACTGGCAACAGTGGCGCCCTGGGGGGCCATGCCGGGCCGTGGGCCCGGAGGCCGAGGCCTGGCCGGGCCTCTGCTCGCTGCTGCCATCCTGCTGGTGTTTGGCGGCCCAGCAGCGGCAGCAGCCGTACCTTCAGCAGCAGGCCGCGCTGCCTGGAGCGGCGGCGGCCGGCGGCAGTTGCGGGCGGCCTCAGACCGCCCGCAGCGGCAGCTCTCGGCGCTCCCTCCCTGCGTGTGCCCAGCAGTGGATGACGCCAAGGCGAGTTGGATGTGGAATGCTGCCTGGCAGTGCAAGGCGGGTTTGGCGAGGAGTGCTGATCAGTTGATTCACAACGACATGCCACTGCGGCACACGCTCTGCCGCAGCAATGTCCGCCGATTGCTCCAGCCAGATTCCCCAAACGCCGGCACCTCTCGTCCTACTCCCTGCAGGCCGCCTGCGCTAATGTGTCTCAGAGCGCAAAGGACGACATCGTGCGCACCACGATCCAATTCTGCCAGGTGCGGCGGCAGCGGAAGTTGAGGGGGCACCAGCTGCCGCTGGACCTTCCCCGCCCGTGCAGCGCTGATTGGGCGGCACTGAAGCCGCCCTCTTCTGCCTTGCTTGCACCATGCTGCAGAAGCAGGGCTTTATTCCCGTCAACTGCTGTCCAGCCATGCCCATAAACGACACGGAAAAGTGGCAGCAGTGGTCCGCCTGCCTCTGGTGGGTTCGGCGGTTCGGCTGTGCTTGATTCGGACGGGTCCCCGCACGGCTGCAGTAAAGTCTGCCTTGGGGCTGTTGAGCGCCATGCCTGAACCATGTGCGAGATCGAGGGAAAAGCAGAGAGGAAAGGATGCAGCTGGCCAGCAGATGGCACCTTCTGGAGCAGAAGGTCGGCAGGCACCCACCCGCCTTCCATCACCCCCCCGCCCGGCTGCTCATCCCTCCTGCCCTGCAGCGCCGGCGACAACCCTAGCATTACGGCGTTTGTAGACGGCCTCCAGGTCGTACAAAACTGCGGCTGCTACGCTGGCGTGCCATCCGCGCCTGCAAATGGCAGCGGGGCCGCGCCAGCGGGGTTGGGCCGCAGCGCCACTGGGCTCATTAGCGGGTGAGCCAGCACTGCTCTTGGGCGGATGCCATGCAAGTTTGTGCTGCCGTCTGGCCCGTGCATCTCAATGCGGCACTTGCCAGATTGCCAGCATTGCCACGATACAACATCACGTGCATTCTGTGTCTACACCTGCAGGCTAACGGGCGCGTGCTCAAATACGAGCGGCGGCACCACCAGCGGCACCACCCCGGCTGTCACCCCGCCCGCCAGCCAAAGCCCGGGGGCTCCCGGCGGCACTGGCAACACGCCACAGCCGGCCACCTCGCCTACCACACCCCCAGTCACCCAGGCTGTCCTGCAGGATATATCGAAAACGTTGGTGGAGTCAGGGCAGACGCCACTGTCCGGCACCCCAGAACCGCCCAGCGCCACCGGCAGCAGCAGCGGCGGCTCGACTGGCAGCACTGCCGGGGGCAGCGGCGGCTCGCCCTCAGCGGGCAATAGCAATGCAAACAGCAATAACGCTGCCTCTGCCACAGGAGGAGGGTCAGGATGAGGCAGCTTGCATACACCCAGCGCTTTGTTTGCACCTGCATTTAACCGTTCACCTTGCTTTGGTATCTTTTTGTACTGGCCAGATGCCCCGCTCTGATTGCTCCTGCTCCCGCTTTGGTTGCCTTGATTTGTTTGCCCTGATGGCGTCTGACCTCGTGCACCCCTCACTCGTTGCACATGCCCTTCTTTTCACTGTTCGTTTTTTTGCCGCTTGTCTCAGATCCCTGCACCCCCATCAGTCGCTCTGTCCACGATTTTCTCACATGCAATGCATCGCACGCATGGCAGGACACATCAAAATGAGAGGTGCAGTGCACAGCCGCCTGTGTGCATACCAGGCAGCTGCTTCGAGGCAGTGGAGCTCAGGAGAGGAACACCTCTATCTGGCTTGCCACCTCGGCACGGCAGGTGGGGCACACGCGCTGCGGCAGCTGGGCAGCGCACTGGGCGCAGCAGCAGATGTGGCGGCAGGGCAGGAACAGAACATGTCGCGGCCGCGACCAGCATAGCGCACACTCCACCTCACCGCCGCTCGTGCTGCTGCTGGCCGGGCGGCTGACGGGAGTGGGCGGCGTGGCGGGTGCGCCACTGATGTCGGCCAGGGCCTGCAGCGTTGCATGAAAGCAAGCAGTAGGATCAGCAAATAAACCCGGGCGATTGCATGCACACGCAGCCACTGATCATCATCTGCCAATGATATCACGCAATGCTCTCTGCCAAGAGGGAGTTCAATGTATCCTATTCCCACCTGCCGGCGCGCCACCACCATCTGCTCCAGATCTTCCAGCTCAGCTGCGCTCACGCCCTGCCGCCAGGCTGCGCGGCTGGCCAGCAGTCCGGCACACTCTCCGCTGGCCAAACCTGCAGCGGAGTAGCCGTCCCTGCATTGAGAAGGGCAGGGTTCAGGCATTGAAACCGTGACTGTGCCTGCAACGCTCCGAGCAGAGAGAGAGAGAGGAGTCCACGCAGCCTCCAAAGCACCCTCGCCAGCGGCACAAGGCAGCAAAGACTCGCCTGTTGGTCACATCCATGCTGGCACCGCTGGCCAGCAGCATCCGCAGCTGGCGGGTGGCACCAAAATCGGCCGCTAAGTGTGCGGCAGAGTATCCAAGGCTGTTTTGTAGGTCGGCTGCGGCACCCCGCTCCAGCAGCAAGCGAGTGGCGGCCGGCTGCCCGCGGCAGGCGAGCATAAGGGCGCTCCAGCCGGCCTTGTCCTGCAGTGGGGTGGAAACCAACCAAGGGCAACACGAGGTGGCCAGCAGCTGAATGCACCCCTCCCAACGCCTGCTGCTTTGTGTACTGGCCACCAGCATGCAGTGCACACACAATACTGCTCCAACTGCCCGCACCTGGCGGTTGAGCACTGCCCTGTGGTCGAGCAGCAGGCGCATGGACTCCACATCCCCGCTGTTGGCCGCTTGCATCAGCCTGCAAGGCGCACCGCAGCCTAGGAGCCAATCTCATATTCCGACTCATGCCCAGACTGACGCCCTTGCCAGGCTGGGCAGTTTGCCGCACCCCGCTTGCTACCCACCACATGCAACATCACTCTAGCCAAGGCTTACGGGGTGCAGCCGTCCTGGTTGGGTCGATCCACCATTTCTGGCGGCCCTCGCTCCAGCAGCAGTTGCACCACTTCACTGTGTGTCCTGTCCGCAGCGTGCCACAGCGCGCTGCACCCAGCAGCGTCTGTCACAGCCGGATCCGCACCGGCTTGCAGCAGCAGGCGCACAATGGCCGCATGGCCCGCTTTGGCAGCTGCCACCAGCGGCAGCGAGTGGCTGGCGCGGCTGCGCCCATCGCTGCTGCTTCTCCTGCTGCTGCCACTGCTGCCGTCCTCCGCTTGCTGCTCCTCTTCGGCTGGCTCAGCCGCAGGATTGACCGCCGCACCTGCCTCGAGCAGTGCTGCCACCACATCTGCGTGCCCGCCCTGCACAGCGACCAGCAGCGGCGGCACACCAGCGCTGCCATGGCTATCAGCGCTACAGCCCACTTGCAGCAACAGGCGAGCCAGCGGTGCCAAGCCGCGCCTTGCAGCAATGCACAGCAGCTCTCCGGGGGGCTTGCCATCCAGCTGCTGTAGCAGCGCGGGCGCTGCTTGAGACACCGCCGCTACTGCGTCCTGCGTTGCGTGGGTGGGTGGAGGCAGTTGGGGGGTGGGAAGTCATATGGGTGCTGCCAAGTGTGAGAGACGGAGCAAGCAAGCGACAGGCAGGGGTGATTAACCGATCGCAGCGGCCGACACCGCTGGCGGCGGCCGCAACGGCGGCGGCTGCCCGCTGGCTCACCTGCTGGGCGGGGCTGGCAGGTGTGTTGGCATGACTGCTCTTTAATCGCATGTGTGGGAGGGCGGACAGTGCGTGCGGGGCAGCGGTGGCGAACGAGCACAGCTTCGCTTTCCTGGGCCCTCGGCTGGATGATCTACAGGCACATCACGATTCGAGCCGACACCGTGATGAATGCCGGGCGCCGCTGCCCCTCGCATCTCTGCTGCACCACCGCGCTGCCGTCACCGGCTGCGGCGCCCACGTCGCAGCGAGCAGGCACCCTGTGAGCCGAGCCTTCAGATGTTCGTAATAGCAGGAGATCACAACAGTAAGACAGATATGTGCATGAACAGAAGGACTAATGGAAGCACTCAACGCATTGAGCGCGAGGGAGGGAGCGGCATCTCGGCTGCCGCTCACAAGTGCGGCAGCTGCACACTCGCGCACTGAGGAGGCAATTTGCTTTGCGTTCAAACTCAGTCTGCCGCGCCCGGCAGCTGCGACAGCGAGGCCATGGATGCGGGGCGGGAGGCGGCTGCGCTGGAGGAGGCGGCGGTGCCGGCTTCCAGCTGGCGCCGCCACATCTCGGCTGCAGCACGTTGGGTCAGGGTGGGTGCAGGCAGGTGCAGGTCAGGACGCCAGAGGATCAGCAGCAGAACTGATTGATAGCAGCAGCAGCACAGAGCACAGGAGGCAAGGCAGAACAGGCCTGACCCAAAGCAGCAGCAGTAACAGCAAGGAGGGCAATGCACGGCAGCAGCTGTCCTCACCGTACAGCCCTCCCTCCTCCACCAAGTCTGCATGCCGCCCACGCTCCACAATCTGGCGAGGGAAGAAGCGGGAGGTGCGTGCAGTCAGTAAGCTTGTGGGTGCTACTGGACTCCAGGCTTCACGCTAGCTGTACTACAGCACAACAACACCGGCTGATTCTGACTGATGGTGTACAGTTGCAATCAAGAAGAGCAGCACCCACCTCGCCCTCCTTGAGCACGATGATCTGGTCGGCATCCATGATGGTCGACAGCCTGCACACAATAGGCACACAATAGGTGGTGCGGCCAGCTCGAGCACTGCTACAGGCCAGGCACCAGCCGACAGCAACACACGCTTCTGCAACCCAGGCCACAGCCGCCAACAACAGCCTGGCTGCCTGCTGGCAACAGTCGCACACCGGCCTGTCTGGCTGCAGAGCAAGAGGGTGTTGCTGCCCAGCCGCACTCTCACCGGTGCGCCACAATGACGACCGTCCGGTCGCTGCGAGCCTCGGCCAGCGATGCCTGTAGCAACGGTTGGTTGAGGACGGGAAGCAGGAGGATGGACGCGGCTAGGCGGCTTGCATGGGTTGCCAGGAGCGGCAGCCCCACCGTGCACGTGAGCATGCACATATCGGCCTGCACGAAAGCAACTTGAACCCAGCGCCCCACCTGGATCCGCTTTTCAGTGATGCTGTCCAGTGCTGAGGTGGCCTCGTCCTGCGGCCAGACTAAACAGATTTGAGTGGGTCCATCGTCGTGCAGCAGATACACACATGAAAGACATTGGAGCGCTGCACAACAGTGCATCATGTCCTGACATGGTGCAACATGGCACAGCACGGCACAGCATGGCATACCACAGCATGCAAAGCACAGCAGAGCGCAGCACGCACCAGGATGAGGATGGGCGGGTTTTTGAGGATGGCCCGCGCAAACGCCACCCGCTGCTTCTCGCCGCCGCTGCACAGCACAGGGCCAGGCAGATACCAGTGTGCAACAATTAGCTTTGCCAGCTGTGGGCTACAGCATGGCACACCGCCATCATTGCAATAGAAGTGCATGGCAGCGCAGCAGGCCAGCACCCCTCATGCCCACAGTTATGGCCCCTCATGAGCACCTGAGGCGCACCGCTTGCCCACCACTTTGTCACGCTTGAGCATACTCATGGACACCAATCGAAAACACTAGCTTTTGCAACTTCGCACCTGAGGCGCAGGCCGCGCTCGCCCACAACCGTATCGTACTTGAGCGGGAACCGGGTCATGATGGTTTCGTGGATGCAGGCCGCCTTGGCTGCCTCCTCCACCTGTACAAATCAAGGCAGGGAAGCAGCGTTGCGTAATTGCATGTAGAAACAATGCCAGGTAGAGGTTGTGTGACATGCCCAGTGGCCCTGGCACTTGCTAATCGAGGTGAGCCGGCAAACCACAACACCCTTACCTCCTCATCGGTGGCGTGCGGCTTGGCATATTTGATGTTGTAGAGAATTGTGTCGTTGAATAACACCTGGCATCAATGAGTGGATGCAGGAGGCGGAGCAAAAGGTGGTTGCTGCCGACGCAAGCGAGAGAGTAGCAACGGACAGCCAGGCAACAAGGCCGCTTCATGTCACGAGACAGTGCCCTGCACATCGCACTGATCCACCTTCCAGCCACCAACTGCTGTCCCATTTGCCGGCAGCCAATACCGATATAAGTTGCCAGCCACCCACCGTGTCCTGAGGCACCACGCCGATCAGCGAGCGCAGCGAGGCCTGCGTCACGTCGCTGATGTTCTGGCCATCGATGATCACTGCTCCCGTAGTGGGGTCATAGAACCTACATGATTGTGGGGAAGCAAAGCCTGGATGAAGCAGTGCACACAACACAGCTGCTGCTGCGGCTGCTGCTGCTCCGCCTGTTCTTCAAGACTTGCATGCCCACTTCACGCACGCACCTCTCCATCTCTCCCCTGCCCCTCCCTGCACCCTGCACCTGCCCACCTGAACAGCAGGCGCAGGATCGTTGACTTGCCACTGCCGGTGGCGCCCACCAGTGCAACCGTGGAGCCTCCAGGCACGCTGAACGTCACGTTGCGCAGCACGGGGGCGCCATCCGTGTACTGCAACGGAGGAGCATTCAGGCAGGGGCAGGAGTGAGGCCCAGAAGTTTCAGCACACCTGCACTTGCGGTAAATGCATGCATAGTCAGCCGACATCCGCCGGTTTACATGCTGGGTTCCGCTTTCTAGCGAGGCCTGGCACAAGCACCAACCACCACTCCCTCTCACCTGGAAGCACACTTCGTGGAAGTCGAGCGTCTGCTTGTCCGCGGGCACCAGCGCTGTGGCGCCCGGCTTGTCCTGCAGGCAGGGCGGGGCAGGGCAGCCTTTGCATGTAAGGCAGCCGCCACGGGAAACACACGAACAGCACGCAGCAGCAGCCAGGCAGGCCGTGAGCATAGCGGGAACAGCATGCACAGCAGACCTGCAGGGCGGGGTGCGTGCCCAGCAGCTGGAACATTTGCTCCATGTCCAGCATGGCCTGCTGGATCATGCGGTAGTCTGCAGGGCACAATGAAGAAGATAGAAACAATGAAACTATAACGATGAGTGAGTGAAAAGGTGAGATCTGTAAAAGAGGAACGGCAGCATGGCCTGCTGGATCATGCGGTAGTCTGCAGGGCACATTGGGGAACGCCAAAGTAAAAGAAATGATGATGAAAGACAGCGTAAACGCTGACAAAGCACGACATGGCCTGCTGGATCATGCGGTCGTCTGCAGGAGCAGATGGGAAAACCATTGCATGGCTGATGGCAGTTGCCAAAAAAAGTTGACGATGACAGCTGCCTGCACAACCCCCGTGCATGCGTCAGATGTGTTCATCTGCATGAGCTGCAGCAGCAACCCAGCAAGCGCAGCACAAACTCCTGTTGCAGTGCGCCCCTCACATGTGCCGAAGAAGTTGAGCGGGCCGTACAGCTGCTGCATGAGCGTCACAAACAGCACCGCATCGCCCACGGTCAGGCTGCCGTTTGCGATGCCCTGCGGGCGGGCGGGGGGAGGGTTGCATGGGGTGGTGCCTGTGGGGAGATACACCAGCACTCTGCAGAAGGTGGAACTAGCATCATAAATCGCTCAGCAAGCGACAGTAGGTAAGCCAGTCTCACCTTGGTGCACACCAGCAGGCCGGCGGCCATGCCTGTGTAGATGACCACGCTCTGGGCCACGTTCAGCACGTTCATGCTGGCTGCGTGATGGCAAGGGGTAGCAGGAGACAAAATGACAGGTGGCAGCGATTTCACTTTGGATGTAAGGAGTTGGAGCGAATCCTCGTTGCAAAAACATTCCCGTGAAATGCAAGCTGAGCACACGTGGCAAAGGCACAGGGCGGCCCAGCACACACTGCATGCGAGGCAGTCGGGCCGCACCCGACAGCCGGTAGTCTTCCACTTGGTAGGCATCAATCGCCTGCAAGCATCAACAAAGCAAGCTCGCAAGCCAGTTGGTGGCATCTGCCAATGTGCAGGCGGTTACCCGCCCAGGCAAGGTGTGTGCAGGCCGGCCAGGCGCTTGCAAGTGCGCAGCACTGCAACCAGTGAGCAACCCCAGAAGAGAACTCACATCTGCGTAGTTGCGGCGCTCCAGGGCCTCATTGTTGAAGTACCTGGAGGGAAGGGACGTGTTGTCTATGCCTTACTGGTCATGTCGCTGCGTTGCGGCAACCATTCTATCCACTGGTGCAGGCAGGGGCAGTGGCAGCGGCGGCGGCGGCGGCGACGGCAGCAGCAGCAGCAGCAGTCGTCAAGCAGCAGATGATTTAATCAAACAGGGGCATCTGGCCTCACTTGACGGTCTCGTAGTTGAGCAGCGCGTCGGTGGCCTTGGCGCCCTTGGCGTTGTCCAGGCGGTTCAGCTCCCTGCCATAGGTGAATGATTCAGTAATGCGGTGATCTACTGTGATGCAGTGTGCGGTGGTTGGCCTCCCTGCTTTCCGCCGCAAGACTGTGCATGCATACAACTGAGCATCACAACGACAAAGGCTGTCACTGCTCCGTGAGCATGAACCCAGACCCTGGGCAGCACTGGGGCTCACCGGCGGTACTTGCCGCGCCACTCGGTGAGGTAGATGGTCATGGGGATGTAGCCGCTGCATGGAGTGGGAACAAAAGCAGGAATGAGACTCACCAGCGCATAGCCATGGCACCTGGTACACTGTGGCGAGGCAATGCCCCTCAACAAAGGAAGAGCGGGACAGGAAAGCACATACGCAATCAAGCTGTATGACCATGTGATGGTGCACTCGCACCTGAGCGTGACAAACACAATCACCGCGATCCAGGGCTGCAGCGACAGCGCGATGTACACGCTGGCGGCGGCGATGTCGAAGATGGCGGGCCTGCAAGCACGAATGTTGTGTTGGGAGGCAAACAGAAGAAGGATGGGTGTGAGCGGGGCTGCGGGCAAGACAAGAATAGCCATCAATGGAACTCAGGCGCTGCTCACAAAGTGTCCCACATGACGACAGACAGGAGGGTGTGCAACAGCTAGCCAACGGAACAGCGCGCCATGGCTTGCAGCAATAATTGGAGAGGCTCACCCGATGGAGAACATCACGGTCGACAGCATCGTCTGGATGGAGTTGGTGCCTGCGAGGTCAATTGTGTGGAGCAATGTGATGACGCAGGCTGAGCGTGCGCCTCGACACGCAGCATTTGCAGCTCCATGCGCCTTGCTACTCTGCCTGAATGGTATGCAAGCTGCGTGCACGCGGCTGACCCGGCAGCAAGCAGGTGCAACACACACAAGGTGGCACCAGCGTAGCTCAGCCGTGCACTAGCACCGCTCCCACCTCCCACCTCGGTCCATGATGCGCAGCAGCTCGCCGGTCTTGCGGTGCAGGTGGAAGTTGAGGTCCATGCCCAGGACGTGGGAGAAGGTGTCCAGGGATGCCCGCCTGCACAAGGGTGCAAAAAAGGGCAGCGCGTGCATCAAAGCGCAGAAAACGGCGATGTCATGCGGAGCGTGCACGGCCAGCAGGCCAGCCAAGTGGTCACATTGCACTGCTTCTGCTCCATGACACTGCCCCACAACATGCGCACCGGTAGCTGTTTTGCGAGATGGGGATCCACAGGTAGCTGCGCAGGTTGGAGATGAGGCCAACCGCGCCGCCCCCCGACCCGCCCTGCACAGGGTTTGGGTTGAAATGGAGTGTAAGTAGCTGCGCTGGTCGGAGATGCCGCACCGCCCTGTGCACGGCGGCCAAGCATGCAAGTGGTGCGGAGACGGAGAGGGGGTGCGGCTTGCACGCAGCATGAGAACTTAACAACAGACCGCTGAAACAAGTGGCACAGGACTTGCTAACTGTTTCAACTGACCAATGACCAACACGCCCACCTGGAAGAAGTAGGCCACCATGTAGGCCGCCACCCAGGGCCAGAACACCTGCACACGGCAGCAGCCACGAACGGTTCTGATATGCCAGTCGCACTGCGGTGCTGTTGCGACAGCTGCGCTCACATACACGCGCGCTGGCCGTAGCCACTCAGTTGCTGCTGCTTCGCGCCCGCACCTCTTTGAACGCAAAGGTGTGAGGCTCGCCCTCCTGAGGGTGCGTCACCGCCGAGGCATACGCAAATTCGTCCACCACCTGAACAACAGCAATCCAACGAGTGTGTGTAAAGACGCGTAAAATTGTGTAAAGAAAACAGAGAGCCTGTCCTCCTAACCATGTCTCCTAATCCACCCCAATAAGCGCACCTTTTTGTACAGGATGGGCACAGCCAGGTTGAGCAGGCGCAGCACCACTATCAGCGCCACGCAAATCCAGGCACGGATCTGGGGAGGCAGGTACAGCAAGTTCACTGCAACTGTGAGGTGGGAGATGCGCCCAACATGCAGCAGTGCAACGGGCAGCGGATCAAGAGCGACCTAGCATGCACATCCAGGCCCGGATCTGGACAGTGGGGGGAAGGGAGTACAATGCAGTAGGCGCAGCATGCAGCGGCTGTGAAATGAGTTGTGACGGGGTTGGCTGAGCCCAGTTTTCCCGCAAACACAAACGCGCAAAGCCACCTGTGCATCCCAGCGATGTGGCACCCTCCCACCCTCCCTCCAGACAGCAAACCGACTCAACGCAGCATTGCAGCAGCCCTGTTCACCTGCAGCACAAGCGAGTCGGGCCACATGTACCGCTCCTCCATGCTGCACCCTCCTACCACCTCAAACCGCAAACAAACTGGATTGAGTTTCCATTGCAGCAGCAGCCCTTTTCACCTGCAGCACAAATGAGTCGGGCCACATGTACTGTGCCGCAATGCCCACAAGTGAGATCCAGCTGTGCTGCCGCTTCTTGGCGCCGCTGCCGCTGGCCGCCTGGCCGGCCTCGAGGTCTGCTCCGCCAGACAGCAGCGACTCTCGGAGCATCTCGTCCTCTTCGGCAGTGGGTGGAGGCCTGAAAATAGTGGGGGCACGAGGTGTGGCAGTCTGAGGCAAGATGAAGTTGTAAGCCAACAGTGGCGATTCGCGCAGCATGTCGTCTTCCTCGGCGGTGGGTGGGGTCCTGGAAATGGGGGACAGTGTGGACGAAAGAAACCTGGTATGCAACCAGATCTGTGCGTAATGCAGTACTTGCCTCACAAAACAGCCGGACATGCGTCGCAGCAGGCTAAAATGGCAACAGCTGTTTACAGCTTGCAGTGCGAAACGTTGCGTGTTGCCCATATATCCGGCTCACTTGCGGTAGTCGGCAGCCAGCGCCAGCAGGACCGCCGCCTCCATGACCACCGCCATGCCCAGCCGGGCCCGCCGCTCAGATGGGTTCAGGCCCATGCCGTGCGCGTAGAACTGGGCCTGCGCTTGTAAGGCGGGCAGCAGCGGGGTGAAGCGAACGTGTTGCAACATTAGTCCTGCTGGAAACAACCGAGTTGCCACCATGGCATAGGCTTCGAGCAACGAAAAGCCTCGAGGATTGCAGTCCATGCCGTCTGCCGCCACAACTGAACCAACCATTGCAACGCACCTCGCTGTACAGCCCGAATGTGTACAGGGCGGTTGCGATCCACAGCAGCGCACGCAGCCGCGGCGTCACGCCCAGGCGGCGGCAGTACACCACGGTCGCCTGGGAACAGAGTCAGAGGGGAGAAGAGCCAGGGATGGGCAGCCAAAATGGAGTGCAGCACATGCATGGTTGCAGACGTGGCAATCATGGCTGCATGCTACTGGCAACACATGCTGCCGCCATGCCACGGCCTGCCACGCCATGCCATGCCATGCCATGCCATGTCCCACACGTGCTCCCAACAACATGTCACTCGCACCCATGCCGCTCATGCCCCAGCTACATGCCCAACCAACACACGATTGAAAACCATCCCTCCTCCCACCACACCTCCCAGCCCTCCCCAGCTCTCACCGCAAATGCTGCCCAGGCCAGCAGCAGCAGGGCCTCACTAAACTCCACAAACGGCGGCTGCGGCACCTGGGTGGTGACCCACAGCAGCGCAAAGCCGTGCAGCGCGGCCAGCAGGGCCGCTGCACCCAGCTGGGCTCCATGCACTGCCGCGCTGGGCGGCTGCAGCAGGTAGGAGCGGCCGCGCGCGGTGGCTGCCAGGCGGCGGGCGGAGGAGCCGCGGACGAGTGCCACAAACACGGCGGCTGCAGCTAGCGCTGTTGCTGCTGCGGTGTTGAAATAGCAGGGGTTGAGAGTGCCGGCGACCACCGCCCCGGTGGTCTTGCCGCACCACCCCGCCATGATGATTGATGTTGTGCTAGGGGTAACCTATGCCGCTGCTGCAGGTGGGGAGGAAGCGACGCCAATCGAGGGGGGGCAGCAGCAGCGGCGGCGGCGGAAGGCGGTGGCGGCAGCGGCGGCAGCTGCAGGTGCAGCGCCGCAACGATCGGATGGTGCCAGCCGACTCTCCGCACCTCAAACACTGCGTTCAAAGCGGCCGGGCTGCGCGGACGTGAGGCGCACGTGAGCCCGAGTGTGGCCCGCTGTGCTCAGCGCCGTTCAGCAGGCTCTGCGACGGCCAACGATACTGCAACACGAACAGAACTCTGCATGCGTGTCGCAGGCCTCCCTCACACTTGCATGGGCCGCTGCTGGGCTCTCCCTGCTGCGCGCGCGTTGACCTGCTAGCCGGGACATCTGCAGCGCTTCCGAGCAGCTCGTGCGGCTCTAGCAGTCTACATAATCGTGTAGCAGCAGTCCCGAGCGCGCGGGGAATGGCGAGCGCGACGGCCAACAAGTGGGCCGCTGAGGAAGCCAAGCTGGTGAGGCTTGCTTGGATTCCGGAAGTAAACCACCAGGCTGGCAAGTCGCCGCAAGGCAGCGACCAGCCGAGCGCTCATGCCTGCCCCGCCGCCGCCGCCCCTGCACCGCCTTGCCGCTCACGCTCCGTCCTTCATCCATCACCCCGCCTCCTCTGCCACCAGCGCGAGTTCGAGGCTCTGGTGGACCCAAACGACCCCGAGCAGGCGGCGCTGCTGGAGCAGATGCGGCAGCACACCAAGCTGCTGCAGCGGGCAGAGTGGACCAAGCCGGAGCGCACCAACCGGCGCAACTGGAACGCGCCGCCGCGCAGCAAGGGGGCGCCCGCCATTGACAACGACTTCAGGTGGGCTGGGGGCATGCAACGTTGCATTTCAGCTGGGCAACGGCAGCCATGGGCTGGCGGCTAGCACGCAGCACCAGTCAGGCTGGCCAGGCAAGCACAGCCACCAAGACAAGCCCACTCATCCTCTCGCTGCAGGGCATACAAGGAGCACGTTGCAGCGGAGCAGCGGCGGCTAGGCGGGCAGCTGCCGCAGCCGCAGTCCGCACTGGCAATGCTGGCGGCAGTGGCTGAGGAAGAATCGGGCAGCAGTCAGTGAGCGAGCAGAGTGTGGCAGTCTGGGCACCAGGTTGAGAGCTCTGTTTCAAACATGTTGCTGTCCACTTAACATAGAGACTTTACACAGGAAGTTTTGTATCGCTTGCAGCATGCTGCTGCCGTACGTATGCTGTATACAGTACAATACTGCTGCAGATGGCCAGTGTGTGTACCAAATAAACGAAGCGCGTATGAGTGTAACAGCAGACACTAAGACATGGCATGGCGCATTTGGCCGGCATGGCAGCTGGCGCCGCGGCGTTCATGCCGGCAGCTGCGTGTTTGCTGGCACCTCTGGCACTGGCATGGCTCCCAGGTCTCCCAGCACTAGAGCAGACACAACCGTGTTGGCGGGCAGCACGCCCGCCGCCTGCACAACAGCGGGAAGGGCAGGCGGGTGGTTTGAAGGGGTGATTGAAGGGCGGTGTGTGGCCTCCTGCTGCTGAGCACAGTGCTCCTTGCAGCGCATCTGCTGTCCAGTTGGATGCAGGCATCATGCATTCCAGCCAAAACCTCCTGCACCCACCTGGGGAATCTCCAGCAGCACATTGGCAGAGCGCAGCGACAGCAGGCGGCTGCTGATCTGGCCGCCCGTGCTGGCCGCCACCAGCTCGCCGCACACAGCGCCCTCGGGAGCCCCCGCTGCAGAAGGCAAGGGTGGTGTGGGCTGGAGTGGAGGTGGGCAAGCAGTTATCAGCAAGCAACTGGCCGCCACCAGCTCGCCGCAAATTGCGCCTTTGGAAGCGCCCATTGCTGTGGAGCATGCGGTACTCTGGATGTTTTGCCAGCACAGCCCAGTATTCTTATAATATTCCAGGCAGGCATGCAAGACCTGAACCCACCTGGCCGCGCCCAGTGGGCGATGGCCCTGTGATATTCTGGCCGCTCCGGGTCCATCTTGATGTCGTTGGCCGTCCGCACGTGGATGCGGCGCAGGCGCGGCTCCTGTAAGGGGCAGGGCAGGGGAAAGGTTGAACCTTGCTTGCAGGCAACTGCGAGGCTGCAAACTTGAGCAGCACTGCCCCACCGTGCAACCACTCCTATACACAGCTAGCTTGTGTTTGGCATGCCACCCACCTGCCACCCCTCCATCTTGCGCAGGCAGGGCACCACGGCCAGGTGGAAGGTGACCAGCGAGGAGACCGGGTTGCCGGGCAGCCCAAACACCAGCAGGCTCCTGCGCAGGGGAGTGCAAAGCGGAGACATAAGCTGGAGCGTTTGCAGACCAGTGCATGAGGTGCTGGCATTCAGGCGGCTGCAACAATAACTTGATGCTGTGGTCTCGCCTGTCACAAGTGCAGATCTGAAAAGCTTCAGAAAAAAATCAACAGAAGCTCCCAGCACTGCTTGGCGCAGCCCACCTGTTCTGCTCCGGCACCGGCACCTTGGCAAAGGTCAGCGGCTTGCCGGGCTTCATCTTGACCTGCAGAGCAAGCAGGAAGGGGAGCGAAGGAATGTGGGTGAGCGTAGCGCAGCGCAGCGCCAGCCAGCAGGCTGTTGCAAACGCCAGCAGCTGCATCTGCGAGCACAAAGCGTCTGGAAATGCCAAGCAATATTTCTCCAGCCCATCTTGCTGAGGAAGACGGTGCCGCGCCGCTCCAGCCTAGAAGCCAGCACGATTACCGAAATGCAAAGGGTGCAAAAAGAACCCCACTCTACCCCGCACCTTGCCGAAGAACACGGTCCCCCGTCGCTCCAGCAGCGGCTTGATGAAGTCCTTGTCGCCCATGCTAACGCCGCCTGTGCAGAAGAAAGCAAGGGGTTTGATTCGAGGGATACATCTGAAAAGATTGCATGCTTAACGGATGAAGTCCTTGTCACCCATGCTCATGCAGCCTGCACATGAATAAAAAGGCTACGAACTTGCTTGCCTGCTGCTTGCTGGGGCTGCCTGGATCCCTAGCATCAGTGCCACCTGTGCCAGCCACACAATGAACTTCTGCTGCACCTGTCGTCAGCAGCGCGTCCTGCCATCTGCAACTTCCCTCTTCGCTCAAGCAGCCATCACAGGCACCGCATCACACCTGTGGTCAGCAGCACGTCGGCGCCCTCCGCAATGGCCCGGTCCAGCGCCGCCTCCACATTGGCAGCCGTGTCGCGCGCTATGCCCAGGTCTGTCACCTGGATTGAAGAGGCAGCAAAGGAGCGCGCCGGTGAGACCTCCCATCCTCTGAGGTAAGCTGCTGAGCAAAATAGGGTCACAATTCCCAGGGATCAAACAAGTCACCAGTCACCTTGGCTCCCGTGCCTGCCGCCGCCGCCAGCAGCATCGCTCGGTTGGCGTCCCTGCAAGTCGGCAGCCGCAGCAAAAAAAATGAAAAATGCGACATGCGACATGTGCTGGCATTCGGGTTGCACCATGCCTAGCCATGTGAGAATCCCCAGTGGCAACAGCGCAGCACAACATTGGCCACAGCCTGCAAGCCTGTCTTGTCTGTGTGTTTGGCGCCCAGCTGCTGCCCACCTGATCTGCCCCAGCTGCAGCTTGGGCGCATCCGGTTCATCGAGCAGGCAACATTGCAACAACTTGCAGTTATCTTGAGAAACCCCACCTGATCTGTCCAAGCTGCAGGCTGGGTGCATCCGGCTCGCACACCTCATCGCCCGTGGACAGCACAGCCACGTGCGGCTTGCGGTGCACCCTGGGGGAAAGGCCATTGAAAGTGAAGGGTTTAGACCACGGGCGGAAGTGTGTTGCAGTGGACAGCGCCGCCACGTGCAGCTTGCGGTGCACCCTTGGGGAAGGCCATCAAAAGTGAAGGGTTGAGAGCAAGGGCAGACGTGGGTTGCAGTGTTGCAGCACGGCCACGTGCGGCTTGCGGTGCACCCTGAATGGGAAGCAAGAGCATAGGTGGGCTGGGGGTGCGACGGGAAGCCCGGTGCTAAACAGGCGGACGCGCATTTCGGCAGCACCTCAGAGCCGCATGCAGCTGCATCAATCCCATCAACCCTGAGCCATCACTCACTGCACAGTTGTTGCGCCCACAGTTGCCAGGATGCCCACTTCTGCCGCGTCAATGTGGTGCCCTGCCCGCAGCACCACCTCCCCAGCCGCCATGTCGCTGCCCACCTGCAGCAGGAGAAGGAGAGAGTGGCTGATCAGTGAGGTGTGTGATCGGTTACTCAGCAAAACCACAGTCGGCAGCAAATTCCAGCACGCGGCAAACAGTCTGCAGGTTGGACAATGCAGCTCAGCAAAGTTGCCGCCAGCCGAAGGCAAGGGGCTACACCAACTGCCACAGTTCGCGACGAGCACTTTTCACACCTGCCGCACGTCATAGCCAGGCGGCACCGAGATTTTGATGCGCACACGCTTGATGCCGTCGGGTCCCGCACCCAGGAACTCGCTGTCCTCAATTTGCACCACTGCAAAGACATGGAAATAGAATCAAATGCAACTGCTGGAAATGCGCAGCAGCGGCATGCAAGCGAAAACTTGAACCCGGTTCCCCTCCCACCGGCCACACTACTCGTAGCCAACGCAGCAATACACAATCCGCTAGACTAACCCGCGTCTGCTCCCTCTGGCAGCGGCCCGCCAGTGCCGATGTAAGCCACAGTGCCGGGCTGTAGCACTTGCGGTGCCACACCCGCAAAGGCCTGGGGGCAGGAGGCGGAGGCAGGCAAGAGGTGAGCATGGGATACCATGCAAGCCGCAGCTAGATGTGCCGCTTCATGTGAGAAACCTTTAGCATTACTTGCGACTTTGAGCAGGCTCGTGATGGCAACTGGAACAGTCCTGTGAGCAACGGCAGCACTCAGCGGAGCCTGCTGCAAAAACAGCATGCAACTCGCACCTCGAATGCTACATCGTACTCCCCAGGCCCATCGGATGACAGCACTGCGTAGCCATCCTGTCCAGCAGCGGAGCCGGGAATGGCAGCAGGAGGTCTCAGCAAAGGTACAGGGGGTTGAAGCTCAGCAGTGCAGGTGTGCGGCTCAGGTTGCGGCCGGAGCACCGCAACGTCGGCCCATGAGTTGCCGTCCAGGAAGTCCGGCAACCCAGGCTGCATGTTCAGGATATGTTGCCTTGTCGCACAGCAGCATCTACCTTGATGGAAGCGCGGAAGCCGGGCACAGGCTCCGCCGCCAGCACATCCGCCGCCAGCGTGTGGTGGGCCGCCGCCTGGAAGGGCAGGGCCACCGCGGGCAGCGGCTCGGTCTCCGCCAGGATCAGCTCCACCGCATCCGGCACGGACAGCATCTTGTAGAAGGCGCTGGGCGTGGCGGGGGCTCCGCTAGGGGCCGCCATCCTCTGGACCCCCCTCGTTCGCTGTTCTATGGCCTGAGTTTCGCAGCCGGAGCGCTCACGGTGCTCCTGCGACACGATCGGCAGTGCACGATTGCCCGCCGGCGTTGGCCCCCGCTGCTCATGCCGCTCGAGCGCGGCGAGCGCGGCAGCGCGGCGTCACCGCATTGATGCTGCCCTGCCAGACCTGCACTGTTGAATGGCACAGATTGTCACACCGTGATACAGAAAATTCCGTTACATTGTTTCAGGAGTGGCCTCGTGATCAAGGGCGCTGTCCCGCCGCTGAGCTGCCGCTGCCGTTCATGCCCCAGCCACCGTGCTGCCGCTGCCGCCGATGCTGCGCTGCTCGGCATGCGTTGCAGCCCCCAGCTCAAGGTGCACCTCCAAGTTCTTGCCGCTGTGCTTAGCCTTGAGCATGCCTCGGTAGTCAGGCAACCACTCCTGCTCCTCCAGCTGCTGCTGCTGCTGCTGCTGAGCTGACTGCGTCAAAGCAGCACCGCCCCACAGTCGGCGCCACCAGCCGCCGCCGCCGCCTGCCTGTGCTGCCGCCGCTGCTGGATGGCCCAGCAGCTGGTATCTGTGCTGTGGCAGCCCTGCCTCGCTGCCTGCTGCTGAGCTTTCAGGCACCGGCTGGGCGGCTCCCTTGCTGCGCTGCAGCTTTTCGAGGTTCACTATCACCACGCCCAGAGCGATGAGGCCGGTTCCCGCCTGCGGCAGTGTGGGTGGAGAGCGGAGCGGTAGTGCGTGGTTGGCCGGTTGCTTTGAATAGCAGGAGGCGGAGGCGCAGGATACGCCCATGGGCGAAATTTGCAGGCGCATCACAGGCAATGCAAAGGCATGGCCTTGCAGCCATTCAAGCAGGCATGGCCTTGCGACCTTCCGAACAGGCATTGCAAGCTCACCAGCCCCAGCAGGGTGGGCTTGTCGTGGAAGAACACGGCGCCCAGGAAGTAGGCAACGATGACCTGCAGGCAGGAGGGGAAGTGCGGGGTTTCCTCACTAATCATCTCTTAAATATGTTGCCCAGGCAGCAGGCACACATGGCCTGCAGACAAGCCCAGTAAGACCAGCCTCGTGAGCTTGCCATGGCAGCTGCAGGGCCCAGAGTTCACCCACCTGGCTGAAGTTGACCGCGCTCGCTTTGGCCGCCAGCTCCAGCTGGAAGGCCCGGTTGACCAGCAGGTTGCCGCTGAACGAGCCGCAGGCGATGGCCAGCAGCAGGGCTGCCTCTGCCCACGAGGGCATGACCGCTGGGGCGGGGTAGCCAAAGGCCAGCGGGATGGCGGAGGAAACAAAGGCAAAGATATGAAAGTACCTGCAAGTGGCGGGGAGAGGGTTCACCATGTGGTGAGCAGCAGGCCGAGGCATGTGGTCAGGTGTCGCTCACTTAAGTGGATGGGCGTTGCGGGTGCGGAGCAGTGCAAGCGAGTGGCAGGGCTGCCTCATGGCAGGCTGAGCAAGCGACACAGCATTCAGGCTGTACAGGCGGCCTGGCCCTCACATGGCGACGGTCAGGGGGTGCTCCCTCCTGCAGGCAGGCGGTGCGGCAGACAGATGGGTTGCATGCCCGCCACAAGACAGCAATGCTTGCAGCAGCGGCTCTGCTGCCTCAACGCAGCCTGCAGATTGGCAGCCCGCGACTTTGGGTGAAGCAGCGGACCACCCACTCGAATCCCGACTCACTTTCCAATCAGCCGGATGCAGGCATACGCGCCGGCAGCCAGCGCGGCGCCGCACACGCCGAATGTCGTGCCCAGCAGTCGCTGGTGCGACCACTCGGCTGCACCGCCGAGCAGCCAGGGCGGCTGCGCAACCAGCAGCACACCCGTCAGGCTGGCGCAACAGCCGGCGGAGGTCAGCCAGCCGAAGGCTTCGCCCAGCAGCAGCCAGCAGAGCAGGGCGGTGAGGGCGGGGCTCAGATAGAAGATGACTGGAGAGGGAGAGGGAGAGAGAGGGAGAGAGGGAGATAAAGAGGTAGGCAGGCATTGTCAGCAGGAGGCATCGATGGGGGCAGTACGTGTGGGGCACCCATCACCAGATGCAGGCAACAAGCCTTCCGGTGGCGGCAGCATTTGGGAAGAACATTGGTGCACAGGGCAGCTGAGTGGCAGCCCCAACGCATGCCGGGTGCTGTGGCAAACTGCGCAACACAATGGCAGCGAGCGCACACCTGTGGAGTCGGCGATGGGCAGCCGCACCAGCGCCTCCTGCAGCAGCAGGCGGGGACAGCTATGTATGCGTATTGCGAGGCAGGCGCATACTGTCCCCACTGTTTTTGGACCAACAGCATGCCGCTTGCAAACTGCTCAAGCGGCACAGCAGCTGACCAAGCCTGCCACTGCTGCTGCCAAGTCCCCGGACAGCTGCGTGCTATATTCAGCTGCACCTCCCCCACTCACATAGCTGAAGGTCATGGCGCTGCCGCCGATGACGCCCCGAGCGATGAGCAGCCACTGGGGAGCGGTTTGCCCAAAGATGGGCAGGCCGCCGGCACGGCAGCTGAGGCTGGTCACCGCTCCGCTGACCAGCGCTCGCACGACCACAATTTCAAACACCGGGATGGCCGGGTTGATGCCCTTGAGCGTTTTGACCACTGCCGCCGCGCAGGCGAAGCAGAGGGAGGAGCCCAGCGCGCAGGCGACGCCGCTGCCCCAAAAGGCGGCGGCCGGGCGGCGGCAGCAGGCGAGCCAGCTGCAGGCCTGGTCGCCCGGCGGGCCGCTGTCGTGTACCGGCTTGGGCGCCGCTGCATCTGCGCCAAACAGCGGCACGTCCTCCTCGTCTGGCGCCCCTGCCGCCGGACGCTCGTGCAGAGGCGGCATGGTTAGGGGCTCTCGGCTGCCTGCATGTAATGTGCAGAGTAGCCGCAGTGCAATTCAGCTTGCGGTTTGCGTGCCAGGCCTTGCTGCTGGGGGAAGTGGCGGCGGCCGCTGGCCAGCTGGCGCACATGTGCAGGCCGCGACAGCAGGCAAGGGGTGCAACACGCATCCCAAACTCGCATGCAAGAGCCATGAGCAAGTAGGTCAGCATGTATATCGCGTTCAAAGCCGGCTGTGTCCCTGACACGCAACAGATGCTGCACGGAGAAGCAGTCGACCGGCAAAGGTGCCATGCATAGGTATTCAGCGGAGGAGGCTGCCCGCACCGGGCAGGCAACATGAATTGGCTCGCTGCGGATCCGACCAGGTACAGCTGACATCGTCTCAATTGTTCTCATGGGCGTCGTGCCCCTGCACTCCGCGCGCCAGCAAGGATGCGCCTCCCTTGCCACTGGTCCTGGCGCAGCCATTGCTGACACCCGTTCCACAGCAAACAAGAGACAGACACACGTGCTGTGGTCTAACCCCAGGCGAACTACTAGCGAGACGTGCTCAGAAACAGTAGCAAACGCACAGGTGCTCAGCAAACATTTGGCCTCCAGACCCATACCAAAGGCAGTGCACATTCAGCGAGGGGCGGCGGCGGCCCAGCTGCGCAAACTGAACGAAGAAGCTTCCCAATGCAACCAGTTTTGAGCTATCCATGTTCTCGATGGACAGCCGCTGCAGCGGCGGGTGGTGCGCAAGCCAGTCAAAGAAGGCGGCAGCAGCTGGTGAGTGCCCACTGACGGGAGCTGCATGCTCAGGCGAGCGTGCGATGCTGAGACACTCCAGCGCTGAAGCCGCATGCAGGGCCTCTGTGCTGCTCAGCAGGGTGCCAATGTCTGTGCTAAGCCAGCGCAGGCTACCCAGCCAGGGGCCACTGGGCAGCACGAACGCTTGGCGGGCAGCGCCTGAGCTGCCCAAGCACTCCAGGCTGCACAGCTGCAGGCGCGACAGGCCGCTCAGCGCGGCTGGCAGCATGTGGGGCACGTTGTTCAAATCCTGCAGTCAACCAGAGCACAGTTTCAGCCTCAACGGCGTGGGTGCTCAGCAGCGCTACTCATCAGCTGCCGCCAGCTATTCCTTTGCCCAACTCAGGCAGGCTGAGGGCATTGGCACCGCCAGCCACCAAGGCCGTTCATCCACCCAAGGAGCCCACCAGG
>VFQQ010000485.1_pt1 | contig 77843 bp, 152 predicted proteins | sample 3512341 | NCBI WGS metagenome assembly VFQQ01 (sample SAMN10412373, study PRJNA504923) | tailings metagenome | isolation source: Relicate 2 Philex TSF1 revegetated site | place: Philippines: Tuba, Benguet | collected 2017-08-29
CCTGGAAGATCTCGTCCACAAGCACATATCTGCAGAGCACGGGTGGCAGGAGAGTGAGACGGTTTGGAGCGGGTTGGTGGGCAAGCAGCGCCAGGGCATGGTCAACAAACTAAGCGTCGGCTTGATGGCTTCTGCGGGCATGGGCGGTGTATCAAAGCCCCAAGAGTTCCCATCCACCTCAGCGATGGAACCAAGCACTTTGATGCAGCAGGCAGCAACACCCCCAGCAGCAGCACCCTCCTGCCCCTGCCCCTCCTGCCCCTGCTCACGTGAGGCGGCGCGCGGGCTGAACCAGGGAGGGCACCACCTCCACGCTGCCCAGGTCCAGCTCTCCATCCTCTGACAGGCAGGCGCCCACAGACACCGCCTCGGTGGCCACACCCTCACGTAGGCTGCAGGGCGGTGAGGGGTGGGGTGGTGCAGGCACAGCGGTGGTGGGCAAGCTTCCAGGGGACTCCAATTCCGGGTGGAGGGGTCAGCAAGGAAAATGCAGCCACGGTGCCTGCTGTGGCCAGCCCTGTGCGTGCCAGCACCGCCTTGCAGCGCAGCCAGAGTCCCCGCACCTGAAGGGCCCCTCAGCCAGGCTCTTGGGGAACATGGGCACCACGCCGGTGGGCAGGTACATCGACTTGGTGCGGGCCTGGTGGGGGCAAGGGGGGGGAATGGGGTCAGTCGGCGTGGTAAGACAGCAGCAATACCTGCACATCAACGCACGCAGCGCCATTGTTCAGCTAGCCACCGGTGCTGACAAGCGCTCAGCTGCCTCCAAAATAATGTGCAGGGCTGACATCAAGTGCATTCGAGCATGCAACCAACTCCCCCTACCGCCCAGCCGCACCTCTGCCTCCTTGGCCAGCAGCGAGCCGGGGGCCACCCAGCGCGAGGGATCGGCGATGTGCACCCACACCTGCGAGGTGGGCAGGGCAGATGCATGGGGAGGCGTCAGGAAGAGGGGCGGTGGCAGCAGGCATGGGAAGCTGTACATGTTGCACCCGCAATCCCGCTAAGGCAGGCAGAGCTGGACATGCAACTTCCAACCATCACATGCCGCACGCCCGCTTCAGCCCCACCGACCACCCCAGCCACAGAGCAGCTCGTGCCGCCAGCCGCCGGGCATGCCCACCTTGGTGCGCCCATCAGGCAGTCGCTCCAGGCTCAGCCCATCGTCAATCTCGGTGGTGCTGGCATCGTCAACAGTGTAGACAGTCTGCTGCGTGAAGTCGCGGCGCCGTTCAGCATCGGGGTCGGCAGGAGGGCTGGCCAGCAGCCGCGCCGCCTCCTCCTGCACAAGGGCCATGCGATGACCACTGTCAACCCAAGTTTGCAGAAATCCTCCCAACATCTTGCGTTGACCAATCACACAACTTGTGCCCAGCGGCCCAGCTTGATCCGATTTAAGAGGCACCCACCTCCAGCTCGGGCGGGAAGTGCTCGCTGATGCCCGCCGCCAGCAGGTTGAGCTGCAGGTGTGGCGGCCACCAGCCCACTGACTGCAGCACCTCGGCGGCGTCCTGTAGACGGGGAGGGGCAAGGCGTGCAGGTGCAATCGGAAGCAGAGCATTTGGAGGGGCATTGGCCAGCAACACGCATGCTGCCAAGCAGCAGCGTGGTCCCGGGTCAACAATGACACACCGTCCCGCCCACCTGAGTGGATGGGCTCCTGCCCAGCTCCACCAGTGTCTGGCTGGCCAGGGTGCGCTGCGGGCTGATCGCAGACAGGTCGCCCAAAGCCAGCGCCTCCAGTGCCGCCAGCCGCTCGCCATGGGGCCCCTGCCGCCACTCCTGCTCACTGGGCTTGCTGGCCCGAGGGGCCGCCTGCGCCGCCTGGATGTCGGACACAAAGCGCTGCCATGCGGCCGCCTCGATCTCCTTGGCACGCAGGTCGGCGGCGATCGAGTCCACCTGTGCCCGCGTCCGCCCTGAGAACATGGGTGGGCTGCGGCCGGCCTGCGGCAGGCGGGAGAGCAAGGCATGGCTGCTCAGGTCAACCGGTCGATGGCTGACACCTTCAGGCGTGGTGGCGTGCAGGTACGGCGCAAACATGCAAGCCCAGCTGCAGCGCTTGCCTGCTTGAAGTAGAGGCGGTCGCTGCGCAGCAGGCGCAGCGCGGCCGCGCAGCTCTCCGGCTGCCGGTTGTTGAACAGGAACTCGGCCATCTCGGGCACGGTGAACACATCGCCCGCCTGGGAGCCTGCAGGGCGGTAGCAAGACCAGGGGAGCAGGGCGGGGGCGAGGGACAGGTGTAGGTGATGCCGGACTGGGGAGCGGGAAGAAGCAGGACATGGCGGTGCGCATTGACATGCTGCAATGCACATGCACATGCACATGCAAGACAATGCAGCGAGGGGGCAGTGGTTTGCAGCAGCATGCTGGCCCTCACCGCCGTCGGTGGCCACGTCCCAGGCCAGTTGCAGCAGGTTGGCCTCCTCAGCCAACGCGTCCGCAGCACTCGAAATAGTCTACAGGTCATCGGGGGCGGGCTTATGGTTCATCCAGCTGCAGCAGAAGGTGACCTTGCATGTGCAGCAACAGCAGCAGGAGCAGCAGCAGCAGCAGTGCCCTCCAAAGCTGCATGCAGCCAGGCGCCACTGGCCTGCCACAAGCTGCCTCCACCCCTGCTGCCACTGTCGACCCAAGCTCATCTCGCAACCCGCACCTCCAGGTCCTGAAGGCTCAGCCCCGGCCCTCCGATGATGCACTTGATGTCGGCTGCCTTGACAGCATACCGAGTGCCGCTGCAGGGTAGAGCAGGCATGAACATGTCAAAGGGTGAGGTGTAAACGCGTAAGTGTGAACACAAGCAAGCACTGCATCCGCTCGAGCACTGCCATGGCCGGCAGCTGCATGCGTGTGCTGGCCCAACGAGCACTGCCAGCAATGCTATCACTTGGCGCTCACCCGGGCACCTCCACCTCCCAGCCCTGCGCCCGCTGCTTGACGGTTAGGCCAATCAGGTAGGCCTTGTTGCGCTCAAACTCCACGATCGAGCCCAGCCCAACCGCGTCGTTCGCCGAAGCTGCTGCCTGGGACTGCACTGCCGCTGCTGTGACAGCGCCGCGCTGCTGCATCTGCTGGAGCGGCGCCGAGCTGCAGGGAGAGGGGCAGAAACAGGCACACCAGCAAGCTTGGGTGCAAGAGCAGGTTTGAAGCTGCACAACCACACACATCATCAGCTAGCAAAGCCAGCTGCCTGCGACCTCGTCCAAAGTTGCGAGCCCCTCCCGCAAGAAACCACCAGTTACCTGGGGTGCGCCGCCCCCGCATACTGCCGTGCATTGGCCGCCGAGGATGACAAGTGTCGCACTGCCACGCCTGCCGCATTAGCCGCTGCCGACACGCGCCGCTGGCTGGCTGCCTGCTGCGCTGCCTGCTGCGGCGGCGGGAGCAGCGGCTGCGGCGCCAGCGTGTGCAGCGAGCTGAGGGCCGACGACGAGGCGTGCACAGACTGCTGCCGCTGCAGCTGGTGTTGCTGGTACTGGCTGGTGACGGCCACGGACGTGCCGCCGCCGGCTGCTGCTGCCGCCAGCGTGCGCAGGCCGCGGGCGGCGACGGTGGCGGCGCCTGCGGTCGTGCCCACGCTGGCGCCGGCGGCCGCCGCTCGGGACAGACCCACCGACGCCATGGTCTGCAGCTTGGTGAGTAGAGACTGCAGCTGCAGCCCTTCCATATGCGACGAGAGGCTTCGAGGACGAGGGCCTGTGCCTGCGGGGCCCCGCTGGCCTTGAACTGCCTGTCCCGGCCCGCCCCTGGCGCCGGAGAGGCTCGATTTGCCGGCAGGGTTTCCGCCGCAGCTGGGTCGACCGCATTGGCAGCGCGCCATGCACCGCACGACCGCTTTGGGGCGGCGGGGCGCCTGCCCCGGCCTCTCTCAAGCCAGTGGCGCGTGCAGGGGGCAAAACAGGCACCATGGTGAGCTTGGCAGCGCTGCGGGCCCATGGATGGGCACGGCAGGCGGCTTGGCTGCCCGGCGGCGCCATCAGCGGCATGTGCAGCGTGCCTGAGCATCGTAGCAGCGGCGCGGAGTGCTGCAGGGCAGCCCCGCCGCTGCCATGCCGCCGTGCTCCTGCGGCCCAGCGGCGCCCGGGGCCTTGGTGGACCGCGGCAGCACCATGACAAACTGCAGCAGGATGGCGCAGCCCCATGGCGCGCCCCTCCAGCCGGCTTGCTGTCGCTGCCGCGCCCGCCGCCCACGCCGCTTTCGCACTGGCCTGTTCTCCTGCCCGCAGCCCAAGAAGATTGAGGAGATTAAGAAGTTCCTCCTCACCGCCCGGCGGAAGGATGCCCGCTCCGTGAAGATCAAGAAGAGCGGCGACGTGACCAAGTTCAAGGTGCGCGCGCGCTGCTGCCGCGCATTTTGCTTTGCTCGACGAGTGCAGTGGCGTGTCGATGCCCTGGACAGCCTGTTTGCTGATGCCGGTCTGCTGCCCTGCCGCTGCTGCTGCCGCAGGTCCGCTGCAGCCGCTACCTGTACACGCTGTGCGTGGCGGATGCTGACAAGGCCGACAAGCTGAAGCAGTCGCTGCCCCCCGGTGAGCGCTGCCGGCGGCTGTTTTCATGTAGCAGCTGGGGTGGTGGTGCTCCGCTGCTCCAGCTGTGATGAATGTTGCTGGCTGGTGTTTGCCCAATGGAGCGCCAGCTGGAGGGCCATTGCTGCCAGCGGGCACATGCAGCAGCAGCGGACAGCAGACGAACAGCACGCAGTGCGCAGTGTGCAGCCGCGGCAGTGATGTAGGATGCGGGAGCAGCAGGCAGCTGGGCTGGAGAGCGCGATGCCGACAGCGCCGCCCGCTCAGCAGAAATGGGCACCCTGGGAGCAGCTGGGGATGCGGCCAGCTGAGGCTTCCTGCAGCCGTGCTGCGGCGGCCAGTGGGACAAATTGCGGCAGCGCAGCTGCACACCATAGCAGGCCACAGCAGCCGCGGTAGCAGTGACAGTAACAGTGGTCACAATCCTTTGCAGCAGCTGGACAGGCTTCAGGCTGTTTTTTTGCGGCGCACCGCCGTATCGGAGATCGCAGACGCATTAGTGCCATGTCGGGCGTCATCCAGCACAGTTGCACAACAGCCCCACTCACGTGCCGCCCTGCTCCTCTGCCCCTGCCCCCGCAGGCCTGCACGTCCAGGAGATCTGAGCGGCTGCCGGCCGGCTCAGCGCGCTGGCGGGAGCAGCCGCGGCGCCCGCAGCAGCATCAGTGTGATATGCCGTGCGGCGCCGCCACCCCCAGTGTAACTTGAGGCTTCGAATACCAGGAGGCAGGCATGCAGCAGGGAGGGGCTCAGAAGCCCGGGGAGAATGCACAAATGCTTCATCTTGTGGCATCATGCCAAGTTCGACGCAGGCTGCCATGTACCAGCCAGTGCAGGGGTGTGCCTCCACAGGCGCTGCCTCTGCTGTACGCAAGGTTGTTTGCACAATTGGATTCTCAACGCTCGAGGGCTAGGGGTAGCAGGGACCAAGCGCGACAGCAATGAAACAGGGGTGGGCAGGGAGGCTCAATGCGCGCAGCAAGGGCAAGAGTCGTTCAGGGGAAGGGTAGCGTAGCGTTTAGGGTACATCAAGTGCCGCGCCGGCGACACAAGGCGCTCAGCGCTCGCGGCCGCCGCATCACATTATTCCGGCTGGCTGCAACGTCCGGCAGGGTGGTGGCGGAGGCCGTTCTCATCACTTGGACTTGGCCAGAGACCCAGAGAGCTCCAGAGCCATGCGCTTCAGCATCGCCTACGCTTGGGGCCAAGGGTTTGAGGGGCTTTGCAGGCCAGCGATCGGTGCATGCTGTCAAATGCATGTCCATCACCCCCGCAGCAATGGTTGCCGCGGCTTGCAGCCAGGGCAGTGAGCATCGCAGCCAGCTGGCCGCACCTTGTCGGCGCCGCTGAAGGCGGTCACTCGGTCAGGCCCCTGGTAGCCAATGAATGTGGGCACCGCAGCCACTGCACGGCAGCCAGAGGGAGCAGCACGATTGCTGTTGGTAACAGTACATCAACAGCCGACGACAACAAGCAAGAGGTCAGAAGCACAGGCAGGGCTGGCATGCACATTGGGAATTGCACACAGCGGTGCGCCCATCCAAACCCAATGCCAGCGCACCCGAGTTCTCAATGACCGCTTGCTGCACGGCCTCGTTGTCGATGTCTATCTTATAGAACTTGACCTTGTCACCCAGCTCAGCCGCCAGCTCCTCATAGATGGGGGCTGCACCAGGGGGTACAAGGCGGGGTGAAGGCGGTGGTGTTGCAAGAGTGAGGAGAGCGAGAGGTTGGCTGGACAAGCCAGGTGCAGCATCAGGCTGGATGGCAGCCAAAGCAGCAGTGACCGCCCTGCCCTGCTGGATTGCTGCAATACACAGTGCCGTTGGGCAGCAGCAGAACTGCATGCAACCCAGATCAGTAGGGGCAATTGGAAAAGACGATCGTCGCCCCGCTGCAGGCCTGCACCGCCTCACCGATCATCTTGCAAGGGCCGCACCACTTGGCCGTGAAATCAATCACTGCCGCGCCCTTGCTGGTGGTAAGATCTTTGAGCGCCTGTGCGTGGGCAGCGACAGCAGGGAACGCCAATTTACATGCGCAACCAGGGGCGGAGCAGCCACCGCCAAACCAATGCATCATGCTGGCCTCAACGACATCTTGCTTGCATGCAGCCGCTCTGTGGCACCTGCTGATACTCGGCATCCGACTGCAGCTCCACCACCTTGGACCCGCCTGCCAGCGCAGTGCAAAAAGACGAGCGATGGAGGGTCAGGAGGCGGGGCTACCGCTGGGCAGCGGCGGCACCGCCTGGGAAGGGCATGGCGCATACTGGGCATCGACCCTAAACGCCTGGAGATCACCCAGATCATCATCCCGCCTAGCAACCCTGGCCAGGCGGCCCAGTCGCCTCGGTCTCGGAGCTGCAGTCGTCGCTGGCGCTGCAGGCGGGCCGGCGCCCTACCCACCTGCGGCGTAGTGCCGGGCTGTCTGCCAGAGTGCAGGCGCAACCCGCTGCTGCCGCACCAGGGCTCGGCTGCAGGCGGCGAGCATCGCGGCAGGCGCGATCTGCGGCTCTGATCGGGTGGGCGCAGCTCGGAAGCGATGGCGAGGCCGCGTTCCGCTGCTGATCACTCACCCCGGTGCCCAATGCGCTGCATGAGTCCAGCACCAGGGCTCAGCACCAGCTTTCCCTCACCCTCTGCGGCTTTGGCACCCTTATTTGCAACACACAAACGATCAAATCGCGTCTGACGGATCCAGGGCGCCTCACCAGACCCCTAGAGCACAAACAACTCGCTGGAAGCTTCTTGGGGGCGCACCACGCCTCGGGCGTCTGCCTGCCGGTACACAACAAAGGCGTCGAGCGCTTGAACGCGCGCAGCCAGTGAACGGACGCCAGTGGCAGCAACCGCCGCCGCCGCTCCTTGCCGCCGCCGCCAGCGCCACCCAGCAGCGCTATGGCGAACAGCGACACGGCCGACTTGATGAGCGTGGGCCGGCACTGCGCCGTGCCAGACTGCCAGCAGGTGGGGCGGGCTTGCTGGGCCGGCGTGCGGAGCACTGGAGGGCTGCATGGCGGCGAATGGCGCGTTGAGCCATGGACAGCGCAGGCACAGACTGGCTTGTTCTTCTCTGCTGAATTGCACGGTGCCTGCCTGTATGTCGCAGATCGACTTCCTGCCGTTCAAGTGTGGGTCGTGTGGCAAGGTCTATTGGTGAGGCCCTGCTTGCCTGCATGGCTGGGATGGTGGCTGCTTGCTTGGCCGTGCTGCCGAGCTAGCGCCCGCCGAGGCATGTTTGGGTAGCCTTGGCTAACTTAGTGCACGTCACAAACTCCTGCTCCCGCAGCTTGGAGCACCGCATGTGCCCATGCCGGTCAGCCAGTCAAGACACCGTGCTGGTGAGCGCTGCAAGTTTGGGTCTGGGTGCAATCAAGCAACGTCATTTTGACTACATGGTGGGAGCAACGATGCAACTTGCGCTAGACTCTTCCACTACACATCAGCCTGCCGTCGCCTGCGCTCGTGCAGGTGTGCCCGCTCTGCGCCCGCTCCGTCATTGTGCCACCCGGCCAAGACCCCGACGTGGCGTTTGACAGGTGGGATCAAACACCGGACGTGCCTCAACCACTGCATGCTGCACATGTTGCATGCCAGGAACAGCATTGCCACTCGCGCTGCCCTCACACTCCAGTTGCTGCTGGTTTGCTTCCCGCAGGCACACACGCGGCGAGTGCGACCCCTCCAACTACGACCGCGTCCACCGCAAGCCGCGCTGCACCGCGCCTGGCTGCCGCGAGAAGCTGACCTCCACCAACAGCTACACGTGCAGAGACTGCGGAGTCACGGTGCGCTGTTATTACTAGTGCTGACCCAGGGTGTCAGGGCTTCTGTGGGAACCAGCTGATGCCGCTTGTCGTTTCGACTGGTTGCATGCATAGCTGAGAAGCGTGGCACAGAGCACATCGCCGTTGCTATTTGAACAGCTGTCCTGACAAGTTATCTGCCCAGCCAGCCCCCCTTTCCCTGTGTAGGTGTGCCTGCGGCACCGCCTCCCTGCTGACCATAAATGCCCTGGAAAAGCCGCAGCTGCAGCTGCAGCTGCCCAGAATCGCCTGGGGCTCAGCAGCTTTCGCCGCCTGTTTAGTAGCAGCGGCGCTGGCAGCAGCGGCAGTGCAGCACGTGGCAGCAACGCGGCGCGGCAGCAGGCCGGCACAGCAGCGCGGCAGCAGCCCAGCCGGCCGGTTGCAACTGGCCGGGCAGCTGCTGCAGCGCCTCCGTCCGCTGGCAGCATACAGTCACAGCTGCAGCAGTACCGACAGCAGCAGCAGCAGCAGCGCGGCGGGCAGGCGGCGGACGTGATTGACCTGACGAGCCCTGCTGCTCAGCCAGCCAGCGGCAGTGGTCTGGAGCGCTGCCAGCAGTGCGGCGCCCGGTTTGCCACCGTGCAGCAGCTCATCGAGCACGCCGAAGCCGCACACGCGGGGGGCTGGAGCAGCGGCAGCATTGGGCGGCAGCAGGCGACGGGCGGCGGGAGCGGCAGCGGGTTTGAGCGCTGCCCACACTGCGGCCAGGCCTTCTCCGACCCAGTGGAGCTGGTGGCGCACGTGGAGCGGCAGCACGGCAGCGGCAGTGGTGGCAGCAGCATGAAGGACACCTGCGTGCTGAGCTGAACGCACCAGCTGGGCGGCTGGCCAAGGCATCTGACTGCCTCAATGTGTGCACTACGCCTGTCTCTTTCATTTTAACATGTTGCATTTGATTGTACACAGCTGTCAACCAACCAGCATTTTATGTGTTCCCCTTTCAGCAGCAATGTTAAATTGGACGAGAATTCATGCCTGCGTCGGCTCGGGTGTGAAGAAGGGCAGCGGGCGCCCCTGCATGGGAGGTGCAATCGGAATGCCCAACAAGGTGGCCCGCACTTCTAAGCCATGAGAAAGTGTGTTGAACCGCACCAGGATAGCTGTGGCAATCAACTGCCAAGCAGGCCGAAGAGACCCACCAGCCCGAGCCTCGAGTGCAGCCTTATCCCTCACGGCAGCGCAACCTCTCGGTCCCCCTGTGCCACACAGAGCTGAGCGTCCGCCTTGTCAGCAACGCGAGGCGAGGAAGTGCCCGTGCACCTGATCGCCACCCCCGCCGCCCCCGCCGACGGCTCAGAAGCAGAGTGGCCACTCGGCCATGGACGACTCGCCAGACTTGATGGGTATTGGCCGGCAGTGTGCTGTGCCCAACTGCCAGCAGGTAGGTTAGCCTGCCGTTGGTCTTGTGCCCCCGATGGCTGATGCATCCACAGCTCGCTCCTCACCATAGCCCGGCGCGGTACTGTTGACGGCCAAGTCTGTGACACCAAGAACAGGCTGTGCCACCTGACCTGCCTCTTATGCTGCTGCTTGCTGCTTCTCCCTTTGTCTCTGAAGACCGACTTCCTGCCGTTCACTTGCGGGTCATGCGGCAACGTCTACTGGTGAGTTTGACCATGCAGATCCCTATATGTCAGCATCATGCTGCAGCACTGCTTGTTGCGGTGAATCATGCTCTGCTTGCTTCCATGCCCATTGCACCAGCTTGGAACACCGCATGTGCCCGTGCCACACCGCCAGCCAGCCAACCGTGATGGTGAGTGCCCAGGATGGAAGCTGGCAAGCAAACATAAAATGTGTGTGTGGTGGCCGCATGCCATGGTGCTGAGCTCCAATGAACAGTGCTGCATCTTTTCAAAACCTGCCCCATGAACCGGCAGGTCTGCCCAGCGTGCTCCCTGTCTGTGATTGTGCCGGCCGGAGAGGACCCTAACGCGGTGTTCAACAGGTGGGCTCTCCGACCAGCAGCTGATTCCCTGTAGTTTGTGAAACGTACTGCATGCCTGGCGTGCACCCAGGTCTATGCAAGCTCCCTGTGCTGAGGCCATCCTACGTACAGCCTACGCCAGGCTGCATGCTCTTTCACTTCCTGCAGGCACGAGCTGCTGGAGTGCGACCCCTCAAACAGCCGCGTGCGCCGCAAGCCGCGCTGCGCCGCGCCCGGCTGCCGCCAGAGACTGAACGCCTCCAACAGCTACTCATGCAGAGACTGCGGCGTCACGGTGCGTTTCATGCTGAGGCCAGCTGCGCACTGCGTGGCTTGAGAGCCATGTCCATGGTACACTGCCGAATGCAGCCAGGTGAACACTCCCACAACTGCCCCAATCCCCTTGAGCAGGTGTGCCTGCGCCACCGCTTCCAACCAGACCACAGCTGCCCTGGCAAGCCACAGCAGCTGCAGAAGCGCAGGAATGGCTGGCTCTCTGCTGGGCAGTGGATGGCGGTGGTGGCTGTGACAGCAGTGCTGGCTGTCGTGGGGCCAGGAGTCAGGCGCATGGCAGCGCGCCGGCGTGCAAAGCAGTAGCTGGACGCCAGCCAGTGAACTGGTTGCTGCAGTCACATATGCCAGCTGGGCGGGCAAGCACAACATCCATGAGCGGCAGCGTCCCAGGGGCAGCCTCACCAGCAGCCAGCAACACGGGGCAACTATCACCAGCAGGCAGGGCAGCTGGAAACTCTGATCTGATACGCATTTGCCGAGCAGACCTCCTGATTTACATTCCAGATTACTTGTACAAGTGCGCTCTCTCTCTGCCCAACTGTCCAATCAACAGTGCTTGTCTATGCTTGTCAAAGCAACCATCAATCCATCATGTCAAGCAGGCCTAAGGTGCAAGTGGCCTCTGTCACAACTCTGCAGCCGGCAGCACCATGCCGCGGCACTCCCCAAAGCCCACACGGTAGCCCTCGCCCTGGCAATAGCCGCTCATCACAACTGCAGCGCAGGGGGTAAACCAGGGAACTGGACCCTGGGCGGACTGCACCCAGAAGGTGAAGTGCAAGGGGCTTGTGCACTCCGCTCATGCTTGCTCAAACTTCCTAAGCAACCGAAGCGCACTCCAGGACACAGAGCCATCCCACCCCCCATCACACACCCGTGTCTCCATCCAGCAAGAAGGTGCGCTCGCTGCCGTCGCCCAGCCGCACCGGACGGCTGCCGCCCCAGCTGCACCATGTGGTGGCGGCAGACAGGGCGTCATGCTGTTGCCAGAGGCACGGGCAGGTAATGTTGCAGGCAAGCGTGTCCTGCCCCAGCAACGCATCCGGGTCTCTCTGACCAGCCTTGCCCAGGGCACCCCTGACCAGTTCCCAGCCGCCCTCTCCCCACCCCAGGACCGCTCACGTGGCCTCCTGCAGGCAGCCGGCGCCCAGCGGTCCCTCGCAGCTCAGCGTGCCGCTGGCCAGCAGATCACCGGGGCGCAGGGGGCACCCGCCCGCGGTGTGGTGCGCAATCATCTGCGTGTGAACGGTAGCACGTGGGGCAGATTAGAAGGAGGGCCTTGCAGTAACGAGTTGGACATGCATGCATGCAGCAGCAGGGCATGGCAGGACCGCATCGAGCGGGGTGGAGTCGAACGCTTGCCACCTGCATGTTGACTCACCAGCCACCCCAACCGCCCACCTGCGGCAGCGTCCAGTACATGGTCCGCAGGTTGCTGCGCGTCACCACTGTGGGCTGCCCACTGCTCTCTCCGCCCGCGTCGCCAGCGCTGCCTCCACCACCGCCTTCCGTACTGCAGCCGCTGCTGCTGCTGGATGGCTGGATGTCAACCTCCAGCTGGATGTCGTAGTTGGTGCGCTCCCCTGGCCGCTGCCGCAAGTAGGGCAGCGGCTGCGGGTCGTCCTGCGACGGTGCTGAGCAGGCAAACGGCTCCAGTGCATCGGGGGTGACGATCCAAGGGGAAATGGAGGTGGCCTGGGGCAGGGAGGTGGGCAGGTGGGGAACAGCTTGCTGGCTGGAGAGGATGTGGTGGGCTGATGTGCAGGACAGCGCAGTGTGCAGGCTCCCTGGATGGAGCTGCCCTGCATGTTAAAAACCTTCCATGCCGACTTTGCGCGTCCACCCAACCACCGTTCGGCTCACAAAGTTCTTGGAGGTGAAGGGGCCCAGGGGCACGTACTCCCAGCGCTGGATGTCTCGAGCGCTCCAGTCGTTGACCAGCACATAGCTGGGCCCAGGGGGAAATGGGCCATGAGCGGTGAAATACAGCGGACCGGTGAGCAGGGAGCTGAGGAGGCAGCCCCTTTCACCCTAAGGCTTGAGTGCAGCATTCCCCAGTCGGACAGGCACTCCAGTTTGTGCATTTTTCAGCCCACACCGTCGCCCACCCGCACCCGAATATGTGCTCCGCCGCGCGCTCAACTGGGATGGGGCAGCCCAGCTCATTGCCGGGCCCGATGAAGCAGCCCTGGAGGCAGGCGAGCCGCAAGTCAGCTGTGAATGCAGGTGGCTGGCTGATAGGCGGCCCATTTGGCAATCCACAACAATAGCAACTGCCTGCCCACCAGCTTGATGCAACAGCCAGTCAGAAGTCAAACCTCGATACAGTTTGCTCACCACCTCCAGCTCATAGTCCAGCGCGGCCGAGGCCTCAAACGCTGGCACCGGCGGCTGGCCTGTGCCGCGCACAACCTGGCCCCGTGGACGCCGCACGTCGGTGCCGGATACCACAATGGACGATGCACGGCCGTGGTAGCCCACAGGCAGGTGCAGCCTGCAAGTGCCGGCAGCTGGCAGCCCTTGAGCAGTGAGCACATCAGCAGCATGCCGGCGTGCGAGTGCGGCGACGCCCCCTCTCTCGCTCCCTGCATAGCAGCCCGCCTAGCAGACGCACCCAGGTCCGCTCACCAGTTGGGCTGCAGCGCGTTCTCGCGGCCGCGGAACATGACGCCGATGTTGGTGGCATGCTCCCGCGAGGCATAGAAGTCAGTGTAGTCGCCAATGGCTGCCGGCAGGTGCATGCGCACCTCGCTGCGTCGCAGCAGCACACGAGAGCGCAGTGCAGCATCGTCACGCAGCACGCCTTCATCCGCCGACAGCAGGCGCAGCAGGGTGGCGCGCGCCTCTGCCCAGGCGGGCCGCCCCAGAGCCATGAAGGCGTTGAGCACGGGCTGCAGTGCGGCAAGAAATTGGGGTTGGGCATGGTTGGAACGGGGGCTGTGCAGAAGCTAGGCAGGTTGTCCACAGAAGCAAACTTTGCCTTATTTCCCTTACAAGCACCGCACCCACACCTGCTGGAAGCAGTTGTTTGCTGCGCTCAGCACGGGGCCCGACAGCAGCCCTTCCCGCTGCACCGCCGCCAGGTCCAGCACACTATCCCCAATGGCCACGCCTGGCCGGGGCAGCGGGCTGGTGGCCGTGCTGAACACGCCATAGGGCAGGTTGTTGAGGGGGAAGTGGCTGTCAGCCGGCACTGGCACCCAGCTGGCCAGCATCGCGAGGCTGGTGGCAGCAAGCGGTGGCGGCGCCGTCGGTGGCCGAGCTGCTCGCAGCACCGGCGCAGGCTTGCGGAGGGTTCACTGCTCTATCGAGATGTGTCGCAGTCAGTCTGATCACCAATCAGGCCCCGGTTCGCGAGGCTCGCACGCCTCGTTTGCTGCTGGGTGCACGGTCGCTGCCCTCACTGCTGCTAAGATAGTAAAGGAGACAGCAGAATCCCAGCTTAGCAGTTGTTGGGCTGCGCAGCAAGCCTGCCGGCACAGCGCGCCGCAGGGAGCAGTCGGAGCATGCGCACGTTTGCCTGGCCCATCATCCAGTGCCATTTGCGCTACCCAGCTTGCAACAGATGCTGAAATGTCGCGACAACTGTGTCCCAAGCCATCAGGAACGTTACACATTGGATTGCAGTGACTAGGGTGCGCAACAGCAAATTCGCCCATACGCGGACCCGCACACCAGCTGCCTCGCTGCCCATGCAACTCCGATGCTCTAGCGGGGCAGGGCTTAGATGATGCGGTTGCGGATGTCCTCCAGCTTCTTCAGCACCTCTCCGGGGCTGCGGTCCAGCTCCTCGGCCACCTGGGCAAAAGCAGATAGAGGAGGTGGAGAAGGACATAAGATAAGAGCTGGGTCGGAGGGCAAGGGCAAGCCAGCTGGATTGCGCCTGCGGCAGCCCGGCGCATGCCCATTTGCCGGCCCACAAGCATGACCCTGCACATAGAGCAGCCACACCACAAGTGTGTGCTCACCGAGCGCTGCTTCTCGGCCGCCAGCTGCGGGTACTGCTCGCACAGGTCGCCGTCAATCACGTCCTTGACAGGGAAGTAGAACGACCTGTGGTGGGGTGAGGGAGGCATGGGGTGTTGGGGGCAGGTGGAAGGGTCACCAGGTTACAGCAGCGTGAGTAAAGATGCACGCCTACCCCACATTGCCCAGCCACCGCCGCCCCACCTGTAGGCCAGGTGGTCGCGGCCCAGCAGCGGCGGGTGCTCCTGCCGCATGTGCATCTCCAGGTGCTGGAAGAAGTCAAAGTCCTCGCGCGAGGCAAAGGGGTACAGCACGCCTGCATGGGCAGCGCAATGTAGGAATGGGCAGGCTTGGCATTACTGGTGGACAGTGTTCAGCCGCAGCAGGCACAAAGGGGCACACCATCAGCAATGCTTGCAGGGAACAGAGGCACGCCCGCCCAGCCCAGCAACGTCGAGGGCCTCACCAATGGCGCCCGAGATGGTGCCGTACACAATCATCTCGCGGCCACCGGGCTGCAGCACCGCCCGCTGCAGCGCCATCACCGTGTCTCCCACCTGCAGCCGGAGGGAAGGCCAAGTGGGGGGCAGGAGTGAGGGGCAGGTGATGATTTGCAAGCCAGGTGGGCTGGCACAAAATGCATGTGCCACGTGTATGCATGTGCCTGAGCTGTGCCATGCTGTTGAAAGGGGGTGAGGCCCGCGGGAGCAGGGATGTGCTTGTTTCCTTCATCAGCCGGCGCTCTCACGTGGAAGTTGACCAGCGTCTGCAGCTTGTTGGGCGCGCCGCCCAGCAGCCCCGTCTCCGCGGCGTACTTGCCGCCTGTGGGGTCCTCCTCCACCTGTTGATTGGGATGGGCAGGGGGAATGGTGGGGCAGGTGGGCGAGTGGAGGGTGGGCAGGATGGTATGCCTTGGTGATGGATTGATTGCAATGCGAGGCTGAGGTGGCGCTCAAGACCGCCCATGTGGCGCAAGCCCTGAGCAGCACAGCAAGATGCACCGCACACACAGCAAAACTCCTTCCAACCCATCCCCACCTGCGCGCTGATCTCGGGGGGCAGGCGCGACACAAACACGTTGCCAAAGCGGTCGGCCCCCGCCACCGTGTCGTAGTCGAGGTGCAGCGCGGAGGTGATGTGGCGCGGCACAATGTCGTCGGCAAACACGTAGAAGGAGTTGTCGCTCTTCTTGTACCTGCCAGAGGGTAGGAAGGGAAGTGAGGGGGAAGTGAGTGAAAAAGTGCGCGAAGTGAAGGGAGTGGAGTGTGCAGGGTGGGGTGTTGGTGGGTGGGCGACATGACAAAGGAGAGAGCGAGAGCCGTTGTCAACGAGTCCATGCACGTGCCACGCAGGGTTGCCCGCCGGCGGGAAAGTGCTATGCCAGCAATCACAGCCAAATCCATGAACGAGGCAGCCCGGCACACTGTCCAGGAATCCACAGCTGCCCGCCTGCCCGCCAGCCCCCTCACCGCATGTACAGCATCGACTCCTGGCCGTCGCCCACGTAGATGCGGCTGCCGGTGGTGGCCAGCGTGGCGACACGAGTGGGCAGCCGCCGGTACTCACACTTGCGCAGCAGCCGCTTCTTGCCTGCGCAAGGGGAGGGAGGCAGGGGGGCAGGGTGCAAGCGGGGGTGAGTCGGCATCAGCAGACCAGGGAGCTCGGCATGCAGGCTGCTCCCAAGCACTATCAAGAAGCAAGCCAGAGGCGCCAGACCAAGCATTGCAGCACGCAACCCCCACCCAGGCTCCCCCGGAGCGCACCCATGTCGTAGAGGCGGAGGTTGTTGTCCACGCCCACCAACAGCCGGCCCTTGAAGGCCGCCATGGCGCCCGGCACGCCGTCCACCTGCGGGCGCGGGTAGGAGGGCAAGTAAGTTTGCTGCCACTTGCATTCCGATGCAGCTCCGCTGAGGCAGGCCTGCCGCAGGTCAACAGCACTCCTTACTTATGCAGAAGTGCACCCAGTAACACACCTGCGTCTTGTGCACCAGCTCTATCCGCTTGCCCTCGTCCAGGAAGCGGTACACGCGCACGTAGCCGTCTGCAGCAGGCGAGCGGGGGACGGGGCAGCGGCGATGGTTGGCGCAGCACAGAGGGAGGTGCTGCGCGGGGGCAGCAAGCGCCACACACATTTGTGCTGATCCAACACACACGCCACATCGTCCAGCAAATTCCACTCACTCTGCACCTCCTTGGGGTAGAACTTGAGGCCCTGCGCAGTGCCCACCGCCAGCAGGACCCCCGCCTCTGCCTGCGAGTCAAACGACACGAGGCACAAGCTGCGCGGGCAAGGGAGTGGAGGTGGGCCGAGCAGCAGAGGGTCAGGGGGCATGGCAGCAGGGCCGCCAATGCGACAAACCAGCTTGACACCATGCTTTAAATGCTGCCTTGCAGGTGTGGCACGCTATCCCCGCCCACCTGAGCGCCGCCTCGTTGTCGTCCAGTTCTATGCAGTGCGTGGTCTGCAGCGCCACCGGGTCCACAATCCTGCGGGGGGCAGAGGCAGAGCAGGGAGACACGGGGAGATTTGTGGTGTCAGCGTCAGGCTGAGGCAACCATGTTTCGATGCTGTGCACCCAACCAACTGGTCCATTGAGTGGCATGCACCACCACAGGCTGCAGCGCAGGCCAGCCGGGCATGTGGCACAGACTCCCGCCAACAGCCGCTCACCGCAGGCAGGAGGCCCACTGGCCGGGCTCGCCCTTGGGCGCCCCCCACTGGTCCTCCCGCGCCGCCGACTCCTCAGACAGCTCGGGGCCTGGGGAGGGGAGGGGAGGGTGAGGTGGGGCAAGGGTCGGGCAGGTGTCGGCGCATGGCAAACAAGCACGGGGGTTGGGCGGAGCATGAGATCCCACGAGGTGTACGGCGGGACGTGCTGGTTCCATCACTCCTGCCTGAAATGCAACCTTGGGGTCACCCGGACAGCCAGCTGCCACCCTGGTTGCCCACCCACGCACCCGCGGGTACCGCGCCGTCTTGCTGGTCCGTCTGCATGGCTTCCGCGCCCTGCTGCCCCTCCTGCTGCTGCTGCTTCAGGTCCTCTCGCTGCCCCAGCGGGATGGCCGCATGGTCCGCCTCCGCCACCACCAGCATCTTGTGGTCTGAGGGGAGGGGAACAGAGGCAAGGCAAGCTGATTGGTGCACCTGCGGTTCAGCAGCCTGGCTGTGCAGGGATGGCGGGTGTGCTGGCTGTAAGTGCGCGCTGGTTGACAGCAGACCTAGGGACACCGGCCCAGCCCTCTAAGTTGCCCGCCCCTTGGGCTCACCCGGGTGGATCACAAACTTGCGGGGGGTGTAGCGCAGGCGCAGCTGCTGCTGGTTGAAGAACTCGCCCAGCCGCTCCAGGGCAATGACCTGTGAGGAGGAAGTGGGAGTGGGCGGTGTGGGAAACGGATGATGTGGGGTCCCTGTAATCATGTACATCCACCAGAAGGCAGCAATTGGAGGCGCTGGATATGGAGTGTGGTGGGAAGTGGGGCGGAGTGTGTGCCAGGCCTTGCTGGATGCTTGCTGCCTGATAGCGCAGGGCAGGCTGTGCTTACCAATAAACCCCCGGCGGATTATAACCCGCAGAAGCTGAGGTGGACAGCAGCGGGCCCCTTTGCCCATCCCGGCCGTGCTCACCCGCAGCGTGTTCTTGGCCACAGCCACAAAGCCCTCGGGCACCTGCTCCGAGCAGAAGCCTGCAGACCAGAGGGCAGAGCAACCAAGTGGGCAGGGCTGGTCAGACACTTTGAGGAACACGTTAGCAGGTATATGATCCTAACTGCCTCCTGCAGGTGGTGGAGCGGCAGGGCGCGTGGCAGGTCTGTCACAGACTTCAATTCACCTGCCGCATAGTCGAGCGCCTCGTAGCTCATGGGCACCAGGTTGAACTTGCCCTGGTCGGAGTAGCCCAGCCTGTGGGGAAATTAGCAGGAGGACAGGAGCTGTGAGGCGCCACGGTGGTGCTGAGTAGCATGGGGCCCGTCTCGTGAGGTTGCAGGTACAAACTTCGACCATGCCGCAGACCACCCTTGCACCAGCCCCAGGGGGCCACAGCCAGCAGGCTCACCAGGGGCGGGAGGAGAGGGCGAGCATGGAGCGCTCGCCGCGCACCGGCGCCGCAAACAGCTTGGGCGGCTTGGTGCCCAGGAACCGCGTGCGCGTGTCGCTGCATTCGAGCAATTGCACGGAAGGGGTTGGTTGGCAGGGGTGGGCGAGCATAGGCCACACAGGCCGCAACTCGCCAGATTGGGCAAGCAGGAATGGAGCAGGAGCACAGTGCCGTGCGGTAACAATACTGTCACAAGCGCCAAGGGCGCACCTCAGCTGGCCCGTCACTCGGTCCACCTCTGTGCGCAGCAGCACGCCGTTGACCAGGCCGACCTGCAGGGTGGGGGCGCAGGGGAGGTTGTGGCGCACTAAGGAGGGTGAGGGAGGGCTAACCATGACGGCACCAGGCTGTGCTGATGCAGGCGCCTAGGGCGGCAAGCAGGCAGCTTGCCGCAAGCGCTTTGCTGGGTAATTGCCTGTGAAACTCGCAACACATCCCCCGCACACTCATGGCCTCACCTGCAGGAAGAGCGCGCCTGCGCCCGCCCCCTCATCTGTGCCCTCCTTGCCCGCGGACGGCGAGTCCAGCAGCATCACGCTCTCGGGAGTGGCGCCCACAGCCTGGGGGAGCAAGATGGGAGAAGAAGCAGGTGGGCTCAGGTGGGACAGGGGGAGCAGAGCAGAAAGCGGCACTAGCACCAGCTGGCTCAGCCACCCCTGTGCATCCTGACCATACAGGCACGCTGCCATTGCGCCACAGTGCCGTTAATCATTCACTGCATCACTGACCCAATGTGTAAGAAACACCCTGGCCTAGCCTCACCTGGGTGGCCAGCACCTTGAGCGTTGAGTCGGGGTCCAGGCTCAGCACGCGCACCGTGCCGTCAAACATGCCCACCTGCGCGCAGCACAGCGCGGGGATGGGGCTGAGCGCAAGCATGGGTGTGGGGCTGGTGCTTGGAGTGGCTGGGGCCAAGCTCTGGCTGTACGGGCTGGTGGCTCTTGTGAAACATACACCCGTTGGCAGGACCCCTGTCCTGGGAGATTCTTGTCTGGCCACACCCAGCCGCTCCCCCGCCTGCCTGGATGCACCCCTGCCACGACAACCCCCCGCACAAGAACAAAGCCACCCCACGCACCGCCAGGTAGCGGCAGCGCTGCCGGCCCTCGGGCACAGGCGCCACCGCCACGCACGCAATGTCACCGCCCATCTCCCGCTTCTCGCTCTCCACCAGCATGCCCTGCGGGAAGGTGGGTGCATGGGAGAGCGGAGGGCAGGTGTCGGGGTTGGGGCGCTGATGGATTAGAGCAGTAGGTTAGCTGGATGAGTGGAGCCGTTGGCTGAGTGGGCCAGCAGTTGCCTGCAAAGAGGCATATGCGCCCGCACAACCCAGCCCCCTTACCAAAAACACCACGGCTCCTCTGCACCCCTGCCTAAATGCACCCACCTGCGGGTTGAGCTCAAAGTAAATGACCTCGCCGCCGCTGAGCGCGATGGCCACCTGGCGCTCGTTGGTGGCGGCGCGCTGCACCGTCTTGCGGCCCGGCGCCCGCCACTCGTTGATGCGGCGGTCGGGGCGGATGTGGCGCAGGCCGTTGGGGTAGATCTGGCGGGGTGGCAGGGGGGCAGTGGGAGGTGGGTGCACAGGAGGGGGTGGCTTGAGAGCGAGACGTTCCGATGTGGTGCCCGAGTAGTTTGGCACCAAGCGCATACATGTAATGGTCAGGGTTTTGGTGCAGAAGCCAGCCAGCCAGCCAGCGTGTGCCGGCACCGCCTGCCCCACCTGCAGCATGGAGTCGTCCGCCAGCAGCTGCGTCTGCAGCGTGGGCACGTTGCCGTTGAAGCCGCTGTCGTTCACCTCCTCAACCGTCTCGCCGATGCTGCGGGGTGGGGAAGAAAGAAGGTTGGCATTGTGCAGGGCGCGGGTGAAGGACACGAGAGGGCAAGTTTGCCCAAAAGGGTCCGGACCAAGCAGAGCCGGCAGGACTGGAGGACTCCACTCAGCAATACATGCCCGCTGTTCACCTGAGCACCAGGGTGGCGTTGGAGAAGGAGACGACGATGTAGGCGTCAAACTCGTCGCTGACCTGCATGAGCAGGGCAAGGAGTACTTGGCAAACGAGGCAGGCAGTACATGCTGAACAATGCAAGTACAAGCTTTGGCACCCTGCTGCTCCAGGGTGGCATTAGGCCTTCTAACATGCTTAAACGTCGCCCGCCCTGCCTCACCGCTTTCTTGATGGTCCACACCGCGGTGGGGTTGCCCGGCAGCGGCGACACCGCCATCTCTGCGGGGAGAAAATGGATGTGCTGGTGAGCAGCTGTGCAACCACACTGGAAAGGCCGCTGCTGAACACATGGCAAAGGCCAACAAGCTGAGCAGCAGCGGAAGCAGCCAGGCAGCGGTGCGCGCCAGCGACAGCGGCGCACCCGTGACGGCGAGGCCGGGGCGCAGCACGCGCAGCGTGGAGCGTGCGCCCCGCCCGCAGGCGGCATAGATCTGGGGGATCTCCTCGTTGGCCAGGTTGGCGACCTGGGATATTGTGGAGGGAGGAGGCAGGGAGGGGTTGCAAGGGAACTCCACTGAGTGTTGCAGGCAGTTCGACGAGGCATCGGTCGTGCTACATGCACACCTCAATCGAATCCGCCCCACGCCAGCAAATCTGGCCACTGGGACCGCCCCTCCACTAGCCGCCGCCCCCGCCCCACCTTCATGTCAGTGATGGGTGCCAGGCTGTCCAGCCGGTCCAGCAGCTCCAGGTTGGTCAGGGCCCGCGGGTCAAAGAACACGGGCTGCGGGGCAGGGGATGGGGTGGGGAGCAGCGGGCGGAGGCCTCAGTCGTAGACAAGGAGGAATTGTTCCAGCAACCAAATGGGTTTGCTCCACTTCTGGCGTGCACAGCCCAGCCATATGGTCGCTTGACACACCAGCACAGAAGCTGTCAACCAGTGCCCCCCAGCCCTTGCCCTTGCCCCCTCACCCACCTGGTAGCCCTCGTCCGTCTGCATCAGCGTCGCGCTGCTGCTCTCCACCGCCTCGGTGTCATCATCGCCCAGAGACTGCAGAAGAGCAGGTGGAGTGCTGGCGAATGAGCGGGCAGGCACTGGCCAGCCTGGCGGCAGCCAGTCATGCAGCTGAAGCAGCATCACGCCCCTGCTCAATGCAATTAATGCATGCGGCGCAGCCACATCCGCCTGGCCACAGTCCACCCCCTTATCCACGCACCGAGAACTGGTAGAGCGCGTGGTCGCCAAACTCGGAGGCGGTGAAGAGGAAGCCCTTGCGCATGAGGCAGAGCGAGGTGCAGGCCGGGATGGTGTCAAAGTACTTGACGCGCAGCTCTGAGGCAGGGGAGGGAGGAAGGAAAGTGAAATGGGCATGGTGCAGCAGTCAGGGGCCAGGGCGGGCCAGAGAGACAGCCCCAGGGGGTGGGCAACCTGGGGCAGCGCACACGCACTCCAGCACGCTGCAGGGCAGGCCTGCAGGACCGCAAGGTGCAGGTGCGCACTGCCCAGCACCAAGGTTAGGTGCACCTAGGCCCCACAATGTGTATGAATGTGTGCTCACCCTTGACCTGCTCGCCCTCGTAGTCCAGGGACACGCGGTACAGGTCGCCGTACTCAGACTGGGGGAGGAAGGGAGCGAGGACGCAGGGGAGTGCCAGGTGTAAGGGTTCTGTGATGCCAGGCCATGGCCAGGCGGCACAAACACGCATGCACAGCCACGCTGCTGTTGCGATATGCCTCCACAGCACCACAGCTGCACTGCCACCACAGCATGCCACCGCACTGTCGACATGCAAAGCCCCCCGCCCCACCTGCAGGAAGATGTAGATGTTGTTCTTCTGCTTGAAGCTGGTGGCTGCGGTGATCAGCACGCCGCGCTCGCCGGACAGCGCGCTGCGCCGCGGGATCACGGCGCGCACCTGCGGGGCGGCGGAATGGTAACAGAATCAGTGCAAATGGCCAATGATCAAATGCGCTGTGGTGGCACAGCAAGCACCCAGCAGGGTGGCTGCCACTGCTGGCTTGCCCCACAGTGCCCGGCAGGAGGAGTGTTCCAGGATGTCTGCAGCGCTGCAGCTTGCTGCCACCACCTGCCAGCCCAGATGCCAGCCATCCGCCCACCTCCGGGTGGTCCACATTCTTGTAGATCAGGAAGTTCTCGGCACACACAATCACGCCACCTGCAACAAAGACAACAGGTAAGAGGTTCAAATATTCCATCAGCAGGTAAGGTGGCATGGGTGCGCATGCATGCAGCTGGGCAGCAAGGGGGCTGGCTGCAGGCACCCTCGCAGGCCAAACTGCCGCCACCCCAGCTAGTCCCGGCTGCGCACCGGGGCCGTCTCCCGCGCCCGGCACGGGCACCAGCATGTTGGCGCCGTTGTCAATGGGCTCGCTGTACTTGCGCACCTGGGCAGAGAGAAGGCAGGTGGAGTACAGGCAGTGCGGGGACACATTAGCACGGTAAGGTTGGGCAAAAATATGCCAACCCAACCACGACGGCCCAGCCGGCACGCGCATGGCACCAGCAAGCATGCCAAAAGCGCACTAGGCTGCGTGTGCCAGTGGCCCTCAGTAAGAGAATCAAAACCCAGACCCACCACGTGGTTGAGGCCCAGGTCCAGCTCGTACAGCGTGAGGTGCTTCTGGGCCTCGCTGGCCGCCTCGCCCGTGGGGTCCTGTGGAGGTGATGGGGGAGGGGGCGGCATGGGGCTGAGAGCGAGGCGGCGGCGCAGCAGCAGAGAGGCGGAGCTAGGCCTGTGCTGCTGGCAGCAGCTGACTTCTAAGAATCGACAGCTGCCTACCCAGCCCAGCCCCTTCCCGGCCCCTTCCAGGCCATGCCAGCCAGCCACCCAAGCCGCCCCAAGCCCCAGAACTGCCCACCTGGTCGGCCTCCGCGTAGTCCAGCTCAATCGCCGCGAACACGGGGTTGTCGAAGCCCATGTCCAGGCCCGTCACGTGGTAGCACAGCGTGGAGCCCTTGTGCGCCTGGAAGCGGCAGACAGGAGAGGGAGGGGAGGGGGGTTCGAGAAGGGCGGCAGGCGGGCAGATGACAGCGAGCCGCCATAGCTCGACGGCCTGCTGCAGCTCGGCTACCCTGCTCTGCAATCGTCAACAGCAAGCCTCCCATCCCAGCAAGTTGACATCTTTGCTGCAGCCGCCACTGCAGCGTACCTCCAGCGGTGAGGAGATGGTCAGCCGCGCGTCGTTGTCGCGGTTGAGCACGTACACAAACTTGGACTTCTCCACCGCCGCCACCATGCAGGCGCGGCCCTTGGGATCCACAGCCACATACTCGCCGGGAACGATGCGCCTGCGGCACGTGGGCGGGCGCAACAGGGCAACAGTCGGGCAGTGGAGGTGTGGTGGGCTGCTGGGGCGCCGCCGGCCATGGTGGTCGGGGCTGAGCATGCAGGGCTGCGCAGGCTGGGAAACTACCGCAGATTGTGGTGCTGTGCCAAGCTGCAAAGTGACAATGGCCACCTGCGCTGGTGCAGCAGCACGGGTCTGCACACGCGTGCCGCCCACGACCAGCAGCAGCGCGACCGGCATGCTTCGTCACAGCTAGCTGCACTGCAGCCACCGCTCCTGCAGCACTGCTGAAGCCAGGCAGCACCAGCTTTGCAGCTACCCTCACACCCCGCCTCAATCCCCTCCAGCCAAGCTCCATGTGATACATGTACTAAGTGCGCACCTGCACCCCGACTTGCCAAACGTCTCCTGGTGCACCTTGTTGAAGCAGTTCTTCTCCTTGCTGTACTGCAGGATCACGATGCGCCCGCTGTCGCTGCCGCATATCACATAGTCCTGCTGCGCGCCCGGGAACCTGCAGCAGCAGCAACAGCATGCAGTGAGCGGCAGCGGCAGGCTGCAGAGCAGTGCAGAAGTGGGGGCCAGAGCAGGCAGCAACGGGCTGCTTGGCAACAGACAAGCCAACAGTCCTCAGACCACCACCAGGCCGCATTCGCTGCCCCACAGCAGCACTGCAGCACCACCACCACCCAGTTGCCGCACCTGAAGGGGGCCAGGGAGCGGATCACGCCAAACACCTCGGTGGAGTGCACTACCTGCACGCGCCCCGCTTCATCGGGCCGCAGCAGCTCCAGCACCTTGCCCCGCGCCACCACAATCTCGTGCACCTTGGGCGCCGAGAAGTTGCCATAGATGGCGCACTGCGGCGGCAGCGGCGGTCGTGCTGTGAGCGGCAAAACCCGAGGCAAAAGCACGCAGCGGCGGCGGCGGCGGCAGCGGCGGCAAGGGCGCTGGCCACCGCCCTGGTGCCCGGGCAGGCCTGGCGGCAGTACGCAGGGCTCGCCATGCGCATCAGGGCTGCTGGCAGCTGCCGAACAGCGCCATCAAGTGCGCTTGTAGGCGGTGGCAGGGCGGCTGGGCGCGGCGCCCGCACCGTGATGGCGCTGGGCCGGCTGAGTGTGAGGTTGAGCAGATGCATCGTGCCGCCGGTCGCCTGTCAAGCCCCAAAGACCGCTCGTCTAGCAGGCCATCGCTCGCGCCGGGCCGCAGGCGCCTCCAGAGCAGCGGGCCAGCGCTCGATGGTCGATCGCGAGTGCGCCCGGGCGCCCAAGGCGCCCGGCGCCCCAGCATGGGCGCCCTGCTGGCCGACCCCAGCAGGCCACGAGTGTGGGCAATTGGGAGCCTGCTAGCATTGTCCAAGCGCCTGCAGCTGTGCATCGGATATCACCTGTTTCCCTGAAACCGCGGGATCGCTCCCTAGCAGCCCCGAAAGGTCTCGTCGCAATGGCCCACAGCGCACTGCTGCTTGGGCGCGGTCTGCTGGAGCCCCTGGCCATGGGCAACATGCAGCGAGCAGCGGTGAGTGACTGGGTGCGCCGTGGGAGTGGCTCCCTGTGCGGGAGTATGCGCCTTGGCCTCCCACCGACACCCCCGCGCCTCCCCCTCTCGCAGACACCGCTGGTCGGTGCCCTGGTGAGCACCGGCCAGCGCAGCGGCATCTGGCGGTTTGGGTCCAGCGCGCTCCACTCGTCGGCGGCAGCGGCAGCGGAGGGCGGCGCCAAGGAGGGCGAGCAGCAGGCGGCGGGCGAGCAGGCGGCGGGGGAGCAGCCAGCGGCGGAGGAGGCGCCCCAGCTGAGCGCCGAGGAGTGTGCAGCGGCGCTGGCGGAGGCGCGAGAGGCACTGGAGGGCGAGAAGAAGCGGGTGGGTGGCCGGTCGTGCGCCGGTGCGGCATTGTGGGGAAGCTTCCTGAGACGCGGGTGCTGCAGCCCCACGGGCAAGCCTTTGTGAAAGGCACCTTGCCTGCAGCTCCTGGATCTGTGTGTAATGCTGCCTGCTGCCTGCTTTGGTCCTGCTGGCAGGCTGAGGACCTGAAGGACAAGCTGCTGCGCACGCTGGCCGACATGGAGAACCTGCGGGAGCGCACCTCGCGCCTCACTGCCGAAACCAAGCAGTTTGCGGTGCAGGTGGGGCAGCGCATGGCTCTCTGGAAGCGCGTGGGCGGTGGGTTGTGTGTGCTAGCAGTGCGAAATGGCAGCAGCTGGCCTGGAGGAGGTGGGCATGACACTCGCTCAGTGCACCGGTGGCCACGTAGATCAGTCTTGCCATGCTCAAGTTGGCGGGCCTTCTTGCCGGCAGGATCTCACTCACTCCAACCAGCACCGCCTTCCCACCCACCCCCCACAAAACCACAGGGGCTGGTGAAGAACCTGCTGGACGTGGCGGACAACCTGGAGCGCGCGGCGGGCAGCATCCCCGAGGCCGACCTGGCCGAGGGCAGCGAGTGCGACCGCGACCGCGCGCTCACGCTGCTGCGCTCGCTGCGCGACGGCGTGCTCATGACCGACACCGTGCTGATGAAGGTGGGTGGGCGCTAGTTTTGGACTGATGGCGTTGGCTGTGGTGTGCTGATGTGGGGCGGCGCAGGCGTCGGGTGCGCCAAGGTAGTAAGCTTCGGGCCAGCCTTCAGGAGCGAGGCACCCCACAAGGCCATGCTTTTTGACATCCAACCCTGCCGACCATTCCGCTCAGTCCAGGCCTCCTCTTTGACCCCCGTCCATACAGGTGCTGGCTAAGGAGGGCGTGAGCCGCTTCGACCCGATGGGAGACAAGTTTGACCCCAACCTGCACAACGCGCTGTTCGAGGCGAGCGGCAGGGGGCGTGGAGTGGCGCTGAAACTGGCAGTTGACCCAGCCGTTAGCGCAGTGGCATTGCCTGGCCTGGCCTGCCAAGCGGGCGCCTTGCTGCTCGCCGCCAGAGCTGCAGCAGCCACAGGCTCATTGGCGGTATGCAACCCGGCAGCTTTGTTCTGAGCACTGATGCCGATGCTTCGTCTCGCCTCGCCCTGTGCAGGTGCCGGACGCCACCAAGGAGCCGGGCACCATTGCGGTGGTGCACAAGGTGGGCCAGGCTGGTTCACAGAGGTGGCAGGGGCGGTTGTGGGCGGGTGAACATGCTGATGGAGACCGACCGGCTTGCACTGAGGATCGGGGCATAGCGCCGCCTTTCACTTGGCTCCGCCACCCCCTGCCTGGCTCCCCCTCCCTGCAGCGCGGCTACATGCTCAACGAGCGCGTTGTTCGGGCGGCAGAGGTGGGCGTCACCCGTGCACAGGATTGAGCCGGCGCGATTTTGAGAGGCGCAAGTGACGGCCACGAGTGACGCCAGCGTTGCGGCCTTACGAGGCGCGCTGGGTGCACAGTGCCCCCTCCAGCGACCCAGATTCTGTTGCATGAACCTGCATGAACCCATTCGAGCGTTGAGTGAACTTCCATGAGTGATATTCTTGAGTGTGGCACTGTTAAACCTCTGCGCACTGGCAATGTACGGGCAGACTCGAGGGCAGCGCACCCGTGCTGCCACACGGGCGGGCTAGACCGAGCCGGCAGACGGCGCGTTGCGGCTGATCGCTTGACCACCCCGACTGTGCTACCATGAACGTCTGCTTGCTGCAGCCCAGGGCGGCTGCAGGCGTGCAGGGCAGTCGGCCCAGGGCTGGGCTGGCCCTGCGTGTCCTGGCCGTCTCCCAGCAGAGTTCTCGCGTGCAGCAGCAGGTGAGATCAGTGCGATGGAGCGCCCTGCAGGTGTGCAGCGCAGGGCGGGAGGCCAACCCTGGCGAGCCCTCCCCCCTGCTCCTCCTCCTATCGCAGGGTTTGGAGGCACAACGGCCAGCAGAGCAGCAGAATGGGGCGCTGCGAATTGGGCCCAACCAGCAGCAGCAGCAGGCGGCGGCGCCGGCGGCGGCCCAGCCGGGGCAGGACGCAGCCAGGGAGCAAAGGCTTCAATTGCACTACAGGACGCGCTGGCAGCAGCCGCTCTTGCACCATTCACTGGCAGGCGGCGAGTGGCGGAGCGTGCCGATGCAGCAGGTGAGCGCCCAGTGCTGCGCGGTTGCGAAGTGCTAGATGGCCTTCAGCTCGCTCGACGGGCGGCTTGGGTGCCATGTTGCATCGCTGCTGGGTAGCTGAGGGTGCGCTGATACGGATTAGGCTATTTCTGGATTCAGCCCACCAGCGCATCCTTGCCTGTGCCATTCCTTGCAGGTTGTGTCGGGGGGCGGCTGGTGGACAGCTGCCAACCTGCACTGGGATGGCAGGGCGTTCCCAGGCGCCTCGAGCAGCAGCAGCAGCGACAGCAGCGGCGGCGGCAGCAACGGTGCGCCGCTGCTAGAGTTTGTGGTGACAGATGGAGTGGATGCCTGGGACAAGGCGCCCGGAGACAGCAACTACCGCATTGCCACCCCGGGCAACTGGCAGCTGCGGGACGGCCAGCTGGCGCCGGTGTCCACACCACCTGTCTGCCTGGTCTCCGACCTCGATGACACGATGATTGGCGATGACGAGGGGACGGCGGGCTTCCGGCAGTGGTGGCATGAGGAGGGGGTGCCGGCCGGGGGGCGTCTGGTGTTCAACACGGGGCGCGCGCTGGACCTGTTTGAGCAGCTGCTGCAGGTGAGCGGTGCGGCGCTTCCGTTTGATGGGTGTGCGGTTGGACGTGTTGCAACATATGTGTGGTGTAAGCAGTGCTTCTGAACAATGCCTGCTGTTGCTGTGATCCGGTGTGCACAGTTGCTGCTGTGTTGTTTCATCGTGGCTGGTGTGCGTGCCTGTCACAACGGCACCGAACGGCTGCCCCTCGCCCATCCCTGCCCCCTTTCTTCAGGACAAGGGGCACGTGCTGCCGGAGCCCGACATGCTCATCTCCGCCATCGGCACCCGCATCTACACCAAGTGAGGCCTAGGGTGTGGCAGCCGCCACTTGACGCCGGGGCGAGCAGCCGCTACCATGGTGCTGCATGGGCACCTTGCAGTTTCGCTGCCTATTTCAGAACGCTGTCGGGCTCCTTGTCCCCATCTCCACAACGCATTCCCAGCCCAACTGCCCCGCACTCTGCTCCCCTCTAGGCGCGGCGGGCGGTGGGCCGAGGACGAAGGCTACACGGCGCAGCTGGGGCGGGGCTGGCAGCTCGAGGGCGTGCGTGAGGCCTGCTACCACGCTCTAGCAACAGTGGGCAAGGACGCCATGCACTTCAGGTGCGCGAGGTTGCGGGACCAGCTGTGCAGGGGTTGCAAGGGGGTGGCATGTGGCAGCTGGCTGGTGGTCAGCCTTGGGCTTGCAGGCCATAGCTGTCTGCTTTGGGCAAGGGGCGCACATGTGCACGCTTGTCTGTGTAAGGCACAGACAGATTCCCAGCGGTTGCTGCATGTCCTATGTACTTCCCTGCAGGCCACCCAACGAGATGAGCGAGCACAAGGTGAGGCCGGCAGCTGTCAAGGCGCAGCATCTGGCCCGTGAAGCCAGCATGCTGCGGCCTGGGCAGAATTGGATTCCCAATGGCACGGCACTATCCACATTTTGGCAGGCTTGCCGTGCGCAGCTTTGTCTCCTGTGGATACTCGCCGTCTGCCGCCACTAAGAACCCCGCTTGATGGCTGTCACAGGTCACCTGCGGCGTGCGGCTGGATGTGCTGGACAAGGTGCTGGCCAGCATACGCAGCGATCTGCAGCAGGCGGACATCCGCCACCGGTGAGCATGCAGGGATTCCAGCAGAACACGTCCTCATGCTGCTGATGGAGCAGATGACTTGCAGAACAGCAGCTGCGGTTGACAACAACCTGACTGGATGATATTGTGGCTGAGAGCAGCACCTGTTGCCTTATATGGTGCTGACCTGCCTGTTCCTGCCCGCCCGTGCGTGCAGCCTGGTGGTGAGCGGCAGCGGCGACTGGCGCTTTGTGGACCTGGTGCCTGCAGAGGCGGGCAAGCTGCAGGTGGGCTGCACACTAAGCTGAGGCTGATAACTTGCATAGAGCAGTGCAGATGCCGGGCTGCTGAAGTGCACGGCGATTTATCGCGCCCACATTGCTGCACAAGCTAGCAGCTCCTGGACAAACCCTGCTCTGCATTATTTCACCCCTATTGGCCAGGCGCTGGAGTATGCGCGGCGCACCATGGAGTTTGAGCCGCACCAGACGGTGGCCTGCGGCGACAGCGGCAACGACATCGGTGCGTGGCAGCAGGCGGCAGTGGTGTGGCGTGGCATATGCTGATCCGGGCTGCCAAGGAGGCCACAAGGATGCTGCACAAGCAATGGCCCGCTGCCGCCTAAGGAATGGCGCACAGACCTGGGACAGCGGATGCACCAGCCATGCCCTATCTACGCCTCACTCCCTGCTGCCCCCGCTCTCCCACCCACCCACTCAACCTCCAACAGACATGCTGGAGGGCAGGCACCTGTCCATCATCGTGGGCAACGCACACAAGGAGCTGCTGGAGTGGGCGGCCACGCAGCGGGCGGCACATGCGGGAGAGGTGTATGTCGCTCAGGGCCACCGCGCCTGGGGCATCTTGGAAGGCCTGCAACGCTACGGCTTCAAGGCAGCCTGACCGGCTGGGCTGCCTGGATGGGAGGCCGCCCCAGCGCCGGCAGCGCCATGGTTTCATGGCAAATTGTGGCAGCGTGAAGGCTTGAATGCAACTTGCGCAAGGCGTGCACGCTCCGACGTCACTGTGCGCATCTTGCATGAATGAATCTGCTGGGCGCCATACCAAGAGCGCCCGCTAGCGACATAGCGCCCTCGACTGAGATCATTTTCTTCTTCCCTCTCATGCTTTGATGATTGATCCCTTCCTGTCTGCCTGCCTCACTGCCTGCACCGCCAACCCGCACAATCGCACTGCCTGCTGCCCTCTGTATGCACCTCTTTCTCTGCTTACGTTCCCAACTTGTCCCAACAAGCGCCAGCAACTTGCCATGTGAACGGGAACGCACGGTAGCAGTCATCTTGTTTGACAGGCATAACACTAGCTTGGGCACGACAGCATCACTCCAGAACTATACAGCTGCCATGTGGCATGCAGGACAGAGGGCAAGCACGTGCATCGGCCACGCAACAAGGCAATCTGATCAAGTGTCCCAGAAGCAGCCAACCCTTCAGGCTGGCTGTTTTTTTCAGCTGGAGCGGCGGCCCATCTCAATAGCCAGCGGCTTGCTGCCGCCACTGCTGCCGTTCGTGCCGCTGAGCCAGCGCTCAAACATGGACCACAAGCGGCGGCTCCTGGCTGCCACCTTGTAGTCCATTGCCGCCACCTCGTGCCACTTGTGCAGCACAGGGAAGTTCGGGGACTGCAGTCCAGTGGGGGTGGGGGGACGGCTGTGGCTTTGCATAAAAAGGCTAACCCATAGCGCTGTGCAGGTCTGCCAGCAAGGAGGCGGTGAAATATGCAGCAGCAACGGCAGGCGGGTGGGCCAGCCGGAGAGGCGCACCTGGCTGCACATGCCGCTCATGCGTCGCCCGCAGTTCAACACCTGCACAAGGAGGGTCGAGGAGTGCAGTGCTTGCTGCTGCTGGTTGGCGGGAGTGCGATTTCCTGCGCACCCGCACGTGTCAAGGCAGGAAAGCACATCCCATGGCATGAAGCACGCCAGGTGCACAAGCACTAGCGTGCAACCTGGCTCACCGCAGCAATCATCTCCTGGTCCCACTTCCTACAGGCGCCAAGCGCCGTCACGTCCAGCACGGTCCCATCCCAGGCCAGGCACAGGCGCAGGCTGCCGCCACTCTGCTCCCGCTCAGGCGCCACCTCCCGCCACCCGCTGCAATGTTTTAGAGGGGCAGGGGCATCCAGTGAGGCAGTGGGCAAAGGTGCGGCTGTCTAAAGCCAGCTTGGCAGCTGAGGTTGCACCGCCGACTGCCTCTGTCATCCGCAGCAAACCCAGTGCTCTCCCTCCCATGCTCTGGTCGCACCTGCCGTCTGAAGGCAGTGGGTGCGAGCCGTGCTTGTCGCAGTGCATCCACCGCCGCCCCAGGTCTGGGCACGCGTGGCGGTAGCCGCAGCCAGCCGGCTTGGCACACAGGAATGTGCAGCCTGCGGGCGGAGCAGTCGGATTGGTGCTAGCTTTGTGGGTTGGATGGCGAGACGACTGCATCAGCAGCAATGCTGGGCATGCAAAGCAACTTGCGGCCCCAGCGGTCTGGCAAGCCAAACACGCGTGGCAATTGCACAGCATCACCACAGCGCCCAGCTCACTTGTGGCCAGGGCAAGGCTCGTGTCGTTGGCCAGCACCAGCGCTGAGCGCCCGCTCTCGCTGCCCTGCTTGCCGGCAGCCGCACTGCTGGCCACCATTGCCACCGCTCCACTCCTCAAGTTGCCCTGCACCTTCCTGCGGCGGGGCGGCGCATCCGCCGGCGAGCCGAGCTTGCCGCTGGTGCTGCCCTCTTGCTGCAGGCTCAACGCCTGGCTGCCAGCGCCACCGCCGCTTCTGCTGCCCTCCTGCTGCTGCCTGGTGGCGGTGCCGCTGCCGTCACCGCTGCTGCCAGCCGGGGCAAGCCATGGGGGAGGGGAGGGGTGGGGCTGGCTGCGTGATCCCACAAGCTGCCCACGCCCCCGTGCGCTTGGACCCCCAGCGTGCCCAGCCACTCCGTTGCTTTCGCTGCTGTCGCGCATGCTGAACCACGCGATCAGCAGACCGACAATCACCATGACGACTATAAGCAGAGGGGAGGGGTGGGCAGCGTGGAAACCAGGGCACTGGTGCACAAGCAGGGAGCATGCGCCGAGGAGACACATTGACACGCACACACCCAGCCTCGCACCTGGCCCTTTGTTTTCCATCATCGCATCCCACACGCCGCTGAACGTATTCAACGTCATCGCGGTGAGCAGCAGGATGACGACCAAGCCGCCGACGGCGGCACCACCACCGTTGCGGCCCGGCATGGCAGGGCGGTCGCTGCTGGTTGCCTGCGCGTGTTGGATCGTGAAGCCACACATCCAAATCAGACGTTGAGCACGGTCAGAGCGCCTGCAGCGCAGCGGAACGGCGCGCTGTTCTTGCCGCTGCTCGTGCGTGCTCTCAGCGGCCCTCCGACTCACCTTGGATGTACCGGCAAGTTCAAGGCTCACTCAGGAGGGCTGCACAAGCGCGGGGGAGCGTTGCCGACTCGGCCCACTCAGACTCAATGGCCGGTCCACACACTTGGCAGACAGCAGTGTTTACAGCACCTGCAGCTGCCCTGACATCCCGAGGATTGGCAATTGACACAGCAGTCGATGCTGAGTGGGCGCTGCAACAGCTGCCATGCGCCGCCACAGCCCCTTCAGCTTCTTCTTTGTGCTGATCAATCCCGCTTGGGCTTGCGCCGCACCGCCGAGGCCAGCATGAGCGCCAGCCCCATCAGGCACACGCACAGCACCGGCAGCAGCTCGAGCGCCAGAGCACGCACGTCCTGCGGAGCGGACGGTGACGTGGGGAGCACCTGTGGGCGGCAGGCCCCAGCTAGACCGCGGCCAGCCCACTACGGCGCCAGGCCAGCGACACCATGCAATGCAACACAGGCCCATCCCAACACCCACTGGCCCACCCGCGCACCTGCTTCTCCAGGGCATGCTTCACGCTGGCTGCCTTGGCCTCCAGCCCCTTGACCAGCCAGGCCATGGGGGAGGGCGGCGGCGGCACATCGTGAGCGGGGCTGGAGGCATACTCCTCCCGCACCCACCGCTCCAGCTGCCCCTTGATGTCGCTGCCTGGGGTGAGCTTGCCGGAGAAGCGGTACATCTGGGTGCAAGATGAAAGGTGGGGTGGAAGGGGTCGCAGGAGTGGGGCAGGTCGAACGGGTGCGGGACACGGCGGCAACGCCCTGATCCAGCGGGTTTAAGGCAGGCTGTGATGTGTGCTATCCTGCCCTCGCAGCCCCACCTTGCGGTCGCGGAACAGCAGCAGGGTGGGGAGGTGGGAGATGCCAAAGCGGTCGCGCAGGCGGGGGCTGGTGTGCGGGTCCACAGTGGTGAGGAACGCAGTCTGCATGGAGCGGGGCAGGTGGCAGAAGCAAAGGGGAGGCACAGCCGAATGTGAGGGGTACATGAAGAGCAGCAGTTGTTGACAGCATACTTGCATGAAGCTGCAGAGCGCAGGGGGGCATCGGCAACAATTGAACTCGTCATTTCAAAGGGCACAGCAGCAGCCCGTGTGCAAAAGCCCCGGAACTTAAGCACCCTCTGCCTGCCGCCCGCACCTGCGACTGCAGCAGCTCCTTGCCCAGTGCCTCCCACTCGGGTGCCAGCTCCTTGCATGCCCGGGCCGAGGGGCTGCAGAAGTTGACAAACCAGATGCCCGTGGTCTGGCCCGTGGCAGCCTGCGAGGCATTGGGGGCAGGCAGGTTGGCAGGCAAGTGGAAATGGGTGCCTTCACCAGACCAGGGGCAACAAACTACGACAGGTTGACGACGCAGGCGGGGCGCCCTCTTTCCTATCCGTGCCTGGGTGATGTGCTCAAAGTTCTCATCGTTCAGCGTGCGCCGCCGTTGTGCCTGCACGCCCACCGCCAGCAGCAGGCAGGCCGCCAGCAGCACCGCTCCTGTATGGCGCATCCTGCGAGCGGTGGCTGGGGCGGCGGCGGTGGCGGGTGGGCGGCCTGGAGGGAACGCATCGACCGATGGGGGCGAAGCCCATCTCTGCTGAAAATGCAGATCTGAGAGACACTCTGCGCCGATCGATGGCGGCTGGGAAGGCACCTGGCCGGCGAACGACACGAGCCCCGAGAGCAGGGTTGTTGTGAGGTTGCCGCGAGCAGACGAATAGCTTGGCAAGTTCGTGCGCGTGTGATCAATGCCTCACAGCAACGCAGACAGCGCGCATGAGGAAGTACATCTCCTGCCATCAAGCCAGGCTTCGCAGTTCCCCTTGCATTCCTGTATTGTGACATCTACGAGTTTCATGGTTTGGATGTCGGCAGCCATCGGGCCGACAGCGGCCCGTCAGCGGCCAGCAGCTTGGCCAGCGGCGTCCCCAGCCTCCCGATCTCGGCCATGCGGACCTCGATGGGTTGCAGTGGATGCCAGTGCGAGCAGGCGACTGCCTCCCGTCACATACAGGCGCGCTGGTGTCGGCGGCCGGTGGCAAGCGGGGGGCTTCACGCCGCCGCAATGCAACTGACCCAGCCCCGCTCACCTGTGTGCCATGTTGCTGTCCAACTTCACTCTGCAGCTACGAGAAAGGTCTGGTTGATACAAGGGAGCTGGCAGACCTGCTGCAGCAGGTGGCCTGCTTCGCCCCCGGCCAGTCGTTCCACCGCGCCGCCGACCCGTCCAGCTCCGCTGGCGGCAGCGGCAGCTGGGCAAGCAGCAGCAGCAGCAGCAGCAGCAGCCTAGCACAGCCAAACTTAGCAGCAGGCTTTGATCCCACCCGCAGCAGCAGCCTAGCGCAGCCGCCTTCAGCAGCAGCAGGCATCGACCCTGCCCGCTTGCAGTCGGCGCTGGCCCACTCGCTGTTCTGTGTGGCGGCATACACAGACGAGTCACACCTGCCGCCCCACCAGCACTTGGGAGCACGGCGCCTGCTGCCACCCGAAGCCCAGGCAGAGTACGATGCCTTGCAAGCAGCGGCGGCAGCAGGGCGGCCATTGCCGGCAGCAGCGGCCAAGCGGGGGCGGTGGGGGTGGCCGGCGCGACGCAGTCGCCGCGTGCTGGTCGGCTTTGCGCGGGCAGTTGGAGATGCCGCACTAGTCGCCACTGTGCATGACGTGGCGGTGCTGCCGGAGCTGCAGGGGCTGGGCCTGGGCCGCTCCCTGCTGGTGCGGTGAGTGTATAGGGTGACAGTGTTGCAGCTGGGAGGCGGGTGGGTGAGATGGGTGCCCATGGAACACTGTGTCATTGGACGCCGTTGGGCATGTGGGCTGAGGAAAGTGTGGCTCAACATGCAGCGACAGCGGGCCTCTTGTTCACTATAAATGCACAATGCCACGGCTGCAGCCTTGCCCTCTTATTCTGCTGCGTCCATCAGGCTGCTGCCCCCGCCCTGATGGCTCGCTGCTGCCTGCGCCTCTCCTGCTGGCGCCGCCGCAGGCTGCTGCGCCAGCTGGACGCATCTGGGATTGTGGACGTGGGGCTGCTTGCGCCAGACGCCTCCCGCGGCTTCTTCGCAGCCTGCGAGTGAGTGCTGTGGAGGCGCTCTGCATGGCATGCCACCTGGGTCAGGCTGGCGCCACTTGAACCAGGGGCACCGACTTGCCAGTTGCTGCTTGCCCGGCTGGTGTGACGTGGTCTCAATGGACACACCGCACCACCTTGTCCAGCTATGTGCAGCTCATGCAGTCACTGCTCTTTATTCCCTCCATTGCTCATGCAGCTTTGGCCGAGACACCGAGGAGAGCACAGTCATGACACTTTCACGCTCAGGCATTGTGGCACGTCGAGGGCAGCTGCTGCCTGGCATGGCGGTGCACCTGAAAGGCCCAGCTCAGCAGAGGCTGCAGCACCGGTGAAGAATCGTGCGCACTTGTTTGCACCACTTACTGCTGAGTGATAGTAATCCCAACAAGAGCACTCCAGTCCTGCTGAGCTGCGGGCCATGTTGCTGTGTTGCAGAGTTGCACCGACTGCTTTGAAGGGAGGCTTACAGTTATTGGGGCCTCTTGCTGCAAAGATGCACTTCATACACGCTGAACGTCCTATCACTCTCGATGCACGCATACTCTATCCACGCACAACCACTAGCAAGGAGGGAATGCTGCGCTTGCACCCTTCAACGCCGCTTCCCCTTCTTCTTGCTGCTGCCGCCGCGCGGGCCCTGCTGCCGCGGCGGCGCCGGCGGCGGCGGCTGCATGCCGTGCTTGCCGCGCTTGCCGCCCTGGCCACCGCCGCCGCTGCTGCCCGGGGACAGGGTGATGTCCTTGAAGATATTTTTGCAGCCGTTGAGCGGGAGGCGGTTCTCGTGCACCTTCTGCAGCGTGCCATCGCACACCGCACACTCGCTGCGCAGGGCAGGGGGCGCGTCAGGTGTGGCAAGCTTCAGCAGGTGGCAGGAGTGGCTAGAACTTGCAGCACGGTGCACGGTGCGGGAGGCTGCAGGATTTTGACGTCTCAACAAGTAGCAGCCTGGGTGACAGCAGGCTTCGGCAGTTTTATGCCTTGGCAGCAGGCATGCAAGCACCCTCACCTCATGTCATACACCGCGCCCTTGTAGCAGCAGAACATGTGTATGCTGCGCCGCATGAAGCCTGGGGCAGGGCAGGGAAGCAGTGCGGTGGCAGGAGAGACTGTGAGAGGGAGCACACTGCAGCCCAGGACTAACCACCCATGCAGGGCTACCAGCGCGCGGCAGGCGCACTCGACGGAAGCCCTCAACTCCCAGCATGTGCGCAGCCACCTCTCCACCAACCCACCTGCATTGGCCGACTCAAACCAGACCTCGTTCTGGCGCACAGGGTGGCGCGTGCCGCACGAGTCGCACTGCCGCGCCGCCGCCATGGGCCGGTCGGTACGGCGCAGCCAGTGCAGGTCACCGCAGAGGTCGCAGCGCTGGGGAATGTCACCTGCACAGCGGGCGGGCATGGCATGCGGGCGGTGAGCTGGAGGGGCAGGGACAGCGAAGAGCGGCATCGAGGCTGCAGCCCTTTGCATTCATTCGACTTGTGCATTTGGACAGGCGGCACTGCGGCTCCACACCGCCAGCTGATGTCTTTGTCTGCCACTCTACTCTCTCTCCCCTCAAACCATCTTCCCTTCCAGGGCCCCTCACCGCGGTCGCACGCCTCCATGAACTCAGCCATGCGGTCCGCCCACTCAGGCGGCAGGCCGTTTGCCTCCATGTCCTCGGGAGACAGGCTGAAACAAGGGCAGGGCGGGGCGGGGCAAGAAAGGTCACCGGCTGGGGCAGGCACTCAGGGTGGGCTGGACAGGCCGCTTGATGCAAGCATCCATCTTAGGAGTACGGATGCAGGGTTGAGCTTGCCAGCAGGCACACTCCGGTGGACAAGCCCAGGCGCACAGCTCACTTGAAGCCGCAGGAGATGGAGGCATGTGCCAGCTCCTCATCATACTGCTGCCGCGAGGAGGCATCGCCCAGCACGTCGCACGCCTGGCAGGCAAAGGGGAAAGGCAAGCCATGTGGAGGGCTGCAGGCGAGGACAGAGCAGCAGTCACGCTGGGCGCCGGACACACCATGCCATAGCTGTGGGACCGCTCCAACCCACAGTTGGGCGAAAGAGGTCCACTCTGTGCTACTCTACCCGACCCAACTACCCGCAACCGCACTCACCTCTGTGACCAGGTTGAAGGCCTCGCTGGCACCCGGCGTGGCGGCGCCAACCTTGTCAGGGTGGGTGGCCAGGCTGAGGGAGCGCTTGGCGCGCCGAATAGCCGCCTCGTCGGCGTCCTGAGCCACCCCTAGCACCTCGTAGTAGTTGCCAGCCTGCGGTGTGGGGAGGAGGGGTGGTCGGCAGCATGTTGAGCACGAGGTCAAGCCGGGCCAGTGGTTGCTGGTCCGCTTGTCCTAGGGTGGGAGCACCCTTGGGGACCAGCTGAAGGCCCCCCCTGCTGATAACGTGCTGCCGTGGGTGCTTCAAACCAAAGCATCGCCAGGCTTGCAAGCTGGCACGCTGCTGCCTCACCATCAGGATGCGTGCCACGGCCTCGGGGGCACCCTTGGGCACCGTGTTGTTCAGGTGGCGGATGGTGTCCCCAGCGCCAGCCGCGCCCATGCCAGGCCGGGCGCCGGCGCCCCGCTGCTGCTGCTGCCGCTGCTGCCGCCGCTGCTGGCCCTTGGGGCTTGTGTTATACAGCCAGAGCAGGGCCAGCCAGGCAGAGGCAGCAGCACCAGCCAGCACGCTCCACCAGGTCCAAGTGCCGCGCGCCACGCCCCATGCAGGCCTGCACAATGCCGGCGGCAGCAGTGGCTGCACACGTCAAGTATGTTGTTGCGTTGCAGCCGCAGTGCAGCGCCACCTCTGCTGAGCATGGTCATTTCTCCCAGCACCGATACTCTACGCAGCCGCCCTTCCCACCCGCTCACCGAGCAATGAGCAGCGGTGCGGGCGCCCCAAGGATGTAGCTGGTCAACAGGTCGTGGGCGGCCGGCCAGCGCTCCACGCACACAATCACTCCAAGATCGCAGCCCAGCAGCAGCATCGTCTGCGCCACAGCCCACCAGCCGCCGCCGGACAGCCACCTGTGCAGGCGGGCAGGTGGGGGCCAGGCCGAGCGTTAGGAGGGCAGAGTTGGAGCAGCATAGCAGTCCCGCAGCAAGTCATGAAGTGACATTTGAAAGCCTGGGAGGCACAGCAGCCGCCAGCCTGCCTGCTGACTGTTATGACTCCAGCCCTGAACAGCCCCTGCCATGCGACCAGCCCAGGTTGCCCCGCTCACCAGACGGCCGGCAGCACCGCCGTTTGGAACAGCAGCTCTGAGGCCAGGCGGCGCCGCTGCGCCTTTGCAGACTCGGCGGCGCCATAGCCGATGGCCGCCAGGGGCAGGCAGAGCCACCACGTGGGCTGCCACACCATGCGGCGCAGCAGCCAGGCTGCTGGGCTGGCTGCCGCCACCCACAGCGGCCACGTCCAGCCGACCAGCAGCCGAAGCGCAAAGCAAGCAGCTGGGTAGGCCACAAGGTGGCCCCACACGGCTGGCCCCAGCATGCGGGCGATGGGCAGCAGCTCGCCAAACGTGCCTGCAGGCGGGGCAGAGGTGGCAGGGACGGCATGAACGCACTGGGAAGATGGCAAAGAGCCGCTGCTGCGCTGCCTGCCACCCATCTTGGCAACTGTAGGCATGTTTCAGCCCACGCCTTCCCACGCGGACGCACCCAGAATGGCGCCCCACCCGCCGCCGCAGCAGCACCACAGCAGCGGGTGCCAGGCGGCCACAAGCGTGATGACAAAGAGGTCTGTGGGCACAATGTCGGGCCTGCCTCGCAACCGCTGAGCATGGTCCAGCGAGCGCAGCGCGGCGCATGCGGCACCTGCAGGAGCAGCAAGAACGCAAAAAGCAGAACATTGAGAGGTGCAGTGCACGCTAGCAGGTGCAAATGCGAAGGAAAAGCGTTTGCAAAAAGCACCCAGCGGCAGGCTGGGCATGCAGTGTGGCAGGCAGGAGCACCAGCCTCAGCAATCCCCTTTACTCACCTCCCGACATGGCAACCAGGGCTGCCACGGGCCAGGTGGGACGCCAGAAGAGTACCCGTGGCAGGAACCACAAGCCGGCCAGCAGGCGGCCAGGGAGGGAGCTGGCTGGTTCTGCTGATGGGGCCAGCTGGTAAGCGTAGTAGCCAGCTGTCAGGAAGACACAGCTGCCCGCCAGAAACGCCGCCACAACACCTGCAAGCAGCGGCACAGCTTCATATTGGGAGGCAAGCCAGATGAACTGTGGCAGCTCAGCTGGCTGCTGGCAAAGCAGGCCCCAATATTGGTGCAAGTGCGCCCAAGCACAGGTGCTTACCCAGCCAGCCAGTGCCAGCTCGGTGCTTGCTCCGTCCGCCCTCTCCTGCAGCCTCGGCGCCTGCCGGTGGCGCAGGCTCAGCCTCCTCAGCTGCCTGCTGCTGCCGCCGTTGTCGCTGCTGCTGCTGCTGCTGCTGCTGCTGTTGCTGTTGCTGCTGCTGCCGCCGCTGCTGCTGCTGCTGCCGCTGCTCAGCTGGCTCGCTCCAGCTGCCGCTGGCACGAGCAGAGGCAGCGCCACTGCTGCCGGTGGCACCTTGGCTGCCGCTGGTACTAGCAGAGGCAGCGCCACCCCTCCCAGCGGCATCTTGGCTGGCGGCCCTGCCGCTGCTGCCACTGCCGTGCTCGGCTGCCGCCTGCTCCTGCTCCACCTCACGCAGCGCTGCCTGGTAGGATGCATTGCCCGGGTCCAGCTGACAGGCCTTGCGCAGCAGGCGCACAGCGCGTGCCAGGTCCCCAGCCCGCTGCGCGCCCTGCGCCACCCGCCAGCAGTCCTCTGCCGCGTCGCGGTTGGCTTGCTGCCGAGCCGAGGCGTACAGCTCAGCATCAAGCTGCTCCCTGGGGGAGGTAGCCGGCGGCAGCTCCGCTGCCGCTGCTGCGCTTGCCGCCTGCTTTGCCTGGTCTGCCTGGTCTTCCTGGTCATGCCGCGGCTTCTGAGCGGGCTGTGGCTGCGAGCGCGGCTGCTGCTGTGGGCTGGCTGGTGCTGCCGCTGGCGTTGGCGGCGCTGTAGACGCACTGCTCTGTGGCGTGGGCTCCCGGCCCCCCATGCGGCTGCCGCTGCTGCCAGCTGTGTCAGGAACCACAACCATTGTGGCCCGCAGCAGCCCCTTCTTCTTCAAAAACTGCACCGACTGCGCCTTGCCCTCCACCGGCACGCTCAAGCCGATGTCCTGCGGGCGGGGCAGGGGGGCGGCGGCACAGGTGGGAGGCGTGCAGGGCGCGGACGTGATGCTGCGCTGGCGGTGTGCTGCATGCTGTGTCTGATCAGTAGTGCCAGGCACAGCAGAAGGAAGGAAGCAGCACTCGAGCGTTGCCCACAGAAGACGAGCGGCGCCTCACCGCTCGGTACCGCCCCGGCACGTGCACCCGCAGTTCACGCTCGCCCTCAATGGTAAAACGGATCTGGCTGCTGTCAGCCACCCCTGCAGCACGGGCGTGTGCCCAATGGATGTTCACATGGCCAGCAGGCGCTCAACGTGGGCGGGCAGCGGCAGCAGGCGGGAGCGGCGGCAAGCCCCGTGGCGCGCCTCAATTCGCTCCTCACCCGGCAGCTCGACCTCCAGGTGCACCCGCGTGCTGTTTCCATCGTCAAGAGTGCGCAGGGAGAAGCGGGGCCTCGCCTCCACTGCGGTGCCCGCCTCCATGGGCGCTCGGTGCCGCCTCCCTTGCTCTAACCAGCTGTCACGTTGGCTGGCATGCCGTGAACGCGGGCCGAGACGGCGCAGGCGGCGCAGGAAGGGAACAGGCGCTGTGGACAGGAAGCGATCGCTCGATCCCCAAGCTCTGGCAGTCTACAGGAACCCGGAATTGCATGGAGCGCGGCCCTGCTCACCAAAGCCCTGCCTGTGCATGAGGCCAATGTCGCTGAGCTCCCGGCGCCTGCCAGGGCGCTAAACGACGTTGCTATATCCCGATCTCGACACCCAGATCGCCCTGGACGCCGTCTGATCAGCAGGGAGGGCGCAAAGGGGGATGGCGGACCTCACAGCTGCCAGCGGTGGGCTGGCGCAGCTGCAGGTGAGATCGACAGCGCTGATCACGGAATGCCCCGACCAGCCATGCTCCGTCAGCCCCCGTCAGCGCTCAAAGGCACTCTCGCCGTCGCCCCTGCTGCAGGCCGCCTTTGGCAAGGGCGACCTGGAGGCCTGCAAGCAGCTGCTGAGCCGGCTCAAGGTGCGAGAAGCGCTGCAGCACAGCCGCCGTGACGGGCGCTGCCTGCGGCGGTTCGGCCACCCGCCATGTGCTGCTCTTCACTTGCCTCCCCACGAGTGCTGCCCCTGCAGCTGGAGCTGACCAAGCTGCCGGCGCTGCCGCCGGTGTACGAGCAGAGCGCCAACGCGCAGCAGCAGCTGGTGCTTGCCAGTGAGCGCCGGGCTGCTGGGGCTTGGGGAGGCTTGGAACGGTGCTGCTGTGGCTGCTCGCACTTCCCCTGTTTGCACTTCCCTTGTTGAGTTGTTGAGGGTGGATCCAGTGAACACTGCCAGAAGTGTTGCCACGCTGCTGTGCTTTCTGACCTGCTGCATGTACACACAGCCCATGATGTGCTCGCCCTCCATGCATCCCAAGGCTCCACCTCGCCACCCACACTTGCCCTGCGCCCGCCTTTGCCCGCCTCACAGGGACGGTGCTTGAGCTGGCGGTGTACCTGTCGGTCAAGCAGGGCGACAAGGCGGCCTTTGAGCGCAACTATGCACAGGTGTGCTGCTGGGCGCGCGCCAACTGCATCCCAGCCTGCACAGCATTTGACCCATGCCTCGTGCTCTTCGCCTGCCATGCCCACGGATGTTGCAACCATGCCTGCCTCATCACTACCAAGTGCGGCGCTGCCCCACCCTGCTACCTGCAGCTGCGAGTGTACTATGCCGACGCCCGGGCGTTGCTGCCGCCCTCGGACCAGGAGGCCTCGCTCACCGCCCTCAACCTGCTGCGGCTGCTGGTGCAGGTGGGAGGTGGGGGCGGCCGAGCAGCAGAGGGCATGGGGGCTGGCTGCATGTGTGTTCCACATGTGCCATGCTGTTACACTTACCTGCTGCACAGGCATTGTGCTGTGCATGGTGTTCACTGCTGTGCACAGGCATGCCCCCGGGGTACGTTGCCCTCATTGTGCTGCTCACTGCCACTTTCCCGAGCAGAACCGCATCGCCGAGTTCCACACAGAGCTTGAGGTGGTGCTGGCGCAAGTGCTGGCGTCAACCGAGGTTGCGCAGGTGGGCTGGGTGCCGTGATGCGTCAGGGTGCCGGCCAGAGCGGGCTGCCATGGAAGGGAAGGGTCCTGTCCCTGCCGCTGCAACATCTGCCTGCCACCAGGCAACAGGAAACAACACAAGGCATGTCACTCCTCGGCTTCCCGGCAGGTGGTGGAGCTGGAGCAGTGGCTGATGGAGGGCGCCTACAACAAGGTGCGCTTTTTGCGCTCTGCTGCTCGCTGCCGCCCTGGTGTTTTCAAAGCGAACATGTGTGTGCATCAAAAGGGCGGGGACAGGGCGGCACCGCAGCACTTGGCAGCATGCCTGCTGAGCCTGACATGCCCATGAGCTCCCTACCACTCTGCTCGTGCTGCCTTGCCACCATGCTACCGCTCTTACTACTCTACTCTTAACTGCCGTCCGCGCTGCCGCCCTTGTTCAGGTGCTGGATGCGCGGGCGCGCGCCGCCAATGAATACTGGCACCCCTTCCTAGAGCAGCTGTCCAGCACTGTGCGGTGAGCAGAGGCAGCACGATTGGCAGGCAGCCACTCGCTGCGTTTCCGAGGGTTGGGGCTGCCAGGCAGCTGCATTGGGCAGTGATGCATGAACTTCCCTGTGCATCTCGTCGGCACCGCCCACCTACCCAAACCCGGCTGCACCCACTCCATCCTACCCCACCCCCTCCCTCATGCCTCCACAGGGATGAGGTGGCCAGCTGCAGCGAGCATGCCTACGCCTCCCTCACACTGGCGGACGCGCAGGCGCTCCTCATGCTGGGAAGCCAGGCAGAGGCAGAGGCGTACGCAAAGCAGGTGCGCCTGCCTTGCTTGCCTGGTGGCGTGTTGAGCCTTGTGCAGCAGGGCCATGATTTCGTGAGAAAGCCTTGCCTACAGCCAACAACGCACGTGTGCAGCACCTGCGCCTCAGGGCCCCCAGTCCATGACTGCTCCACAACACCTTGCCCAACGCGCATCTGCCATGCTGCAGCGCGGCTGGGAGGTGTCCAACGGCCGCATCAGCTTCAAGACCGCGGCCGAGAAGGAGGGCGGGCCGGGCGGCGCGCCGCTGGCGTCTCTGGAGATCATCAGCCACTGCCTCAACTACGCGCGTGAGGTGGAGCGCATTGTGTGATGCGGGAGGCAAGGGGTGCCAGCTGCAGGCCGGCACAAAGAGATCCCATGGCTTGCACTATCTGCGCGCATTGCCGCGCCCCAGCAGCATCGCGGCGTGCTAAAGTACCGGCTCCTTTCAGGTGGCACATTCACTTTGCACCATCGCCTTCATACAGCAGCTGCTTGTAACATTCAGCATGTGAGACAGGCGCCCCAGCCTCCTCCTGCAAGGACCGAGGCGCCGGCAGGCGGCAACTACGGGGTAAGCAGGCGGCGGCGCTGGTAGCTGTGCAACCGCATCCCGGCGCTCGCACGCTTCTACGAGCACCAGTTTCAGCGCCAAGCGTGTCAAACAGACATCACGTGGCCAGCGTGCATAGTGCCACCCTCATGCAGCAAGCCCCCTGCCCCCATGGCGCTAGGACCGGGATCGCAGCGACCGTGCGCTTCTGGCACATTGCTGCAACCTGCTGGAGTTGCAAGGACGCCCAGCAGGCCTCAAACCCACGCTCCCCCTTCGTCACTGTCGCACACAGCGCGCTGGGCGCCCCGCCGGCCCGCAACTTGCTCGGAGAAGCCGTTTACAACCCATCACGCAGCTCGGGGAGCCCGGTTGGCAGCTCCACGCAAAGGGGCCACCCTTGACACAGTAGTATGGAGGACCCCGCCAGGCCCAGGCTGTGCTGCAGCTGGCATGTGGCGTCCGCTGACACGCGCAAGGCGGAGGTGAGGGCTGCCGCCCAGGGCATGACCGCCGCAACCCTACCTTGCGCCGCCGTTCCCGCCGACCCCAAGCCCTCGCCCGCACTGCCATCCTGCAGGATGCCTCCATAGTGTGCAGCAGCAAGCAGTTTGCCTCCGGCGTCTCCCTGTTTGCGGTAGCTGACGGCCACAATGGGCAGGCGGCTGTGCGGGCAGTGCAGCTCCTCCTACCCGCCGAGCTCAACCGGCAGCTGGGAAGCGCAGCGCCCAGCCCCGAGGGCGTGCAGCAAGCCCTGGCCCGCACATTTGTGGCGCTGGATGACTCCGTCTGCCGACAGTTCCTGCAGTCGGGTGAGCGAGGTTGCTGCTGAGCCGGAGCAGGGGCGTACCCAGTACAGCCCTGCTGCCCCTGCTACTCCCTGCCTGCCCTCCCCAACGCCCCGCTATCATGGCTGCCTCCTCACCCGCACAGGCTGCACGCTCACGGCTGCGGTGCTGAGCGGCGACGTGCTGAGCGTGGCGCACGTGGGGGATTCAGCAGCAGTCCTGGACTGCGGCGCAGAGGTGGTCAGCCTGACGACAGGTAGGCTCGGGTGCAAAGTTCTAGTTTGCACATGCCAGGAGAATTAATGCTCACCTTGCTGCAGAATGTCCATACTGCACTGTGCACCTGCTCTCACCCCTGCGCGCCACGCCACCCTGCACCGCAGAGCACCGCATCGGCAGCTCCCCCTCTGAGCTGGCACGGCTGGAGGCGGCTGGCGGCCGCCTCAGCCGGCTGAACCAGTACGGCAGCGGCCCCTCGTGCGGCACCCTTGAGGGCATGGGCCCTGTGCGGCTGTGGCCGGGCGGCATCATGGTTGGCAGGGCCATTGGCGACCGAGACGTGGGCGCCATCCTGCTGCCCAACCCACACATCTGCCAGGTGGGGGAGCGGTGCTGCAGCTGTGTGGGTTGGGGCGCAGGCTCGCATTTCGGTGCCAGGTGCAGGGTCTGCTTAGGCCATGCGTCACACCCCGCCTGCTCATCTCCGTTCACCCCTGCAGGTGCGCCTGCCGCCCACGGGAGCGCGCCTCGTGCTGGCCACTGACGGGCTGTGGGACGTGGTGCCGCCCGGCCGCGCGCTGCGCCTGCTGCGCGCGCACGCCACGCCCAAAGCAGCCGCCATGGAGGCGGTATCTGCGGTGGCCACTCAGCGCAGCGGCCTGCTCACCGACGACATCACAGGTGGGGGGCGGCAGCAGCAGGAGTGCACTGCCCTTTGGTGGCTGCGCTTAGTGGCACATCAGACCATGGTAACGTGCAAGTTCAGCACAGCATGTCCTCTGACTCTCTTCCCCCTCCCCTCCTCCCTCCCGCAGTTGCGGTGGCCGACCTGCTGCCACCAGGCACGAGCCATTTCCAGGTGGTGCTGGCCCAGTTCCAGGGCCGCCTGCGCTCCGTGCTGAGCGACCCCTCGCTGCTAGCCCAGGCGCTGGAGGAGGCAGAGGAGGCGCGCCAGGCTGCCGCGGCCGAGGAGCAGCCGCAGCAGCAGCACCTTCAGGCGCAGCAGGGGCCGGCGTCGCCACGCCGCGGCCTGTTTGCATGCTTTGGCCGGCCAGCGGTGGTGGAGGGTGGGCAGGCCGTGCTTCCTCCCAGCCCAAGCAAGGAGCGTGAGGCCAGCGCTTGCGGCGGCCAGGCGGGCAACCGCAGCCTGGAGGTCAGCGCGCACAGCGGGGCGGCCCGCGCCGAGCGCAGCGCACGTTGCGGCCGTGAGGCCAGCGCACGTGGTGGCATCCAGCGTGGCACGTCGCTCCCTGGCGATTTCTCGGCGCGCAGCGGTCAGGGCCTGGCGGGCGAGTGGTCGGCACGCAGCGGCCGTGCGCTGGGCGGCAGCGAGCGCAGCGTGCGTGGCGGCGCCGAGCGGCGCGACCCCTCGGTGCACAGCTGCCAGCGGGCCAGTATTGTGGAGGTGCTCAGCATCACCGACACTGCCAGCTGGAGCCCTGCCCAGTTTGGCCAGCCGCCCTCCTTTGCCTGCCACCAGAAGCTGCCCGCCCCGCTGGCCGCCGACGGCTGCTGCAGCCGCACCAGCCGCGACAGCTGCCGCGACAGCACCGCCAGCGACTGCGTGCCGCACTCCTCTCCTCGCGGCCTGCTGGAGCTGAACCAGGCGCTGGGACGCTCCGTGGACTCGCTGTGCTCAGGTGCGCAAAGTTGACATGGTGCACATGCAGGTGCAGCAGCCCTTCCGCTGTGCATGTGCACAGAACCAAGCTACTGTGGCATGAGCAAGGGCGTGTGCACCAGCCGCTGTAGCAGCCCTGCCACTGTGCAGTGACGCCCGCAGGCATAACCTGCCCAGCTGCCTGCAGGCAGCCGCCCCGCTCAAAACCATGCGGCCAGCGCACCGCTTCATATGCTCCATCCATATGCTCCATCCGCTCCATCACTTCCCTCAGCCCCCCTGCCCTCCCTCCCATTGCAGAGCCTGAGGAGGAGCTGCAGCTCCGCGGCCTGCTGCGCTCCTTCTCCGTCGCCCCCGGCAAGCCCATGGCTCAAGCGGGCCTGCCCCGCAACGCCAGCCTGCCGCTGCTGACCGACAAAAAGTGCCGGGGCGGCAGCGCCGCCGCCGCGCTGCTCAGCCTGCGCGGGTGAACGACATCGCAATCGACAGTTCGGCTCGATTCTACACAATAATACCGCACCCCGTCGCCCAAGCCCCTCACGTAGAAAGCACCTCTTGAAACAATTTCGTTGCGAATCTGAACCATTCCCTATTGCCCTTACCTTTGGAGCACACTCCTGGCTGGCTGGGGCGCTCCGCACAGCGGTCGCCCCACCGCATTTTGGCAGTTTTGATCGCTGCCCTGCCGCACCTGCCCTGCCGCACCTGCCCCTCTGAAGCGCCCCTGCACAGTGTTCCGCTGCTGATTTTACCGGCGTGGGAACACCACTCGAACCTGGAGCACACGCCTGCTCAGCCAGCGCCCCCCTTTTTCTGCCCTGTCCCCCTGAGACCTTGATTCCCTCGATGAAAAACATCCAACAGCTCCAATCCATATGTGCCGAACCAACTAGCTAGGTTTACAGCTCTACCTGCCTCCCTCTTGTGCCCCTCCACCTCCCTCCCCACTCTGGGCACATGCCCACCGCGCCTCGCGCATCCTTCCTAAGCCTCACTCCCCACACCCCATGATATTTCTCTCCCGCGCCTGCTCATGCGTCCCTCCTACCAGTGCACTGCTTTCGCGTCCCCACACCAAGCAGGCCCCATGCCCTCATCATTCCACCTGCAGGCTGCCCTGCCGACCCGCCTCTTGTGCCCCTCTTATTCTTGTTTGTTAGGCCGCGTGTTGCGCCTCCCCTGTACTCTACTGCGCTGACCCGTCCCCCTTGTGTATCGTAGTCGCATAGCTCGCCCTTCCTTTGATTTTTTTCGCACTGGACGCACTCGCATCGGTATCCCGCCATCCCTTTTTCCCCTGCTGTTGACGCTGACGTGGTGATGCGTGCCCGCTGAAGCCGCTGGCACGCTGGTCATGTGTATTCATTCTGTGAACAGTCGACAAGTTTATGTAACAATGGCAGCCGCAGAGCAAAGCTGCAGTGTGCGCACTTGTGAAGTTGCATTGCATCCTTACAATAAATGAGGTGTGGCAACGCTATGACGCCACCAGTTTGGTGCATTATCTGCCGCACGTTGTGTGTGCCTCCCAGCCTCCACACACAGCTGCACCTGGAGAGCAGCCCAGCCTCACTTGCCGATGCAAAACTCCTCAAAAATGGCTCCCAGCACCTCCTCTGTGTCCACCGCCCCCGTGACCCTGCCCAGTGCACGCGCAGCGCAGCGCAGCTCCTCACACGCGACCTCCAGCTGGCTGCCCGCCGCCGCCTCGTACCGCTGTAGCGCCGCCACGGCCTCGGACAGGTGGTGCCTGCGGTGCTCAGAGCGGGGGTTGCAGGGGCAGTTGCAGCTGACCAGGGAATGGATAGCTAGTGACGGCCCAAGCGCCCATAGCACACCTTGCTAGCTGCATACTGCAACCAAGCCTGCACCCAAGCCGTGTGACCCCACTGGCCCAGCATATGCACCTGTGCCGTGCTCGGGTTGGCAGCGCTCGCTCCACGCCGTCGCCGCCGCCTTGTGCCACAAGAGCTGCCACGTGCTGCTGCAGGGCCGCAAGCAGTTGCTCGATGCCCTGCCCCGTCCTGCATGAAATGAGCACTGGCTGCTGGCTCTGCTGCGAGGCTGCTGGCTGCTGGTCCCCGCCGCTGCTCGCAGCTGCCGCCGCTGCTTCAGGCGCCGCCTGCTGTGCTGCCAGTTGAGCAGCAGCAGGCCACAGCAGCTGGCTTGCAGCAGCGGTTGCCACAGCCGGTTCCAGCAGGTCAGCTTTGTTCAGCACCCACAGTTGCAATGCATCGGGCGCCAGCGGCAGTGCCGCGCTGTCCACTGGCTGCTCGTCAGCTTGTGCCTGACCAGCAGAGGCGCCGCAGCTGGCTGCTGAATCCGCCACATGCACCACCACGTGTGCCTGCTGTGCTGCAGCCAGCGTGCGCCGTACCCCCTCAGCTTCCACGGGGCAGTCGGTCTGGCGCAGGCCAGCGCTGTCAATGAGGATGACCTGCGGTGCAGGCGGGCAGGCAGGTCAAGCAGAGTGAGCCTAGAGGCAAGCCAACAGATTTATCTCGATCGAAGGGCTGGCCAACAGGCTCAAGGTCACTCAAGCAGGGAAGAACGCGGAGGCGCGGTTGTGCAGGCTCTGCTACAAGCCCTGACTTGGCAGGGCACCTTGTTGATTCAGATTCAACCAAACAATGCTCGCGCGGCGCACCTTGTGCCCGCCCAACTCCAGCTGCACCTGCACCAGGTCCCGGGTGGTGCCCGCCACTGGCGACACAATGGCGGCATCGTGCCCCGCAAGCAGGTTGAGCAGGCTGCTCTTGCCCGCGTTGGGCGGGCCCACAATCGCGATGCGCACGCCGCTCCTGCGGAACGTTGTGCAGGCCGGAGAATAGTGAGTTCCAGAATGATTCGCAGCTGTTCCGGCCACATCATCAAGCAGATGCCTGCGCACACTACTGCCCTCACGCCATCCCGGCTTGCACAACTGCCCTGCTAGCTCCCTACTGCTGCCATCGTTACCGCAGCCAAAACACAGCTGCGCCGCACCTGACCAGCTCGCCGCTGACCGCTGAGGCGAGGTGTCGCTCCAGCTGGCGCCGCAGCGCCGCCACCAGAGGCACCACCCCCGCTGCCACGTCATCGGCAATGCCCTCGTCCTCTCCAAAGTCGATCATGGCCTCCAGCCGGGCTGGGGGAGTCAAAAGATGGGGGCGGTGGTGGTGGAGGAGGCAGGGAAGGTGGGGGTAAGGGGCAGGTGGGCCCAGAATGGCAGTGCATGGGCCTGGGTCACACCGTTGCTCGCCTTCAAAACACACCAAAAGACCCCAGGCTCACCTAGGCAGGTCAGCAGCGAATGCCGCCACTCCTCATGCTGCCGCCGCGCTGCGCCTGCAGCAAGGCAGCCGTACAAAGCGCAACCCGCTCAGTCAGTGCAGCGCCCGTGGTCATTAATCACAGGCAACGCAGTCGCACTGCAAGCAACTCCCACAGGTGCTCGACCACTGTCCGCACCTGTCGTGTGCAGCAGCGCCTGCCGCCGCTGGCTCTCCGTCTCCGCTGCAAGGAGGTCCGCCAGGCCCTCCACCTGCAGGCGTCGTGCAGAACGAATCAAAGGCAGTGCACTACAATCTGTGTACAGCTCGAGCTGACCTGAGCCACCTTACTGGCCAGGGTGCCGTGCGTGGCACAGCAGCCTCCGGCGGTTGCCGGTCAGCTGCTGCAGCCATGCTGGCCCCTCCCTCCAAAGCCCCTTGCGCCCGCCTCGCCTGCGTCAAGTCCAACTTGCCGGCATCAAACGCGCGCCGTGAGAACTCGCCCGCTTCAGCGGGGCGCAGGCCAAGTGCCTGGTGCAACGCGGCAGCAGCAACAGGGTGCATCAGTTGTGCACAGCCGACATGCCTGGATGAGCAGGTGGAGCTCCCCTCAAACCGTGGCCTACACTCGTGCGTTACCGAAGGGTCGCACTGCAGGACTGACACTCCCGTCTGCAAGCACAGGCTGCCCCCACAGCCCACCTGCAGCGCGTCCAGGAGCGCTCGCACCACTGCCGGCCCGCCATGCACGTGCAGCTCAGCACAGTCCTCGCCTGCGGCAGGGTGAGTCAGATGGGCAAGGATGGCACTGCCGCGTGTCAAGCAAGGGGCGCTGCACTGCAGGCTTCTGCCAACACAGCTGCGTGTGCTGCTTGATGACTTCCTGCCACCAAGGTCCCACCATCTGCCATACACAGCGTATGAAGAGGCGCAGGCCAAGTCTCCCCACTCGCTCACCCGTGAAGCTGCGGGGCCCTGGAAAGCGCAGCACCAGCGCTCGGTCTAGCAGGCCGCCACTGGGAGCCACCAGGGACGCCAGCGCAGCCGTGCGCGGCGGCGGCAGCGCCGCACTTGCCGGCAGCAGCTGCTGCAGGGCGGAGTCGGCGCCAGGCCCGGAGATGCGCACGACTGCAATGGCTGCCCGCCCTTGGGCGCTGCTCAGCGCAAAGATGGTATCACGTGCAGCTGCACAAGAGAAGGCCCGTGCCCATGGCAGCAACCATGGCTGAGCAGCCGCCCAGTTGTGCCTGCATTGGAGGGTCCCGACTTCTTCAGGGTGTGGAACAAAGCTGGCGTGTTTCAAGTAGCAGTGGGACTCTGCGGCTCACCATGGCACTGATGCAGCGGCGAGCAGCCGGCGAATCATGCCTCAGTCCAACCGACTCTTATGCTGTCCTCTGTGTCAGCAAAAGGGGCAGAAGCGTACATTATTATGCGATTCAGCTGCTCGAAGCATGCAGCTGCAGCAGGCGCAGGCAGCTCAGAAGCCAGCCGCAAGGCAAATTGCAAAAAGGCATGCCCGGCAGTGGCGGCGGCGGTGGCGGCAGCGGCGGCCACCCGTGGCAGCACATGGCACGCCATCGTTGTGCTCAGAAGACTCCGAGGCGCACAGCAGAGGGTTTGATGGGCACCTGGAGCGAGCAGCAAGCGGGTCATCTGCAGTCGCTCGTGGAATTTCACAGCGTAGCCCGCTGGCGCGGTAGTTTTATCTGCAAATGTTCGGCGGAACAACTAAAGCGGATTTACTACCAGCAACAGCACTTGTGCCTGTCAGGTGGCGCCAAGCGGCCGCTTCCGCCCGTCAATAATGACCTGCATCTTTTGACGTTAACCGTTGCGGTCTGATGCTGCCAAGGTTACATGCGGCTGACGCAGCGCAAGCTGCAGTGGAACGACAGCAACATTGGGATGCAGCCGCTATGTATCGTTGACCGTCAGCTGAACCCTCGGCCTGGGCGCTGAGGGGCTGCCGCCCGATGACATGGTGAGGGGCTGTCCCACAGGACTGATCGAGGTGCCAGCGCAGCCTGTTCGTGCTTCGAGCTCGCATTGATCTATTGAATGGCAATGCGTGGACATGACGGCCTTCAGTCCAGGTGTGGACGGCCTTCGAATTAATGCGAGCAACGGCGGCAGCGGTGGGCGCATAGCGCCGCTGCCCAAAGAGCATGAAGAAGGGCGCATCGGCACATCGGGCAGCGCCAACGCCTACAACAACAGTCCTCACAGATCGGAAGCAGGCTGAGCCCGGCAGGGCGATGGCGCCCGAGACTGGCCCTTCAAGGGCAGGAGAGAAGCGGGGCTCGCCCACCACCGTGATCACGCCGCGCCTGGCAGCTGACTCGTCGAAGCGAAGGCGCAGGGGCAAGCAGGCGACAGCAGCGGCACCGGCGGCGGCGGCGCCGCCACCGACCGCCCTGCCGGAGTGGCGCCATGGCTGGTGGGTCTTGAGCCTCAGGCATAAAGGGGCTGGGGTTGTCACGAATCAAGCTCGCTGTTCGATCCACTGGGATGACAAGGGCAAGGCACGGGCGCCCTTGCAGCCTCCAGACTGGTGCCAGCCGTTGCGCGTTGCTAACCATTTCGAAAAACCCTGCCGCTCAAGTTGCGCCCATTCACCCGGTCCTGCCAGGGAGGAGGTGGCAGACAACGAATATACGCAAGCCGCCCTTCGTGTGATTGCCAAACGCCAGCGCCGGCGGCAGCGCGCGCCGGCTGCAGCGGCGGCAGCAGCTGCGAGCAGCGGTGGCGATGCACCCAAGGAGCGGCGCCTTCGAGTGGACACGGCTGCCTTGGAGGGCTTTTCTGATGCAGAGCGCCGGGGGCTGCCGCACTGCATGTCCAAGTTCCGCGAGAAGAGTGCAGGTGGGGCGGGGCTGGGCGGATTGGTGGTGTGGCGGGCGGGCAGGGCATGCACGGAGATGCGTGTTGCATTTGCTCATGCCATTCCCACCCATGCCTTGCCTGCTCATGCCATGCCGGTTCATGTCACAGCATACCCCACCAGTGCACATGTCATGTCATGCCATGCCATGCCATGAGTTTTCTGCTCCATCTCATGCCATGCCATGCCATGCCATGCCATGCCATGCCATGCCATGCCAAGCCATGAAATGCTGCTCCATCCCTTGCCATGCCGCCCTCTGTGGCCTGCCATGTCGGCCCCACATGGCAAACAACCTTGTGCCTGCCCCTACATCACCTCTCAGATGCGCGGCGAGCCTACTGCGACGCTCTGCTGGCGGTGCGGGAGATCACGGACTCCTCCCACCCAGCCAAGCAGTCGGGTGAGGGCCAGCTGTGGCTGCCATGCCGGGCATGACAGAGAGTAGGGCCAACCTATTGCTGGGGGCTCTTGGGTGGCGTGGCCTGCGCTCCCGCCTGACTCATAGCTCGTCTTCATTCTATGGCACCCGGACTGCATGCCATGCACCGAAACACTGGGCGGCGGCTTGCCTGCCCTCCTGCCATTCAGGCATGGACCAGGGTCGGCCACACGAGTGGGGCGTGTTCGCCCGGCGTGCGCTGGTGCGGGGCACGCTGCTGGGAGAGCTTACCGGCCTGGTGTGCACCGGAGAGGTGAGTGGCCAGCTGGGGCCTAGCCTGGCATGCAAGGGTGCTGCATCCTAGCATGCAAGCGTGCTTCTTTGTCCTCCAGACGCTGTAGTGAATGCGCCTTTCCTTGCTTGGCACAGAGGCTGCTCAACTGACAATCTGTACGTCAACCGCTGGCCACCAACTTGTGCAGGAAGCGGATACTGCGGCAGCAGCCGATCCCCGCGGGCTGGGAGGCCTGCGGGCCGACAAGATCAAGAGCCTGAGCATGACGGCTCCTCGGGACGACCAGGGCGGGGCGGCAGGCGGAGGCGGCAGCGAGGGAGGCGGTGCCGCAGGCTGGCTGCAGGAGCTTGTGATAGATGGTGGGTGGCTGGGCCGATGCCAGCTGGTAATGTGGAACTGCTATTTGATTAACCGCAGTGGCGAGATGAAAGGCTATTGGTAGCGGGCCGATGGTAATGCACCGGGGTCCTGTTGGCTGCACTGTTGACCCAGCATGTGTCTCAATCACACTGCTCTGCTGCAGGTGGCGCCAAGAGTTGCGTGCTGCGCTTTGTCAACAGCCACCAAGGCATTCGGTCTGAGCCCAACACCGCCTGGTGCGCTGCGCTGGCTCAACAGCACACTTCTGCTTTGTTGGTACAATGTGCAGCGGTGTCTCCTCCTGCCAACACACTGCTACTATAATGTCTCCCAACCTGGCACTGTGGCACGCAGCATCGAAGCTGAGGACATTGCTGCGGGCACCGTGCACGTTTTCATGGTCACGATTGCGCCGGTGAGCTTGGGTTCCAGGCCCCTTGGGACCGCTGCACAAGAAGCACAAGGACTGGTCAGCTTCTTTAGAACCCTAGAGAAGACACGGATTTCTAGAGGAGCATGGGTCCGCCCGTGTGTGGCTTCTGCCATGTGCCTGCAGCCTGCATGACAATCCACCTGTGGGATGATCTCGGCCTCGGTGCTGGCTGCAGGTGGAGAAGGGGGAGGAGCTGCTCCTGGACTACGGGCCCCACTTCCTGCGCCACATCAGGTGCGGTTGGTGGACCAACTTGAGTTGTAAATGCTTGGCCACATATGTTGCAATGCCGCCGCCTTACCAGGGTCCACTGTGGAGAGCACTGGCCTCACCAGCACACCGGCACATCCCCCCCTGCCGCTTGCCCTGCGCCGCAGGGAGGAGGCACAGCGTGCGGCAGCGCTGTGCACGCTGGAGCGCCAGGTGACAGCGCTGCAGGCCACCAATGCCGAGCTTCTGCAGCAGGCCACGCGCCAGAAGGCACACGAGCGGCTGCAGGACCAGGCGTACCTCGACCTGTTGGAGGAGTACCGGGCGCAGCAGTCGCAGCAGCGGCAGCAGCAGCAGGAGACGCAGGCCGCGGCAGACCAGCGCGTGGCGGCAGCAGAGGCACAAGCGGCTGAGCGTGTGGCGGCCGCAGAGGCGCAGGCAGCTGAGCGCGTGGCGGCAGCAGAGGCAGAGGCTGCCGAGCTGCAGCGGCGCCTTGCGGCAGCGGAGGCAGCGCTGGCGGCAGCGCGAGCTGAGGCCAAGGCCGTGGCGGAGCGGGAGTCGGCTTCGCTGGCGCAATTCTGCTCGATGGCCACGCAGCGGGAGGCTGTGCTGGGCGCCCACATGCAGGCGGCGCTGTGCCAAGCGGCAGCCCAGCTGCAGGCCAAAGACGCCGAGATTGCAGCCCAGCGCGCTGCGGCGGAGGAGGCTTGCGCCGAGCTGGCCCTGGGGCAGCAGCAGTGGGAGGTTGAGCGGGAGCAGCTTGCCGAGCTGCTGCACCTGGCCCAGCAGCACCATGTTGAGGTGCACCGCATGCTGGCCTCACGCTCCCTCTCGCCAGAGGCGGCGGCAGCCCTGGACGCTGCCACAGCCGCCTTTGATGCGGCAGCGGCGGCCCTTGTAGGCGAGGAGGCAGGGGCAGATGCGGCGGTGCAGCAGCAGGCTGCCGAGGCGGAGGAGGAGGGGTGTGCTGCCGAGAGGACAGCCGCCGGAGCAGCACTGCCAGCAGCGCTGGCTGCGGCGGCAGAGGTGCCTGGGCCGCCCATGGCCCATGGCAACTGCCCTGCAGACTTGGCAGCTTTCGGAGCAGCAGCCAGTCCTGCTACCGAGCAGCAGCAGCAGCAGCAGCGCTCACAGCCCGCTGAGACGCCTGGCAGCAGCCCTGGGGGCGTAGCGACGCCACCCTGCGAGGGCGCTGTGCTCACCGCAGCAGCCGTGGCTGCGGCGCTAGCAGCGCAGGAGGGGGCGGAGCAGGTGCATGCGGTGGTGCAGCAGCTGTGCAGTGCGGCTGAGGCGGCATGCACAACTTAGCGAGCTCAGCCTATTGTCTTCTGCTTTTGTGCACAGCATTCCCAGCATGCCCTGCAATCCAGTTCGTGTGTTACAATGTCTAGATGCTGGAGCCGTGCCTTGCACTGCGCTTTGCACTCGCTTTGTCATGCGTGCAGTGTATGCGACATAAAATGCAAACGGTTTCGGAGGAAGGCAGTGGGTGCAAAACAGGCCAGCAAGGCGGCGGGTTGGCAAGATGGATTTTTGGCCGAGGAGATGGGGATCGCACATGGGAGAAATGGGAGCGCCAGCTGACAGGAGCAAGGTTGGGGGCAAAAACGGGTGGTGCGTATGAGAACGGCCAGAGAGGGAATCCTATGAGCGCAGGATGCACGCGCCTGCAATGGAGTCGAGATGGCGTTGGTACAAACTGCCGCAGTGCAGGCAGCGACAGATGGTTGGTTTGCAAGCCTTGCGGCCAACGGGTGTGAGCGTTTCAACTGATGCACTTTACTTGTGTCAGCCTCAGTGTGCAGCGCTGGCGCTGCCACTGCTGCTGTTGCCGCCCTTGCGCTGCTGCAGGCGCCGTCCCACCCAGCGCTGGGGCGGGTGCTGCTGGTGGCGGTGGTCGTTGTTGGGTCGGGGGCGCTCCACGGTCGGCACGCTGCCGCGCTGCCGGTCGCGCGCCAGCTGCTGCTGCTCGCGGAGCAGGACGTGCATGGCAGAGCCTGTGGCAGGAGGATGCAGGCCAAGCGGCAGGACGCGTGTGAGACAGGGCGCGCAGCGTTGCGGCCAAGTGCAGCAGGCACACACCAAGCCCTGCACAGCAAGCCCAAGTCAACATTCTGAGCCTGGCCGCACAGAACGCGCACCGTTGCCGTTCCTACGCGCAATTTCAGCTGCGGTCTTGCCCTCGCAGTCGGCGGTGAGCAGCGCGGCGGCACCGCCCGCGTCAACCAGGGAGCGCAGCAGAGCAGGAGAGCCCTTGCGGGCGGCTGCGTGCAGGCAAGAGGTGGGAGCTGTGTCAGCATGATCCGTGAACGCGCTGTCAAATGGGAGAGCTTCGCTCTTCTGGGCGCATCTGCCGCGATTCCACGCACCCAGCCCTCGGTGCGCACCGATGTGCACCGCACTCTGCCCGTAGCGGTTGACGCAGCCCACCAGCTGGGCGGCCTCCTGGCCCGCAGCAGCCAGCAGCTTCAGCACAATGGAGGTCCTGGATGGAGCAGCGGGAGCAGGAGGGCAAGAAAGCGTTGGCCTGCTACAGACTACGTGACCGGACAGCTGCAGGGCCCCACCAATACGCTCCGCCCCGCCACGCCCTGCCCCGCCTGCGCCCTCACCTGCTGCCCACTGCCGCGGCCATGAGCGGCGTCCAGCCGTCGCCGTCATACAGCCGCTGTGCCTGCCACGACACGCCTCGCTGCTGGAAGTGCGCCAGCAGCAGGTCCACAATTCGCTCCCATCCCTTGAGGGAGGCAATGTACAGCGGCGCCTCTCCCGCCGAGTTGCGCTGCGTGGCGCTGGCGCCCGCAGACAGCAGGCACTCCACGGCACGCGTGCGCCCCGCCTCGCAGGCGGCAAAGAGAGCGGTGGCGCCCGAGCGGTCCCTGGCGTCCACCTGGGAGAGCGGTGAGCGGGGAGAAAAAGGAAGCTATTGGTGCGGGCGGCAGGCGGCAGGTAAGCCATAAGCGATACCGGCAGGCTGCTGTGCGCGCCGCAGCAGGAGGAGCAGCAGTTATGGCAGGCCATCGGCTCCACCACCCCACCCGGGCACCCACCTGCGCCCCCAGTTCCAGCAGCGCTTGCAGCTGGGTGGTGTCACAGTCGTCCGCGGCCGCATGCAGGGGCGTCTGGCGGCCGCCTGACGAGCAGTTGACGGCGGCGTACAGCAGGGCGGCAGCGTCGCAGGGCGCCACCGCGCCCCGGCCGCCCGCAGCGCACCAGCGGGCGCGCACCGTGCGGCGCCAGGCCAGCGCATCGGCCACCGAGGCGGCGCTGCACAGGTCCCACACCGCCACCGGCTGCGCCCGCCGTGCCAGCAGCTGAGGCTCAGTGGCAGCCAGGTGCTGCAGCGCTGCGGCCAGGCCCGGCAGGCCAAAGGTCAGCTCCAGCACTTGCAGGTGTGGCAGGCGCGCCACCAGCGCCGCCAGCTGCGCCGCCACGCCCGCCACATGGGCAGCAAAGCCGCTGCACAGCGCCGGCGCGGTGTCGCCGTCCTGCAGCGCCGCCAGGGCGGCGTCGAAGAAGCGCTGGTGCTGGCTGTCTGCCGCTTGGCAGCCCTGGGGGCTGTCCGCATCAGCTGCACCATCGCCGCTGTCGCCGCCGCCGGCGCCAGCCTCGCTCGGCTGCTCTGGCAGCAGCACCGAGCCGCCCAGCATGAGGACCTCCAGCCGAGGGCAGGCCTCCGCCAGCGCCTCCAGCACGCGTGGCCCCAGCTTGTCGCAGTTGTGCAGCGCCAGCATGCGCAGCTGGCCGGGCGGGGGAGAGGCCTGGCCTGCCGCTGGCCAGCCGGCCAGAGACAGGTGGCTGAGTGCCGCTGTCGCCAGCCGGCTGCCAGGCTGTGCTGCCGCTGCCAGCACATCGCTGAGCGCCGCGGCCGTCAGCTGGAAGCAGCGCTGCAGCGTGACGCAGCGCAGGCCGCCCTTCCCAGCGCGGTCGTTGCCCCGAGGTTGGGCGAACAGCAGGTCGGCCGTCAGCGAGGGGGTCAGCTTCTTGCAGCCGCTCAGCTGCAGGACAGACAGCGCCGGCAGCGTGCGCAGCGCCTGCGCCACGTCGCCATCCTCCAGCGGGCTGCCACGCAGGTCCAGCTCCGCCGTGCCTGCGGGGCAAAACGGGTGGGAATGGATGGCAATGGAGCCGAGGCAGATGGCACAGATGCACACAGCAGTACAGTTGGCTCATGCACGACGGGCTGGAACAGCACTGGCATCAAGGCAGCCATCCTGCGGTACACCACCTCACCAGGAAAGCTGGCGCACAGCTGCTGCAGCGTGGCACGGGCCGCCGCCTGCTCCTCCTGCGGCGACGCGCCCGCAGGCAGCACGACACCCAGCCGCAGCGGGGCGGCGCGGCAGATTGCTGCGCAGCGCTTGCTGGTGGCAGCAAAGCTGGCCAAATCACGGGCATCAGTCAGGCCAACCGAGGCAACCAGCGCCAGCACCTGAAGGTTTTGAGGGGTAAGGTGGAAGGTGGCTGGTCGGCGAGCGGCGACAGGGCGGCGGCGGCAGCGACGGCTGAGGGCGAGCCGTCTGGCGGTCCCTGTGCTTGCCCCCTTGGCACTCACCTCATCGGGAAGATCCTGGAACGACGTGAGGGGCGCGGAGCCCTCTGCAGGAGCCGCGAGCATGGCGAGCGCGCGCTGGAGAGTCCAAAAGCAGCCGTGTGGCTCTCTGAAGAGCTTCGAACAGTAGTGCTAGTGACCTGGAAGCAGGCCTGGCGCCTGAGCGCCTGAGCGCCAGGCGCGCCTGGCGACTGCCCTTGCTCCCTTTCTGGCGCTGCAAGCTGAGGCAAAGTGGAGGGGGAAGGGACTGGAGGGTGGGGCGACCTTGCAAGGCCGGAGGGCGCGCTGATGAGGGCGGCGAGCGGCGCCGGACGGCGGCGCCCAGCGGCGGCCGGCATTTGGGAGGTTGGGCTGCGCTGGCCACAGAGCCTGTCTTGTTGGGCTTTGCCTTGCTTGCTCAGCACTCTGAGGCCACCTAAACGTGCTGTCGCTCGTCCAGCCGTGCAACCCGGCTTGAAGGATGCCGCTTGCGCTGTTTCTAGCGCTTTTCCTGGGCTTTTTCGGAGCTTCATCGCGGGCGGCTTACGGTGAGCAGTGCAGCAGCACGCTCCACTCTGCCGCCGCCGCCGCCGCCAACCGGCGCCGATGTTTCGCCGCCTGCCCCGTGCCCTGCAGTCTGCCCCGCCGCCCAGTGCCAGCCTCCCTCCTGCTTCTGCGCCTCGGCGCAATCCCCGCTGCCGGCCTCCAGCGGCCTGCCGCCACAGTTCATCGTGCTGGTGGGCCAGGGGGCAGGGAGTGTGTTCCGGTGCATGCCCCAGCCATGCTCCGTCCGTTACCCCCACCGCTCCACGCATCTGCCCGCAGACCAACGATGATGCGGCCACAGTCATCACCACGCCAGCCGTCATGGCCATGCTCGACGCCGTGGGGCGCAACAACAGCAATGGCTGCCCGCTGCCCTGCACATGGTGCGGCGGAGCAGCTGCACGTCACCTGTTGGTCTGCCTCCCCTCGTTGCTGCTGAGAACACACATTGGCCAAAGCCCTGCCTCTTGCCATGCACAGGTTCATCTCTGTGGAGTACAGCCAGCCGGAGTTCGTGCAGCTGGCGTACATGAGCGGGCACGAAATCGCCACGCACACGGTGTCCCACGTCGGCCTGCCCAACATGACCCAGATTGTGGGTGCTCGCCAATGGCTCAACGAGGTGCGTGCATGCAGACGCATTGTGCAAGGGAGTGGCGGCGCTGAGTACCATGCTTGGCTGCAGAATGAGATCAAAGCTTGCACGGCAGTGTGCATTGAGGCTTGCATCGCTCCGGCCTGCCGACCCATGCCCTGAAATGGCTGCCCCACGGCCAACCCACCGCCGCAGACGGCGCACGTGCCGCTGGAGAAGATCCGCGGCTTCCGGGGCCCCTTCCTGCTGCACAACCAGGAGCAGCGCGCCATGCTGCGGGCGGCAGGCTTCAGCTGGGACTCCACCATCACCGCAACCTGGGCTGCTGGCAGCTTTCAGCCCGATGGCCAGCACCAGACGTGGCCCTTCACGCTGGACTACGGCGTGCCCCTCAACTGCGAGGCCGGCACTGGCAACTGCAGCACCGCCGAGCGTCAGCCAGGGCTCTGGGAGTTCCCGCTGTGGGATATCCAGGTGCGCAGCTTGGTTGCGCAGAGCCGCCCTGGTGTCGCGTGCGCCGCAGCCAGCCAGCCTGGGTGCTTGCTCTGTTCATGCAGCATGGCACCTGCCGCACCAGCAGCAATAACAGCTATGCTCACCTCCGCCGCAGAACGACGACGGCACTGTCGTGGCCTCCATGGACCCAGCCCCGTATGACGGCCAGCCCAACATCACAGGTGGGGATGCACTACTTCAGGGCAGCGGCTGCTGCCTGTGACGCATTCGCATGCATGCCAGCCAACTGCATGCACCCACTGCTCCACGCCCACCTGCCCTTCAGAGCTGTACATGCGCGAGCTGCTGCGCAAGTACAACAGCAACCGCGCGCCGGTGGGCGTGTACCTGCACGCAGCGCGCCTAGTGGGCTCCCAGGACGTGGCCGACCAGTACTCGGCCTTCTTCCGCTCTGCGCTGGCGCTGCCTGACGTCTGGGTCGTGACCGTCTCTGAGGTGGGTTGTTCTGGCGGAGGTTGGTTGTATTTTGGTTTGCGTGAGCTGTTTGAAGCACACCAACCCTGGCCTCAACAACCCATCGCCAATCTTGCACAGGTGCTCCGCTGGATGGCCAACCCCGTGCCGGCCTCGCAGTACCGCCTGTCCTGCCCCACACCCACCGACATGACGTTCCCCAGCGGCCACTTCTGCCTGGCCCCTAGTGGTGGCTGCCTCCAAGTGAGCCTGATTGGCCTGCGCTTGCAAGCTGCAGCTGCATGCAGACATGCGGCAGCAGCCTGGAAACCGTTGCTCCATGCGTGCTGCCCGCCCTGCCATGCAGGGCAATTGGAGTGCCACCAGTTGCAGCTGCCAATGCATCAACCAAGCATCCGCCTCGCTGCCCGGGTACTGCCCTGACGCTGCGACCGGCGCCTGCACGGTGGTCAAGCAGTATGATCTGGCAACTCGTACTTGGTCCTGTGCCGGCCAGGTGCAGGGCGGCGACGCATCCGCCTCGCCCTCCCCCAGCCCCAGCCCTGCTACCACTAGCCCCGCACCTGCCAGTCCCAGCCCCAGTCCCAGCCCTGCTGCCACCAGCCCAGCCCCTGTGACGGATGCCAGCCTGGACGTAGTGGCCGATGTGCAGCCTCTGGGGGGCGTGCAGCTGACCTTCGTGGCCACAGGCGGTGTAGCTGCGTTTGCCAGCAGGGTAGAGGGTGTGTGCAGCGTAGTAGCAGCCCTGGTTGGCGAGGCGCCCAGCGCCTGTACGGTGGCAGCTGTGGTGGAGGCGGCTGCCCCTGCCACAGGGGCAGCCACTGCCACACGTCGCCTGGCGTCCACAGGTCGGTGGGGTTTGTGACTGCACTGTGACACTTCATGCCAGGTGGTGGACGTGTGTTTTGTGCTGTGCTCAGTGTCCCTGCACTCCCACCTTCATGTGTGCAGACTTCGTCCGTGTCACGCTTGCCATCCAGCCGGCTGGCGTCAGTGCGGCGCAGGTGGTCGCGGCGCTGCAGGCTGCCCTGCAAGATGGCCGCCTGGCTGCAGCCCTGGCAGTGGTGGGCGTGCAGCTGGCCAGCAATGGCCCGGTGTCTGTGCAGGTTCTGAGTGCTGCGGTGCCCAGCGACAGCAAGACGGCTGTGGGTGTGGGCGTGGGCGTGGCTGTCGGTGGTGCGGCCGTCCTGTGTGCTGCCGCCGCCACGTTCATGGTTGTACGGCGGCGGCGCCGGCGCCGGGAGGCGGGCGCTGGCCACCGCCGGGACGAGCTGCCCGTGAGCGCCTTCCTGGTGCATGAGGAGGCCGGCGGCGTGGGCAAGGCCAAGGTGAGGGGAAGCAATCGTGAGGCATTCGCGAGGGGAAGTCCATTAATCTGGGGGTGGCATTGATTCATTCATTGATGCGATTGGATGGCTGCTTGGTGGTGCAACTCAAATGTGAATAGCCGGCGCTGCACTCCCTCTCCTGCAGGTCTCCCCGCCTCCCAAGGGCCTGAGCCTGACGGTCAAGGCCGGGCCAGCCAGCCCCCACCAGGATCCAGTCTCCGCCTATGCCAGCACACCGCGCAGCAGCGCCACCCCGCGCCGGCACCACCACGATGCGTTTGCAAGCGGGGCCGTGCGTGCCTCCGAGAGCCCCGTGTGAGCTGCCCTGCCGCCAGGGCTGGACATCGTGAAATGTGTTGATGAACACTGCCATGTCGTTTGTTTGTACTGCTATGCCGTCTTTGTATCGCTATTTGCCAGCATTGCCATGTTTAGTGCAGTCCGTTAGTTTCTAGTGAGCATGAGGAGAAACCAACAGCAGCCAGGGCAAGGTTGGCGTGCATTCGTCATTGAACAGCAGTTGACGACGCAATCAAGCCATGTGCGCTGTGAGCTGGATATTCCGAGTCTGCGGCAGATTTTGCATTTGGCTGCCATGTAGACTTAATCCAACAAGCGCAGTTGCGGCCACGTCGGTTGCCGCCGCGGCATGCTGGGGCGGCGGCGGCGGCAGCGGCAGCGGGGCCTGATGAGCGCCCGCCCCGCTGTGTGCCTCGATCAGCGTCGCTCCCGTGGCATCGCCACCTCCAGCGCTCCTCAAAGCCGCGCTTCCCTGCCCTTCCGGCCTGCTCGAGTGTTGCTGACGTCGCCTTTCTAGCCGGCAAGCCCCGAGGTGATTGATCGGCTGCTGCAGCAGCACAGGGATGCAGCGGATCGCCGCTGGGCCCGCGCCCGGCAGCCCGGCAGCCGGCGACCGCCCCAGTTCGCCTCTCCCGGCCTCCCCGCGGCCATGCCGGGCCAGGGATCATCTCATCGATGCCTAGCCCAGCCCACTGCCGTCCCGCCGCTGCCTGCAGGTCGCGCCACCCACCGCCGCCGCCGCCGCCCGCCCAGCCGCCGCTGCCGGCATGGCCGAGCCGCAGCAGGCGCCCGATCCGCGGGATCGGGCGCTGGAGGAGCTGAAGAAGAAGCTGGTGGCGCACCGCGAGGCTGAGGCGCGGGTGAAGAACCTGCGGGAGGAGGTGAAGACGGTGAAGAAGGAGTACGACAAGACGGAGGATGACCTCAAGGCGCTGCAGAGCGTGGGCCAGATCATCGGCGAGGTACTGCGCCAGCTGGACGAGGAGCGATGTGAGCAGGGGAGGGGGGAGATGGCTACCGGGGCTGGATGCTTCTGCTGCAGGCGTTACCAGCACTCTGCCGCCGCTGCTGCCACGGCCTGCTGCTTCTGTTTGTTGGCTCTCAACCATTGTGTGATGCATTTGGTTCATGCACTGCTTCCCACATATGCTGGTTTTGCTGCGCTACAGTGATCTACCACTGCTGCTGCCACGGTCCTTTGCTGCAATGCTTGTCCTGCCACCCCTCCCCCTGCCTTGCCCAGTCATCGTCAAGTCGAGCAGCGGGCCGCGCTACGTGGTGGGCTGCCGCACCAAGGTGGACAAAACCAAGCTGACGCCCAACACGCGCGTGGTGCGTGGCGCAAGTGAAGTGGGAATGCACGCATGACAGGGGCGCTGCATGTGGACCTAGCAGCAGCTCGGTGACTGCTGAAAAGTTGGGGCACATGGCCAGCCTGCCATGCCTGGCTGCAGCACTCACGCTGCCTTTCCGGTGCTGCTGCCCCCTGTGCAACAGGCGCTGGATGTGACAACGCTGACCATCATGCGCATCCTGCCCCGTGAGGTCGACCCCGTGGTCTTCAATATGACACAGGCAGGCATCGCAGCACTGTAGGGATGCCATGGGCGGTTTTTTGGGCGCCACCAGGGCACAGGCTGTTGCACACCACACTCTACTCTAGCCTCTTCTGCATTGCGGCAATCCACATTGCCTCATTACGAGCACTGACGTATGCCTGCATTTGCACTGCCCACACATCCGTGGCTGCAGGAGGACCCCGGCAAGGTGGACTACTCTAGCATTGGCGGCCTGTCGGAGCAGATTCGGTGCGCGCTGCAGCAGCAGCTAAGCCAGCTCCCAGTCCCTGTGCTGCACCGCTGCCATTGCCCTGCCATCACGGTCCTGCTGAGGCATGCCGCAGCTGGGCCCCCACAGAGAGGCTGTATGCATGTGCCACCTTACCAACATGTTCCATGTGCAATTCCTTACTTCCTCCCTGTGCAGCGAGCTGCGCGAGGCGGTTGAGCTGCCGCTCATCAACCCGGAGCTGTTTGCGCGGGTGGGCATCAAGCCGCCCACAGGCGTGCTGCTGTACGGCCCGCCGGGCACAGGTGCGGCGGGAATGTAGCACAGGGTGGGATTGCAGGGGCGTTTGGTGGGTGGGCAGAGGGAGCCATGCACAATGCCCCTGCATTGCGAGTGCTCAGCCAACGCTGCTCTGCCGCATGTCGTCGCACCTGGAAATCTCACGCTGCCTGTGCTTGTCCTCCCTGTGTCGCCGCCCCGCAGGCAAGACGCTGCTGGCCAAGGCGATTGCCTCCAACATCGACGCCAACTTCCTCAAGGTGAGCCTGCCTTGACTTTGGGGCATTCCTGGGCGGCTTTTCGGGATAGCCACCTGTTTTCCTGGGCCATGCCTGCTATGCTGTGCCTGTGTGCCTGACCCGGCTTGCCATTTGCAAGCCGCGTGCGGGAAATTTGCGAAACCCTTGGCCCCTGCTGCCCACAGGTGGTGGCCAGCGGCGTGGTGGACAAGTACATTGGCGAGTCGGCGCGCGTCATCCGCGAAATGTTCAAGTGAGTAGGCCGCCTTTTTTGTCCGTGGGTCGCTTGTCGCAGGTACCAAGGTTCATGTGAGGCAGCAGTGCTGATGCCAGGATACTTGGTTGTTGGTCAGGGGGCAGCAGCACCCAGCATGTTGAGTTGTTGATCCCCCGCCCCTGCCCGCAGCTACGCGCGGGAGCACCAGCCCTGCATCATCTTCATGGACGAGATTGATGCAATCGGCGGCAAGCGGTTCAGCGAGGGCACCAGCGCGGATCGCGAGGCGCGTGGCTGGACGAGATTGGGCAGCTTGCCGTGCTGGGGGCTGTGGGCTGCTTGTGCTGCCGCCATGTGCAGATTGGCATGCTTGTCACAACCGCTGACATATGCACCCTGGCGCCCTGGTGCTGCACTTGTGCAGGTACAACGAACGCTGATGGAGCTGCTCAGCCAGCTGGACGGCTTTGAGAAGCTGGGCAAGGTGGGTAATGAGAGTGGTCTGCTTGTTGAACGGCCGACCTGTGAGCTGCCATCATGCACCAGGGACTATAGTGGGCGAATGTGTGCTTCCGCTTTGCGCTACAAGCAGGGACACGCGCCAAGCTGAATGCACTTAATGCCGGTGTGCCTCTTCACCGCATCCTCCCTCCCGCAGGTCAAGCTGGTTGCGGCCACCAACCGGCCGGATGTGCTGGACCCCGCGCTCATGCGGCCGGGGCGGCTGGACCGCAAGATCGAGATCCCGCTGCCCAACGAGCAGGCGAGCTGGATGGGGGGAGGGCAGGGGGCTGGGGCGAGGCGCATGTGCAGGGCTGCCTCGCTGGCTTGGTTGCCGGGGACGGCCTGCCCGCCAGGCCCTCTTCTCCCTGAGGTGGTGTGCTGCTCTGCCTCCCCTGCTCCAACCTCGAACTCACCCCCACCCCATCCCACTCCCTTCTGCAGGCGCGCATGGAGATCCTGAAGATCCACGCCTCCAAGATCACCAAGCACGGGGACATCGACTATGAGGCGGTGGTCAAGTGAGCGAGCGGTTGTGCGTGAAAGCATTGAGGCTAGAGGGCAAGATGAGGCCGCCTTTCTGCACGCGCCCTGCTGCGCGCTGCTCTCACCCCTCCATTGAACCCTCCACCCTCAATTTGCCAATTTCTGCTCCCCTGCCCGCAGGCTGGCCGACAATTTCAATGGCGCCGACCTGCGCAACATCTGCACAGAGGCGGGCATGTTTGCCATCCGCGACGAGCGCGACTACGTGGTGCAGGCAAGAACAGCTGGGGTTTAATGGGTTTGCCGCACGGCGGATTGAGCTGCTGCTGCAGTGAGGGGGCTGCTGCGCTGCGTTGCACGGCAGATTGTTGGAGGCGCCCTCCCTGCACGGCCTGCTGCCTTGCCAGCTAGAGCATGGCTTCGACCGGGCCCCTAACGTGCCGCATCCCCCTTTGTGTCTGTACCCGCCCTGTGCAGGAGGACTTCATGAAGGCGGTGCGCAAGATGGGCGAGGCCAAGAAGCTGGAGGGCCACCTGGCCTACTCGGCCGACTTTGGCGATGGCGGCAAGTCGTGAGGCAGCTGGATGGGCTGCGACGCTGCCCTCCTGCGGGCGCCACTGGTGCCCAGCGAGCCAGGCTTGCACCTGCTTGGGCTGCTGCTCGCTGCGCATGAAATGACGCGCTGCCCGCCTCTGTCATCCTCTGCCCCTCTGACTTGTCTGTAACGTTGACATTCCAACTGCATCACACAAAAAGCTGGCAAGAGGGGGCAGCACGAGGGTGGCCAGCGGACGTTGGCGTGCCCCGAGCCAGCAACTGCCAAAAACAACTGCAGGCACGGAGGAAGCACACGCATGGGGTATGGTGGGCAAGTGGTATGCGAAGCGAGTCGGTTAAGTCAGCACAGGCATTCATAGCATCCGACACAGCATGCTCATCAAGTGCACGGTTTGTTCACCTGAGCATTTGGCCAGGCATGCCAAGCCGGTCCCATCCACTCCTAACAAGGCCTATGTTGTGGCAGCGCCTCATTTCCCCCTGCACCCAGCAGCAACAGAGTTCATCAATTGTCTCAGGCCGGCTCACCCACCCCCATCGTGTGATGCCCATGCAACAAGCAGCAGCCCGTGCTCTCCTGTAATTTGCTTACCTTTTGCCTGGCTGCTGTGCCATGCGGCCCGCATGCTCCACCATTTCCGCGAGCGCCGCCTCCATCTGCTGCCGGCTGCGGGGCGCTGGCGTCTTGCAGACGGCCCGCCCTGCGGCACGATGGCCAGGTGCGCAAGCATGGCGCGTTTTGGCGGGGCTTGGCCGGCAGAACCAAGTGCAATCTCTCTGACTAATTTGCACAGCAGCATGGCAGCGGCCAACCGCTTCCAGCGCTCGACAGCCTCACCGTCTGGCTGCAGCAGCACGAAGCAGGGCACAGTCTCCACATCATACGCCAGCATCTGCAGGGGTGAGGGAGGACAGGTTTGATGAGCGTGCACAAGCACCACACCACACGCACAGCACGCAGGATGGGGTGCCCCTTCAAGCTGCAACCAGAATAAGGGGCAGGGCGCACCTCGGGCGCCCACACCTTGTCCAGCTGCGCATTGATGGCCGCCACCTGCAGGGGGCTGCCGCTCAACGAGCTGCTGCTGGCCACCTGCAAACATCAGGCAACCAGCTGGGTTGGAACACGAAGCTGCTTGAACCTTGGATGCAAGATTGTTCATCAGGCCTCCCACCAGGGTGATTGGCCGCAGCTCGCCTGGTCAAGCGCCGGGCGCAGGGAGGCGCAGAGGCCGCACTGGGGACTCAGGAAGGCCAGCACGCAGGGCTCCCGCCTGGCAAGCTTGGCTGCGACCTGGGCGGGGCTGTCGTAATGAGCCTGTGAGCTCACGGCGGCGCCCATGGCGTGCGGGAGGAGACGAAGCGGCGGAGGAGACGAAGCGGCGGCGGCGGCGGCAGTGGCAGATGGTGGCGTTGCAAATTGCAAAGCGGATCGATGAACGGATGAGCTCCTAGAACGATCACACAGCTGTTTCACAGCTCATATCAGTGTTCAGCCGCGTAAAGACGGCGAGCGAGTTGAGACCCACTGAGTGGGCGAGTTTGGCGGGCCGGGCTGCTGCTGATGAATCTTCTGCTGTTGCTTGGCTAGGATTTTGCACTCCCACGCATGTTCGGCTGCCCTCCATGCAGGGCGCATGTGGGTTTGCTGCCAAACGCGCCTAGAACGGCACGTGTTGGCAAATTAGGAGCTGTAAGCAGCTTGCAAAATGGCCAAAGTTCTTATCACAGGGGCTGGAGGGCGGACGGGTGAGCACCAAACTTCAGCCGCTCAGCTGGCTGCTCCGGGACGCTTGCAGTGGTGTGAACACTGTCTGAAGAGTGTGCAGCTGCGATCAAGGACACGCAATGCGCTGCAGCGGCGACCCGCTGCCCTCCCGCCGCCGCTGGCGGCACTCTCGGGAGAGGCCTGAACGCAGTGCCCCTCCCTGCATGCCATGCCTGCATTCCCTTCCCATTCACGCTGCAGGCAAGCTCGTCCTGCAGAAGTTGCGGGAGCGGCCCGAGTTTGCGGACGTTAAGGGCCTTGTGCGGTGCGCAGGGTCTCTTGCCGTGGCGCTCACCGGTACTGGAATGAAGGCATGCTTTGCGGCTCAGCCCTGCAAATCACATGGACTTGACCACCACATCGATGCTGCACTGCCCGCCACGTTCTCTTCCCTGCAGGCGGCAGGAGCAGGCGGCGGAGCTGGGCGAGGGCGTGGTGGTGGGCGATGTGCTGAGCCCCGAATCATGGCAGAAAGAGTTGGCGGGCTGCACCCACCTGGTCATCCTCACCTCCGCTGTGCCCAAGATGCGGCCCACACGCAACCCCGATGATCCCCCGGAGTGGTACTACGAGCCGGGGCAGGAGGTGAGGCCTGGTCCACAGGGCAGCAGCGTCGTGCCCATCAATGCTGCTGGCACCTGACGTTGGGCTGCGGTGTCTGTCGCCCCCAGCCAGGCATGCAGCTGCCGACCCACCCCACCACCATGTGGCCTTGCTGTGCATCCACTCCTGCAGCCCGAGCAGGTGGACTGGGTTGGGCAGCGCAGCCAGATTGACCTGGCCGCGCAGCACGGCGTGCGGCAGGTGGTGCTCGTCAGCAGCATGGGGGTCACAAAGCCCGACCACCCGCTCAACCGCATTGGCAACGGCAAGATACTGATGTGGAAGCGCATGGCGGAGGAATACCTGGTGAACAGCGGGCTGGCATACACCATCATCCACCCAGGTGCGCTTTGTGCACCTGTGGTGGGGCTCTTTGCAAGTGCTGAACAGCATGTTACCTTGTGCCTCTGGCTCCATGCCCACTTGCAACTGCAGCATCATGGCCAGCACTGCTGCGCTGCTTGACGTGCTGTCTCGGGCCAGCGTTCTTGAGCATGAGGAGGCCTGCAGCTGCAGCAGCCCTTCACCCTTGCTTGGTGCACACGAGCGCACCAACCACTCCCTCCTCCCTGCAACCCCATGGCTGCAGGCGGCCTGATCGACCAGCCAGGGGGGCGGCGGGAGCTGCTGGTGGGCAAGCATGACCGCTTCATGGACGACACGTCAGGGCCCAGGACCATCCCGCGGGCGGATGTCGCTGAGGTGAGCGCTTTCACGTGACAAGGTGTTGCAAGTTTGGGCAGCTGTGTCTCAGCTCAGGTCTTGGTGAACATGCAGGCTGACGTATGGACACAGTGTTGCGTGTTGATGCGCGGCACCCCGTCCCCTTGGAACCTCGCCTTCTTGTGTGTAGATCGTGGTGCAAGCCCTGCTGCATGACGAGGCGCTGAACAAGAGCTTTGACGTGGTGTCGCAGCCAGAGGGACGGGGGCAGCCCACCAGCCGGTGGGACGCCTTCTTTGGCGCGGCCACCGCAGGGCTGTAGGAGCGCCTGACAGTGAGAGGGCAGCTTGCACCAAGCTGCTACTGACCTTGACCTGGCATGTATTTACATCCCTCCATCTGAGCTGTATGAACACCATTCTGTACAACGGTTTTGAAGCACAAAACACTCGGGCCTTTGACTGCACAAGCGGAAGACAGTCACAAGTGTTACATGCTGCGGCGAGCCTTCTTCTCCGGCTGCCGCCCGTTTTGCTCCTCCTCGCCCTCGACCTGCTGCTGCTGCTGCTGCTGCTGCTGCTGGGGAGCTGCTGCCTGCTGCTGCTGCTTCTCCAGCTGCTGCCGCTCCTGCTGCTCCTGCTGCTGCAGCAGCTGCTGGATGTCCCCCCGCACGCGCGCCTCCAGGCTCGGCCTGCCCAGCTCTTTGGCCACCCCCTCCAGCGCGGCCAGCACCGACTCGACGCGCACCTCCTTGCTGCCCGCCTCCTCAGTGTGGTTCACAGCCCGCGTCACCACCTCTGTCAGCGCCTGCGAGCCGTTGGCGGGACACACAACGCTGCGGCATGTTTGTACATGCAACAGACCTTCCAAGTGTAAACCATGGCGGTGAGCCTGGCCACAGCACCAGTATGACGGCAACGGCATGCATCGTGACACCAGCTGGCTCCTGCCTCTCACCCCCAACAGCCCAGCTCACCTGTGTCAAGGTTGCCGCTATGTCGTCGGCGCTCGGCAGCTCCACGCCCCGCGGCAGTGGCTTGCGCTGCGCCATTGCCAGCACTGCATGTTGAAACATCTCGTGCAAGTTGGCGGGTGCTGGCCGCCAGGCGCACCGCATGCTGCCGCCCTCCGGCTCGCTGCCATCGCTGTCCAGGATGTCTAGCAGGCTGTCTGACAGGATGCGCACCCGCATCTCCGGTGCCTCCCCGTCCTCCTCATCCTCACTGCCCTGTCCCGCGCCTGCCGCCGCTGCCGCCGCTGCGCCCTCTGCTGCCGCCGCGGCGCCTGCCGCTGCACCTGCCCCTGGCCGCGCTGGCAGGGCATAGTCGTCGTCTTCAATTGGATGCACCAGCAGTGTGTACTGGTGCCCACCATGTGCCATAGACACCTCAGCGGAGACCCAGCCAAGGCCGTCCTCAGTCTCCACCTCGACCATCAGCTCAGTGCCAAGGGCGAGCGGGCGGGGGGCCCAGGGCAGCGCTGGCTGCGAGCAGGAGGGGGAGCGGCGGGCGGCTCGTTCAGCTGGTGCTTCAGGGCATCGCTGGGAGGCTGGAGAGGGGGTTTTGCGCTCGCCTCGCTTTCGTCGGGCTTGGACATCTCGCTCGGGCTGCCCAGGCCGGCTGCAATTCAAAGCAAGGCTTAATTGGCACGATAGCAGCCGATTCCGGATTGACGGTGCGCCGAGGAAGCGCGACCAATTGAACAGGGGCCGCTGCGCTGCGCCGACGGCAGGTGGGCAGCGGCCGCAGTCTGTGGATCATGAGCAGCGTGGTCTGCTGCTGTGCCGGAGCATCCCAAGACCAATTATGTTTACATCAGGCACATGAAGATTGTGATGGACTGCAGGCAGGATTAATCTGTCGTTGGATGTTCAGATGCGGACGACTATGGCAGGCCCGACGGCGGCACAGCGGCGGCTGCCAGTGGGGCACCTGCTCCCTCGCTTCACGCTGCATCTTATTGGATGCTGCTGCGCTAACGGCCTGCTCATTTATCAAGCATCGGCGCGCCAGAAGGTGGGTGTTTCGTGCAGTTTCGATCGCTCTGCGCCTCCTCAGCCGACCCCAGCGCCTGCCCGCCTGCCACACTTCTTTGGTGCGCTCCTGGGTTGCTATGGGATTGCGCCTGCATGCTCCAACAACCGCTTGTTGCCGCCGCCGCCGCCGCTTCCTTGCTCAGAGCTCGCACCGCCGCCGCATGCTGGGACCCGCCGTTCTGGCTAGCTGCGTGGCCCAGCTCGCCATGCGGCCCACGTTTGTGACCTTTGGCGACAGCATCACGCAGCGTGGCTTTGCGCCGGGCTGGACCGGCCAGCTGGCGGACGCTTACCAGCGCCGCGTCGACGTCCTCAACCGAGGCGAGTGCTGTTGTACTAGCAGCAGCCTGCATCATGTTTTTCCAGGCGATGAATGCCTTTGCATGGAACGCTTGCTTGTAACCAGTTTCAAGTGTACTGGCGCTCGATGCACAGCCGTGCATTGCCACCCGCACGCATTCGCTGCCTCCTACAGCCTTCCTGCCGTGCGGGTCGCCCTCCCTGCCTCCCTCCCGCCGCAGGCTACAGCGGCTACAACTCGCGCTGGGCGCTGCAGCTGATGGACCACGTGTTCCCAAACAACACCGCTGCACCGCCGCCCCGCCTGGTCACCATCTTCTTTGGTGCCAATGACGCCGCCCTGCCCGACCGCGGCTCGTGAGTGCTATGTTTGTGCTTGTGGCACAGCAGAGCACTGTGCAGCTTACCAGGAGGCACCTTGCATGCGGATGTTGAGCTTGGATCGCATGGCGTCGCCACAGAACATGAGCATGCAGCCAAGCCACTGTACCTGCACGCAGCCCACTGCAGCCACCCCGCCTGGTCTGCCCCTTTGCACAGGGCGCGGCAGCACGTGCCAGTGGACGAGTACAGCTCCAACCTGCGGGCCATGGTGGCGCACCTGCGCTCGCTGGGTGTGCCCGCCGTCATCCTGATCACGCCGCCCCCCATCTCCGAGGCGGACCGCCTCGTGCACGTGGAGCAGGTGGGGCACATGGGCTGGGCTGCGCAGTTGGTGGCAGTTGAGAGTGGATGGGTGAGGGTTCCCCCTGCTTCCAGGGAGTGTGCTACAAGCTGTGCGGTACAGGTCCAGCGAGGCCTTCATCCTCCTCACCTGCTGCCTTCCCCTCCCACTCAAAACAGACGTACGGCGTGCGGCTGGCTGTGCCGGAGCGCACCAACGAGGTGGCTGGCCAGTACGCCGCGGCCGCCGAGGCGCTGGCAGCAGAGCTGGGGGTGCCCTGCCTCAACCTGTGGCGCGCATTCCAGGTGGGCCTGGTGTGGGAGGCTGAGGGGGAGGGGTGAGGCGCTGTGCAAGCTTAAGTTGCTTGCATCTGTGGCAGGGCAGCAAGTGCAGGTGTGCTGATGACAGCTCGGGCTTGCTTGCGCCTTGCATGCCAGACTCACAGGCATGCATGCCCCCCCCCCCCCCCCCCCCCTCTGCCTGCCCGTAGGAGGTGCCCGGCTGGCAGCAGGGCCTTCTGTGTGACGGCCTGCACCTTACACAGGAGGGCAATGCAGAAGTGTACCGCCTGCTGCAGGTGGGTACCAGCGGAGGTCGCGTTGCTTCTGTCGGGCACGCCGCTGGTTGCCAGCATTGCTGCAGCGAGACATTGCTGGAAGCACAATCCACGAATCGGTGCAAGCTGACCGTTTGAACGCTGCTGGCACTGCAGGCACTGATTGACGAGCGCTTCCCCGACCTGCGGTGAGACGTGTGGCCCACACAGGGCAGCAACACAAATGCGGCATGGTGCAAAGTGGACACAACCCCAGCGTGGCTGGCATTCAAACGAGGCACATGATGCGTGAGAGCTGGGCTACAAATTGTAGACCGTGGCACACCCCAATCCAATGTTTGCTCCTCCCCAACCCTGCAGGGTGAAGCAGCTGCCCATGGACGCGCCAGACCACTCGGCCATCAACCCGCAGGACGTGCCCGTCGCGTTTGAGAAGCACTTTGCCAAGCAGCAGCGGCGGCACGAAACGGCAGCAGCACAGCAGAAGGCGCGAAATTCGGCCAGGGAGGAGCTGTGAGGGCACTATTGACTCATGCGCACCACAACAAGATGTAGCTTGGCATTACAAAGCTGGGGGCGTTGAGCACGCCTGGGTGATCAATCAGAAACTGCTGAACCGAGATTGCTCAGCAACTGAACATCTGAACAAACATACAAGGGCAAGGGGTCAATCAGAGGGGTTGCAGAATCAGGCGGTGCGCAGACAGGGGGTCATGGATTTGGAGGCTGATTGTGGGAAGCCGGGTTGCAGGGCAGATTGTTGGCCCAACGGTACATGCCAGCCAGTCGTTGCATGGGTTACGCTGCTCTACATACACGCTGCTCTGCACGCTGCGTGCTGCTGCTTCTGTGTTCACATGATGGGGTCTGGCTGCTGCGCCACCGGCTCCCGCCCCTCATCCACCTCCACCACAAGCAGGTGGCCGGAGCGGGCGGTGGTGGGGCCCTGCCCATACAGCCCCGGCAGGTAGCAGCGGTAGGCGGGCATGAAGCGGTCCACAAAGGCGGCCACCTGGGGAGGCATGGAGGGAGGGGCGGGCAGGGAGGGGGTGAAGAGCATGTGTGCGGTAGCGTGGGGTCGAGGGAGGCTGCGGGCAGCTGGGTGGGTGGGCAGGGGGCAGCGCCGGCACGGCAAGCAGCCACATGGGGACGAGCAGCAGATCCATGCCCACAAGTCCCACCTGCTCGTCTGTCATGGCCGGCTTGCCGGACGCGCGCATCGCCTGCTCCGCCTGCTCACAAGCGTCCCAGGCAGGTGAAGCACGGCTGGTCAGAAACGACGCTGAGCGAAAGCACACTAGCCCCAGAAGGTTGGCAAAAAACAAATGAGGATCATGAATGGCCTGGCCTGCCTGCCGCAAAGGTGCATGCCATGCGGCGCCGCACCTGCAGCCGCCAGCGGTAGGCGTAGTCTGGCTGCGCCACCTTGACCACCAGCCAGGAGTCCACAAACGAGTCCCAAGCCGTCTTGTAGCTGCGGCAGGGCGGGGCGGAGTTGCCAGGGAGTGGGCGGTTGAGCAGGGTGGCAGCGTCTGGGGCCAAAAATGGGTTGGCAGCAGCCAGAAAAGGCCACCAGCCAACAGCATGGCTGGTGACCAGACAGCCAATACTGCAACTCTGAACTGCTGTAGAAGAAGCACAGCCACCCACCCTCCCAGGCCTGCAGCACCGGCCCTCTCCCATCCGCACCTGCGCAGCGCCGCGTTCACCGCCACCAGGTTTGGGTCTGCTGCCGCCGCCGCTGCGTCGCTGACGGGCGCAAAGCCCAGCATCCAGCCCTCAAACAGCACGACGTCCACGGGCCCCTGCGCCTGGGGCCAGGTGGAGGCGTCTGCGCGGTCGCCCTTGCCGCTGTATGCCGACTTGTCATACCTGCGGCAGGGGAACGAGGGGCCGTCATTATAGAGAGGGGCAGGTAGTACGGGGCATGCTGGGAAGCAAGAGGGTGAGGCAGGCATGCACCACGAGGCATGGTCCACCAGCACCGCAGCGGTGCCACCACTTCAGCCCGCCACCCCACACTGCTGCCGCGGCGCCCACCTAGGGATGGGCACGCTGCTGCCGGGGCGGGTGGCTGCCTTGAGCGCCTTCAGCGTGTCGGTGCCTAGCGCCATGTCGTGGGAACCCGCGTTGCCGCGCATCTGCAGCAGCGGGTTGCCCGGGTTGGCGGTCGCCACTGCAAGTGACAGAGAGCAGGGTGGGAGGCGGGCAGTGGTTGGGCGGAGGTGCAGGTGCAGACTAGTAGCCCACCCTGCTGCCGCTGATATTCCATGCCAGCGCTGCAGCGGATAAGCTGTGCCTGCAGGGAAGCACCCGCCTGGCAGCAACACCCCACCACTCCCTCCTGCCTGCCCACCTGCTTGCTGGCCCTGGTAGGTGAGGTAAAAATCATCAATGGAGATGGAGGCGGCGCTGGCCCCCGTGAACTGGAACAGCGACTGCAGCTGCTCGCACAGCGTGGTCTTGCCGCAGCCCTGCAGGGTGGGCCGGTGGGTGGGTACAGTTGCAAAGTCTTGCAGCAGAACTAGTGCTCTATCTGCAGCCAGTGCAAGCCCTTTGAGAAACGTCCACCAAACGCTCGATGGTGGTCCTGAACCCAGCACCCAGCCCAGCTGCAGCCCACACCTGCGGCGCCGAGATGCCCAGCACGAGGGGGCCGCTGGTGCCGGGCTGCGTGCGGTGCTGCCGCAGCTGCGTCTCGCACCAGAAGAAGACGGGCAGGTAGTACTGGAAGATGCGGCGCCTGCAAGAAGGGCGGCAACACAGTGGTGGTGATGATGAGGACAACAGAAGTGGGGCAGCAACACAGTGGTGATGACAAGGAAAACAGCGGCGAGGCAGGCGGCACCAGCCAAGGAAACAAACGCCGTAGAAAGTTGGCGGGAAGCAACGCCAGCATACGCTGCTGCAGCAACTGTCTTCTGCTGCCGAGCAGTGCAGGTGCGATGTCTATTGGCAGCAGGAATTGTGTTCATGCTGCATACTGCAGCCGCAACTACTGTGCTCACTTTTGCGCGGGCAGCAGCTGGCCCAGCGGCGGGAGGCCCAGGTTGCTAATGACTTGGCTGCCGAGCTCCAGCCAGCGGCCCGCCTCAGCCTCCACCTGCGCCCTGTTGATACCGCAGCTGGGCAGCAGTGGCGAGGCGCAGATGAAGTCTGCGAGAGGTGTGGGGGTGGTGGTGATGGGGGCTGGATTCCAACAATTGATCGCAACAGGTAGTAGGCAGTTTGGGGGGTTGCAGGCGGGGCTGAGCTACGGCAGCAGCCGGCAGCAGCCAGAGGTGGGCATGCAGCAAGCTTAAGCTCACCTACAAGACCCTCATCTGCTGCGTGCTGCGCGCCATTGGCTGTGGCAGGTGCCGCGGCTTCAGAGAGCGGAGTGGCGACGCCGTTGGCGGCGGCGGCGGTGGCCGCTGGCTTGCCGCCGCCCAGCTTGTGCAGCAGCGCGCTGATGCCGGTGATCATCGTGCGGGCGGCGGGGCCTCTAGCAAGCGGACGGCGGGGGAAGTGGGCCGCAGAGCCTGGCGTGGGTAGTGTCTGCCACAAGTTGCTCCTGACGGCCGGCATTCACACACTGCGAAGTCCAGCGTCCAGGATGGTGGCGAACAATAGGCTGCGCGCCAGGCAGGGCTGTTGAAGGCTGGCAAGCGCGCGCTGCGATGCGCTTCGCTGGCTGGCGACGGCGGTGTTCGCCGCCGCAATGCGGGAGCGATGGAGTATGTCATATGAGCTGGGCCGTGTAGAAGAATGGCACAGATTAATCCTATTTTCACACATTGCGCACCCAGTGTTCCAGAGTCGCGCACAGCCCACAACGTGGGGCAGCATGCCCGGCCCGGGACAGGTTCCGTCGAGCACGCAGGTGATCATTTACTGGAGCTCGAATGGCCGCGACATCAAAGCAAGCAATTGTATCTTTCAAAGCTCAGCTAGACGGAGAGCGCTCGTGATTCCCGCAAGCAATCGATCCAGGGGTGCGGCACGGCGCGGCGGCGGCATTGGCGGGG
>VFQQ010000486.1_pt1 | contig 77838 bp, 83 predicted proteins | sample 3512341 | NCBI WGS metagenome assembly VFQQ01 (sample SAMN10412373, study PRJNA504923) | tailings metagenome | isolation source: Relicate 2 Philex TSF1 revegetated site | place: Philippines: Tuba, Benguet | collected 2017-08-29
TTTCCGACCGCTTCCTGCTCGACATCGTTCTGTGCAGCATCATCGTCATCATACTGGGATATCCGCTCGGCCTTTTCTTCATCGGGCAGAATGTGAAGCTGCGCAAAATGGCGGTGGAACTCGACCGCGCGGCGCGGCTCGACGACCTGACCGGATTGTACAATCGCCGGACTTTCTTCTGCGAATGCGAGGCAGAAGGCCGGGCTAAGGGCGCGTGCGCCTTCCTTTACATCGATGCCGATCATTTCAAGCAGTTGAACGACCGCTTCGGCCATGCTGCCGGCGATGCCGTCCTGTCCAAGCTGGGTGCGGTGATAGCTTCCTGCATGCGTGAATGCGATCAGGCGGCAAGACTTGGCGGGGAGGAATTCGGGATTCTTCTCGTCGATGCCGATCTCCCGTTGGCAATGGTGATTGCCGAACGCATTCGCCGCAAATCGGCGCGCATTCGCGTCGGCGGCGACGAAAGCGGCTTTACAGCGACCGTCAGCATTGGCATTGCGCTGCGCGAGCCCGACCAGTCGCTGGAAGAACTGATGGCGCGGGCCGACGAGAATCTCTACGCTGCCAAGCAGCAGGGCCGCGACCGCGTCGTATGGAATGCGCAGCAGGTGAATGCGGCTTGATTTTTCCCGCTTTCGTGACTCCGTTTTGCGCCGCAACATAAATTCGTTTGCTTTTTGAGGGCAAATCGCCCATATGCGGCGTCATAGGCGCTTGTGCTGAACTGTTCGGCTCTCCCCATCGATGGGACTGGTTGCGTCTGTTTTCTCCAACAGGATCGAATGATCGCCGGAGAAAAAGCCCTGCGGATTTTGTGTTCGCGGGCACGACAGCGCAGCCGCGCAGGCAAAGGAAATGCCTGCCGCCTTGTCGTTTCCATAAAAAATTTCGCCGGCAGGTAAGCGCCTTGCCGCGATCATGTTTTGCGGTCGAGTGCCGCATGAAAGAAGAATAAATTGACGAACGAAAACACTGCGGAACTGAACGGTTTCGCCAAACTCGGAATTACCGGCGGCCTTCTCAAGGGCACGCATGCTGCGGGCTTCGATATGCCCAAGCCGGTGCAGGAACAGGCCATCCCGGCGCATCTCGCCGGCCGTGACGTGCTGGCCGTCGCCCAGACGGGTTCCGGCAAGACGGCGGCCTTCAGCCTGCCGATCCTGACCAAGATCATCGCGCTGGGCACCAAGCGCCTGCCGAAGACGGCGCGTGCGCTGATCCTCGCGCCGACGCGCGAACTTGCCGTGCAGATCGAAGACACCATCCGCGTGCTGACCAAGGGCCTGCATGTATCGACCGCGCTCGTGCTCGGCGGCGTGTCGCGCTACAGCCAGGTCAAGAAGATGGCGCCCGGCGTCGATGTGCTGATCGCAACCCCCGGCCGTCTTACCGATCTGGTCCGCGAGGGTGAGGTCAACCTGTCCGATACGCGCTGGCTGGTTCTCGATGAGGCCGACCGCATGCTGGACATGGGCTTCATCCATGACGTGAAGCGGATTGCCAAGGCGACCCACAAGGACCGGCAGACGGCGCTGTTCTCCGCGACAATGCCTGCCGAGATCGAATCGCTGGCCCGAGGCATCCTGAAGGACCCGGTGCATATCGAAGTCGCGCCGCAGGGTACGACGGCTGCCGAGATCAAGCAGAGCGTGGTTCTCGCCCGCGTCAAGCAGAAGCGGCAGGTTCTGTCGGCAATGCTGGCCGACGAGACGATGCGCTCGGTTATCGTATTCGCCCGCACCAAGCATGGCGCCGACCGCGTCACCCGCGATCTTGAGCGCGATGGCTTCGACGCTGCCGTCATCCACGGCAACAAGTCGCAGAATGCCCGCCAGAAGGCTCTGAACGGCTTTCGCGATGGCTCGGTGCGCATTCTCGTTGCGACTGACATCGCAGCGCGCGGCATCGACGTGCCGGGCATCAGCCATGTCGTGAACTATGAGCTGCCGGATGAGGCGGAAAGCTACGTCCATCGCATCGGCCGCACCGGCCGAAACGGCGCGGACGGCATTGCCATCACGCTGTGCGATCCGGGCGAGAACGCAAAGCTTCGCCAGGTCGAAAAGATCATCCGCATGAAGCTGCCGGTCGCTGCCGATCACCTCGGCCAGCCCGATCCGGCTCCTGCGCCGCGCAGCCATGACCATGCACCGCGCGAAGCTGCCAACGATCGCAACGCACCGCGCGGCGACAAGCGCCCGCACGGCCAAAAGCCGCGCGGCAACGGTGGTTTCGGCAAGAAGACGTTCGGCGGGCAGCCTTCAGGCGACAGGCCGGAAGGACAGAGGCCGTTCCGCGCCAAGAAGCGCGGCTTCGGTGGCCGCAAGCCGAATACGCGGGCGGCATAACCGCACCGCAGTTTGAAAACGGGAGACGGCCGAGGCATTGCCTCGGCCGTTTCTTTTTATTCGAGGATGGCCCGGACCCAGACGACGATGCGCTGGGCAAGAAAATTGGTTGTCACCGGCGAAAGCGCATCGCCGGCGATGACGTGGTTGTCAGGATCGCCGGTGTCGTCGACGGGCACGAGTTCGTGGGGTGCCCCCCAGCGCGAGGCGATCTCGCGGGTCAGATCCTGCCGGGTGATGCGATCCGAATCCGAGAAGATGAACAAGGCCGGAATTTTTATCTCCTCCACCGGAGCTTCGCGGGCCAGATTGGTCAGCGCCGCCATCGGCAGCAGCGCGCTCGTCGGATAGCTGGTGGTCCAGAGCTTTTCCTGCAATGCATTGCGCGGCTCGAAGCTGCGGGTCTTTCCGGCGATGAGTTCGGCGATCTGCCTGCCCCACGGCCAGGTGAGGATTTCCGAGCCCGAGGCACGCACGCCGAAATTCGGCGAAATCAGCGCCATCGCGACAACGCCTTCCGATGCGCCGGCTTGCGTGGCGGCCTGGACGGCAAGGGCCGCCCCCGTCGACGTGGCGATGACCACGACCTTGTCGCCGATCGCGCGGCCGATGGCCAATGCCTCGGCGTAATCGTTAATCCAGTCATTGACAGTCGCGGTGCCCATGGCCGCGCCGTCCTGGCCGTGACCTTTCAGACGCGTGTAGAACAGATTGGCGTCGAGCCCGTCGGCAACCTCGTCGGGCAGGGGGCGGAGTTCGCCCTTGGACGCGGAAAAGCCATGTATGTAGACGATGGAAATCGGCGTCCTGACGTGGATCATCGGATCGGCCCAGATGATCTCTTTTTCCAGCCCGTCGCGTATGCCCGCTATCTTGTCCTCGGTGTTTTCGAGATAAAGCTCGGGATCGTCGCCGACGATGGTGGGATCGAAGGTGATGCGCGTATCGACCGGCACGCGGGGGCCGAGCGCAAACAGAAGCGCCAGGGCAGCGAGAAGGCAGAAAAAGCCGATCATGATGCGGCGTCCCACGCAATCCTCCAGATACGCCGGGCGCGCGACGGTTCTAGTCCGCGCCAGGCGCTGAGATGTTGCAGACAGTGCAACGAATCAATGCCTTTTACGTACAGATTTCGCGAATCGCAGCCAAGAGTCCTGAAGGCAGCGCATTGAATTATTCTGGAGTTCGTTCAGCAGCGCCGTTTGCGGCCGTTGGCCAGCGGGCGTCTTTCCCAGCCCGTGGCCCAGTGGACGAACCGGTAGCGCAGCGAAAACGGCAGTATCCTCAAGAGCTTGAGCACAAGTGTGAAACGAAGCGGGAAACTGGTTTCGAAGCCGCCGAAGCGAATGGCTTTCGCCAGCCGTCGCGAGGCGCTGTTGACAGGCATGAGCGCCGGCATGGCGAAATTGTTTCTCTCGGTGAGCGGCGTATCGACGAAGCCCGGATTGATCACCTGCAGGCGGATGTTCATCTTGTCGAAGTCGTGTTTCAGCGCTTCGGCGAGATTGTTCAGCGCCGCCTTCGACGCACCGTAGGCGCCAGCCGACGGCCAGCCGAAATAGCACGATGCCGAACCGACCATGACGACGTGACCGCGTCCGCGCTGGCGCATACGCTCCACCACTGGAACCAGCCCGTACATGACGCCGTAGAGGTTGATTTCGAAGGTCTTGGTAATGTTCAGCACGTCGAGCCGTTCGCCGCGCGTTGGAAAGTAGGTGCCGGCATTGAACACCGAAAGCACGACCGGACCGGCTTCGCTCTCGATCGCGGCGACGGTTTTGACCATGGCGTCGTCGTCGGTCACGTCACACGGAAAGGACAGGACACGCCCCGGCATGCCGGCGGTTTCCTGAACCAGCGTGGCCAGGCGTTCTTCGTCGCGGGACGTTGCGGCCACAGTGTAGCCTTCCGAGACAAGTTCGAGCGCCAGCGAACGGCCGATACCAGTGCTGGCGCCTGTTATCCACGCTACGCCATCCCTGGGGGCCGCCCGGTACAATGCTGCCATGTCGTGATCCGTTATTCGCAGTCAGAAAGCCTACCTAGCGGGCCTGATCTTTATTGGAAAGGGGAGAGTGGATAGTTCTGGTTCTAAAGAAGATGCTAAAACAATATTGTCAAACCAGTGATGAAATGGCCGCAGTCACGCTGTTCTGCCAACGCTGCGGGTTTCATGCAACTGGCCTGCGTAATCATTCGACAGGACCGATAGCGAGTAAGCCGGACGGCTTTTCGTGCCTCGCCGGCGTTCAATGTTCAAAATGCGTCTGGGCCAGACAAATTCATCCCTTGAAAGCAGCGCGTGCGGTTTTTAGTGTCGGCGCCGACACATGAGGAATTTTCCATGCACCGTTCGGTGATCGACGCTATCGGCAACACCCCCCTGATCCGTTTGAAGCGCGCCTCGGAAGAAACAGGTTGCGAAATACTCGGCAAGGCCGAGTTCATGAATCCGGGCCAGTCGGTCAAGGATCGCGCCGGCCTGTTCATCATTCGCGATGCCGAGAAAAGGGGGCTGCTGAGGTCGGGCGGCGTTATCGTCGAAGGTACGGCCGGCAATACCGGCATCGGGCTGACGGTGGTTGCCAAGGCGCTCGGCTATCGCACGGTCATCGTCATCCCCGACACGCAGAGCCAGGAAAAGAAGGACGCGCTGCGCCTTCTCGGCGCCGAGCTGATCGAAGTGCCGGCGGTGCCCTACAAGAACCCGAACAACTACGTGAAGGTTTCGGGCCGGCTGGCCGAGCAGATGGCGAAGTCCGATCCGAATGGGGCGATCTGGGCCAACCAGTTCGACAATGTCGCCAACCGCGACGGTCATATTCGCACGACCGCGCAGGAAATCTGGGCGCAGACCGGCGGCAAAGTCGACGGTTTCGTGTCGGCGGTCGGCACCGGCGGCACGCTTGCCGGCGTTGCGATGGGACTGAAGGACAAGAGCAATGCGGTGAAGATCGCGCTTGCCGATCCGCTGGGTGCTGCGCTTTTCAGCTACTACACCAGCGGCGAATTGAAGTCTGAAGGCAGTTCGATCACCGAAGGTATCGGGCAGGGGCGCATCACCGCCAATCTGGAAGGTTTTGCGCCGGACTTCTCCTATCAAATCCCCGATGAGGAGGCGCTGCCGATCGTCTTCGACCTGATACAGGAGGAGGGGCTGTGCCTCGGCGGCTCGACCGGCATCAACATTGCCGGGGCGATCAGGCTGGCGCGGGAACTCGGGCCCGGCCATACGATCGTGACCATCCTGTGCGACTACGGCACGCGCTATCAGTCGAAGATGTTCAATCCCGAATTCCTGCGCTCGAAGGGCCTGCCGATCCCTGAATGGATGGACCGTCCGGTGGAAATCCCGGTGCCGTTCGAGGCCGTGGCGTAATGGCCTGGTCGACCGAGGCGGTTTTTCGCGACGATGCCTATCTAGCCGAAACCAGTGCCGCCGTCGTTGCGGTCAACGAGCGTGGCGGCATCGTTCTGGATCGCACTATTTTCTACGCGACCTCTGGCGGCCAGCCCGGCGACACAGGCTTCCTGGCGCGGCCTGACGGCAGCCGCATCGAGATTGCGGCGACGATTACCGGCGAGACCAAGGACGAGATCATCCATGTTCCGGCTGCGGGGCAGGCGGTTCCGGAAATCGGCGAGCAACTGGCTATAGCGATCGACTGGCCGCGCCGGCATCTTCTGATGCGCATGCACACGGCCTGCCATCTGCTTACAGTCGTCTGCCCGTTTCCGATCACCGGGGCATCGGTCAACGGAGAGGATTCACGCGTCGATTTCGACCTGCCGGATGTTGCCTACACCAAGGAAGAGGTGACGGCGCGGCTGATGGAACTGATTGCTGCCGACCATCCCGTCTTCACGCGGCTGATCACCGACGCCGACCTTGCCGCCAATCCCGGACTGGTGAAGTCCAAGAATGTCCGGCCGCCCACCGGTACCGGCAAGATCAGGCTTGTGTGCATCGGCGATAACGCCTCTATCGATAGCCAGCCCTGTGGCGGAACTCATGTAAAAAGCACCGGCGAGATCGGCGAAATCCATATCGGCAAGATCGAGAAGAAGGGGCGGGAGAACCGCCGCTTCCGTATTCGCTTCGGGCCGCTGCCTGCGCAGTGAAGCCCGACGCGGATTGCGTTTAGAGCGAGATGACTTTCACTTGAATCGATATCTTGCTCTAATCTTTTGTTTTTTAAGCATGATCCCGAAAAGTCTGCAACTTTTCGGCATCATGCTCTAGCCGGTGGCGCTCAGACTTGCGGCCGGCTCTGGCGGGTCTCGTAAAAACTCGCTTTTTCGTCCCAGCGGGTGAGCAACTGCTGTGCCGCGCGGGGCACCGACACCGGATCATTGGCTTCCGCCTTCAGCGGCGAAAGGCTCTTTTCTGAGTCGAAGCTCATAACCCAGACGAATTCTACTTCCTCGTCCGCCACGCGACGCAGAAGCTCCATATTCTGGTAACCGGGCAGTCTCATGCCCTCGATGGCCGGCAACATCAGCGTGTCGAAAAAATGCTCGTAGGCATCCGCCTTGTCCGGGGTCGTGTAGCTGCGCCAAATCCGCCTGATCATCTCTAAGTCCCTCGTCATACTGCTGCACCGCCCCCGGGAAGCAAATGCGAAGTGGTAATTTTGATTGGCCGGCGCAAGATGGAGCGCCGAAAAAAGGCAAAATTGTGCGCTGAATGCGACGTTGCACACAATCGAGCCGGCGGCACTCTTGCTGGCAAAGATTACGTAAGCCTTGCCATTATGGCTTGTCGCGGTTGCGGATTTTTTGCGCCGCGCCTATTCAACATGCGGGCGGATGATCGCCAGTCGGAGACGTAAAGATGCCGGAAAAGAGTCCATTCGTGGTCGGTGCCGATTGGCTTCAGGCGAAGCTCAAGACACCGGGTATCTCGATCGTCGACGCTTCATGGTATCTGCCGGCGCAAAAGCGCGATGCGCGCGCCGAATATGATGCGGCGCATATTCCCGGCGCGGTGTTCTTCGACGTCGATATGGTGATCGATCCCGACTCGGATTTGCCGCATATGCTGCCGCGCCCGAATGTGTTTGCCCAGCATGTCGGCTCGATGGGAATCTCTGCCGACGACACGATCGTCATTTATGACGGGCCGGGCTTTTTCTCCGCCCCGCGCGTCTGGTGGATGTTCCGCGTCATGGGCGTGTATCAGGTCTATATACTCGACGGCGGCCTGGACGGCTGGAAAGCTGCAGGGCTGCCGGTGACATCGGAGCCGACGAAGACGGCGGGCAATGTCTTCCATGCCAATTTCGACGCTGCGCGCGTGGCGTCGCTGGCCGATATGCGGCGCATCGTGGAAAGCCACGAACGCCAGATCGCCGACGCCCGCCCGGCGGGACGCTTTACGGGCGTCGATCCGGAGCCCAGGGCAGGCATGCGCTCGGGACATATGCCGGGTGCCAGGAGTGTACCGGCCAGTTCGCTTTCGGAGAACGGACAATTCCTGCCGCTCGACCGACTGAGAGAAAAGCTTGAAGGCGCAGGCCTCGACCTTTCTCAACCGATCGTCACTTCCTGCGGTTCCGGCGTCACTGCGGCGGCCATCACGCTGGCGCTTGAAAGCCTCGGCCATACCGACAACAAGCTTTATGACGGCTCCTGGACCGAGTGGGGCGGTCTCAAGGATACGCCGGTCGTGACGGGTAAGGATTGACCCATGACCGACGAAACCCAGTCGATAGCGGTGACGGTCACCTTTCTCGAAATGGGTGCGCCGCCGGCCTATTACCCTTCATTGCCGATGAACAAGCAGATCGCGCTGCTCAAGGCGCGTGCGGTGCCGCTGCATTTCTACCGCTACCTGATGGACCGGGTCGGGCGGAAATGGCAGTGGGTCAACGCGTTGCGGCTGGATGACGAGGAACTTTCCGCCGGGCTGCATCGCGAAGACCGCGATGTTCGCATCCTCTATCTCGACGGCGTTCCCGCCGGTTTCTTCGACATCAAGCCGCATCTGCCGGGCGAGGCCGAACTCGCCTATTTCGGCATGATGGAGCATGCGATGGGGCAGGGGCTCGGCCGCTGGTTCCTCGGCGCGGCAATCGAGGCGGCGTGGTCGCACAAGCCGGAACGGGTGACGGTGCAGACCTGCACGATGGATCATCCTGCTGCCCTGCCTCTCTATCAGAAGCTCGGTTTCTCGCCGGTCGGCCAGAAGCAGGAAATGGTTCGCACCATGAGTTTCGAAGAGCGTTCCGCCAGCGTCATGCGGCCCTGATTTTCGCAACACAAACTGAACCAGTTGTTCACGAAAGCTTCAGCTTGGCTGCGGCATGTTCGCGCCATCGAAACGGCCCTTTTTAGGCCGCTGCTGAAGGAGACAACATACATGCTGAACCGCCGCCACTTCGCCGCCGCCATGGTCGCGCTTATCGCTTTCCCGACTTTTGCAACGGCGCAGAGCGCGATGCCTTCGGCCTCGCAGATCGAGCGCAGGCTGGATGCCGCGCCGTCGAGAAAACTGCGCCGCGACCAGCGCGTGACGGTGCGCGAGTTCAAGAACCGCCCCGAACTGCGCCGCATGGCGCCTTCCATCGACATCCAGTCGATCAACTTCGCCTTCGGCTCGGCCGAAATTCCCCATTCGCAATACGACAAGGTGGAAAACATCGCCACCGCGCTGGAGCGCCTGCTGCGCCGCCGGCCGGGCACCACCGTCCTGATCGAGGGACATACCGATGCGGTCGGTTCGTTCGAATCGAACCAGATATTGTCGGAGCGCCGCGCGGCGTCGATGAAGCGGACGCTGGTGCGCGAGTTCGGAATTCCGGCTCGCGCGATGGAGACGGTCGGCTATGGCGAGGAATTCCTGCTCGTCCAGACGCAGAATGAAAACTGGCAGAACCGCCGCGTGACGCTGAGGCGCATCGACGATTTTCTTCGCTAAACTGTTCCGATTGCAGAGCAGGTCCAAGCCGCCGATCATGATCCCGTGATCGGCGGTTTCGCGTTCGAGGAAGGGCTTTCGATCAGGAATCGGGTGGCTGGCAGGGGCGGGGGAACGGCATATTGCGAGGATGAACACCTCAGGAGTTGATGCCATGCTGCTGCGTTATGTTGCCCTTCCCACAGATCGTGTTCGCGCGCTTCAGGCGGGCGCGGTGGACGATTATGGACATCTGCCTGAGCGCCACGTTTCCGATGGCGACGGTATGCCCTGCCGCCACTGCCTGCGGAACATCGACGCCGGGAAGGAATATCTGATCCTTGCCTACCGGCCCTTTCCCGAGTTGCAGCCCTATGCCGAAACCGGCCCGATCTTCCTGCATGCCGAGGAATGCGAGCGGGCGATTGAAAGCGACACGATCCCGTCGATGTTCAGGGCAACGCCGGACTACATCCTGCGCGGCTATAGCGAGGACGATCGCATCGTCTATGGCAGCGGTACGGTGGTGCCGACGCATATGATCTGCGGACGCGCTTATGAATTGCTGCAGCGGCCCGAGATCGCCTATGTCCATATGCGGTCGGCCCGCAACAATTGCTATCAGTGCCGCATCGAGCGCGCCCGCACGGATATGTGAGGTTTAGCGCAACTTTCGGTCGCAACGTTGTGATTTGCCGCAAGACAATTGCGTACCCATTTCAATTATGCCGGAAACCACCCGGATCTCCGGCGCAACTGAAGTTACAGCCCAAGCTTCGTAAGCACGATGGGATGGAGGAGACGTATCGTCTTTGTCCAAAGCTTTGTCGCGTGGACTCCGCCGGGCAAGCGGCGGAACCGATGTCTTGCGATGAGGAGAAGTGAGATGAAGAAGTTGCTCTTTGCGTTTGCCGCAGTTCTTTTTGTTTCGGGTGCAGCGCTGGCCGATGAATACCCGGTCGCCGTCGGCTCCGATTCAGCGCCGCCCACAGTCATCAAGCATCGCAATCATGAGGTCATGGATCGCAACTACACGGCGATGGACCCCGGCTACGAGGTCAGGCAGAACGAGCGCTATGGAGACGCGGCCCCTGAGTCCAGGGTGCTGGCGGCCGGTCGGCTCGACCATACGACAACGGCTGCTATCGAAGCGCCGGAATATGGTCCGCATGTGAATGATCGCTACGGCGATGCACAGCCGTCGATGAGATAAGCGGCAAATATACAATTATGAACCTTGGGCGGCGGATGATGGCCGCCGCCCACTTTCAACCGGCGGGATCATCTATGACCGCGGTGCCGGGATCGAGTGCGCCCACACGGATCTGTGAAGGGGCACATTTTTCGGTCGCGGCGTCGTGATTTGCCGTTGCTTGCCCACGTACCTACGTCAGTCGTGCCGGAAAACACTCCCGGAATTCCGGCGCATTGAAACTGAAATCCTGACCCGAGTACGAAAGCACGATGGGATGGGAAGGCGTTGCGCCTTCGTCCAGCGCTTTTGCGCGCGGGCACCGCTGGCAAGCGGCGGAACCAATGCCTTGCGATGAGGAGAAGTGAGATGAGGAAGTTACTTTTTGCGTTTGCCGCTGTTGTTCTAGGCTCGGGTGCGGCTCTGGCTGATTCAGCCCCGCCGTCGGTCATCGTCAATCCGAGCCATGTCGTTGTGGATCGCACGATCACCCAGAGGGATCCCGGCTATTCGATGAGCCAGAATACGCGTGACAGCGATGCCGCGCCTGACACCAAGGTGCTGGCGGCCGGTCCGCTTGATCGCACGACAACGGCCGCTATCGAAGCGCCGGAATACGGCCCGCACTTCAACGATCGCTACGGCGATGCACAGCCGTCGATGAGATAAGCGGCAAATATACAATTTGAACCTTGGGCGACGGGCGATGCCCGCCGCCACTTTTTTGGGTTCTCCCATAAAAAAACCGCCGGACGAACCGGCGGTTTTTTCATACTGAGCTGTGGGCTGGCGATCAGGCCGCGAGAACCGCTTTCGGCTCGACCATCTCGTAGCCGAGCGCTTCGGCGACGGCGCGATTGGTGATCTTGCCCTTGTGGACATTGAGGCCGTTGCGCAGATGCGGCTCGTCGATCAGCGCCTTCAGGCCCTTGTCGGCAAGCTGCAGGCCGTAATGCAGCGTGGCGTTGTTCAGGGCATGCGCCGAGGTGACAGGCACGGCACCGGGCATGTTGGCGACGCAGTAGTGGATCACGCCGTCGACCTCATAAGTCGGGTCGGCATGGGTGGTGGCATGCGAGGTCTCGAAGCAGCCGCCCTGGTCGATGGCGACATCGACCAGAACCGCACCCTTCTTGATGCCGGACAGCATTTCGCGGGTCACGAGCTTGGGTGCGGCGGCACCGGGGATAAGCACCGCGCCGACGATGACGTCCGCCGAGAAGCACTCTTCTTCCAGCGCTTCAACCGTCGAATAGCGGGTGTGAATGCGGCCGCTGAAGAGGTCGTCGAGCTGGCGCAGGCGCGGGATCGAGCGGTCGAGAATGGTAACGTCGGCACCGAGACCGACCGCCATCCTGGCCGCATGCAGGCCGACGACGCCGCCACCGATAACCGTGACCTTGCCCGGCAGCACGCCCGGCACGCCGCCGAGCAGCACGCCGCGTCCGCCATTGGCCTTCTGCAGCGCGGTAGCGCCGGCCTGGATGGCGAGGCGGCCGGCGACTTCCGACATCGGCGCGAGCAGCGGCAGGCCGCCACGATCGTCCGTCACGGTCTCATAGGCAACGGCGGTGACGCCCGAAGCCAGCAGGCCCTTGGTCTGTTCCGGATCGGGAGCGAGATGAAGATAGGTGTAGAGGATCTGGCCGTCGCGCAGTTGTACCCATTCGTTGGGCTGCGGCTCCTTGACCTTGACGATCATGTCCGATTTGGCGAACACGTCGGCAGCCGTCCTGGCGATGGTGGCGCCGGCAGCGCGATAGGCGTTGTCATCGGCGCCGATGCCGGCGCCGGCGCCGGTCTCGACCAGAACCTCGTGGCCGTGGGCTGCGTATTCGCGAACCGCGCCCGGCGTCAGGCCGACGCGGTATTCATGATTCTTGATTTCCTTGGGGCATCCGACGCGCATTTGTTCCTCCGCTGTTTCCCGTCGATGGAATTTTTTGTATCCCTCATGAAATCACAGAATCGGCTGCGCTTGTTTGCAAATTGGGTTGCTGTTGCCACCTGAAATCGCTATTCGTTGCGCGAAATATAAGTATCTTCGAAGGAAATACGAAAAATGTCGCTCGACAGGATCGATATCGCCATTCTTGACGTTCTGCAGAAGGATGGGCGTATCCCCAATGCCGCACTTGCCGAGAAAGTTGGCCTGTCGCAGTCGGCCTGTTCGCGCCGGCTCGACAATCTTGAAAAGAGCGGCGTCATCCGCGGCTATCACGCCCGTCTCTCCAACGCGGCTCTCGGCCACCAGATGACCGCGATCGTGCATATTTCGCTGTCGGGCCAGTTCGAAAAGACGCTTTCGGACTTCGAGGCGGCGGTGAAGCGTTGCCCCAATATCCTGTCCTGCCATCTGATGTCGGGCGAATACGACTATATCCTGCGCATCGCCGCGAAGGATCTGGCCGATGACGAGCGCATCCACAAGGAATGGCTGTCGGCCATGCCACATGTGACCAAGATCAACTCGTCGTTTGCCCTGCGTGAGATCATCGATCGCACGGCGCTCGGGATGAAACCGGAGCTGGCGTAAACGTCAACACACTCGGCAGGCCTTGGCCCTAAGCACTGCTTGCTTGTTTGCGGCACTGCACCATAATCGCTGCGAATCGTTTTCTTCGCCCAAGCGAGCCCGATGGATCCTGCTTCCAGCCCACATCACGTCGTCGTCGTTGGTGCCGGGTTCGGCGGGCTCGAGACCACGCGCAACGTTGCCGGCGCGCCGGTGCGCGTTACGATCATCGACCGACGTAACCATCACCTTTTCCAGCCGCTGCTGTATCAGGTGGCGACCACGTCGCTGGCGACGTCCGAAATCGCCTGGCCGGTGCGCCAATTGCTGCGCAACCGCGAGGATGTCACGACGCTGCTGGCCACCGTCACCGGCGTCGACAAGAACGGCAAGCGCGTGTTGTTGGAGGACGGAACTGCCATTCCCTATGACACGCTGGTTCTGGCGACCGGAGCGCGTCATGCCTATTTCGGCCATGACGAATGGGAGCCTTACGCGCCCGGCCTGAAGACGCTGGAGGACGCCACGACCATCCGCCGGCGCATATTGATGGCCTTCGAGAAAGCCGAGCGGGAAACCGATCCCGAACGTCGCCGTGCGCGTCTGACCTTCGTCATCATCGGCGGCGGACCGACCGGCGTGGAACTGGCCGGAACGATCGCCGAACTGGCGCATGACACGCTGCCGCAGGAGTTCCGCAACATTGACACGCGCGAAGCACGCGTGGTGCTGATCGAGGCTGGCGAGCGCGTGCTTTCCGCTTTCGTGCCGGCGCAATCGGCCTATGCCAAAAGCGCGCTTGAAAAGCTTGGCGTCGAAGTCGAGCTTGGGCGGGCGGTTTCGGAATGCAACGCCGAAGGCGTCGTCTATGGCGGTCAGCATCTGCGGGCAAAGACGATCATCTGGGCAGCAGGCGTTGCGGCGTCGCCAGCGGCGGAATGGCTGGGCGCCTCTGCCGATCGCGCCGGACGCGTGATGGTGGAGCCGGATCTGACGGTCGCGGGGCACCCGGAAATCTTCGTGATCGGCGATACGGCACATGTCACGACGACCGAAGGCAAGCCCGTTCCTGGTGTGGCGCCTGCTGCCAAGCAGCAAGGCTGGCATATTGCAGCGACGATCAAGGCACGATTGAAGGGTGACAGTGCGGCGCGGCCGTTTCGCTACAAGAACGACGGCAACCTCGCCACGATCGGCAAGCGCGCGGCGGTGATCGATTTCGGCTGGATCAAGCTCAACGGCCGGATCGCCTGGTGGCTGTGGGGCCTTGCCCACATCTATTTTTTGATCGGCCTTCGCAACCGGCTCTCCGTCGCGCTGAGCTGGCTTTGGATCTATACGACCGGTCAGCGAAGCGCCCGGCTGATCACGCAGGGCAGTGCGCAGACGCCTGCAAAACCAAAATGATCGCTGATTAGCCGACAAATTGTCATCGGCGCGTCACCTGTTCCTGCTGGACTTGGCAAAAATTCGGCGCGAAACTCTTCGTTTCGACGTCGATTTTTTTCGAGATCAATCTCCAGGAGAAAACCATGTCTGAGTTGCTTCACCCCTTGTCGCGGCGATCCTTTCTGGCGGGTGCTGCGGCAACCGGGGCCTTCGTCATGCTGCATCCGTTTTCGGCGCGCGCGCAGGCCAATCAGGCGCATCTCAGGATCATGGAAACGACCGACATCCATGTGAATGTGCTGCCCTACGACTATTATGCCGACAAGCCGAACGACACGATGGGCCTTTCCCGCACCGCTTCGCTGATCGATGCCGTGCGCAAGGAAGCGACCAATTCGATGCTGATCGACAATGGCGACCTGCTGCAGGGCAACCCGATGGGCGATTACATCGCCTATGAGAAGGGCATGAAGGAAGGCGACGTCCATCCGGTCATGAAGGGCATGAACCTGCTCGGCTACGAATGCTCGACGCTCGGCAACCACGAATTCAATTACGGCCTGTCCTTCATGGACAAGGTGCTGGCCGGAGCCAATTTCCCGTTCGTCTGCGCCAATCTGGTCAAGGGCACCGAGCTTGCCTCCAATCCGCGCGACGACAAGCTCTATCTCAAACCCTATGTGATCCTCGACAAGAAGGTGAAGGACGGCGCGGGCGCGGAGCATCCGATCAAGATCGGCGTCATCGGCTTCGTGCCGCCGCAGATCATGATCTGGGACGCCAAGAACCTGACCGGCAATGTGACGACACGCGACATCGTGCAGGCGGCAAAGGCCTGGGTGCCGCAGATGAAGGAGGAGGGCGCCGACATCGTCATTGCGCTCTCGCATTCCGGCATCGACAACAAGCAGGGCGACCTGATGGAGAACGCCTCGTTCTTCCTCGCCGGCGTCGAAGGCATCGATGCGGTCTTCACCGGTCACCAGCACCTCGTCTTCCCCGGCCCGAAGGACTTTCAGGGGCTGGAAGGCGTCGATGCTGCAAAAGGCACGCTGCAGGGCAAGCCTGCCGTCATGGGCGGCTTCTGGGGCTCGCATATGGGCCTGATCGACCTGATGCTGGAAGCGGACGGCGGCAAATGGAAGGTCGTTTCAGCGACTTCCGAGGCGCGGCCGATCTATGAGCGCGTCGACAACAAGAACAAGGCAACCGTCGAGGACGACAAGCGTCTCGTCGATGCGCTCAAGGAAGACCACGAAGCAACGCTCGCTTATGTGCGCCGGCCGGTGGGCAAGACCTCGGCACCGCTCTATTCCTATTTCGCGCTGGTCGCCGACGATCCGTCGGTGCAGATCGTCAGCCAGGCGCAGACCTGGTACATCAAGGACCTGTTGAAGGACACGCAGTACAAGGACCTGCCGGTGCTTTCGGCAGCCGCTCCCTTCAAGTCGGGCGGTCGCGGCGGGCCGGAATATTATACGGACGTGCCAGCGGGCGATATCGCGATCAAGAACGTCGCCGACCTCTATCTCTACCCGAATACGGTTCGCGCGGTGGAGATCACCGGCGCGCAGGTGAAGGACTGGCTGGAAATGTCAGCCGGCATCTTCAATCAGGTCGAGAAGGGCAAGGCCGACCAGCCGCTGATCAACACCGATTTCCCGTCCTACAATTTCGATGTGATCGACGGCGTCAGCTATAGAATAGACCTGTCGCAGCCGCCGAAATACGATCCGAAGGGTGGTGTCATCAACGCCGGCTCCAACCGCATCGTCGATCTGATGTTCGACGGGAAACCCATTGATCCGGCTGCGAAATTCGTCGTGGCGACGAACAATTACCGGGCCGGCGGTGGCGGCAATTTCCCGGAGATCAATGCGTCCAAGATCATCTTCGAGGCACCGGACACCAACCGCGATGTGATCGTGCGCTATATCATCGACCAGAAGATGATCAACCCATCAGCCGACGACAACTGGAGCTTCGCGCCGCTGGAAGGAACGTCGGTTCTGTTCGAGACCGGCCCGAAGGCAAAGGACCTGATCGCCAATGTGAAGGGCGTCAAGATCGAGGCGGCGGGTGAGGGTGCGGAAGGTTTTGGGAAATACCGCATCACGCTCTGAGTATTTGTTTTTACGCAATTCCGAACGGAAAACCGCTACACACTTTTCCTGGAATTGCTCGCGGGATTCAAAGAAAAAGGGCGGCAGACCATGTCTGCCGCCCCTTGCATTCAACTCAGCCCTGTAGGGACCGACTGATCAGTACATCGAATTCGCGCCGTCGCCGTAACGGTTGTTCTTGAAGCCGTGGGTGGTCGCGCCGATGCCGGCCGTGCCTGAGTAGTCGACGCTCTTGGGCTGGCAGACAACAACCGAATTCGGAGCGGCATCGCCATAGCGGTCGTTCTTGACGCCATTGGTGGTCGCGCCGATGGCGGCCGTGCCTGAGTAATCGATGGTCCTCGGAGCGTTGACGATGACCGAGGAAGGAGCGGCATCGCCGTAACGGTCATTCGCGAGGGATGCGCCGGTGGTCAAAAGAACGGCGGCGAGCGAGAGGATGATCTTTCTCATTTTAAGTCTCCATTTTTCTTGGCCGAAATTTTCTTCGGCAGAATTTTTGAAGATATAAATCTGTAAGAGATTCAATATCTTCGATTGCAGAATGTGATTTATGTACCGGGATACTCAACTTCAAATGAAGTAACCGAGACATTGCCGGGGATTGTCGTCACAAGATTGTGTGCCGGGGCGTGAGTGAGCCCCGGATATTCGATCAGCGATTGTCGGCGCGTTCCTGAATGATCGCCGCGCGCTGCTGTTCGTTGGTCGCGCCAACCGTCGATGAGATCGCGGCCTGCGAGGAATAATCGATGTTGGTCGGCTGCTTGACGACGACTGAAACGGGCGCGGCGTCGTGAGCCGTCTTGATTACCGAAGTCGTGTTCTGGGCAAGGGCGATGCCGGAGGTCATCAAAACCGCGGTGAGGGCAATAATTGTCTTCTTCATCTCAATTCTCCAAAAGTTTGTCGTGACCGCGACAAGAGGTTTTCCGCCGGCATGGGAGGAAAGACGCGCCAACCGGTGTTCCGGTGGGGTCGCCAAGCTGCCAGTGATTTTTGGAAATCCCTCGTGTCGAACGGCCAACACGGCTCATATGGGTAAGGGCATCCGCGAAAGTAAGTCGGCTGACGATCAACTGGACGCGATCACGTGGGGGTGCCATTCACGCAAGCGTGATTCCTCTTTGCAGAACCGTGGCGGCGCGCAGAGTCGCAGAACAGGAGGGATCGTGGTGTCAAAAAAACGAGGCTGAAGGCCGGCCGCAAAATTCCTTTCGGACACCAGGAAGCAGCTAATTTCAAACCTGATGCCGTGGCTCAGGCCTTGTAGATAACCTGCCTCACGTCGATGTATTCGGCGCGGAAACCGGCCTCGCAATAGTGGAGATAAAACTCCCAGAGCTTCTTGAAGCGGTCGTCGAAGCCGAGCGGCACGATCTTTTCCCACGACCCCCAGAAGCGCAGCCGCCATTCGGCAAGCGTGCGGGCGTAATCCTGCGGGAAGACGCGCTCGCGCAGATAGGACAGGCCCTGATCGGCGCCGAGCGACTTCAGGATCGCCGGCGTCGGCAGCATGCCGCCCGGAAAGACGTAGCGCTGGATGAAATCCGGCCGGCTGCGGTAGATCGAATAGGCGCTCTCGTTGATGGTGATGATCTGCATGCCGGCGGTGCCGCCGGCCTTCAGGCAGTCCTTGACCTTGCCGAAGAACACCGGCCAGTATTTTTCGCCGACTGCCTCGAACATCTCGATCGAGGCGATGCGGTCGTATTTGCCGGTTTCGTCGCGATAATCCTGCAGCTTGATCTCGACCTTGTCGGAAAGGCCGGCCTTGGCGATACGGGCGGTGGCGAAATCATGCTGCTCGCGGCTGATGGTCAGGCCGGTGACCCGGCAACCGATCTCGCGCGCCGCGAATTCGGCGAAACCGCCCCAGCCGCAACCGATCTCCAGCACATGGTCCTTGGCGCGAATGCCGACATCCTTGGCCAAGGCTCGATATTTAGCGGTCTGCGCGCTTTCAAGGTCGTTGGCGCCGGCCGAAAACAGCGCCGAGGAGTAGGTCATGGTCGGGTCCAGCCATTCCTTGTAGAAGGCGTTGCCGAGATCGTAGTGGGCCGAAATGTTCTTCTTCGAGCCGCGATGCGTGTTTTCGTTGAGCCAGTGGCGGATGCGCTGAACGGCGTTCAGCAGCCAGCTCGCACCGCCCGCCAGGCGTTCGCCGGTTTCGGAATTGACCACGAAGAGCTCGAGAAACGAGGTCACGTCCGGGCTTTCCCAGTCGCCGTCCATATAAGATTCGGCAACGCCGATCGTGCCGCCGGTGAAGGCGCGGCCGGGCAGACGCCAGTTGTTCAGCACGAGCTGTGCGTCCGGGCCGGGCGCCTTGCCGCCAACCAGCACGGCGCGGCCGTCTGGCAAGGTGATCTTGAGTGTGCCGCGGGCAAGGTTCATGGCGGCCGACAGAACCATGCGCGCCTTGGCCGGCAGGCCCCTCGCCACATCGGCGAAATTGCGTTCGTCCAGCCTTATCGCGTCGTCGGATACGGCGTGATCCTGCGTCATGTCAGATCCCCCGATTTCACAGGCCAAACCCGCGTATGCCCCTCGCATGCCGCCGGGTTCCCTCTCATTCACCGGGCTCGAACGCTCCACCATGATCACGGTAGCTGACCGTTTCAGGAGCCGGTGGGCTCCTTCTGAAACGGGCGCCCTTCAACCACAGTTTCAGCGCCTCCCAGTGGATTCCTGCCATGATCTTCCATGTCATCAAGGGAAACTTCAAGAGGCAGAGCGAAAGGGAGGTCGTACCAAGCTTTTCAGCTTTGCCGGAAAAGGTCGCCGACAGGAGCGGCTCGCCGCGCTCGGTCTCGTGAATTCGCAGCCGCACGGTCCTTCCCGGCGGCAGGATTCGAAAATCATAACGCGTGCCCATGTCGATGAACGGCGATACGTGGAAGATTTTCGTGCGTGTCTGGCGCACGCCGGCGGGGGTGATGTCGCCGGGCTCGATCGGTGCGACATAGCTGTGGCGTTCACCGAATGTGTTGCGCACGGCATAGATGAGGGCCAGCAGTCGGTCGTCGGCATCGTAGGCAAAGTAGACCGAGATCGGGTTGAAGGCGTAGCCGAACACGCGCGGGTAGCAGAGAAGCAGAACCCGCGCCGGCGGCTCCATGCCGGCGCCGGCCAGCAAGCGGTCGGCAAAGGCGCGAACGGTTTCGCCGGGCCGCTCGGTGTGGTCGGATTCGTAAAATGACGTGAGATTGCGTTTGTTGACCGAAAGCAACCGCGACATACGTCCGAGTTCGCTCAGCCGGTCGACGTCCACCAGCAGGGAAAATACAGAATAAACAAAGCGATGGCCCATGGGCTTCAGGCGAGCGTGCATGACCTCGCCGGGATAGAGAACGCCCGGCGCCGTCGGCGGCGGCCCGTTCTCGTCCATGGTGGTGATGCGGTTTTCGCGGCTCATGCGGTTTGCGCCTTTATTCCGCAGCCAGTGCAAGTGCGGGCGCTTCCACGTCTGCCGGTTGCGCGCGCCAGGGAACGCTGGCTCCGAGCCGGATGGCGGCGTCGAGGCCGGACCGTAGGCCGTCTTCGTGGAAACCATGGCCGGTCCAGGCGCCAACGAATGAGGTGCGGCGGATGTCCTGGATTTCATCCAGCCTTGCCTGTGCCGACAATGCGCGGGCGTCGAACTGCGGATGGGAAAAACTCCATTCCCCGAACACCAGTTCCTCGCGCGGCTCGATGATCGGATTGAGGGAGACGAATAGCGGCATGCTTGCGTCTATGCCTTGAAGCCGGTTCATCCAGTAGGTGACGCTCACCTCCGGTTCGCCGCCATCTTCCGACGACCTCAGATAGTTCCATGCCGACCAGGCGGCACGCCGCTTCGGCATCAGGCGCGGGTCGCGATGCAGGATGACGCGATTCGGGCGATAGGGAATCGCCGAAAGAATCTTTTCCTCGGCATCCGATGCGTCGCCAAGCAACGCCAGCGCCTGATCGCTATGGGCCGCGACGATGGCATGGTCAAACCGCTCCGGTGGCTGGTTCTCGGTAAAGACGGTGACGCCGAACGTGTCCCGAACGATCGCCCGGACCGGGCAGTTCAGCCGCAGATGCGAATGAAGCGGCACGATCATCTTGTCGAGATAGTTTCGCGAGCCGCCGGTGACCGTGCGCCAGTGCGGCCGTTCGTTGTGGATGAGGCGATGGTTTTCAAGGAACGAGATGAAGGCGCGGGCCGGGTAGTCCAGCATGTTAGCGCGTGGCGTGGACCAGATCGCAGCCGCCATCGGGATCAGGTAATTGTCGCGAAAACCCGTCGAAAACTGGCGCTGCTTTAGATATTCGCCAACCGTGGCGTGGCCGACCACGCCGGAATCCCGATCGGCTACGCATTGCCGGTTGAAGCGAAGCACTTCGCGCAGCATCCACAGGAAGGTGGGAGAGAAAAAGTTCCGCTTCTGCGCGAAGATGGAGCGCAGGTTCTCGCCGCACCATTCCACCTTGCCGCCGTCCAGCGACAGTGAAAAGCCCATATTGCTCTCGTGGGTCGCGACGCCGAGATGCGCAAAAAGCGCAGTAAGATCAACATAGTTGAGTTCGTTGTAGACGATAAAGCCCGTATCGACCGCGACATGCTTGCCGTCATAGTCGACATCGACAGTGGCGGTATGGCCGCCGGGGTGGCTGGCTGCTTCGAAAATCGTCACGTCAGCGGTTGGGTGCAGTGCCCAGGCGGCTGACGTGCCCGATATGCCTGAACCGATCACGGCAACGCGTTGCCTGTTTCCTGTTTCGCCGCGACGGTGGAATGGCGTGATATTCATGCTTGCCCTCTGGTGGATCGCTCTGCCGACCGACAGGGCGCGTTCGCCGGCCATGTCATGCTCCCCAAAGCTACGGGACAAGTCGCTCCGAGTTTCACGCCCGCCTGATCGAGAATGCTTTTCGTTGGCTGACCGACCGAAGGTCTCAACCCGGTCATTTACGATCGTATGGAGCGGACGGTGGTAGTATCGCGGACGTTGGGGTATCGTGCGCGCATGCGCTATGTCGTTGCCGTGGTCATCGTCACCGTCTTCCTGATCTGGGACGCCACGTCCAATCAGGGCCGCTATCTCGACCATGGCGTGCGCCTGTTGCGCCACGCGATGAGCTATTTCGGGGCTTGATCGACCCAATTGCCGGAAGACTGCGGCTGAAAGCCCTTGGCTTGAGAGATTGACGCGAGCGCGATAGCGACCCAAAAGACGCCTCGAGAATTCAGGAGGCGTGCGTGATCCGGCATATCGTGTTTTTCAGCGCCAAGCGTGAAGAAGATATCGCGGCTGTCCGCGACGGGCTGCGGGCGCTGGCCTCGATCCCGCATTCCGATCACTTTGAAGTGACTTTCAACACCAAGGTCGACCCAATGGGAAACGAGATCGACGTGGTGGTCTATGCCGAGTTCGCCGATGAGGCCGCACTTGCCGCCTACAAGGCGCACCCGACCTACGACGAGACGACGCGAAAGGTTCGGCCGATGCGCGAGTTACGTTTCTCGGCGGATGTGGTGGCCGAACGAGCCTAAGCTCAGGCTGCTTCGCTGCGCAGCATCGCCCGTTCGTGCTCCGAAGGGCGGTGGCCCCGCAGATAGAGCGCACAAGTGGTGCGCAGCATGGACGCGAAGTTCGGTATCTCGCCGTTTATCTCGATCGCTTCGTCGTAGAGCTTCGAGATGAATTTCGGGGTCGTCAGGCCCTGATTGTCGGCGATCTCGTCCAGCAGCGCCCAGAATGTCGCTTCGAGCTGAATGCTGGTCGAGTGGCCGCCAATGCGAATCGAACGGTTTATCTGGCGGTAGCCTTCCGGATCCTGTCCGGCAAAAACCCTGCACATTTTTCATTCCTCCCGGTTTTTCTTGGTTTTGGCGGGCGCTTCTGCCCGCTGATGTCATATTCGACGGAAACGCACGCCGCCGCAATCGAACTTTGGTGCCTGTTCAGGTCGCGCCGGCGATCATTTTCCGACGTGGTAACGGGCTGCCACCACCTTTGAAGCGCGGCGCCCATAATTGGTTCCACAGAGACAATTCAACGCGTTGCGGAGACAGGTTTGGCCAAAGCGATACACATGATGATCCGGGTGCTTGAAGAGGCCCGGTCCGTTGATTTCTACAGCCGAGCATTCGGGCTCGAAATCGCCGACAGGCTGGATTTCGAGACGTTCACGCTCGTCTATCTGCGCAATGCCGAGGCCGACTTCGAGGTCGAGCTCACCATCAACAAAGGCCGCGAGGAGCCTTACGCGCTCGGCGATGGCTATGGCCATGTCGCCTTCTGCGTCGACGATCTCGACGCTGAGCATGCCCGCTTCGAGGCGCTCGGCCTTTCTCCGCGCAAAATCGTCGAATTCAACCGGGACGGCGCTTTGCTCGCCCGGTTCTTCTTCGTGGCCGATCCGGATGGCTACCAGATCGAGGTGCTGCAACGGCACGGCCGCTACAAATAGGGACGGGCGGTACGTGCTTGGAGGAGCGCGGACCCAGCCAGCAACGGCGCCTGCGGGCGCATAGCAAGCAAGGGAGGAACAAAAATGGTCACGATCCATGAAGGCAGGCCCGGCCTGTCGCGCCGCGAGCTTCTGAAACGCGGCGGCGTGGGAGCAGCACTTCTTGTCATCAGCGGAAGTGCCGTCATCAGCCCGCAACATGCCTGGGGGCTCGAAACCACGGCCCTCAAGCCCGAGACGATGGCGACGCTGATCCAGATGGCGCGCGATATCTATCCGCACGATCAGGTGCCGGACAAATATTACGCCATCGCCGTCAAGAGCCATGACGAGGCGGCCGGCAAGGATGCCGCCCACAAGGAACTCATTGAAAAAGGCATCGCCGAACTCGACCAGAAGGCAGGCGACGGCGGCTATGCCGGGCTCGGCTGGGAGGAAGAGCGGGTCAAGCTTCTGCAAGGCATCGAGGACACGCCGTTCTTCCAGGCGATCCGCGGCGGGCTGGTCGTCGGTCTCTACAATCAAAAGGAGATCTGGCCGATCTTCGGCTATGAGGGCGAGTCCTACTCCAAGGGAGGCTATATCGCGCGCGGCTTCGACGACATCGAGTGGCTTTAGAGCCCGGTCCGCCAAGCCTTTGCAATTCTTGACCTTTGGGAGGAAACCATGGTCGCAAAATATGATCTGAACGATGACAGGGTCGTCGTAATCATCGGTTCGGGCGCCGGCGGCGGCACGCTCGGCAACGAACTCGCCCAGAAGGGCATCGACGTTGTCATACTCGAGGCCGGCAGCCGCATCGAATATGACGAATTCATCAACGACGAGTGGGACAGTTTTGCCCAGCTTTCCTGGGGCGATCCGCGCACCGCTTCCGGCGGCTGGCGCGTCGCCAAGGATTTTTCGGGGCTGCCGGCGTGGATCGTCAAGGCAGTCGGCGGAACGACGACGCACTGGGCCGGCGCGTCGCTGCGCTTCCAGGAACACGAATTCAAGGCACTGACGAACTACGGCAAGGTCGAGGGCGCGAACCTGCTCGACTGGCCGCTGACGTTGGCCGACCTGGAGCCCTATTACGCCAAGGCCGAAGACAAGATGGGCGTGACCCGCACCAATGGTATCGAAGGCCTGCCGGGAAACAATAATTTCAAGATATTGAAGGCCGGCGCCGATGCGCTCGGCTACAAGGAGTGCCACACCGGCAATATGGCGATCAATTCGGCCGAGCGCGACGGCCGCATGGGCTGCCAGCAGACCGGCTTCTGCTTCCAGGGCTGCAAATGGGGCGCGAAATGGTCGACGCTCTATACGGAAATCCCCAAGGGCGAGGAGACCGGCAAGCTGGAGGTTCGCCCCAACAGCCATGTCGTCAAGATCGAGCATGACGACAGCGGCAAGGTGACAAACGTCGTCTATGCAGACAAGGACGGCAAGCTGCAAAGCCAGAAGGCGCGCATCGTCTGCGTGGCCGGCAATTCGATCGAGAGCCCGCGTCTGCTGCTCAATTCGGCATCTTCGAAGTTCCCGGATGGTCTCGCCAATTCGTCGGGGCAGGTGGGCAAGAACTACATGCGCCACACTACCGGTTCGGTCTACGCCATCTTCGACAAGCCGGTGCATATGTATCGCGGCACGACGATGGCCGGCATCGTGCGCGACGAGGCAAAGCACGATCCGTCGCGCGGCTTCGTCGGCGGCTACGAAATGGAAACGCTGTCGCTCGGCCTGCCTTTCATGGCCGCCTTCCTCAATCCGGGCGGCTGGGGCCGAAGCTTCACCACGGCCCTCGACCATTACGACCACATGGCCGGCCTGTGGATCGTTGGCGAGGACATGCCGCAGGAACAGAACGCCGTGAAACTGCATGGCGAGATGAAGGACAAATACGGCATGCCGATCCCGGATGTCTGGTTCACCGATCACCCCAATGACGACGCCATGCGCAACCATGCCTACAAGCAGGGCATCGCCATGTATGACGCCGTGGGCGCAACGCGGACGTTCCCGACGCCGCCTTATCCTTCGACCCATAATCTCGGCACCAACCGCATGAGCGAGAAGGCGTCGGACGGTGTGGTCAACAAGTTCGGCCAGACGCACGACATCAAGAACCTGTTCATTTCGGATGGCAGCCAGTTCACTACCGGCGGTGCGGAAAACCCGACGCTGACCATCGTGACGCTGGCGATCCGGCAGGCCGACCATATCGCCAAGGAGATGGCGGCGAAGAACATCTAGTACGACCTCCCCGAGACCCTGCTTCCGGCGTGGAATGTCTTTTCGACATTCTGCGCCGGATTTTTTGTGCGCAAGCTGTGCCAAAAATGGATGCACAGGAGCCTTCTGCGCAGAATTTGTGCAACGCACAATATCGATTGCACTAATATAACCCATAGTTGTGCATGGGCGATCGTGATCAAAGTCGATGAGGATTGTCCTATCTCTTTGAAAATACAGGATAACCGCATTTCGCCTGAATCGGACGCCAATTGGCACGGCGATTGCATCGCTTCCTGCGTGCGAGTCGCGGGGGGCTCGCATACCAGTTTCGGGATTTTCATCCCAAAGTCGTTGCCTTCGAGGGGAAGGCGCTCGACCGGAGCGCGGCGCCACGATCGCGCCCGGTCGAGCCAGCTATCCGAGGCTTTGCACCCGCCCACATGGACATTGCGCGCAAAGCCTTTATTCATGTCGGGCAGGGCGCGTTGCCCCGACAGGCAGGAAATGCTCAGACCGCAGAAGATCCCGATCAGCCAGATCTATGTGCCGACCGAGCGCCGCAAGACGCTGCATCCGGATACGGTGCGGGTGATTGCCGAGAGCATCGTCGAAAACGGCCAGCAGACGCCAATACAGGTGCGTTTCGACGGTAAGCGCTATGTGCTTGTCGAGGGACTGCATCGCCTCGAGGCGCTGAAATGGCTCGGCGAGACGACAATCGATGGCTACATCGTGCAGGCCAAACGGCACTGACCTTTTGCCTCGCCGGAGCGAGCCGCGAAGAAGCCTCTTTAAGCCTCAGCCGTGATGGCCTTTCGCTGCCTCCTGCGTCAGCGTTGCGATGAAGCGCTTGGTGCGCTCGCGCTGCGGATTGTCGAAGACCTCGCGGGCCGGTCCAGTCTCGACCACCACGCCGGCGTCCAGAAACACCACCTCGTTGGCGATGGCCGAAGCGAGCCGCAGGTCGTGCGTGGCCATGACCATGGTCGTGCCTTCGCGGGCGAGGTCGCTCAGAACGTCGACTACTTCCTGGGCGAGTTCCGGGTCGAGCGCCGATGTCGGCTCGTCGCAGAGCAGAACCTTGGGCGAGGGCGCGAGCGCGCGGGCAATCGCGACACGCTGCTGCTGACCGCCCGAAAGCGTTGCCGGCCAGGCATCGGCCTTGTGGGCCATGCCAACCTTTTCCAGAAGGGCTGCGGCCCGCTCTCGCGCCTTGGCCTCCGGCCATTTGAGGACGGTAGTCAGAGCTTCCATGACGTTTTCGATGGCGGTGCGGTGGGGGAAAAGCTGGAAATTCTGGAACACCATGCCGGTTTGGCGGCGCAGGCGCTGGATCGCGGCAGTAGTGACCTTCTGGCCGGGATGAAACTCCAGCCGGTCGTTGCCGATGCGCACCGCGCCCGAGGTTGGGATTTCGAGCAGGTTGATGCAGCGCAGGAGTGTGCTCTTGCCGCCGCCCGACGGGCCGACGAGTGCGGTCACGGTGCCTTCGCTGATGGCGACGGAGACGCCCTTGAGGACCATCAGGTCGCCGAACTGTTTTTCGATGTTTTCCAGACCGATCATGACCGTGCCTCGATAAAGCCGCCGTAACGTCCGAGGCGCTTCTCGAGCCGGACCTGAAGCTGCGACAGGATGGAACTCAGCGCCAGATAGATTAGGGCTGCCTCGACATAGAGGATCAAGGGCTCGTAGGTGGTGGCGACGATGCGTTGTGCTGCCTGAAACAGTTCGGGCACGGTGATGGCCGCGGCCAGCGACGTATCCTTGACCAGCGAAATGAAGGTGTTCGACAGCGGTGGCACGGCGACGCGGGCCGCCTGCGGCAGGATGGTGCGGCGCATGGCCTGCGACCAGGTCATGCCGATCGAATAGGCCGCTTCCCACTGGCCTTTCGGCACCGAGCCGATGACGGCGCGGATGATCTCGGAGGTGTATGCGCCGACATTCAGCGTAAAACCGATCAACGCCGCCGGAAACGCGTCGAGCACGATGCCGACACTGGGCAGGCCGTAGAAGATCAGGAAAAGCTGCACCAGAAGCGGCGTGCCGCGGATGATCCAGACATAGAAGCGCACGATCGCCACAAGCGGTGCGGGGCCGAAGAGCCGGATGATGGCCACGATCAACCCGAGCGTGAGGCCAAGCGCAAAGGACAAAAGCGTGAGCGGGGCTGAAAACACGACGGCCGCCCATAGAAGCGGCCCGAGCGAATCCAGCATCAGTTGAAGCCAGTGGGGCAAGGTGTTTCCTCCGACCTGAATTTTTCAAAGCCGCATTCGTGGCCCGGGATTGCAGTCTGGTTGTTGGGAAAGGTTGCAGGTTTTTCGCGAAAGATCATGCGCAAAATGAAAGGCGGACCGGCCTGCCAGCCGATCCGCCTCATCGGTTGCGATACGCCTATTTCGAGACGTCCTGTCCGAAATATTTGTCGGAGATCTTCTGGTAGGTGCCGTCGGACTGGATTTCCTTCAGCGCGGCATTGATGGCCTCGAGCAGTTCGGGCTCGCCCTTGCGGATGATGACGCCGGAATAGTCTGCCTTGTCCTCGGTCGCTGCGATCTTCACATTGGCGTCGGGCTTGTGCTTCTTGAAGTCGAGGAAGGACAGGCTGTCGTTGACCGTAGCATCGGCGCGGCCGTTGAGCACAAGCTGGATCGACTGGTCGAAACCGTCAGTGCCAACGAGTTCGGCGCCCGAGGCTTCGGCGAGTTTGCCGAAATTGCTGGTCAGCGACTGCGCCGACTTCTTGCCCTTCAGATCGGCAAAGCTCTTGATGTCCGCATTGTCGCTGCGCACGATGAGGGCCGCCTTGGAGGCGATGTAGGGCTCGGAGAAATCGTATTTCTGCTTGCGGGCCTCGGTGATGCCGACCTGATTGATGACGGCGTCGTAACGGTTTGCGTCGAGGCCGGCGATCAGGCCGTCCCAGCGGCCTTCGAGGAATTCGGCCTTCACGCCGAGGCGCTTGGCGATCTCCTCGCCGATCTCGACATCGAAGCCGACGAGCTTGCCCGAAGTATCGTGGTAGGTGAAGGGTGCGTAGGTGCCCTCGGTGCCGATCTTGAAGACGCCCGCGCTTTTGACCTGTTCGAGGTTGGAGCCGGCATTGCCGGGAGCGAGCGCCAGAAGCTGCAAGGCACCGGCGACGAGCAGCGTGTTCAACCATTTCATGGTGTTTGATCCTGAAGTTTCCCGGCTCATGGCCGGTCTATTGCGAAGAACCCCCAGACTGTCAGAACGGTAGCATGAATGGAACGCGAATAGTTTTCCAAGCTTGCGGATTCATGAAATCTGAATCCTAATTTATTCCAATATGTGAAATCAAATTACGATACCGCAAGGTAAACGTTCTTCTCGTGAAAATATCTCTCTGAATCTCAGCCTATCGGGCAGGCAGCTCAGTCGATGAAAACCAAACATCGCGGTAGATCGCGACGGCTGTTTCGTCGGGCGCCCTGTCGGCAGTGAGCCACAGGGAACGCGTTCGCGCCGCCTCGCGCCTGCTCGGCACTTTGCTGCAGCCTTCCGTGCTCGAAGCGCCGACGCAGGGGATGAACCACGACGGCATCAACGGCTTTACCGAGAAGCCGGCAGCCTCGCGCCGGACGATGAGTGCCACGCCGACCTCTTCAGCCGGTCGCCACGGAAAGATCATGCGCCCGCCCTTTCGCAGCGCCTTCAGCCAGGACGGTGGCGGGCAGGCGACCCCGGCATTGACATAGATCAGGTCGCATTTGGGGATAGGAACGAGCGTCGCGTCTCCCACGGTGACGAACGCATTTTCGAACGGCGTGAGGTTCTTCCGGGCCTGTCCTGCCAGGTCGGCTTCCAGCTCGAATGCCTTGACCTTGCCTTCAGGAAGGACGAGCACCGACATGATCGCGGTGTAGTAGCCGGTTCCGGCGCCGATATGGCAGACGGTTTCCCCCGGCTGCGGCGAAACCGCGCCGATCCATGCCGCATGCAGGAAGGGCTCGCCATTGTTGATGCCTTTGTCGGCGTTAAGGGCGACGAGCGCGTTCTGGTAGAGGTAGATCGGGTCGTCGCTGGGCGTTTCGATGTAGTAGTGATTGACGTTGATCTTTATCTTCCATGGCCCCGGCGGCATGAAGGCCTCGCGCGGCACCAGTTCGAAAACCCGCTCCAGCCTGGGGTCGGTGGAATGGCTCGCGGCAAGCATGAGCTTGGCGTAAAAGGCGCGCGCCTCGTCGAGATTCCTGCTTTTTCGCATCTGCCCTTCCTCGCGGACGACATTACGTAACGAAGCGCGGCTTTCGTCAATGTTGCAGCCGAAAACAACGGCAAGTTGAATGCTGCGCGCCGATTTCGCTGTGTTATTCTTTCATCGGCCTGAGTGAGTCGGCCAGTCTTCGTCAGAGTCGATCAGTTGTTCGCGTGAGTGCAAAGCGGGGCCGCAAGGCTGGCGCAAGCAAGCGCGCTCACTGTCTATATTCCAGTTTGTTGCTGTTCCTTGTGTTTGGGCGAAACGGGCAAGGAGAAAGCCGGATGCAGCACATGAATGACGACAGCCTGAAGCCGCGCCTCACGGAGCGCGTGGACATCATCACGGCTGTCAATATCCTGAGGTCGCGCGGCTATCGCAACGAAGACCTTATTGCCGAGATTACCCGGCTCTTCTACGTCGATCTCGACGAATACAACGACGTCGTGCGCCTCAGCGCTTAACGACGTGTCAAAACGCGACAAATCACTGTAAGGCGGGGGACGAAGCCTTACAGCGGAATGTTGTCGTGCTTCTTCCAAGGGTTCTGCAAATCCTTGTTGCGCAGCATGCGCAGCGCGCGGGCAACGCGCCGGCGCGTCGAATGCGGCATGATCACCTCATCGACATAACCACGCTCGGCGGCAACGAAAGGCGACAGGAAGCGATCCTCGTAAGCCTTTGTGTGAGCTGCGATCTTTTCGGCGTCGCCGATATCCTTGCGATAGATGATTTCCACCGCACCCTTCGCGCCCATGACCGCGATCTGGGCCGTCGGCCAGGCGTAGTTCACGTCGCCGCGCAGATGCTTTGACGCCATGACGTCGTAGGCGCCGCCATAGGCTTTTCGCGTGATGACGGTGATCTTGGGCACAGTCGCTTCGGCATAGGCGAACAGCAGCTTTGCGCCGTGCTTGATCAGCCCGCCATATTCCTGCGCGGTGCCGGGCAGGAAGCCGGGAACATCGACGAAGGTGACGATGGGGATGTTGAAGCAGTCGCAGAAGCGCACGAAGCGCGCGGCCTTGCGGCTGGCGTCCGAATCCAGCACGCCGGCCAGCACCATCGGCTGATTGGCGACAAAACCGACCGTGCGGCCCTCGACGCGGCCGAAGCCCGTGACGATGTTTTTGGCAAAACTCGGCTGGATTTCGAAGAAGTCGCCTTCGTCGGCGGTCTTCAGGATCAGTTCCTTGATGTCATAGGGCTTGTTGGCGTTGTCCGGGATAAGCCGGTCGAGCGACAGATCATGGTCGGTGACGGACTGGAAGCACTCGATTTCCGGGATTTCGGCGGTGTTGGAGGCAGGCAGGAAATCGACCAGACGGCGCATCTGCAGCAGCGTCTCGACATCGTTGTCGTAAGCGCCGTCGGCGATCGAGGATTTCGTTGTGTGGATCGAAGCGCCGCCTAGGCTTTCGGCCGTCACGGTCTCGTTGGTGACGGTCTTCACAACGTCAGGGCCGGTGACGAACATGTAGGAGGTGTCGCGAACCATGAAGATGAAGTCGGTCATGGCCGGCGAATAGACATCGCCACCCGCACATGGGCCCATGATGACCGAGATCTGCGGGATGACGCCGGAGGCGAGAACATTACGCTGGAAGATTTCGGCGTAGCCGCCAAGGGCTGCGACACCTTCCTGGATGCGGGCACCGCCGGCGTCATACAGGCCGATGATCGGCGCACGATTGCGCAGGGCCATGTCCTGCACCTTGTGCACCTTTTCGGCGTGCGCTTCGGACAGCGAGCCGCCGAACACGGTGAAATCCTTGGCGAAGAGATAGACCGGGCGCCCGTTGACCGTGCCCCAGCCGGTGACGACGCCATCACCGGCGATCTTGGTTTCTTCCATGCCGAAATCGGTCGAACGATGCTCGACATACATGTCGAACTCCTCGAACGAGCCTTCGTCGAGAAAAATCTCGATGCGTTCGCGGGCGGTGAGCTTGCCCTTCTTGTGCTGGGCGGCGATGCGAGCCGGACCGCCGCCGGCGCGGGCGATTTCGCGGCGGCGCTCAAGTTCCTTCAGCACATCTTTCATGACGAACGTTTCCCCGGGGCAACTGTTTGCCAGCGGTGTTAGCACGACAGCCGGCGAGCGCAAATATTGTGCTTGCCGACGCCGCGCTAAGAAGATGTGCGTGAGATCGTGCTACCAGGCGCCGGTATTGCTCATCGAGACCCAAGGCTCGGCCTTTTCCTTGGCGGGACCCTTCTGGAGAAGCTCGATCGAGATGCCGTCCGGCGACTTGATGAAGGCCATGTTGCCGTCGCGGGGCGGGCGGTTGATGGTCACGCCCATGTCCATCAGGCGCTGGCAGGTGACGTAGATGTCATCGACCTCGTAGGCGAGATGCCCGAAATTGCGCCCGCCCTTATAGTCTTCCGGGTCCCAGTTGTGGGTGAGCTCGATCAGCGGTGCCTTTGTGGTGATGCCGGCATGCTCGTCTTCCGGGGCTGCCAGGAAGATCAGCGTGAAGCGCGCTTCCCTGTTCTCGTGGCGGCGGACTTCGACAAGGCCGAGCTTCTTGCAATAGAAATCGAGGGAGACGTCCACGTCGGCGACGCGGACCATTGTGTGGAGATAGCGCATGTGTTCTTTCCTTGGGTTGGGCGCGGGAACATAGGGCGCACAACCCCTTTTCGGCAACCTTCGAGGCCGTGCAAGGTGCCCGGAAAGATGTTTGGCAGTATTGAAGAGGCTGAAACGGTGAAAAAAGGCAAAGCGGGTATTGCATAGACCGGAACACGCAGTGTTATTCTGATTGCAAGAATCAGTTGTGTCTTTAGTCAGGAAAAGGTGCGGTCGAATGGGGGACAGAGCCTCTTTCATGAGGCGGGACTTGATCGGGGATGATGCCTTGAACCGTGACGAGATCGGCGAGGCAGCTGATCTGACTGAGATTTCCGGTGCCATCAAGTGGTTCGATGTGGCCAAGGGTTACGGCTTCATCCTGCCAGATGGCGGAGCTTCCGACATTCTCCTCCACGTTACGTGCCTGCGCCGCGACGGTTTCCAAACTGCGCTTGAGGGCGCGCGCGTTGTATGCCTGGTCAGGCAGGGCGAGCGCGGGCTGCAGGCTTTCCGCGTACTTTCGATGGACAATTCGACGGCGGTTCATCCCGCCGAGATGCAGGAACAGCGCACCCATGTCGCGGTGACGGCCGAAAGCGGGCTGGAGCGAGCATTGGTGAAATGGTTCAATCGCACCAAAGGCTTCGGATTCCTGACGCGCGGCGAGGGCACGGAAGACATTTTCGTGCATATGGAAACGCTGCGCCGCTATGGCCTGACGGAACTGCGCCCCGGCCAGGTGGTTCTGGTGCGCTTCGGCCGCGGCGACAAAGGCCTTATGGCTGCCGAAATTCACCCCGATATCGGGACCTTGCCGGTTTCGCATTAAGGTGTGTTGAGATTCGGGTGATGGCGGGCTGCAAATGGCAATTTTCTGCGCTTCCGGTGCTCACGTACCCAAACGTACGCTCCGCTCCGGTTCTCAAAAATCACCATTTTCGCTACGCCCTGACCCGAATCTCAACACACCTTAGGGCGTGATCCCGGTCCAGGCGCGAACAGGGATCATGATGGCTCGAAAAACTTGGTTTGCCGCAGGCGCGACTTTCGCCGCCATAATCAGCATTTTCACTTATTTCGCCGCCCTGCAAGGCTCGTCGATCGCCGACGGCAGGGCGATGATCCTGCCGGTGGAACCCGCACCGCTGGTTGTTGCGACCGCCAGGGGCGAGCATCCCTTCAGGATAGAAATCGCCGACGATGACGCCGAGCGCTCGGCCGGTCTGATGTTCCGCGAAGACATGCCCGACAATCACGGCATGCTTTTCGTTTTCGACCAGACCCGTGAGGTGGGCTTCTGGATGAAGAACACGCCGATGCCGCTCGATCTGGTCTTCATCGGTCAGGACGGGAAGATCAAGGCGATCCGCCGTGGCGAACCCTTCTCGGAGGCTCTTATCGCACCGGATGAGCCGGTGCGTTTCGTGCTTGAATTGAAGGCCGGTACGGCTGAGAAGGCCGGCATCGTGGATGGCGACAAGATACGTCATCCGGTCATCGACAAAATTTCCGGCTCGGCCAATCCCGGGTAGGACTTTCTCGGGAGCAGGCCGCATTGACGCAGTTTTTCGACCATGAAGGTTTCGAGATCGCCTTCCTCGACCGCGAGCCGCCGCAGGGCACGGGCGATCCTGTCCTGCTCATCCACGGCTTTGCCTCAAGCCATATCGTCAACTGGGTTTCGCCGGGCTGGGTGAAGACGCTGACCGAAGCCGGGTACCGCGCGATCGCTTTCGACCATCGCGGCCACGGCCTTTCCACGAAAAGCTACGATCCGGCCGACTATACGCCGGAAAAGATGGCAGGCGATGCGGCTGCACTTCTCGACCATCTCGGCATCGAGCGGGCTCATGTGATGGGTTACTCCATGGGCGCGCGCGTTTCGGCGTTTCTGGCGCTGGCGGAACCGGACAAGGTGGCGACGCTGGTTTTCGGCGGGCTCGGCTACGGCATGGTCGACGGTGTCGGCGATTGGGACCCGATTGCCGAAGCGCTTCTGGCTCCTGACCCGGCCCAGATCGTGCAGGACCGTGCAAAAATGTTCCGGGCCTTCGCCGACCAGACCAAGAGCGACCGCCAAGCGCTTGCGGCCTGCATCGAAACCTCGCGCACGCTGCTGAGCGAGGCTGAAATGGGCCGCATCATGCAGCCGACGCTCGTCGCCGTCGGCACCAGGGACGACATCGGCGGCTCGGCGGAAAAACTCGCTGCAATCATGCCCAATGCGGAAGCATTCGATATCGAGGGCAGGGACCATATGCTCGCCGTCGGCGACCGCACCTTCAAGGCGCGCGTGCTGGAATTCCTGAAAGACAATCCGCTCTGATCGCGTATCGCGCGAGGCAGTCGCGAATTCAGCGTCCTTACATGACTGCGCCGCCGGAATGACCCAGCGGCGCAATCTTCAAGCCCCCTGCTTGTCGTTCAGGCATCAAGCCTGCGGTTGCGATCCTGCCAGAGTTCCAGGATCGCGAGCGCTGCCACCGCGGCGCCAAGCGCGATGTGCCATGTGCGCAGTGGCGCGCCATAGTGGAAGACAAATGGCGAGGCCATTACCCAGACACCGCAGATGAACGCCAGGAATTCCTCCCAGCGGCGCAGGAACATCTGTTCGAGACCTCCCAGCACCACGATTGCCGCACCAACCAGCGCGGTGGTGGCGACCATCGTCATGTTGCCGGTTTCCCTGCCGAGCATTGCCGATCCCAGTATCGCAGCACCGAGCAGCATCGACAGGATATCCTCCCATCGCCGATGCTCGATAAACTGCCAGGAACCCGTTCTGTTAAGTGTTGCCATAGCGAGACTCCTCATGAGGCTACATTTGAGCGTAGCTCGAACGCCTGTGAGGATTTTGTGCGCAATTTCTTGTCGAACTCCTCAGCCGAGCGTTCGTACGCACTGCAGCTATTATCTCAAAAAAGGCCTGTAAAAGCAAGGATTTCGCTGGATCGGTTGCTATGGAGCCTGGTAACTGCCTTGCACGATACGGCTGGACCGCATTACAAATCCGCACGCATTGTCGAATGGCCGCAGCCGGACAACAGCTCGACGGACACGTTGCTTCGGTATGCGGTATGAAGGGATCGTTTTCCATTGCGGCTTGAAACGGAGCCAAGCCAATCCATTTGACAATGTGATAAGGAAAATTGAGTTCAAACATGCTAATGTTTGGCTTATATGTGCCGCCGGACATACGCTAGGCGGCAACGGAGACCGCAGATGACGATCACCAGCGCAGCGCGCGCGAACACGCTTCAACCGATCGATCCGATATGGAATTCGGTCCGCGACGAGGCTATGGACGCCGTTTCGCGCGATCCACTGCTTTCAGCCTTCCTCTATTCGACGATCCTCAACCAGGACAGTCTGGAGGATGCGGTCATTCATCGCCTCGCCGAGCGCCTCGATCATCAGGACGTGGGCGCCGACCTGATCCGTCAGACCTTCAAGGCAATGCTGCGCGAAAATACCGATTGGGCATCGACGGTGCGCGTCGATATTCAGGCCTATTACGATCGCGATCCTGCTTGCGACCGCTTCCTGATGCCGATCCTCTATTTCAAGGGCTTTCACGCGATCCAGACCCATCGCCTTGCACACTGGCTGTGGAACCGGGGTCGCAAGGACTTTGCGCTCTATTTGCAGAGCCGATCTTCCTCGGTGTTCCAGACCGACATTCATCCCGCCTCTCGTATCGGCAAGGGCATTTTCATCGACCACGCGACCGGCCTTGTCGTCGGCGAGACTGCGGTGATCGAGGACGATGTGTCGATCCTGCATGGCGTGACGCTGGGCGGCACCGGCAAAGCCGGCGGTGACCGTCATCCGAAGATCCGTTACGGCGTGCTGATCGGCGCGGGCGCAAAGATCCTCGGCAATATCGAGGTCGGCCATTGCTCGAAGATCGCGGCCGGATCGGTCGTGCTTTCGCCGGTTCCGCACAACAAGACGGTGGCCGGCGTGCCGGCCCGTGTCGTCGGCGAGACCGGATGCGACCAGCCTTCGCGCCAGATGGACCAGTTCCTGCCGTCGCAGGTCATGGATCACGTCGTCAGCTTCGATATCTGAGAGCCCGACCGCCGGCCAGCGCCGCTGCCACGGCATATTTCGCGCCGGCGTTGTTCGGCGCAGCTCTCTTGGGCATTATGTCCGCGTTGCCTTTACACCGCCATCCTTGACGTGCCAGAAGCGCGTTCCATCTATCCACCCGCCACCGGGAGAAAAGTTTTGAAGCCGGAAGAAATCAGAAAACTCGACGCCTTTTTCAAGCGTACGTTCCAGAATCCGCAGTTGCAGGTGAAGGCGCGTCCGCGCAAGGACGACTCTGCCGAAGTCTATGTCGGCGACGAGTTCCTCGGCATCGTCTTCAAGGACGAAGACGACGGCGACTACAATTTCTCGATGGCGATTCTGGACATCGATCTGAACTAAGGTGTGTTGATCAGGTGAGGGTGACCTGCGAATGGCAGCCTGACCTCAATCTCAAACAAGCAAGATCGGCCGGATTAACGGCCGGTTTTGAGAATGCGGGCCGTCTTGGCGGTCACGCTTGCCTCCAGCCGGGGCCAGTCAGCCAGTAATTCCCTCGGGAAGCGGTATGTGAGGCTGAGATTGTCACCCAACTGAATGTCGCGCTCGCAAGGCGCCAGCGATTCTTCGGCACTTGGTCCGGTCAGGCAGCGGGCGACGAATGGCTCCTGGCCGGTTCGCGCGGCTACAGCGAGAATCTCGCTCAAATAGCCGGATTTTTCAGTGAAATCGTAAAGTGTGATGCCGTTCGGCCCCGGTTTTCCCGGTTGCTCGATGAGCGAGCGGTAGATCGGCACGAAACGCCCGCTCATATCGCGCGACATCATGCTTTCCTCGAAGGTGAGGAACAGGATGCGTTTTGTGCCGTCCGAATTGTTGAAGTCGTCGCGTGCCGCCTCCGAATAGCCCTCCATATCCGGCCAGCGCAGATAGAGGTCGAGGCGCGAAGCGATGCCGTCGCGCCGGGCGCGTTCGAAACGGATGGCATTCGCCGGAACCGAGATGACATTGTTGCCGATGACGATTTCATGAAGTGTGGCGTCGTCAGTGTGGCCCGCCATGGCAATCGAGCGGCCGAACCATTTTCCACCGAAGCTGAGCGCTGCCGACAGCAGGGCAAGGGCTGCGAAGGCATAAAAGACCTTCAGCATCAGCGAGGAATCGATCGCCTTGATCGTGTCCTGCGCCGGCGATGCCGCACTCTGTCTCATGATGAATTTCCCCATATGCGGGTGCGCTTCTTCAAGTAAGGCTGAATCGCGCGCGCATGGTACCGTCGATAACGGCTACTCTTGCAATTTCATGGTAAACGGCTGGTAAACATTCCCGGCCTTGCGCAGTGGCCAGCCGGCCTTTTAGTGTGCGCCGGCAATGGAGAATAATGAATGCCGCTTTATGAACTGGACGGAACGCAGCCTGAATTCGAGGACGAAGACAGCAACTGGATCGCGCCCGACGCGACGATCATTGGAAAGGTGCGGATCGGGCGAAATGCCGGCATCTGGTTCGGTACGGTAATCCGCGGCGACAATGACCCTATCGTCATCGGCGCTGACACCAACATCCAGGAACATACCGTGATGCATACCGATGACGGCTTTCCGCTGACCATCGGGAATGGCTGCACGATCGGCCACCGGGCGATGCTGCATGGTTGCACGATCGGCGACAACAGTCTGATCGGAATGGGCGCGATCGTTCTCAACGGCGCGCGCATCGGCAAGAACAGCCTTGTCGGAGCGGGCGCGCTGGTGACCGAGGGAAAGGAATTTCCCGATAATTCGCTGATCGTCGGCTCTCCCGCAAAGGCTGTCAGGACTTTGGATGATGCCGCGGTCGAGCGACTGCGCTTTTCGGCTGCGCATTACGTTGCCAATGGCAGGCGCTTCAAGGCCGGCCTGACGAAAATCTGATCCCAAAACTCCGCCCGGAAAAGGCGGAGCCGGCCCGGGGACTGGGCCGGCTCCTGGAACCCGGTCGTTGGGGACGGGGAGGGTGGGGACTCGACCGGGTTTTCTCGCTAAAGAGCGTCGCGATCTTTCAGATTCGCCTTTCGCGCTTTATCTCTTTGTTTTTACGCATGTCGTTATCGCAAAACCGCTGCACACTTTTGCGCGACATGCTTAGACCTGCTCAGCGAACGCTGGCGACCGCATCGGCGCGGCCGTCATTGATCTGCACCCAGACGCCGGAATTGCGGTCGGACTGGCGTTTCAGATAGGTGTATTCGGTGTCGGTCCATGCCAGGACGCGGGCTTCGAGGTTGTCTAGGATGAACTCGCCCATGCTGGTGCGCACGGTCAGAACCGCATGGCCGTCGCCATTGGGCTGGCGGGCAACTGTTATCAGCAGGTTGCCGGCCGGCACGCCGAGCGCCATCAGGCGGCGACGCTTTTCCAGCGCATAGTCCTCGCAATCGCCGGCGCCGTTGTCCGGGTATGCCCAGTATTCTTCCTGCCCGTAGATTTCCATGTCGGTCATCGGCTTGACCGAAACGTTGACAGCATTGTTGATGTCGACGATTGCCGCCCAAAGCTTGCGCGTCAGTTCGACCGGCGCCTGCTTTGCGGTCTTCTGGCTGCATTCGACCGGCAGGCGCTGGCAGAACTCATAATGCCCGACCGGCTGCGTCGTGCGGCCGCCGACCTGCATGAACGGCTCTGCCGCCTTTGCTGCGACCGTCAGCGCGCCCAGTCCAACCACTGCTGCGAAAAGTATCGAAACCCATTTTGTTTTTGTCATTGTGGCCTATCCCCGTTTGAGGCCACATTGACAGACGCGGATTTATTTGACGCAAAACTCCGAAGTACATCTTGAGTAAAAACGCTCGTAAATTGAAATCAAATTCAAATAGAATAAGTATAAAATGAAAATCAAATTAGCCGAAAATTCGATTAAAATTTTATCGAACTCGAAGAGGTGCTCTGGCGGCGGCAAAATCGCCGCAACAACGAAAAAGACCGGCCAATGGCCGGTCTTTTGGTCTGTTCGAATTCGGAAGGGCTCAGATCAGGGCTGGCCGGCGCTGTTGAATTCGGCGTCCAGTGTTTCAGGCCGCTGTATCACCGCAAACTCGATGGCGACGCCGTCTTCGAAGTGGCGGACGATCTGGCCGCGCATGGTGCCGAGTATGACCTGCACGCCTAGCGCCGGTTTCACGTCGATCTCGATCGCCGCACCCGAGAGTGACAGATCGATGATGCGGCACTGATACTGGCGGCCGTCGAGAAGCTGCAGCGCGCTCATCGGATTGCGCGGGGCGACGCGCTCGTGGCGGCGGTCTTCCGGCAGGTCGAGCTCGTGCTTGTTGGCGAGCCAGGTGAGCTGTGCGGCCAGCTTGTCCTTCTTGCGTTCGGAGGCGACGATGGTCATGGCGAAGCCGTCGCGCATCGTGCGCGTCAGAACGCCTTCTATGCGGCCGATATGGTCGAGATAGGCGATGATCTTCTCGCCGGGGCGGCCGATGGTATCGCAACGCAGGGCGACATTGCCGGGCGACATGTCGACGACCTGGCACGGATGCTCCGTGCGATCCTCAAGCATGAAGCGGCCATAGATCTTCACGCGGACGCGCTGAAAGTTGCGCTTTTCCGCAACCGACGGCGCGTAGTCGATCGCCGCTGACCTCATGACTGCCTCTGTCCCGTTCAAATTTCGCGCAGATGCGCGCGATTTCGGTCAAAAATACAGCCACACAGGTTAACAACATGTGAGCGGAAGGCCGCTCAAAGGCCGGAAATTAAGCTATTCGTCGCGTCCGCCCTTGAATACCACGAGGTGACGGATGCGTCTTGCGCCGTTCATGGCGAGTGACTGGTCCGAGAAAGTACGGTCGCTCGGCGCAAGCGACGGGACGGTGACCGCCGGGCGGTTGTTCAGGAACATCGGTTCGCGGTCGGGATCGATGACCCGAACCGAGTCTATGAGCGAGTCGACGATCGGGTCAGTGCCGAGCCAGAACGGCTTTTCGGCCGGCGTGACGATGCCAAGCGAGCGCTGGTGTTCAAGGCCGCCATCGAGCGGCAGCAGCAGCAGTTCGAACGGGTTGGTGCGTTCGCCTTTCGACCGCCCTTCGAAGGTCACCAGCACGACGGATTTTGCCTTGAACACGCCATAAGCCAGCCGCGCGATCAGGCGCTGGTCCTTTTCGCGCCAAAGCGACGGGAATGAAAAACCCTTCAGCTCGCGTCCATAGGTGGCGCAGAGGCGGGTGCCGGCGAGCCGGAACACCGCTTCGCCGCGCGTGTCCTTCTCGAGGATGAAAGTGTCGGCGAGGAGGGACTTGATATCGCTGGGTTCTATTTCGGTCCGCTTCGGTGCCGGACGCCCGTCTCGCAATCGGTTCCAATAATGGAACAGGTCGATCGATCCGTTCTGTTTCATGCTGCTCCGCTCCGCGCGATCTGTTCTGTTGTGTTCCATCGGCGAACAGAAAGGCGTTGTTCGATGGCCTACATGCGGGGCGGAGCAGGTTGCGTGCCAGTCCGGGTATCGGCTTGTTAACCGATCGGGGGCGTTAAGGTTAACAATTGGTTTACATTGCGCGCCAATCGGGCCTGTGGCACCTTGAAACCACTCCAGAAGTGATCGCCGCGAGGCGATCGGCAGCACTTCAGTCAAAGATTTTGGGAGAGCGTGGGGCTCGACCAGCCGTCCAAGGGGAACTTTGGGCGGCTTTTCTTTTGTGATTCGCGCCGCTCTTCGCTAAAGGCGTCTCGTGACCCAGCAGTTGGAACCCAGCATGAACGACGCATTGCCGGAAGAACGCAGACCCGAGCCGGAGCCGACCCCGGAGCGCCGCGAACCGGTTTTCAATCTTCCCATTATCGTCATTGCCGCGATTGCGCTCTGCGTCGGCATTCATCTGCTGCGGCTTTATGTGCTGACGCCCGATCAGGATTTCGAACTGATCCTGCGCGGCGCCTTCATTCCGATCCGCTATTCGGGCCAGTTCGATCTGGATTTCTATGCCTTCACCAGCCCGGTCACCTATTCCTTCCTGCATGGAAGCGTCGCGCATCTGTTGATCAACATGGTGTGGCTTGCGGCATTCGGCTCGCCGCTGGCGAACCGGCTCGGCGCGCTTCGCTTCGCTATTTTCTGGGTGGTTTCGAGCATCGCTGCGGTCGCGCTGCATTACAGCCTGCATTCAATGGACAATGCGCCGCTGGTCGGTGCCTCGGGCGCGATTGCCGGCATGATGGGGGCTGCCGCCCGCTTCGGCTTCCGCGTAGACCGCTCCGCCGGCAAGCCGGCCTTCGAAGGTGCGATCTTGCCTGTGTCGATCGTGTTCCGCTCGCGCACGGTGATGACATTCCTTGTCGTCTGGATGGTCGTCAATCTCGTCACCGGCATTTACGGCCTTGGACCCGGCATCGACAATCGCATCGCCTGGGAGGCCCATGTCGGCGGCTTTCTCGTCGGCTTTTTCGGAATCCAGTTTTTTGACCGCCCTCAACGAACGATGCCGCTTTAGCCGCGAAGTCTGAGAGCTCGCGAAACCGGCTTCACACTTGAAATGAAGGCCGTCCAAGCGCACCATGGCCGCGTTGGAGCCGCGATGTGGAGGAGTATGGGCCGGTTCCGGTTTTGTACTGGCAAAGGAGGACGCCATGACGGTTAAGGCAATTCTCGAAGCGAAGGGCCATGACGTTTTCACGCTCGGGCCGAACGAGAAACTGGCTGAAGCGGTACGAATACTCGCCGAACACCGGATCGGTGCGTTGGTCGTCACCAATGGCGACCAGAGGATTGTCGGCATCCTCTCGGAGCGCGATATCGTCCGGGTTCTCGCCAAGGAGGGGGTGGGAGCGCTGGACCAGACCGTGCGGGCGGTCATGACTCCCAAGGTCAATATCTGCAACGAGCATCATACGGTCAACGAAGTCATGGAAATCATGACGCGCGGCCGCTTCCGCCACCTGCCGGTCGAAAAGAACGGCCGGCTCGACGGCATCGTGTCGATCGGCGACGTGGTCAAGCGGCGCATCGAGGATGTCGAGCGCGAAGCCGAGGAGATACGCGCCTATATAGCGACAGCATAGAATCTCGGGATCACCGCCGGCACGCGATATGCCGGCGGGTTCCAGGATAGCTCCTATCTGTTGTCCAGTTCGGGACGAACCAGTTTCAGCCCGTGGCGCGTGATGCGATAAGGCCCGCCATTGGAAGAGGCGATCGCCTTCTTCCGTTTCAGCTTGCGGAAAATACCGAGATCGAAATCCGGATAGGCCCACCCGTCGCGGGTGAGGCACTGGATTTGCTCGATATGCTTCCTGTCGTCTTTTTCGATTTCTATGCGTCCGCCCTGCGCAAGCAGGTGCAGAATGCGCTGTTCATTGCGCGATATGTCCATTTTTGGAGAACTCTCGGAAAACCTGGCCAAAAGGCCAAAACAAAAAGCCGCCGCCGCATGTCTTGCGGCACGGGGTTTCAGGTTTTCATGCCCTGCCTTCCTCGGAAGGTCAGGGCTTCAGCGGGACTGAGCTGACTTAGACATCCAAACTCCATCGGGACGTGATGGATATAATGCGGCTGCGTTTTTCGCGCCAGCCTTGGCCGGCCAAACGTCACACTTTGAACGGGAATGGTTGCAACAGAGCAACGATTGATCTAGCGAAAGTCCACACTTCTGTTGATCCGTCGGATCTACCTGCCTGCGGATATGTCTCAACGTCTCTGGAACGCCATGACCCTCATCGACACGCGCACGCCCGACCCGAAACGCCTGATCCCCGGCGCCACCGGCGACTGGGAAATCATCATCGGCCTGGAAGTGCATGCGCAGGTGACCTCCAACGCCAAGCTGTTTTCCGGCGCCTCGACCTCGTTCGGCGCGGAGCCCAACGCCAATGTCAGCCTCGTCGATGCGGCCATGCCCGGCATGCTGCCGGTCATCAACGAGGAGTGCGTCAAGCAGGCTATCCGCACCGGGCTCGGGCTGAAGGCGCAGATCAACCACAAGTCGGTTTTCGACCGTAAGAATTATTTCTACCCAGACCTGCCGCAGGGTTATCAGATTTCGCAGTTCAAGCAGCCGATCGTCGGCGAGGGCAAGATCACGATTTCGGTCGGCCCCGATCGCAAGGGCGAGTTCGAGGATGTCGAGATCGGCATCGAGCGGCTGCATCTGGAACAGGATGCCGGCAAGTCGATCCACGACCAGCATCCAACCATGTCCTATGTCGATCTCAACCGCTCCGGCGTCGCCCTGATGGAGATCGTCTCCAAGCCGGACATGCGCTCGGCCGACGAGGCCAAGGCCTATGTCACCAAGCTGCGCACCATCGTGCGCTATCTCGGCACCTGCGACGGCAACATGGACGAGGGTTCCATGCGCGCCGACGTCAACGTCTCGGTGCGCAAGCCGGGCGGCGAGTTCGGCACGCGCTGCGAGATCAAGAACGTCAACTCGATCCGCTTCGTCGGCCAGGCCATCGACTATGAAGCCCGCCGCCAGATCGCCATTCTGGAAGACGGCGGCAAGATCGACCAGGAAACGCGGCTGTTCGACCCGAACAAGGGCGAGACGCGGTCCATGCGCTCCAAGGAAGAAGCGCATGACTATCGCTATTTCCCCGATCCGGACCTTTTGCCGCTCGAATTCGATCAGGCCTATGTCGACGAACTGGCGAAGGACCTGCCGGAACTGCCGGACGAGAAGAAAGCGCGGCTGGTCTCCGGCCTCGGCCTTTCCGTCTATGACGCCTCGATCCTGGTTTCGGAAAAGGCGATCGCCGATTACTTCGAGAAGGTCGCGGCCGGCCGCGACGGCAAGCTTGCCGCCAACTGGGTCATCAACGATCTGCTGGGTGCTTTGAACAAGGCCGGCAAGGACATTGAAAACGCACCCGTTTCGCCCGATCAACTCGGCGCCATCGTCGACCTGATCAAGGAAGGCACCATCTCCGGCAAGATCGCCAAGGACCTGTTCGAGATCGTCTGGAACGAGGGTGGCGACCCGCGCGCGCTGGTCGAAAGCCGCGGCATGAAGCAGGTGACCGACACCGGCGCCATCGAAAAGGCGGTGGACGAGGTGATTGCCGCCAACCCGGACAAGGCTGAGCAGGCGCGCGCCAAGCCGAGCATGGCCGGCTGGTTCGTCGGGCAGGTGATGAAGGCAACCGGCGGCAAGGCCAACCCGCAGGCGGTCAACGACCTGATCAAGGCCAAGCTCGGGATCGTCGAGTAAAAATGTTCGTCCGCACCGCCAGCGAACGCGATCTGACAGCCGTTCGTGCGCTGCTGGTGGAGACGTGGCATGCGACCTATGACGCGATCTACGGTGCCGGGCGCGTCACCGAAATCACCGACGAATGGCATTCGATCAAGGCGCTGAAAGCCAATCTGGAGCGGCCGCGTTCGGAGTTCCTTGTCGCGGATGACGGCAAGGCGCTCGGCGGCATGGCCTATGCCAAAGCTGGCGATGACGGAAAGATCGTCACCATCCATCAGCTCTATGTTCGTCCCGCTTTTCAGCGTTCAGGCCTTGGCAGGCTGTTGCTCGCGGAAATCGAGGACAGTTTTCCCGAGGCCCAAAAGCTGCACCTAGAAGTCGTGGAAGACAACCACCGCGCCGTGGCCTTCTACCGCGCCAACGGGTTTGTCATCGCCGACAGGCAGGAAGACAAGACCACTCACGCTTCGGGCCTCGTGATCTTCAACTGTGAGAAGCAACTCGGATAAGCCCATGGCCGACATCGATAATCTGTCGATCCGACCTGCGCGCCGCGTCGATATCCCCGCGATTGCCGCACTCTTTGCCGCCGACGCTATAGGCGGCCATGGCGACACGACCGATGCCGAGGCTCTCCCGCTCTATAAGGCTGCATTCGAGCGCATCGAAGCGAGCCGGAATGACGCACTCTATGTTGCCGAGCTAGGCGGCGAGGTGGTCGGCACGTTCCAGACGACGCTGATCGTCACGATGACCGGACGCGGTGCTGCGACACTGAGGGTCGAGGCAGTGCAGACGCGCGCGGATATGCGCGGCCGTGGCATTGGCGAGAAGATGATGCGACACGCCATCGCGCAGGGCCAGGCGATCGGTGCCCGCGTCGTTCACCTGACCTCCAACCTGCAACGCACAGACGCGCATCGCTTCTATAAGCGGCTCGGCTTCGAACAGAGCCATGCCGGCTTCAAGCTGAAGCTCTAGCCGCTTCCTCTTCGGCTATGCGCGAGATGTAGACCGCGAATTCGGGGTCTTCTCCGGGCAGCAATTGCGGCAGCGCCAGCCGGAAATCCTCGCGCCGGCACCATTCGCGCATGAAATCCTCCCATGAGGCCCAGCGGCGGAGTTTTCGCGGCGTCAGATCGTCCTCGTAGGCGACGAGGTAGGCCCGTTCGAAAAGCGCGATCAGGATAGCAAACATCGCCAGCATGCGCTCGACCTGATCCTCGGTGAGATCGGGCGTAGCGGTGCGGGATTGAAGTTTCAGGTCCGGATGTTCGAGGGTGAGCTTCAGGAAGTCGGTGTAGCCGTCGGACAGAAGCTGGTAGATTTCCTCCTCCTCGTTGGCGCGCTCCTTTCGCTGTTCGTAGACGAAGATGAAGATGGCCAGAGGCAGACCGACGATGGTCACGCAAAGGCTCAGTATTTCGAGGAGAGGCTTGAATTCCATTGGCTCGGCTCAGTTGTCCGGTCACAGAGTTTGGCGATGCTATGCTGCTCGCAGGCCTTTGCCAATCAGGAGCCCCGCCTGCACAAAACCACCACGAATGTGCCTAAACTCTTGCCATTCGCGCCCGCGAAAGCCATAAGGCATCGTATTGATCGACGCGCTTGCCGCGAGGAATCCGATGAAGAATTTCTTCCTGCAGTTTTTTACCTGGTGGAGCGGCCAGACGCTCGGCACACGCCTTCATACCTGGCGTAAAGGCACCAAAGTCGGCCAGGACGATTGGGGCAACGTCTATTACGAAGGCGGCACCGATTCGGAAGGGCGCACGCGCCGCTGGGTTATTTATAGCGGCACCTCGGAAGCTTCCAAGATTCCGCCCGGCTGGCATGGCTGGATGCACCACCGCGTCGATACGCCGCCGTCGCAGGAGAACTACACGCCGCGCGAATGGCAGCAGCCGCATCAAACGAATCTCACCGGCACATCGGCCGCCTATCGCCCGAAGGGTTCCGTGCTCGGCACCGGTCATCGCCCTCAGGTCACCGGCGACTACGACGCCTGGACGCCCGGCGCATAAGAGTGCGCCGGTTCGGAATTTTCTCGCCACATTCCTTGGTTAACTGCTTGTTGATGACAAAGCGGCGATATGCCTTGGTGGGTGAGAAATCATCGCGGGCGCAACTTCCGGTATTTTCCATATGACGATCTTCAGCCGAATTCTGCAGCGCAAAGTCTTGACCGGCGCCCTTGTAATTTCGGCGATGATGATCACTGCCGGCCCGGTGCGGACCTATGCGCAGGAGCAGTTTCCGCTCGACGGCGATGAGATGCCGCTCGACGACGTGCCAGCGCAATCTCAGGACCAGCAATCGCCAATTCCTGACGAAGAAGTCAAGCCGGAGCCCGCACCGACTATTCAGCGCGTGAAGAACCCGGTCGCGGAATTTTCCGGCATCGACAAGATCACCGGCCGCATCACGTCGTTCGACGTCTACATCAACGAGACGGTGCAGTTCGGCGCGCTGCAGGTGACGCCGCGCGTCTGCTATTCGCGGCCCGAGGCCGAAGAGCCGAAGACCGATTCGTTCGTCGAGGTGGATGAAATCACGCTCGACCGGAAAATCCGCCGCATCTTCACCGGTTGGATGTTTGCCGAAAGCCCCGGCCTGAATGCGGTCGAGCATCCCGTCTATGACGTCTGGCTGAAGAGCTGCAAGGCGAAGTCGGACGTGCCTGCACCCGACACCGCCAAGTCAAACTGATCACTGGTGGTTCGCGATCAAGGGTAGAAGACGGCTTCGCCGCGCAACGCCCTTTCGAGCATCTTTTCATATCTGGCGCGCGGAACGTCGACCGCGCCGAAACGCTTCAGATGCTCGGTGGTGAATTGGGTGTCGAGAAGGACGAAGCCTCGCGCGTTCAACCGTTCCACGAGATGCACGAGGCAGACTTTCGACGCGTCCGTTTCCCTGGAGAACATGCTTTCCCCGAAAAAGACGCGGCCGAGGCTGACGCCGTAGAGCCCACCGACAAGGCGGTCGTCGCGCCATGCTTCGACCGAATGGCAATGGCCGCGCTCGAACAGGTTGATATAGGCCTCGCGGATCGGCGCGTTGATCCATGTCGTCTGGCGTTCGTCGCGAACTTCGGCGCAACCGTCGATTACGCCGGCAAAGTCGCTGTCGAAACGAATGTCGAAGCGGTTCTGGCGAACCGCCTTGCGCAAGCTCTTGGGAACGTGGAAGGCATCGAGCGGGATGACGCCGCGGGTCTCCGGCCGGACCCAGAAGACTTCGGGGTCCGAGGCGCTTTCGGCCATCGGGAAGACGCCCGAGGCATAAGCCTTCAGCAAAAGCTCGGGCGGTATGCGATAGCCGGGGGCATATGGACGGGTCATAAAGCCTCACAAGTATAAAAGAAACGCGCGCAAACGCGTTTCCGTCAACTTGGTCTTTCGGACGCTACGCACAATACCCGGCATTTCGACCGGGCTGATCCAGCGCTATTCCGTCTCGGCGAGATGCTTTTCCAGCCAATGGATATCGTAGTCGCCATTGGCGATGTCGGCATTGCCGACCAGTTCGCGAAACAGCGGCAGCGTCGTCTTGATGCCGTCGACGACGAATTCGTCGAGCGCGCGGCGCAGGCGCATCATGCATTCGACACGGTTGCGGCCATGCACGATCAGCTTGCCGATCAGGCTGTCGTAATAGGGCGGGATGCGGTAGCCGGAATAGACGCCGGAATCGACGCGAATGCCGAGGCCGCCCGGCGTGTGGAAATGCGTGATCGTTCCGGGCGAGGGGACGAAGGTACGCGGGTCCTCCGCATTGATGCGGCATTCGATGGCATGGCCCTGAAAGCGGATGTCTTCCTGGCGCACCGAAAGCCCGCCGCCGGAGGCGACGCGGATCTGCTCATGCACGAGGTCGATGCCGGTGATGGCTTCCGTTACCGGATGCTCGACCTGGAGACGGGTGTTCATCTCGATGAAGTAGAACTCGCCGTTCTCGTAGAGGAACTCGATCGTTCCGGCGCCCGAATAGCCGAGATCGGCGATCGCCCTGGAGCACACTTCGCCGATCTTCATGCGCTGTTCTTCGTTGAGCGCAGGGGAGAAAGCCTCTTCCCAGACTTTCTGGTGGCGGCGCTGGAGCGAGCAGTCGCGTTCGCCGAGATGGATGGCGTTGCCGGCGCCGTCGCCGAAGACCTGGATTTCGATGTGACGCGGCTTTTCGAGATATTTCTCGATGTAGACAGCGTCGTCGCCGAAGGCAGCACCTGCTTCGCTGCGGGCCGTCTGCAAGGCTTCGAGCAAGTCGGCCTCGGTGCGCGCGACCTTCATGCCGCGGCCACCGCCGCCGGCAGACGCCTTGATGATGACGGGGTAGCCGATTTCCGCGGCTATGCGCTTGGCTTCGCCTTCGTCGGAGACCGCACCATCGGAGCCCGGAACGACCGGGATGCCGAGGCGCTTGGCCGTGCGCTTGGCCTCGATCTTGTCGCCCATGATGCGGATATGGTCGCCGGAAGGCCCGATAAAGGTGATGTTGTGCGCGGCTAGGATGTCGGCGAACTTGGCGTTTTCCGAGAGGAAACCGTAACCCGGATGGACGGCGTCGGCGCCGGTGATCTCGCAGGCCGCGACGATCTGGTGAATGTTCAGGTAGCTGTCGCGCGAGGGCGGCGGTCCGATGCACACACTTTCGTCGGCGAGGCGCACATGCATGGCGTCGGCGTCGGCGGTCGAATGGACGACGACCGTCTGGATGCCGAGTTCCTTGGCGGCGCGCAGGACCCGGAGGGCGATTTCGCCGCGATTGGCGATGAGGATTTTCTGGAACATCCGGGGCCTATTCGATGACGACCAGAGGCATGCCGAACTCGACCGGCTGGGCGTCCTCGATAAGGATCGCCGTGACCGTGCCAGAGCGCGGCGACGGGATCTGGTTCATCGTCTTCATGGCCTCGATGATCAGCAGGGTCTGACCTTCCTTGACCGTCTGGCCAACCTCGATGAAGGACTTGGCGTCAGGCGACGGTGCCAGATAGGCGGTGCCGACCATCGGCGAGGGCACCGCGTTCTTCGAAACGTCCGGCGCTGCGGGAGCGGCAGCAACCGGCTGCGGGCCGGGCGCCGGCGCCGTGAAAGTTGGGGCAGGGGCTGCGACTGCATGAATCGTCGGTGCCTGGCGCGAAACGCGGACCTTCAAATCGCCAAGCTCAACCTCGATCTCGGTCAGGTTGGTGTCGTTGAGGATGCCGGCGAGATCGCGGATCATCTGTTGGTCAACACCGGGCTTCTTTATCGACATGTTCGAGCCTTTTCTTCTGGTCCGGCCGCTCAGAGGCGGGCGGCGAGCGCCTGCAGCGCCATTGTGTAGCCGAGCGGGCCGAAGCCGCAGATCATCCCGACCGCTACCGGAGCGACCATGGAGACGTGCCGGAACGGCTCGCGCGCGTGAATGTTGGAAAGATGCACTTCCACGAGAGGCAGCGGCGCAGTCGCGCGAATGGCATCGTGAATGGCAATGGAGGTATGGGTGTATGCGCCTGCGTTGAGGACCACGCCGACGGCCTTGTCTGCGGCTTCATGGATCCAGTCGACGAGGTTGCCTTCATGGTTCGATTGCCGGAACTCGATGGCGAGCCCAAGCGCGTCGGCGCTCTTGCGGCAATCGCCCTCGATGTCGGCAAGGGTCTTGCCGCCATATATCCCCGGCTCGCGTTTGCCGAGCATGTTGAGATTGGGGCCGTTCAGAACAAAAACCGTATTCAATATGCAATATCCCTTATTCCGCGCCGATCGCCGACCGGCGCGCCGCACTCTCTATAATGGGCTTAGGCCGCCGCGAAAAGAGCGCAAGTTCGTTCTTTCGCTGTCCACAGGCCGGCGCGTTTGTGCAAGGTTTTTCTAATCCGCAACAGCGGCTGCCTTGGCGGCCTTGATCTTCTCGGCCAGCACATCCTTGCCGAGCGCGCCGAAGACCACTTCGTTGCCGACCACGTATGACGGCGTGCCGGTGATGGAAAGCTTGTTGGCGAGATCGTAGGTCTGGGAAAAGGCTTCCATGATGGCGGGGTTCTTCATCTCCTCGCGCAACTTCGCCTCGTCGACGCCGAGCGACAACGCGATCTTGACGGCACTTTCCTCGCCGGCCCGACCCTGTCCGCCGAGGAGCTGGTTGTGGAACTCTTCGTATTTTTCCGGTGCAAGCCTCAGGAAGGCCTGCGAGACGACATGCGCCTTTTGCGAGTCGGGGCCGAGGATCGGGAACTCCTTGAGCACGAAGCGCAGGTCCGGATCGGCCTCCGTCAGTGCCTGCATGTCAGCCTGGGCGCGTTTGCAGTAGCCGCAATTGTAGTCGTAGAACTCGACGATCGTTACCTTGCCGTTCGGATTGCCGACGACGCCGTCATGGGCCGAGTTGAAGATGTCGGCCCTGGCGTCCTTGATGACGTTAAGGCTGGCGACGCGCTGCGCCTCCTGCTGCTTGTCCTCAAGCGCCTGCTGCGCCTCCAGCAGGACTTCCGGGTTCTTTAGGAGATAGTCGCGCACGATCGACTCGATTTCGGCGCGGTCGAGATTCGCAGCATTCGACGAAGTCGAGGTCGTTGCCTGCGCGAGCGTCTGGGCAGTCGCTGCCTGTGGCCGTCCCGCCATGAAGCCGAAAGCCAGCATCGCCAGCGCGATTGCCGTGCCGGTCGTGCCGAACAGAATTGCCTTGTTCATCTCGTTACTCGTCCTTGCCAGAGAATCTGCGCATGCTCGCTCTTTTCCGCACTCCATAGCAGGAGTTTGACGCTGAAGAGGCAAAGTAGCCGCGCGTTGTGTAAAAATTGTTGCATGCCGGTGCGCAAAGCCCAACCGGCGGTCATTCACTTTTTCGGAGTGCGGAAGTTTATGATGTCCTGCGCCCGCACCCAACCCGGCGTTCCGGGCTTGAATTTCGTCTGCGCGCGGGCGGCGAAAATCTTGGCGTCCTGATATTTGCCGCCGTAGAAATTGCCTTCCGCCGTTGCAAGCTCGGCCTCGGGGATATCGCCCAGTTGGCCGTAGGCCTGCGCCAGATAGCGATAACCGACGGCGTTCTCGCGGTCGCGATCGAGGCCGTTGCGAATCTGTACGACCGCCTTTTTCAGCGAATCCGGCGTGCCGACCGCAATCAATGCCTGACCATAGGAGATCGGCAGTATACCGGACTTCACCGGGTCGAGCTGAACGGCCTTGGCATAGGCATCGGCGGCCTTGGCGGGCTGGTTGGATTTCATCAGGATGTCGCCGCGCAACTCCTGGAAGTAAGGGTTCTTCGGCTGTTGCTTGATCAGGGACTCGACCTTGGACGAGGCCGAGCCGAGATTGCCGTAGAGAAACGTATTCAGCGTATCGCCATACTGGGCGGCTAGGCCTTTCGGATCCTTGCGGAACATGCGTGAGGTTGCACCCTGACCGTCGGTGAAGGCGGCGATCTTGGCGCGCATCATGTCATGGCGAAGCTGGAGCGTGGGTGAGTCCTTTTTATCAAAGTAAGGGCTTTTGCGGGCCAGTTCCTCAAGGTTTGCGATGCGATCCTGCGGCATCGGATGGCTGATCTGATAGGGATCGACGCGCGCGCCGGACAGCGACAGCGCGCTCTGGAAACGCTCGAATGTCGTCAGCATGCCCTTGGTCGACTGGTTGGTCGCTTCGAGATAGGTGACTGCAGAGCGGTCGGCGGTGTTTTCCTCGGTGCGCTGGTAGCTGAGCAAGCCGCGCCGCGCCATCTCGCCGCCGCCCATGGCGATGCCGCCACCGGCCTGAGCCAGTTCACCCGACTTGGTCGCTGCACCGGCAACGATAGCGCCCGCGCCAAGCAGCCCGGCGACGATCGCCATGGTCTGCGCCCGCGCAAGCTGCTCACGCAGCCGCTCCTGATGGCCGCCGGCGATGTGGCCGGCTTCATGGGCGATGACGCCGATGATCTCGTTGGGAGTCTCGGACTGCATCAGCGCGCCGGTGTTGATGAACATGCGGCGGCCGGCGACAAATGCGTTGAAGCGCTTGTCGTTGATCAGGATGATGTCGATACCGGATTTGGAAATGCCGGCGGCGCGGAAAATCGGCCGCGCATAGTCACGCACCAGCGCTTCGATTTCTGCGTCGCGCACGATCGGAAGATTGGCCTGCGCAAATGCGGTGACTGTCGTTGCCGTGGAAACGGCTACGGCCAATGAGGCCGCAAGGAACGAGCGCGTCGTTTTTGAAGCGAATGCCGAAAGAATATTTGCCTGCATCATGATGCCCACTGGTAAACGAGCGAAAGCGCGATGAAAAGCTCGGACGCAAAACCGGATGAACTTGTGATCCCCATAGCAATAGGGCATTTGTGCGGCGCAGCCCTCAAGGCGGCGACGTAAGTGGATGAAAGAATGGTTGTTTCGCTTTCCAGACGCGGCGATGTCGAGCCGTTTCATGCGATGGATGTGCTGGCCGAGGCCAATCGGCTGAAGGCTCTCGGCGTGCCGGTCATCTCCATGGCGGTCGGGCAGCCTTCCGATCCGGCGCCGACGCTTGTGCGCGAGGCGGCAGCGCGGGCGCTGCAGGACGGGCGCATCGGCTATACCGACGCGCTTGGCACCGCGAGCTTGCGCAAGGCAATCGCGGCGCATTACGGCGAACATTACGGCATTGATGTCCCGCCGGCGCGCATCGCCGTCACGACCGGTTCGTCGGCTGCTTTCAATCTGGCGTTTCTGGCGATGTTCGATCCCGGCGACCGCGTGGCGATCGCCGCTCCCGGCTATCCGGCCTATCGCAACATCATGAAGGCGCTCGGCCTCGATGTCGCCGAAATCGAACTCGAAGGCGCGGCCTATCTGAATGCGGCGCATCTGGAGGCAGCGCATCGCGAAAAGCCGCTCAAGGGCGTGCTGTTTGCCAGCCCGGCCAATCCGACCGGGGCGGTGGTGCCGCCTGACGAGCTTGCGGCACTGATGGCAATGGCGGAAAACCTCGGCATTTCAGTGATTTCCGACGAAATCTATCACCGGCTTGCCTATTCCCGTCCGGACACCACTGCGCTTGCTCACAGCGACGACGTGACCGTCATCAACTCGTTCTCCAAATACTACTGCATGACCGGATGGCGGATCGGCTGGATGGTTTTGCCGGAGAAACTGGTGCGGCCGATAGAGCGCATACAGCAAAGCCTCTACATCTCCGCGCCCGAGCTTTCGCAGATCGCCGCAAGCGAGGCGTTCAAGGCGACGGAAGAACTGGAAGCGGTGAAGGCGCGCTATGCCTGGAACCGCGAACTCCTGATGCGCCGGCTGCCGGAAATCGGCTTTGCGCTGGCCGCACCCATGGACGGCGCGTTCTATGCCTTCTGCGATGTTTCGCGGCTGACCAATGACAGCATGGATTTTGCGCGGCGCATGCTGGCCGAAGCGCATGTCGCAGCTACGCCCGGACGCGACTTCGATACGCTTGCGGGCCACCGCTTCATGCGCTTGTCCTATGCCGGCAGCCATGACGACATGGTCGAGGCCGTGGCGCGCATCGAGAGCTGGCTGAAATAGAGGGGCAAACATGGCGGATCTGGAAGAGGTGCTGCCCGCGCTCGCAGCCGAGATGGCCGAGCGCAGCGACCGGGGCGAGGTGGCGACCTACATCCCGCAACTCGGCAAGATCGACCCGAAGCGATTCGGTATCGCGGTGGCGCTGACGGACGGGCGCGTGGTGACGGCCGGCGATGCCGACGAGGCCTTTTCGATCCAGAGCATTTCGAAGATTTTCACGCTGACGCTGGCGCTGGGCAAGGTTGGCGACGCGCTGTGGCGGCGGGTGGGACGCGAGCCGTCGGGAAATCCGTTCAACTCGATCGTCCAGCTCGAACGGGAACTCGGCATTCCGCGCAATCCGTTCATCAATGCCGGCGCGATCGTGGTGACGGACGTGCTGCTGGCGGACCATCAGCCGCGTGAGGCGATCGGCGAGATTCTGCGTTTCATCCAGTTCCTGACCGACGACGACACGATCGTAATCGATCGCGATGTCGCGGCCTCCGAACGGGCGACAGGCTTTCGTAACTTCGCGCTGGCCAACTATATGCGGTCCTTCGGAAATCTGACCCACGAGCCGGAGATGGCGCTGGGCGTCTATTTCCACCATTGCGCTATCGCCATGAGCGCCCGGCAACTGGCGCTGGCCGGCCGCTTTCTCTCGCATGGCGGGTTGAACCCTGCGACGGGACATTCCGTGGTTTCCAGCGAACGCGCGCGCCGCATCCTGGCGCTGATGCTGACCTGCGGCCATTATGACGGCTCCGGCGATTTCGCTTTCCGCGTCGGCATACCGGGCAAGAGCGGTGTCGGCGGCGGCATACTCGGCATTGTGCCGGGCGTTGCCTCGATGGCCGTATGGTCGCCGGGGCTCAATGAGAACGGCAATTCAAAGCTCGGTTCCATCGCATTGGAAAAGCTTGCAAAAGTCATGAACTGGTCGATCTTCGCGCCCTGATCGAACGCGACTGGCAGATCCCAAGAAAAATCCCGCGTCACCTAACCGGTCACGCGGGATTTTTTATTCAACCTCTTGCAAGGAGCTTAGAAAAAGCTCTTGCGCTGCCACCAGCCGCCCTTTTTGGGCTTGTCGTCGGCGTCGGGCTCCGAGGACTCCACCACCGGCTCGGCTGCCTTTGCAGGAACGGGCGCTGGCGCCGGTGCAGGCGTCGGAGCGGGGGCCGGAGCTTCGGCGGCCGGCTCGGCAGCTTCCGCCACCGGCGCAGGCTCGGCATCCTTCTTACGGCGTGGCGCGCGTGCCTTGGCAGGCTTCTTCTCGGCAGGTGCCGGTGCTTCCTCGACCACTTCGGCGACCGCCTCGACAGCAGCCTCTTCGGCCTTTGCCTTCTTTGGCTTGGCGGTGCGACGAGCCTTTTTCGGCTTTTCCTCGGCCGGAGCCTCCTCCGCCGGGGCGGCTTCGAGCGCAACGGTCTCGCTCACCGCTTCGATGGCGACAGCTTCGACACTTGCCTCGTCTTCGGAAGCCTCACCGGCTTCGGCAAGCTGTTCGCCCTCGCCATCCTTCTCGCGATTGCGCCTGCCGCCGCGTTTGCCGCGCCGGCGCTTCTTGCGATCGGCCTCTTCGGCTTCGCTGGCGGCCGTTGCTGCCGCATCGGCGTCTTCGCTCTCGTCGTCGTCACCAGCGTCAGCCTGAACCGACGCGTCGGACACGGTCGCGCCTTCTGCCGGTGCCGCATGTTCGCGGTCGCGATCCTTGCCGCCACGCCGACGCCGGCGCTTGCGGCGCTTGCGGTCGCGCTGGTCGCCGTCCTCGGCCCGCTCGGTGCGAGCAGGCTGTTGCTCGGCAACTGCGATTTCCTCGACTTCTTCCTCTTCGACGATTTCGTCTTCGATCTCTTCCGGCTCGATATAGGTCGGGGCAGGGATCGCAGTCGGCGAGACGAGCGGCTTTTCGGCGACCGCGCCGCGCAGGATCATATAATGCTGCGCGCCGACGGTATCGTCGGGTTCGAGCGAGATGGTGACCCCGAATTTATGCTCGAGTTCCACCAGCGTGCTGCGCTTGTGGTTCAGCACATAGAAGGCGGTCGCGACCGGCGTGCGCACGGTGATGTGGTGGCGCGAGTCCTTAAGCAGGAATTCCTCGATAGCGCGCACGACCAGCAGCGCCACGGACGAGTCGGAACGCACATGACCCGTTCCGCCGCAATGCGGGCAGGGCTTCATCGTCGATTCGAGCACGCTGGCGCGGATGCGCTGGCGCGACATTTCCATCAGGCCGAAATGCGAGATGCGTCCGACCTGAATGCGGGCGCGGTCGTTTTTCAGATGGTCCTTGAGGCGCTTTTCGACCGCACGGTTGTTGCGGTTCTCCTCCATGTCGATGAAGTCGATGACGATCAGGCCGGCGAGGTCGCGCAGGCGAAGCTGGCGGGCGACTTCCTCGGCGGCTTCAAGGTTGGTCTGGAGTGCGGTGTCCTCGATCGAGTGTTCCTTGGTGGAACGCCCCGAGTTGACGTCGATGGCGACCAGCGCCTCGGTCTGGTTGATGATGATGTAGCCGCCGGACTTCAGCGTCACCTGCGGCTGCACCATGCGATCGAGCTGGGCTTCGATGCCGTTGCGGGCAAAGATCGGCGTCGTGTCGCGGTAGGGCTGGACGACCTTGGCATGGCTGGGCATCAGCATGCGCATGAAGTCCTTGGCCTCGCGGTAGCCGTCTTCGCCGGCGACGAGAACCTCGTCGATATCCTTGTTGTAGAGGTCGCGCACCGAACGCTTGATCAGGCTGCCTTCCTCATAGACGAGGGCCGGCGCAGTCGACTGGAGCGTGGTGTTGCGGACGGTTTCCCACATCCGCATCAGATATTCGTAGTCGCGCTTGATCTCGGCCTTGGTGCGGCTCTCACCGGCCGTGCGCAGGATGACGCCCATGCCCTGCGGCACTTCGAGATCCTGTACGACTTCCTTGAGGCGCTTGCGGTCCTGCGCATTGGTGATCTTGCGCGAAATGCCGCCGCCGCGCGCCGTGTTGGGCATCAGCACCGAATAGCGGCCGGCGAGTGACAGATAGGTCGTCAGGGCCGCGCCCTTGTTGCCGCGCTCTTCCTTGACCACCTGCACCAGCAGGATCTGCCGGCGCTTGATGACTTCCTGGATTTTGTAGTGCTTGCGCATCGGCTTGCGGCGATTGCGCACTTCCTCCAGCGCGTCCTCCGCGCCGACCGATTCGACGCCATGGTCGTCATCATGCGAACCGGCGACTTCCTCGACGCGTCCGCGGACGCTCTCGGCAGGAGCCTCGTCGTTATCGGAATCGGCGGAAGCGGTTGCTTCATCGACCGGCTCGGAGACGACATCGCCATCAATGGCTGCAGCCATCGACGGCCCCTTGTCATTCGAAGGGGTTTCGTCGTCGGTCTCTTCGCTGCTGTCGCTGTCGGCGATCTCCGGCGAAGCGCCGTCTCCAGAAGCGGTTTCGCCATCGTCGCTTTCGAAGGCTTCGACGGAGACCACATTCTCTTCGGAATCGCTCTCACCGTCCGAAGCTGCGCCTTCGTCGGTCGATTCGGCACGCTGTTCGTCGCCGCGCCCACGGTTCTTGCCGCCGCGCCGCCGCTTGTTGCGGCCGCGATTGCGGTCCGGGCGCTCTTCGCCGTCTTCATCGTCCTCATCCTCGGCATCTTCCGCCTCGGCGCGCAGCAGCGCCTGACGGTCGGCGACCGGGATCTGGTAGTAGTCGGGGTGGATTTCGCTGAAGGCGAGGAAACCATGCCGGTTTCCGCCATATTCGACAAAGGCCGCCTGAAGGGAAGGTTCGACGCGCGTTACGCGGGCGAGATAGATGTTTCCTTTGAGCTGCTTCTTGTCCTGGGATTCAAAGTCGAATTCTTCGATACGGCTACCGCGTACTACGACAACCCTTGTTTCCTCCGGGTGGGAGGCGTCTATCAGCATCTTGTTGGGCATTATCTTGTTTCCTGCCGGCAGCCGCCAACCGTGTCAGCCGCAGCGAGATCCGCTGCAGACCGTCAGGTGAAAAACGCGTGCCGGGCATTTTAACGTCCGCTGGCCGGTGCCGAAGCGCCATAGGCAAGCCGCCCGCAGCCGGAATGGCGCGGTAAGATGCGGAACTTGCCATGATTGCGCTTGAAGCCATCGTAACCTAGCGGAACCTTTTGAACCAAAGCCCGGATAATCCGGACCAGCTGTTTTGCTCCTATGAGCCGGCACGGAATTCTCTTCCGGCCGTTTTCCTCGCCTCAAGGGTTCCAAGTTAGCGGAAGCACCCTGAAGAAATCCGTCGCGACCACCTAACGCCCTCTAATCGCCGCCGCGATTTGAGCCGTTGTTTCGTCGCTTGACCGAATATGGAAGCTGCGCAGTAACGGTTCCAGGCATTGCGATGGTCCAGTACCGCTTTTATGATTTGGCGGGGTTCAAAGCAACCCCGATTCAGATGCCGGCAAAAAGCCGTTGAGAACTTGGGGAGACAGCACAAAGACGATATCAAAAAGGCTTGGTTAACCTTATGCCGATACCAATCGTTAATCAGAGCGCGGGCTTATCGGGTCTGCGCCGGGCGTCTGAACGGTGATCTTGAAGAGTGCATAGGGTGGCGGAAATGGGTCTTGCCGGGATGAGACGGGGCGTCGTCCGCATCGGAAGTTCGTTCCTTTTTCTCGTTTTGAGCCTTTTTGTATTCCTTTCCTCTCCGCTATCTGCCGCGCCGCTCGAAGCGCATGATTACAAGATGGCGGGCGACGCCGTGCATATGCGCATCGTCATGAATTTCGACCAGGAGCCCGAGCCCAAATGGTTCCTGCTGCGCGGGCCGCACCGCCTGGTGATCGATCTGCCCGAAACCAAGTTCAAGCTCGATTCTAAAGAGCTGAAGGCGCGTGGGCTGATAAACAATGTCCGCTTCGGAAAGCTGGACGAGGGGACGTCGCGCCTGATCCTCACGGCGAAAGGGCCATTCACCGTCGAAAAGCTCGACGTGCTGCAAAACGAGGATTCAACAGGCTACAGGCTGGTCGCCGACATCTCGGCAGCTTCCGATCGCCAGTTCGAGGAAGCGCTGGCTATCCAGTCGCAGACGACGGGGTCGACCGAGACGACGGCCAAGGCCGACCGTATCGGTCAGGCGGCCGCCCGGACCGCCAAGAAATTTACTGTCGTGATCGATCCCGGACATGGTGGTATCGACAGCGGCGCCGAGGGCGTGAGCGGTACGCAGGAAAAGTCGATAACGCTTGCCTTTGCGCTGGAGCTGCGCGCCAAGCTCGCCGAAAGCGGCAAATACGATATCTATATGACCCGCGACAAGGACGAGTTCCTGCGGCTGGACGAGCGGGTGCGGATCGCGCGTCAGCACGAGGCCGATATTTTCATCTCCATCCACGCCGACACGATCCGCCTGAAGGGCATTCGTGGGGCGACCGTCTATACGGTATCAGACAAGGCTTCCGACGCCGAGTCGCAGGCGCTCGCCGATCGCGAAAACCTGTCCGACCAGCTTGCGGGCATCGAGATCAAGGACGAGAATCAGGAAGTCGCCGATATCCTGATCGAGCTCATCAAGCGCGAAACGCATGGTTTCTCGATGAAGTTTGCCAAGTCACTTGTGGGCGAGCTGGCGAATTCGGTCGGGCTGATCAACAATCCGCACCGGTTCGCCGGTTTCCGGGTTTTGAAGGCGCCCGACGTGCCTTCCGTGCTGGTGGAGCTGGGCTATCTTTCGAACCCGAAAGACGAGGAACAGTTGCGTAATCCCGACTGGCGTGGCAAAGCGGCGGAAAGCATCTCCAATGCGGTTGCGTCATTCGCAGCCGCGAAAACGGCGGCAGGCGGCTGATGCGCGGTGTTTGCGCGCGGATCGTCCTGTTTTTTGGCGTTGCGTAAGCACAACAGTTTGCGGTTTAATGATGCGTAATCCGACGGGCTTGGCCAGGCTGCCGCATTTTGCCCACATCGGCGCGACATTGCTTGGCCGCAAAGGATCGGGGTTTCTCGAGCGTCTTGCGAGGGGCGCTCTTTTGGCAGAGGAACTCCCGACCCACGGACTGGAGCGGGCATGATTCGTCTCATCGGCTATTTCTTCGGCATTGGCACTGCGTTTGCCCTCCTCATGGCGGCAGGCGTTGCCGTCTATCTTGGCCATATCACCAAGGACCTGCCGGACTACGAGGTTCTGGCGAAATACGAACCGCCGGTGACCACCCGCATCCATGCTTCGGATGGTGCGTTGATGGGCGAGTTTGCGCGCGAGCGCCGGCTGTATCTGCCGATCCAGGCTGTGCCGGACCGCGTCAAGGCCGCGTTCCTGTCGGCCGAGGACAAGAATTTCTACAATCATCCGGGCGTCGACCTGACAGGCCTTGGCCGTGCTGTCATCACCAATCTGCGCAATATGGGCTCGGGCCGCCGGCCGGTCGGTGCTTCGACGATCACGCAGCAGGTAGCAAAGAACTTCCTGCTGACCTCCAGCCAGACCTACGACCGCAAGATCCGCGAGATGATCTTGGCCTTCCGCATCGAGCAGGCATACTCGAAGGATCGTATTCTCGAGCTTTACGTCAACGAGATCTTCTTCGGTCTCGGCGCCTATGGCGTGGCTGGTGCAGCACTCACCTATTTCAACAAGTCGGTCAACGAACTGACTGTGGCCGAGGCCGCCTACCTCGCTGCGCTGCCCAAGGGCCCGTCCAACTATCATCCGTTCCGCTATACCGACCGTGCTATCGAGCGTCGCAACTGGGTGATCGACCAGATGGTCGACAACGGCTATGTCTCGCGCGAGGAAGGCAACAAGGCCAAGGCCGAGCCGCTCGGCGTAACGCCCCGCCGCAACGGCAACTATGTTTTTGCCGGCGAGTATTTCACCGAGGAAGTGCGCCGCGAGATCATTTCGCGCTATGGCGAAAATGCTCTCTACGAGGGTGGCCTTTCGGTTCGCACCACGCTCGATCCGAGGTTGCAGCGGCTTGCCCGCAAGGCGATGCAGCACGGTCTTCTGAAATACGACACGCTGCGCGGCTACCGCGGACCCGTCAAGAACATCGCTATCGACGGCGACTGGGGCAAGGCACTCAGCGAGGTCAAGGGCCTGGACGACGTGCCGGAATGGCAGCTGGCCGTCGTGCTCGACAGCTCCAATGCAGGCCTCACTGTCGGGTTGCAGCCCAAGCGGCAGGCGTCGGGCGATATAGTCAAGGAGCGCGAGCAGGGCACGGTTGCCAAGGACGATATGAGCTTTGCCATGCGTCACCTCGTCAATGGCCAGCGCGTCAAGGCGAACTCGCCGGCCGACGTGCTGAAGCCTGGCGACGTGGTTTTCGTCGAACCCAAGCAGGGCGCGGAAGGCTCCTATGTGCTTCGCCAGCCGCCGGAAGTCTCGGGCGGTCTTGTTGCTATGGACCCGCATACGGGCCGTGTCCTGGCTATGGTCGGCGGCTTTTCCTATTCGGAATCGGAGTTCAACCGCGCCACGCAGGCGATGCGTCAGCCCGGCTCGTCCTTCAAGCCGTTCGTCTATGCGGCGGCACTCGACAATGGCTACACGCCGGCCTCCGTGATCATGGACGGCCCGATCACCATCAAGGTCGGGAACACCACCTGGACGCCGAAGAACTATGACGGAAAGTCGGCGGGACCGGCGACGCTGCGCTCGGGCATCGAGCGCTCGCGCAACCTGATGACGGTGCGCCTTGCCAACGACATGGGCATGAAGCTGGTGGCGGAATATGCCGAGCGCTTCGGTCTTTACGATCATCTGGCGCCTTATCTGCCGATGGCGCTCGGTTCCGGCGAAACCACCGTCATGCGGATGGTTTCGGCCTATTCGGTGATGGCCAATGGCGGACGCCAGATCAAGCCGTCGCTGATCGACCGCATTCAGGACCGCTACGGCAAGACCGTCTTCAAGCATGACGAGCGCGGCTGCGAAGCCTGCGTGGCGACGGAATGGTCGGATCAGCCTGAGCCTGAACTGACGGACAATTCCGAGCAGGTGCTCGATCCGATGACCGCCTACCAGATCACTTCCATGATGGAAGGCGTGGTCATTCGCGGCACTGCCATGACGCTGGCCGAACTTGGCCGCCCGATCGCCGGCAAGACCGGCACGACCAACGATGAAAAGGACGCCTGGTTCGTCGGGTACACGCCGAACCTCGTCGTTGGCCTCTATATGGGCTTCGACAAGCCGCAAGGCCTCGGTAAAGGCTCGACTGGCGGCGGCCTTGCCGCACCGATCTTCAAGGAATTCATGGGCGATGCCATGAAGGACATGCCGATCGTCGACTTCAAGGTGCCCGAAGGCATGAAGCTGATCGCCATCAACCGCAAGACCGGCATGAGGGCGTCGAAGGGCGACGGCGGAACGATCGTCGAGGCGTTCAAGCCGGGAACCGGTCCCGCCGACAGCTACTGGATTATCGGCATGGGCGAGGACGGCGGCAATGGCAGCGGTGCAGCCCTTTCGCCGCGCGCCAGCCAGGCCATCACACAGGGCGGCGGCGGCCTCTACTGATCCGGCAAATTTGCGAAGGGCCGGCCTTTTGCCGGCCCTATTCGCTTTACAGGCGCAGGCCGCCTGCCTATGTTCCGCGCCAATCCAGAACGGCCAAGAGTTTAAAAGGAATTAAGCCTGCCATGCGTGCAGAAACGGAAAAGCTCGTCGACGAAATCAAGCAGGCCATAAGCCTGCTGAGGAGGCATCTTTGACTGGGATCAGGCTCTAAAACGGCTTGAATACCTGAATATGCGTTCGGAGGATGCGACCCTCTGGAATGATCCCCAGGAAGCGCAGAAGCTGATGCGCGAACGTCAAAGCCTGGATGACGGTATAAACTCGATCACCAGCCTGTCCCGCTCGCTCGAGGACAATCTCGGCCTGATAGAGCTCGGCGAGGAAGAGGGCGACGCTGACGTTGTGTCGGAAGCCGAAACGGCGATCCGCTCGCTCGCGGGCGAGATCAAGGCGCGGCAGATCGAGACGATGCTTTCCGGCGAGGCCGACAGCAACGACACCTATCTTGAAGTGCATGCCGGCGCCGGCGGCACCGAGAGCCAGGACTGGGCGAACATGCTTCTGCGCATGTATACGCGCTGGGCCGAGCGCCGCCGTTTCAAGGTCGAGGTGCTGGAAGTCCATGACGGCGAAGAGGCCGGCATCAAGTCGGCAACGATCCTGATCAAGGGCCACAACGCCTATGGCTGGCTGAAGACGGAATCAGGCGTGCACCGGCTGGTGCGCATCTCGCCCTACGACAGCAACGCGCGCCGCCACACCTCGTTTTCGTCGATCTGGGTCTATCCGGTCATCGACGACAACATCCAGATCGACGTCAGTGAATCCGACGTGCGCATCGACACCTATCGTTCCTCGGGCGCCGGCGGACAGCACGTCAACACGACCGATTCGGCGGTGCGCATCACGCATATCGCGACGGGTATTGCAGTTGCCTGCCAGGCCGGCCGCTCGCAGCATCAGAACAGGGCGAAAGCCTGGGAAATGCTGCGCTCGCGGCTTTACGAAGAGGAACTGAAGAAGCGTGAGGCCGCAGCTAATGCCACCGAAGCCTCCAAGACGGACATCGGCTGGGGCCACCAGATCCGTTCCTATGTGCTGCAGCCGTATCAACTGGTGAAGGACCTGCGCACGGGCATGGAAAGCACCAGCCCGTCCGACGTGCTCGATGGCGATCTCGACGAGTTCATGGAAGCCTCGCTCTCGCATCGCATCGAGGGTGGCGCAGGCCAGCCGGTTGCCGATATCGACTGATAGCAACAGCGAAGGCTTTAAAGGCCTTCGCTGTTACAAGATATCTTGAAGAGCATCGGAATATTCCGAAAACCGGATTCCACTTTTCGGTCCGATGCTCCGGGTAACAAACCTTCAAACAAAAACCGCGCTGGCGCGTTATGGTCGATCCTGTCCAAGCAGGGAGGTCGGCATGTCAGACATCATCCAGCGAAAACCGGTCATTCTCGGTCTCGGCCAGGGGCGCGGCTATGATTGCGGCGCGATGAGCGCGGTGTTCAAGGTCGATCGTTCGGAAGTCGGCGACCGATATTCGGTGTCCGAGTGGTGGCTGGAACCGCATTCGAAGGGGCCGGGGGCGCATTCGCATGCCGAGAATAACGAGTTGTTCTTCGTCATTCAGGGTCAGCCCAGCATCCTGATCGGCGAAACATGGTACGATTCTCCGGCAGGGTCGTTCGTGATGGTGCCGGCGGGCGTGACGCACGACTTCGAGAACCGCACGGCAGCCCGCGCCGGATTGCTCAACGTTTTCATTCCCGGCGATTTCGAGAGCAAGATGCCATCCATCGTCGAGTGGTTTCGGAATCAGAAGTCTTAACTTTCCATTTACCATGCGGGCGCAACATTATTGCGCAGATGTCGGTGCGCGGACTGCCAGCAGTTTCTTGCGCCGGCGTAGGAATCACCCCACCATGCTCACGGGCTGGTGGGCCTAAAAGCATTTATCGCCGGACGGGCATATCTGCGACTTATGATCCGGCGGCATGGGAAGACACGTTCTGGGGCGGGGCAAGTGCAAGCTTGGTCACTCGTTCAGCAGGACTTTTGCCATGCCAATGTTCACTCGACTCTCTCATGCGATACCGCTCAACCTATCGCGCGGCGGCTTGTTGGGCGGAGTGCTTCGATACGGCGCCGGGCTAGTGGCGCTGTTGTTTGTCGTCACTGGCGCCAATCCGGCTTCTGCACACGATGCCAAATCCGGCTGGAGCTATCCGTTTGCCTGCTGCTCCGGCTACGATTGCCGCGAGGTGCCAGACAAGGCGATCAGCGAGCGCCCGGAAGGCTACGTCATCAACAACACCGGCGAGGTGGTGACCTATCACGACGCCCGTGTCAAAAACTCGCCGGATGGCGAGTTCCACTGGTGCTCGGTGGCCGGGGCGAACGATTCCAAGACGATCTGCCTGTTCGTGCCGCCGAGGTCCTATTGACAGAGCCATTGCCGAACCTGGATTGAAGGCTCAGGGAGCCGCCGGCAGGTGCTAATTTAGGGAAAGAGGTAATTCCTCTTTGCCGGGATATTTGATACTCAACACCGTCCAATTTCGGGCGGGGAATAAATCATGATTTTCAGAATTCATACGGTTGTGGCCGCCGCCGCAACCTTTTGTCTTGTCTCGACATTTTCAGCGCAGGCCGAGGATCTCGTCTTCACCCTCAAGAACGCCACGAATTCGGACCTTTCGGAGTTCTACACCTCGCCTGTCGGGGTCAATGAATGGGAAGAGGATATTCTTGGCCAGGATGTGCTGAGCGCTGGAGAAAGCGTGCGCATCACCATCGCTGATGGAAGAAGTGTCTGCGAATACGATATGCGTTTCGAGTTCACCGAGGATTCCGACCTCGACACGACGACCGACAAAGCGAACCTGTGCGAACTTGGAGAGTATACGATCACCGAGTAACGTCGCGCGTCTGGACCTTGCCTCATAGGCAAGGTCCGTTCGTTTCAGGATTCCGCATCCTGACAGAATGATGTCATGATGACTTGTCTAGGGTCGGGGCTTTGGCGCTGGAGAAGGGATCAATCATGGCGATTATCGGCAGTTGTCACTGCAAGGCGACCGTGTTCGAAGTCAGCGAAGCACCCGACACGCTGACAAGTTGCACCTGTTCCTTTTGTTCCAAGCGCGGGTCATTGTGGGCCTACTACCTGCCGTCGCAATTCAAATTGAAGACGCCGCCCGAGAATGTTGCCGTTTATCAATGGGGCTCCAAGACGGTAAAGCACGGATTCTGCGCCACCTGCGGCTGCGGCACCTTTACCGAAACGCCTGACTGGAGCACGGGCTCGCCGGATTTCGACAATCCGAAGATAAGCGTCAATGCGCGCCTGTTCGACGATTTCGATCTCGGGGCGGTCGAAGTCGTCGTCATTGACGGCAAGAATCTTTGGTGATTGTCGCCTGCCGGCCTGCAAATTTTAAGTCGATGAGAAGCCGCGAATGGCATTTTGCCGTTCCGCTTTTCGCCGTATTTCATGTTACAACGGCTTGAAGGGCTGACGCGCCGGTGCGCGGGACGAAGTTTGGAGAGGGACGACCTGAATGACGAAAAAGATTATCGCCGTGCTCGCGGCCACGGCATTTCTCGGTGCGTGCACGACCGACCCCTATACGGGTGAGCAGAAGGTTTCGAACACGGCTGGCGGCGCAGCACTTGGTGCCGGCCTCGGCGCTCTGGCAGGCCTTGCTGTCGGCGGGAGCAAGAATGCACAGCGCAATGCGGTGCTGATTGGTGCGGGCGTCGGCGCTCTGGCCGGTGGCGCTGTCGGCGCGACCATGGACCGCAACGAAGCGGAGCTTCGCGCGCAGCTTCAGGGCACCGGCGTCAGCGTTACGCGTGCGGGCGACCAGATCATCCTCAACATGCCGTCCGACATCACCTTCGGCATCGATCAGTCCGACATCAAGCCTGCCTTCTATCAGACGCTGAACTCCGTGGCGCTGGTGCTCAAGAAGTACAATCAGACGCTGGTAGATGTCTTCGGCCATACCGATTCGACCGGCGGCGACCAGCACAATTTCGACCTGTCGCAGCGCCGCGCGCTGTCGGTCGCGAACTACCTCAACGCCCAGGGCGTCGATTCGCGCCGCTTCGCCGTCACCGGCTTCGGCAAGACGCGCCCGATCGCTTCCAACGACACGGCCGAGGGCCGCGCGCAGAACCGCCGCGTCGAAATCCAGCTTTCGCCGCTCACCAGATAAACGGACGTAAAACGCGTCGAATCAAAAAGCCCGTCGCGATTGCGGCGGGCTTTTTCGTTGAGCCAGATAGCGCTGCCCCATGGCGGCGCAAAACGGTCAGATCTTTACTGCGATCTTCATGAAGGCAGGCATGTCGTCGCCGAAGCCGACGGTGCCGTCATTGTCTTCATTGCGCTGGCGCGCATTGCGATCGTCGCGCCGTGGCCTGTCATTGCGATCATCGCGGCGAGGGCGCTCGGCATGGTCGCCGCGCGCCTTGCGATCGGCATTCTCCGACTTGATCGTTTCCTTGCGGCTGTGGCGATCGTCATTATCAGCGACAACGACAGGGGCCTCGACTTCCGGCTGCGTGTCATGTGCCGGCTTTTCAGCGGGCGCCTTTGCGTGGCGCTCGCCGCGAGGCTTACGCTCGCCTTCGTCCTTGCGGCCACGGCCACGCTGCTGGCTGGCTCTGCCGCGACGCGGTGCTTCGTCGCCTTCGCTCTCGACAACGGTCGAAAGATCGCCGTCATGCCACTCGATCGGCTGGCCGATCAGGCGTTCGATGGCGTCGACATATTTGGTGTCGGACCTGGTGGCGATGGTGAAGGATTTTCCCGAACGCCCGGCGCGGCCGGTGCGGCCGATGCGGTGGACGTAGTCCTCGGCATGGATCGGCACGTCGAAATTGAAGACGTGGCTGACATCGGGAATATCGAGGCCGCGTGCGGCAACGTCGGAGGCGACGAGCAGCTTGAGCTTGCCTTCGCGGAAATTGGCCAGCATCTGCATGCGCGCGCGCTGGTCCATATCGCCATGCAAAGCGCCGGCATCGAAATCATATTTTATGAGCGAGCGGAAAAGCTCCGAGACTTCGACCTTGCGGTTGCAGAAGATGATCGCGTTCTTCAGCCCATCTTCCTCGGCCTTGATGAGATTGCGGAGAACTTCGCGCTTGTCCCACGGCTTCTTGCCGGACTTGACCAGACGCTGCGTGATATTGCTTGCGGTGGAGGCCGCCTTGGCGACTTCTACCCGCACCGGCGTATGCAGGAACTGTTCCGTCAGCTTGGTGATCTCCGGCGGCATGGTGGCCGAGAAGAACAGCGTCTGGCGCGTGAAGGGAATGAGCTTGCAGATGCGCTCGATGTCGGGAATGAAGCCCATGTCGAGCATGCGGTCGGCCTCGTCGATGACGAGGATTTCGACGGCCGACAGAAGCAGCTTGCCGCGCTCGAAATGGTCGAGCAGGCGGCCGGGCGTCGCGATCAGCACATCGGCGCCGCGCTCCAGCTTCTTTTCCTGATCGTCGAACGAGACGCCGCCAATCAGCAGCGCCATGTTGAGACGATGGTTCTTGCCGTATTTGACGAAGTTCTCTTCGACCTGCGCGGCGAGTTCGCGCGTCGGTTCGAGGATGAGCGTGCGCGGCATGCGCGCACGGGCGCGGCCTTTTTCAAGGCGCGTCAGCATCGGCAGCACGAAGGATGCCGTCTTGCCGGTGCCTGTCTGGGCGATGCCGAGAACGTCCTTGCCCTGCAAGGCGTGCGGGATCGCACCCGCCTGGATCGGCGTCGGCACGGTGTAGCCGGCGTCGGTAACGGCCGAAAGAACCTTCGGCGAAAGGCCGAGGTCCGCGAATGTCAACGCTTCTTGAGCGGTCTGGATGTCTGAGGACAAGTGTCTTGGCTGTCTTTGGCTGCTTGAAGGGCGCGCCCGTTTGGACGCGGCAAACGCCTCGCGCTTGCACAATATGTCATCGCGTTACGGTTAGTGACACGATTTGTCAACACAAACAGGCACGAATGCCGGTTTGTTGACCGCCTTTACTTAATGGTCCAGGCGATTTTCCGCAATGGCATCAGTAGCGGAATTGCTCGGCAAGAATTCTTTCGTTCCAGGAATGGTTCGGGTCGAACAGCAAAGTCGCCGTCGCTTTGCGCGACTCCTGGATCGTGACCGACGTTACCGCCTTGACCTCGGTATGGTCGGCGGCGGCGTTCACCGGTCTCTTTCCGGCCTCCATGATGTCGAGCCGCACCACAGATTTGTTGGACAAAAGTGCGCCGCGCCAGCGACGCGGACGAAACGGGCTGACCGGCGTCAAAGCGAGCAACGGCGCATCGAGCGGCAGGATGGGGCCGTGGGCCGACAGGTTGTAAGCGGTGGAGCCGGCAGGCGTTGCGATCATGACGCCGTCGCAGCTCAACTCTTCCAGGCGCACCTGATCGTCGATCGTGATGCGGATCTTGGCTGTCTGGTATGATTGCCGCCACAGGGCGACTTCATTGATCGCCAGCGCCGAGATCGTCTCGCCGGATGACGTGACGGCCTGCATCTCCAGCGGGCGGATGGTTTCCGAGACGGCGGCTGCCACGCGCTCGGGCAGGGCATCTTCCCTGTATTCGTTCATCAGGAAGCCGATGGTGCCCCGGTTCATACCGTAGACCTGCTTGCCGGTGCTCATCGTCTCGCGCAGCGTTTGCAGCAGGAAGCCATCGCCGCCGAGCGCGACGATCACGTCTGCCTCGGAAAGCGGCGTGTTGCCATAGCGCTGGGAAAGACGCGCCGCAGCCTTTTCGGCGTCAGGCGCATCCGAAGAGATGAACGCGAAGGTCTCGCGAGCTTTGTGTGCTGGTGCCAGTGTCTTGTCCTCGGCTCGATGGCCGTGCCGAGGTAGCATGCCGCTTTGCCGCTGCAAAGGCGGGACATCGCGGATTGCGCGAGGAATTGTCCGGGCCTTAAGCCCGGAGCGCCTTGCGGAGCTTGTCGAAATCAGTCCAGGGGTCGGCCGCTTTCAACGCTTTTTCCAGCGATTTTCCGCCAATCGAAAAATCGGCCGGACCAACCCCGTTTTCGACTTCCGGCCAGATTACAGGTACGGAAACGGTTGCGTTCGGTTTTGCCCGGCTTGAATAGGGCGCCACGGTTGTGGAGCCGCGCGCGTTGCGCAGATAGTCGATGAAGATGCGACCTGTGCGCGCTTTCTTGGACAGAGTCGCCGTGTATTTGTCCGGGTCGCTTTGCTCCATCGCGGCGGCAAAGTCGTGGGAGAAGGTTTTTACCGTCTTCCAGTCGGCTTTCGGCTTCAGCGGCACGATGACATGAAAACCCTTGCCGCCTGAGGTCTTGACGACATTGGGCAGGCCAAGTTCATCGAGGCGGCGTCTGACATCGAGCGTGGCTACGCGAACGTCATTCACGTCCAGTCCCTCGTCAGGATCGAGGTCGAACACGATCTGGTCGGGCGTGTCGATCGCGTCGATCGTGCATCCCCAGATGTGGATCTCCACGACGCCCAGTTGAACGAGTGCTGCAACGCCATTGAAATCTTTGATATAAAGCAGTTCTTCGCCGTCTTCCGGATCAGCCATTTTCGCGATGGCTTCATGCATGCCCGGCGAGGCGTGTTTTTGGAAAAAGCGCTGCTTGCCGGCGACACCATCAGGCGCGCGCAGCAGGGCGAGCGGTCGGTTGACGACGAACGGTTCCATGCGCGGCCAAACGGTCGTGTAGTGATCGAGCAGGCCCTGCTTGGTCACCCCGGCCTCGGGCCAGAGCAGCTTGTCGGGATGGGTAAGATCCATTTGCGTCCCTCCTTGCTTGCCGGAACGTCTGCCCTTGGCAGCCTGAACGCCAGTATGGCACGTTCGTTCCTGTTTTGCCGCAGGGGCATCATGCCGGAAACTGCCGGCCGAAACCGTTCCGGAGAGTTTTGACTTTACTGACGCGGCAAATGTGATAACCGGAGCGCGTGCCCTTGTAGCTCAGTTGGTAGAGCACCTGATTTGTAATCAGGGGGTCGGCGGTTCGAGTCCGTCCGGGGGCACCAGCCTGCATTCAAAATCAGCTCAACGCCTGCAGGTCTGCATCTGGGCGGCATATTTCATCGCCATGTTGGCGGCGCGGCGTGCGGCCTGCTGCGCCTGGGCATTGGTGCGCCCGAGGCCCTTCGAATAGCCGGAATGGCCGAGATAATAAGCGAGATAGAGATTGTAGGTGTCGTTCAGCGCGATGCCGTTCACCTTGTTGCTCTTGGCATGATACCAGCCGATGAAATGGATCGCGTCGGCGAAGTCGTTTCTGCGCGCATACCAACGTCCGGTTTCGGACTGGTAGCGGGTCCACGTGCCATCGAGCGCCTGCGAATAGCCATAGGCGCTTGAAGCTCGTTTCCACGGAATGAAGCCGAGAAGCTTGGTGCGCGGCGGCTTGGCGCGCGCGTTGAAGCCGGATTCGGTGTAGACGGTTGCCATGAGGATCGGGACGGGAACACCGAATTCGCGCTCGGTGCTTTTGGCGGCACCATGCCAGCTGTTGAACCAGCCGTCGCGCTGGTCGAACACCGCGCAAACATCGTTGATGCGCGTCGGGGCGGTTGCACAACTCCCAAGCATCAGGAGCGCTACGATGAACAGGGCGCGCCGCATGAAACCTCGCTTTCAGCAAGTCTGTTAGTCGCTAAGATTTAAGTAAAATTTAACGAGACGTTTTTGGCTGGATGATTCCATGTCCGTGTCGCGGTCGGTCTTCAATCCGCCCTTAAAGCTTCCCATATTCCTGTTGCGGTATGGTTTTGCTGGAGGTGAGGGATGATCCGCTTTGTCGTCATTGCCTTGGTGGTGCTTTTGGCCTGGTTCCTGCTCGTGTCGCTGGTCAGGCATCTCAAGGGTGCGAATGTCGACTGGACCGGATTGACGGCTGCGGCGGCCTTCGTGGTACTGGCCTTTTACCTGCGGCATGTGACGGGCATGGGTTGACCGGTCAGTCCCGCTCGCGAGCAGGCGGATTTTTCCCGCCGATCATCTTTGTGATCTCCAACGCCGCATCCTGAACGAGCGGTCCGATCTGCGCCAGCCGCTCCGGCGTGACGCGAACCGTCGGCCCGGATACCGACACGCCGCCGACCGGTTCGCCGAACTCGTTGAAGATGGCCGCTGCCACGCAGCGCATGCCGGGATGGCGCTCCTCGTCATCGACAGACCAGCCGCGCGTTTTGATTTCATCAAGGTCGCGAGTAAGGGCAGGGGCGTTGGCCAGCGTTTTCGGCGTGTAGGCTTCGAGCCCGGCCTTGCGGATGATCACTGCCACCCGCTCAGGCGCCAGATGCGCCAGGATTGCCTTGCCGATGCCTGAAGCATGAAACGAGCTGCGCGTGCCCGGCCGGAAGAAGGCGCGGATCGCCTGATGCGTCTCAACCTGGCTGACGAACACCACGCAATCATCCTCGGCAACGCCGAGATTTGCCGTCTCGCCGGTCTTTTCCATCAGATCCTGCATGACGATGCGAGCGCGATCGACCAGCTTTCGACGGCGCAGAAAGGCTGAACCCATGCGGTAGGTCTCGACGCCGATCGACCAGAGCTGTTCGGTTTTTTCGAACTCGACCATGCCGTGGCCTTCGAGCGTGGTCAGCATACGATAGGCCGTCGACGGGGCGAGGCCGGAACTGGTCGCCACTTCGCTCAGCGACAGGCCGTTGCCCTCGGCGACGATGGCGAGGATGCGCAGCGCGCGGTCCAGCGCCTGCACCGGGCCGGCGTCAGCTGGCGCGTTGAAGGAGCGCGGACGCCCGCGCTGGCGTTTTTCGGCGGTTTCCATCGGTTCGCTCCACATCACGAATTTCTTGCGGCATAATAAAAAAATATTTCATTGAAACGCAAACAACTTCTGTGAAAAACGAAAAGCCATTTAAAATCAATATATAAGATTATTTTTCTGAAAATGAAAAAATATTCTGGAAAAATTGAGAATTAGAACAATCGCTGCCATCATCCAGCCATAGGATCACACCCACTCTCGTGGAGGAAAAAATGACAAGGATGCGCGCCGTCGATGCGGCGGTTCTCGTTCTCGAAAAGGAAGGCATCGATTGCGCCTTCGGCGTGCCCGGCGCGGCGATCAATCCGTTCTATTCGGCGCTGAAGGCGCGGGGCACCGTGCGCCATATTCTGGCGCGTCACGTCGAAGGCGCCTCGCATATGGCGGAAGGCTATACGCGGGCCAGGGCCGGCAATATCGGCCTGTGCATCGGCACGTCCGGCCCGGCTGGAACCGACATGATCACCGGGCTCTATTCGGCTTCAGCGGATTCGATCCCGATCCTCTGCATTACCGGGCAGGCACCGCGGGCGCGGCTCAACAAGGAGGATTTCCAGGCGGTCGATATCGCAGCGATTGCCGCACCCGTTACCAAATGGGCCGTCACCGTCATGGAACCCTATCTGGTGCCGATGGCGTTGCAGAAGGCGTTTTTCCTGATGCGCTCGGGCCGTCCGGGGCCGGTTCTGGTCGATCTGCCGATCGACGTTCAGCTTGCCGAGATCGAGTTCGACATCGACACCTATGAGCCAATGACGCCGCATAAGCCGGCGATCAGCCGCGCGCAGGCCGAAAAAGCGCTCGCCATGCTCAACGAGGCAGAACACCCGCTGATCGTTGCCGGTGGCGGCATCATCAACGCGGATGCGTCCGACCTGCTGGTCGAGTTCGCCGAGATTACCGGTGTCCCCGTCATCCCGACGCTGATGGGCTGGGGCACGATCCCTGACGATCACCGGCTGATGGCCGGCATGTGCGGCCTTCAGACTTCGCATCGCTACGGCAATGCGACGATGCTGGCATCCGATTTCGTCATCGGCATCGGCAATCGCTGGGCGAACCGCCATACGGGTTCGGTGGAAAAGTATACGGCAGGCCGCAAATTCGTTCACATCGACATCGAGCCGACCCAGATCGGCCGCGTCTTCGCGCCGGATTTCGGTATCGTTTCGGACGCTGGCGTTGCTCTGAAGATGCTGCTCGATGTCGCCACCGAATGGAAGACGGCGGGCAAGCTGCGCGACTGGAGCCAATGGGCAAAGGAATGCCAGGCGCGCAAGAAGAGCATGAAGCGCAAGACGCATTTCGACCAGGTGCCGCTGAAGCCGCAGCGCGTCTATGAGGAGATGAACAAGGCATTCGGCCGCGACACGACCTATGTCACGACGATCGGGCTATCGCAGATCGCCGGCGCGCAGTTCCTGCATGTCTACAGGCCGCGCAACTGGATCAATTGCGGGCAGGCCGGCCCACTCGGCTGGACGCTGCCGGCAGCACTCGGCGTGCGTGCGGCCGATCCCGAGCGCGATATCGTGGCGCTTTCCGGAGACTATGATTTCCAGTTCATGATCGAGGAACTGGCCGTCGGCGCACAGCATAAGCTGCCTTACATCCATGTCGTCGTGAACAACGCCTATCTCGGGCTGATCCGGCAGGCGCAGCGCGGCTTCTCGATGGATTTCGAGGTCAGCCTTGCCTTCGAAAACATCAACACTGTCGGTCATGCCGAGGTCGGCTATGGCGTCGATCACGTCGGTGTTGCCGAGGCCATGGGCTGCAAGGCGGTACGCGTTCGCCGGCCGGAAGAATTCGCAAAAGGCTTTGCCGAGGCCAAGCGGCTGATGAAGGAGCATCAGGTGCCGGTCGTGCTCGAATTCATCCTCGAGCGGGTGACAAACATTTCCATGGGCACCGAAATCGACAACATTGTTGAGTTCGAGGAGCTTGCCGAGAAGAACGAGGATGCGCCGACCGCGATCGCGCTGCTCGACTGAGACTGGGAGACAAAAATGCCGAAATTTTCCGCCAATCTTTCCATGCTCTTTGGCGAGCATGATTTTCTCGACCGTTTCGATGTGGCAGCGCGCGCCGGGTTTCAGGGCGTCGAATATATCGGGCCGTATGATCACGCGCCGGACGTGGTGGCCGCTCGCCTGAAGAAGAACGGGCTTTCGCAGGTGCTGTTCAACCTGCCGCCCGGCGACTGGGCCAAGGGTGAGCGCGGCATCGCCGTGCTGCCGGACCGGGTCGTGGAGTTTCGTGCCGGCGTTGACAAAGCGATCACTTATGCAAAGGCGCTGGGTTGTCCGCAGGTCAACTGTCTCGCCGGCATTGCACCAGCGGACGTCGATCGCGCCACGCTTGAGGACGTGTTTGTCGAGAACCTGAAATATGCTTCTGCACGCTTGAAAGAAGCTGGCACCCGACTGCTGGTCGAGCCGATCAACACGCGAGACATTCCGGGCTTCTTCCTGACCAATACGAAGCAGGCGCTGGCGCTTATTGAAAAGGTCGGTTCGGACAATCTCTATCTGCAATACGACATCTACCACATGCAGATCATGGAGGGGGATCTCGCCCGGACGATCGAGGCAAATCTCGGCCGCATCGCGCATGTCCAGCTTGCGGACAATCCCGGCCGTCACGAGCCGGGGACGGGCGAGATCAACTATCCGTTTCTGTATGCGCATCTGGATCGCATAGGCTACGCCGGCTGGGTCGGTGCCGAATACAAACCCAGGGCCGGTACGGATGAGGGGCTCGGGTGGTTCCGGGAATTTGCCGGGAAGGCACACGCGGCTGCGTAGTTTGATGGGTGCCTTGAAATGTTTGCGCCGCCCCTCATCCGCCTGCCGGCACCTTCTCCCCGTATAGTGACGGGGAGAAGGTGGCTGGCCGCAACCTTACCGCTTCTTCCTTCTCCCCGTTCACGGGGAGAAGGTGGCCCGAAGGGTCGGATGAGGGGCAGCGCCGAGTTGCCAGAATAATTTTTGGAAGGAAATCAAAATGGAAAAGATCGGCTTTATCGGCCTCGGCATCATGGGTGCGCCCATGGCTGGGCATCTTCTGGATGCCGGTTACGAGGTTGTCTCCACCGACCACCGCAGCAAGCCCTCTGCCGAGCTTGCCGCAAAGGGCCTGAAGGTCGTCACTGGCAATGACGCCGTGGCGCGAGCCGCCGACATCATCATCACCATGGTGCCGGACACGCCACAGGTGGCGGACGTGCTGTTCGGAGAGAACGGCGCCGCATCTGGCCTTGGCAAGGGCAAGCTCGTCATCGACATGAGTTCGATATCGCCCATCGAGACCAAGGCATTCGCAAAGAAGATCAACGAACTCGGTTGCGATTATCTCGACGCGCCGGTATCGGGCGGCGAGGTCGGCGCCAAGGCGGCATCTCTGACGATCATGGTCGGCGGCTCGCAGGCTGCGTTCGATCGGGCAAAGCCGGTTTTCGAAAAGCTCGGCAAGAATATAACGCTGGTCGGTCCCAATGGCGTCGGCCAGACCACCAAGGTCGCCAACCAGATCGTCGTTGCGCTGACCATCGAGGCGGTGGCCGAGGCGCTGGTCTTCGCGTCCAAGGCTGGCGCGGACCCCGCCAAAGTGCGTCAGGCGCTGATGGGCGGGCTCGCCAATTCGCGCATCCTCGAAGTGCATGGCGAGCGCATGGTCAAGCGGACCTTCGCGCCGGGTTTCCGCATCGAGCTGCACCAGAAGGACCTGAACCTTGCACTCCAGGGCGCCAAGGCGCTCGGCGTCTCGCTGCCCAACACGTCGATGACGCAGGAACTGTTCAACTCATGCACCGCTAATGGCGGAGCAAAGGAAGATCATTCGGCGCTCGTGCGCGCGCTGGAGCGGATGGCGAATTTCGAAGTGGGAGCCGAAGTGGCTGCTGCAAAGAGTGAGGCCGCCTAAGTTTCGGCTCTACTTTGCCCCCCTCTGGCCTGCCGGCCATCTCCCCCTCAGGTGGGGAGATCAGCCTTCATATCGGCTTTCGCCAACCTTGAACGTTGCAGAATGAGCGGCGTGGGCGAAGCTGCTAATCTCCCCACCTGAGGGGGAGATGGCCGGCAGGCCAGAGGGGGGTAGCACCTTGAGAGCGCAGTCAGCTCTTCAAAAACTTCCGCGCCGCATAAAGGCTCACCGCCGCTGCATTCGACACGTTGAGCGAGCGGATCGCGCCCGGCATGTCGAGCCGGGCAAGCGTCGTGACGGTCTCGCGCGTTTTTTGGCGCAAGCCCTTGCCCTCAGCCCCAAGGACAAGGGCTATTTTTTGCGCGTCAAAGGATTTTTCCAGTTCCGCCGGTCCTTCCGAATCAAGGCCGATGGTCTGGAAGCCGGCTTCGTGCAACTGGCCCAAAGCGTCGGCAAGGTTCTTAACCTCGATCATGTCGATGTGTTCCAGCGCGCCCGAGGCGGACTTTGCCAGTACGCCCGATTCGTGGGGGCTATGGCGTTGCATGGTGATCAGCGCGCCCGCGCCGAAGGCGACGGCCGAGCGGATGATCGCGCCGACATTGTGCGGGTCGGTGACCTGGTCGAGCACCAGCACCAGCGGCGTGTCGCCAAGTGCGTTGAGCGCCTTGGGTTTCAGCGGTGCGGTCTCGATCAGCACGCCCTGATGAACGGCGTCGCTTCCGGTGATCTTGTCGATATCGCGCGGCTCGACGATTTCGACGGGAAAAGGCAAGGAGCCCGAATCCGCAATCTCCAGCCGCTCCAGCGCATTGCGCGTCACCAGCATCCGGCTGATCCTGCGGCGCGGATTTTCGATCGCGGCACGCACGGTATGCAGCCCATAGAGTCGCAAGACCCCGTCCGGTGCCGCTTCGCCCGGCGGTACGTTCGGTTTTGGCCGGAAGGCAGGCTGGCCGCCGCTCTTCTGGTCGCGATAGGCGCGCCGAAGCTTGGCGTAATGGGTATCTTTGGGTGTCTTGGATTTTTTATCGTCGTTCATGATCGTTCTATAACGGCGCGTTTTCCTTTTGGATATGGCAGCGGCGTGAGGGTATTGCGAATTTCGTTCTGAAATCTCTGACAGTGCGGTTGACAGTGTTTTGCCTTGCCGCCATAAGGCGCTTCGCAGGTTGGCGGGCAGGAAAGTTACCTGGCTGACAATTCGCAGAATGCCTCGTTGCAAGGCTCCTGGCAGCAGTTTGGAGAGGTGCCCGAGTGGTTAAAGGGGACGGACTGTAAATCCGTTGACTCAGTCTACGTTGGTTCGAATCCAACCCTCTCCACCACTGCCGGCCCGGAAGCCTTGAATATAAGACGCGGGTATAGCTCAATGGTAGAGCAGCAGCCTTCCAAGCTGAATACGCGGGTTCGATTCCCGCTACCCGCTCCAGAATGAAGCACTCAACATCTGCCATCTACGAACAACTGCATGAACTCGCTTCCGGCGATTTCGAGTCGAGATTTCCGCCTGCGCTGGTTCGGACGGTGCCACTCTGGCGCGCCATCCCGTTATCGCCTGTGCCATTTCGGGAAGAAAATTCTGGCATCGATCATGCATTGTATTGCTTGCCGGCGATAGCCGGCCCTGATCGTGTCTCATACTGATCAGGGATGTGAAGGCTCGCCGGGGAGGGGCGGGGGCTCTTACCCCGGCGAGCTTCCCATACTGCTGGTTGGCCTTGCACGGCCTTGGCCATTCCTGTCTTGCCGCGTGTAATCTGCGCCCCATATCTCCTGTAGATGGAAACGCAGGAGATGCTGCCATGTCTGCGAAGACTTTATTTGTTGCCGCCGCGATCGGCATTTCCGGCCTGGCCCTGAGCGGTTGCGTTGACACCGGGGCCTACTATGACGACGGTTATTACGACCGAGGTCCGTATGACGGCGGCGGTTATTATGGCGGCGGCTATTACCCTCGCTACTACGCGCCTCGGTA
>VFQQ010000487.1_pt1 | contig 77680 bp, 72 predicted proteins | sample 3512341 | NCBI WGS metagenome assembly VFQQ01 (sample SAMN10412373, study PRJNA504923) | tailings metagenome | isolation source: Relicate 2 Philex TSF1 revegetated site | place: Philippines: Tuba, Benguet | collected 2017-08-29
ACGCGGGTCTGGTAGTGGTGCCTCGAGCTTATGGCAGGCATGAAGGCTTGAAAAAACTGCCAATGCCACGATCAATAAAAGAAGCCTCTGCATGCCCCAAGTTTCAACAAGTTCAGCCGGTTTGTCCAGCTTGAAATTTGGGTGAAATCTACCGTTGGTGATAGAATTGCGCCCTCGCGGAGAGGTGGCAGAGTGGTTGAATGTACCTGACTCGAAATCAGGCATACGTGCAAGCGTATCGAGGGTTCGAATCCCTCCCTCTCCGCCAGAATTCGTTAATGCTTGTTCAGGCTATCAAGGCCGACACTTGTAAACATCAAATGTACGTTCGCCCAGCTTGGGTGAGGTTCTTCGCACCAAAGTATCAGCCCCATCGTTGACTGCACTGTTTTTCGCCAGCTGCAGGAGATTGGCCTCAATTGCCTCAACACTACGCGACACGAATCCCACTTTGGTCAAAACGCTGACGGTGACATTACCTTTAGATTCACAATTCACCACCTGCTCAGGATCTGCGAGGGATACACGTTCAGAGCCCGGGCGCACCTCTACCATTTTGCTGGCGCAGGCAGTCAACATCACTGCCAATAACATACTGAAACTGGTCAATACGGTTTTGTTGAGTGATTGCTTGTTCATGGTCATCATTATTCCGTATAAGTAAGTTAAGTGATTGATTATCAGTCATCACAAATCGCCTCGATTTTAACACCATCGTTTCATCAGAAATACGGTGTAACTGCGGTATGGTGCAAACAGGGATGGAGTTTGCATCACGGAGCTAAAGCTTTCGCGGCCGAGCATCTCTGGTTTTAGTTTCATTGCAATACATGTTCTTGTGATTTTTCTACATAATCCTCTAAGGCTTTCGTCAGAAAACTTAATATCGTTTAGCTTGCTAGGCTATTGCTCAGTTATATTTGTACTGACGTTTTTTTGCCTATGGTAGTATATATATAAATATAACGAATTAAATATCATGATTTAGTCAGGCAAATTCAGACATCTCACTTAAACCCTAAAATGATGCATTAATATACTTTTTAGTTATAAAATTATTAAAATAAAATATTTAACGTTATGTAATGTTTTTGGTAGAGTGCGGCCATCTGGCTAAATTCTATTGTTTGAGTGCGCATTCATGACTTTAAAAAATTCACACCATCTCAACCAAAAGCTGATCGATCTGCTGATTGCCAGCATCGAACAGCTACGTTTCGGGTCGGTGGAAATTACAGTACATGATGGACGGATCACACAAATTGAAAAGCGAGAAAAATTGCGGTTCGGTACTGAATCTCAACGCGCCACGCCTACTGTTCAAACAGCGGTCAATTTCTCAAAAAAATGATGCCCTCATCGAGTTGACCAGCAAAAAAATCGATGCCAGGGAATCAATTGAATTGACGACAACAAAAACTATCTCGCAATTATTTATTGCAGCACTTGCACTGGGTGCATTCACCCATATTTATGCTGATGAAAGCGTTGCATTAAGTGCCACGCAGACCCTTGCTGATGCGGCACAGGGTAAAGCAGAGCAAAAGATATCTCTACAAGGACAGTCTGGCTATTATCTAGAAAGCCGAAGTTATGGCACATTGCGAGAGACTGAGCCGCCGCGATATGTGAAGCAGGCGAATAAGACCTGGCTGAAGGATTACGGCTGGGAAGATGTAAATTGGTTGTACATTGGGCTGGATTATCGTGTGCGCTATGAATATCGGGACAATGACTACCGGCGTAGTCGTGACACACTGGATGAACCCATTCTGCTGCGTACCCGTGGGTTTATCGCCATCAAAGACATTCTCGACCCCTTGCGTTTTACACTGGAAGTAGAAGACGCCCGCCGTAATAACGGGCAATTTACACGAGAATACGACACCCGTGATGTGAACAAGGCGGAGCCAATTCAAGCCTATGCCGAACTCTACTTCAAAGAAGCATTGGGTAAGGATGACTTGGGAAATGCAAGACCTGTCAGCATCAAGGCGGGCCGTCACGCATTTGAATATTTGGACAGACGCTTGGTGGCCAGAAATGAGTGGCGAAACACCACCAACACGTTTCAAGGTATCCGAGCCCAGCTTGGACAGAAACATAACGACTGGCAGGTCGATGTGCTTGCGCTACAGCCGATCACCCGTTTCACCGATCAGCTGGATCAGCGCGAGCGTGGTCAGGCACTGTATGGTGTGATTGGTGATTGGCGTCGTTGGTCTGACATCGTCACGCTCCAACCCTACTATCTTTATTTTCGTCAGGATGGCGACAAGGTTGAATATGATGCGAATGGCCGTTTATTGGCTGCCAATGCGCGGATTGATCGTGATATCCACACTGCCGGATTACGTGCTTACGGCGTAGTTGGCAAGACGGGTTGGGACTACGACATCAATTACCAGACGCAATGGGGCGAGCAACAGCGCAAAAACAATGCGGGTGTGGTGACAGGTGAGCTTGACCATCAAGCCTACGCTTACAACATTGAGGCAGGTTATACACTTGAGCATCCGTGGAAGCCACGATTCAGTGCCAACTATGGCTTTGCCAGTGGTGACAAGGACCCCAGCGACCTCAAAAACCAACGCTTTGAGCGCCTCTATGGCTTTTCCCGACCATGGTCAAATAACGATCATATTCAGATGGAGAATATTGAGGCGTTGAAGCTACGTATTGAAACCATGCCAAGGCCTGATTTGAGAGTTGATTACACTGCGAGCAAATATCGTCTTGCCAGTGCAACAGACAGATGGGCCAGTACTAATTTACGCGATACAAGTGGTGATAGCGGTCAGGATATTGGAAATGAGTTCGATGTGCGTGTGCGATATGCCGTCAGCCCAAGAGTGCAAGCGCATGTGGGGTATGTCTATTTTTGGGCAGGAGATTTCGCCAAGAACACTGCGCAGCAGATAGAACCTGAGCGCTCAGCGGATAATCAATTCTTGTATGCTGAAATATTGGTGAGCCTTTTTTAGCATGTTGCCAAAATCGGCAGACATCACCATAGGAAGTCATCGAATTTGCGTGGATGATGATTCCCAACTTCTCTTAAGATTGACAATCAAAAATCATCTACATGTCAGTGAATACTGACAAAATCCCAATTGAAAGCATCTTCGATTCAGCGATTTTGCATTATTGAATTGCTTGTGATGAGTGCAAAAATCTTTAACGCACTCGCTAAATTTAAACCTTTATATGTTAATGTGTTAAGTTATGTAAATTTTCTTCAGATCAATCTTGAGATATCCTTATTTTCCAATAAGAAAAACAGTTTTCAAGATCAGCTCTAATGCAGCCATTTGCGTATTGATGTTGATTGCATTATGTTTTTCTTCACTTAGGGCTGAGGCTAATGGTGTGGAACAGGATGCCAGATCTTGGCACCAGTTCAATGTGATGGGTCCTACACCAGTAGAGAATTTTCGTTATTATGTCGAGTTGCAGCCACGTTTCAGAGATGAATTAACGAGTTTTGATCTATTGTTTTTTCGTCCGGCAATTTACTATGAACTGTCCAAAAAAACTTCCATATGGCTCGGTTATTTATACGGGCAGACTTTTGAATCCCCCAATCCTGCTACGGCTACAGAGCATCGGTTGTGGCAACAACTGTTAACTGGGTTTGATTTTGATAATGGCATCAAGTTAAAAAGCCAGACGCGGTTTGAACAGCGCACGTTTGAGGGCTCCAACGATATTGCATATCGATTCAGACAGAAAATCGGTGTGTATATCCCATCGTCATTTCATCCCAGACTCAGGTATGCGTTTTATGATGAAGTGCATTTCTATTTAAATAATACAGACTTTGGTGCGGTCAAAGGCTTTGAACAGAACCGCTTTTTTTTGGGTCTTGACTGGAAAATGAGTGATGAGCTCAACATTGAGGGCGGGTACATGAATCAATACTTTTATCGTTCTAGCCAACCAGATATCGTGAATCACGTCATTCAGGTGCTGTATACCTGGAACTTTTAGGTTGTATGTTCTTGCAACTGATCACTTACCAGTTCCCTCGACATTTACCTGTTTATTTGCTCAACCAAGCTAAGCCTAGAGATTGCTAGGCCATTCAAATATCAATGATTGCTTTCAAAGTTGCGTCCATCAATATCTGATTGAAAATCCTGATCATTGATTATCGGTGTAAATGCCGCTTCATCGATACTTCTACAAGTATCTAAAATTCCCAAGTCTATCAATTGCACGAATACGGTGATGCAAGGCATGCAATGCATGACTGTTCGTCAGTTTCAGCTGCCAGTACTAATGAATATTGAAGCGCTTTAGTACGCTGTTCAGTAGCCACTTCTCTTTGCAGAGTGGTGACATGCCATGCCTTTTCTGGGCGCCACAAAAGACTATCTTTTGATTCCCTCTGTTTTATTGAAGTCTGATTTTTCACCAATATTCCCGAAGCTAAGCTGGCTCATATATAAATAAAAAATATATAAATATCAATAAATATTATTTAAATATATATAAAGTTGCTGATAAAGTCTGCACGTCGTGTCAATCAACATTGCTCTAGCGTTCAACTCATGTGTTCGAAAAACATGAATTTTGAATAGGTCATTGACGCGTAACGCCTACTGTTCAAACAGCGGTCAATTTCTCAAAAAAATGATGCCTCTCATCGACTGGACCACCAGGAAGATGGCTACACCCGAGGAACAAAATGAAATTGACAACAAAAAAGATCGCGCAAGTGGTGGTTTCGGGAATTGCGTTCAGCGTGGCGCCATTTGCCTATGCCTATGACTCAAATTTGCCAATTCACTCTCCAGCGATTGCTCCTTCACTGCAGGATGAGGATCAGCAGAGAAGAATAGCAGCAAGGCTTGAGGAAATTGCTAAAGAAGAAGCTGCTGCAAAAAAGCCGAAAAGCTACTATGTAGAACGTCGCAGTTACGGTACAGGACGAGAAACTGAGCCGCCGCGTTACGTAAAACAGGCGAATAAAACCTGGCTGAAGGATCATGGCTGGGAAGATGTGAATTGGTTGGATATTGGATTGGATTATCGTCTCCGTTATGAGTATCGAGACAACGATTTTAGGCGTACTCGGGAAACATTGGATGAGCCCATTCTGCTACGTACCCGTGGGTTTATTGCCATCAAGGATATTCTCGATCCTTTGCGATTCACGCTCGAAGTGGAAGATGCCAGACGCAACAACGGCCAGTTTACTCGTGATAACGACACCAGAGATGTGAATTATGCAGAACCGATCCAGGCCTATGCTGAACTGTATTTCAAGGATGCTCTTGGTAAGGATGATTTGGGGAATGACCGCTCCATTAGTATCAAGGCCGGTCGTCAGGCCTTTGAATATCTGGACAGGCGATTGTTGGCAAGAAACGAATGGCGCAACACCACCAATACGTTCCAAGGCGTGCGTGCGCAAATAGGTCAGAAGCACAATGATTGGCAACTCGATATTCTGGCCCTGCAGCCGATCACCCGTTTTACAGATCGTCTGGATCAACGTGAGAGAGGCCAGGCACTGTATGGTGTGATTGGGGATTGGCGGCGCTGGTCTGACATCGTCACCCTGCAACCCTACTATCTTTATTTTCGTCAGGATGGCGACAAGGTTGATTATGATGCCAATGGTCGTTCTTTATCAGCCAGTGCACGCATTGATCGTGATATTCACACAGCGGGTTTACGGGCTTACGGGATTATTGGTGAAACTGGATGGGACTACGATGTCAACTACCAGACCCAATGGGGTGAGCAACAACGCAAGAATAATGCAGGTGTAGTTACCGGTATCCTCGATCATCAGGCCTATGCTTACAATATTGAAGCTGGCTACACACTCGAACATCCATGGAAACCACGTTTCAGCGCTAACTATGGCTATGCCAGTGGTGACAAGGATCCCAACGACCTCAAAAACCAACGCTTTGAGCGCCTGTTCGGGTTTGCAAGGCCTTGGTCCAACAACGATTACTTCCAGATGGAAAACCTGGTGGCACCCAAATTGCGCGTTGAGTTTGAGCCACGCAAGAACCTCAAGATTGATGCAGGCTATAACTGGTATCGACTCGCTAGCGCCACCGATCGTTGGAACAATGCCAGCCTACGTGATACGACGGGGAATAGTGGCAAGGATGTAGGTGAGGAGTTTGATGTGCGGGTGCGTTTCCCAATAGGTAATTATGTTTCGGCTAACTTGGGGTATGCATATTTCTGGGCCGGAGATTTCACCAAAACAACCTCTAGAAGAAACGACCCGGGTCGCAGTGATACATCAGAGTTTTTCTATGTAGAACTTACTGTCAGTGCCTTTTAAGACGACGGCAGGCTTTTAGAAATTTATTTTAAGGAAAAGTGATGAAAAGACAATTTAAAACAACGCTGCTCGGTAGCTTATTGCTGGCTGGCGTCACACTCAATGTATCTGCAGCTGATATCACCTTGCTCAATGTATCTTATGATCCTACACGAGAGCTATATGCAGATTTCAATAAGGCATTTGCGGCTCAATGGAAGGCCAAAACGGGTGATAACGTCAACATCAAGCAATCTCATGGTGGTGCAGGTAAGCAGGCTCGTGCGGTGATTGATGGTTTACAGGCCGATGTTGTGACCTTGGCGCTGGCTTACGATATCGACGAGATTAGTGCTAAGGCAAAACTGATTCCCGCGGACTGGCAAACGCGTCTCCCGAATAATAGCTCACCTTATACCTCGACCATTGTCTTGCTGGTGCGTAAAGGTAATCCTAAGAAGATCAAGGATTGGAATGACCTGACTAAGCCCGGAGTGTCAGTGATTACGCCTAATCCCAAGACATCTGGGGGTGCACGTTGGAATTACCTTGCCGCATGGGGTTATGCGCTGAAACAGAATGGTGGTGATCAGACCAAGGCAAAAGAGTTTGTTAAACAAATCTATCAGAACGTCCCTGTGCTTGACTCAGGCGCTCGCGGATCCACAACAACCTTCGTCGAACGTGGGATTGGTGATGTATTCATCTCTTGGGAGAACGAGGCATTTCTCGCGCTCAAGGAACTAGGCCCTGATAAATTCGAGATTATTGTGCCTTCAGTTTCGATTCTTGCAGAGCCTCCTGTTACTGTCGTGGATAAGGTCGTGGATAAGAGGAAGACCCGCGCAGTTGCTCAAGCCTATCTAGAATATTTGTATTCAGATGAAGGGCAGGAACTAGCGGGCAAACACTATTATCGCCCGACTTCGGAAACAGCAGCCAAAAAGTATGCCAACTTGTTCCCCAATGTAACGTTATTCACCATTGATGAGGTCTTTGGTGGCTGGCAAAAAGCGCAAAAGGAACATTTTTCCGATGGTGGCACTTTCGACCAGATTTATTCCAAAAAATAAATTCATTGAATGAGACGACCCATGGCCAGGTGATTCACCTAGCCATGGTTGACTGAGGTGAAATATGACAGCGGCTTTAATTGTAGGTGGTGACCGTATTCAAAGTATACGGCAGGTGCTGACCAGCCATGGTGTGACGCGCACCTATCATTGGTCGGGTAGAAAAGTTGGTGATGTGCGAAAGGTGATTCCAAGTGACACGCAATTGATTGTGCTGATTACCGACTGGGTGAGTCACAACATTCAGCATCACATTAAACAATCCGCAACCAAACGTGGCGTCAGGATCATTTATTCCAAGAATGCTGCAAGTGCACTTGTTGCAAGGTTAGTAGCCGAACGTGAAGTGGCTGAACAGGAGGGTGCCTGTATGGAAAGTTTCATGGCGCGATTCTTGTGTCAATGGGCACGAGTAATACGTATCAATTATTTAAGCAAGTTAATCATTCAGGAGTAAAAAAATGAATATTCAAGCGATTAATGTCCGCAATCAGTTCAGAGGACGAATCAAGGAAATCATTACCGGTCCAGTAGTGTCGGAAGTGGATATTGATACTGGCCTTGGCATTGTGACATCTGTCGTGACCACGCGGTCCATTGCCGAGCTGAATCTGGCGGTTGGCTCAGAAGTACTGGCCTTGGTGAAATCTACTGAAGTATCGATTGCGAAAATTTAAGCCATGCGATCTATTTTTTACACGCTTCAGGCGATTTTATGGCTGGTATTTGCGCAGAATGCGGTTGCGGAGACCACGATTTTAAATGTTTCTTATGATGTCACGCGCGAATTTTACAAGGAGTTTAATCAGGCCTTTATAGAGGACTGGAAGAAGAAACATGGCGAGTTGATTGTGGTGAATCAATCGCATGGCGGTTCCAGCAAACAGGCCAGAGCCGTGGCAGATGGCTTGGCAGCTGATGTCATTACGATGAACCAGTCTACCGACATCGATATTCTGGTAAGCAGAAACCTGATTCCTGAGGATTGGCAATCCAGACTGCCAGCCAAGAGCGCACCTACAGCCTCCACCACAGTATTTCTGGTGCGCAAAGGTAACCCAAAGAACATCATAAATTGGGAAGATCTGATCAAGCCGGGCATCGCTGTTGTGATTCCCAACCCCAAGACTTCGGGTAATGGACGTTATAGCTATCTGGCAGGATGGGGCCATGTCATCAGGCAAGGTGGCAGTGAAGCTCAGGCGCAGGGCTATGTCAGACGATTATTCAAGAACGTACCTGTGCTTGATGCGGGTGGAAGGGGAGCGACCACGACATTTGTGCAACGTGGGATAGGCGATGTCCTACTCACGTTTGAGAATGAAGTGGCGCTAATTGCCAAGGAGTTAGGTGGTGATCTGTTTGAGGTGGTCTATCCTACCTCGAGCATATTGGCCGAGAATCCGATCGCTTTGGTCGACAAGGTGGTGGATAAGCGCAAGACCCGAAATTTGGCCCAGGCATATCTTGATTTTCACTACTCTGAAACAGGCCAGAGCATCGCAATAAAACATGCTTTAAGACCAAGAAGTAGCAATGCAATCAGCAAGTATCAGGACCGTTTTCCGGCCATTGATCTTTTTACCGTCGATGAAGTTTTTGGTAGTTGGAAAAATGCGCAAAAAGTGCATTTTGCTGATGGTGGGCTGTTTGATCAGATTTATCAGCGATAGGTGTGTGTCATGACTGAAATAGTAGATGATCGTCATCATATACAGCTGTTGAAAGCGCAATTGCAGGAAGCCTTGTTCCTTGATCTGGATGAATATGTGCTCGAAGAGCCAGTCGATGGTGAATTTACAAGCCGGTTTCTTGGTGTGAGTCTGAAAAGTGCATTTCAACCGATATATGACACCGAGGCGGGAGAGGTGCTAGGACATGAGGCATTTCTTCGAGGAATGATTGGTAGCGTGCAGGAGGTGACGCCAGCCTTTGTATTTGGGTTTGCAGAAGATTCCAAAAAGTTGGTGAAATTTGACAGGATTTGCAGAACCCTGCATTTGCTGAACTATCGTGAAATATTCAAGGAATCTGGCGCACTTTTCCTCAATGTGCATCCTGAACTTCTTCTGAGCGTTAACGCGCACGGTAAAGTTTTTGAGAGAATTCTCCATGCCAACTCCGTCCCTACCAATCGGGTGGTGATTGAGATCAATGAGAGCGCCATATTCAACGATGTGAAGCTGCAGGACGCCGTTGAAAATTATCGTGAACGTAAATACCAGATTGCGATTGATGGGTTTGGTCGCAGGCAGAGTAATCTGGATCGGCTATGGAAGCTGGCCCCTGATTTTGTCAAATTTGATATGCCGTTGATTCATGACGCTGAACAACGTAAAAGTCTGCACGCTGCGTTTCCAGGTTTGGTCAGGTTTGTAAAGGACTTAGGTGCTAAACCTATTATTCAGGGCATAGAGAACCAACAGCAGTTTGATATTGCTATTGCATCGGGTTGCCAATTGCTTCAGGGATATTTTCTAGGTAAACCAGTAGTTGCCCGTGAGCTGGAATTTCCAAAGATTTTACAAACGCGTTTTACACCATAAGCTAGCCCCCGATTTCCACTTTTCCTTGAACAAGATGATCTGAAACCACACAAATATTCTATTTATAACTAATTAATATATAAATATCAAAAATTATTATTTTAAGTATTAAAGAATCGTTGCTATATTTCGACTGAATTAATTGATATTTATTAACCATTTGATTACATCAGCCAAGAGGCTGCCTGATGGCACAGAATAAAAAACGAAAACCCACTAACGTACTACCCGGATTCAACCTGTCTCTGGGTTATACACTGCTTTATCTCAGCTTGATTGTACTCATCCCGTTATCAGCAGCCTTTATCAAGACGACTGAATTAAGCTTGTCCGAGTTCTGGGAAACCGTGACGACACCCAGAGTAGTCGCTTCTTATAAACTGACCTTTGGTGCTTCGTTGATTGGCGCGAGTATCAACGCTTTCTTTGGCTTGCTGACAGCCTGGGTTTTGGTGCGTTATCAGTTTTTTGGTAAGCGCATCATTGATGCGCTGGTGGATTTGCCATTTGCATTGCCTACTGCTGTCGCAGGTATCGCACTGACGGCCATCTTTGCCGGAAACGGCTGGATAGGGAGTTTATTAGAGCCTTTGGGAATCAAAGTGGCATTTACACCATTAGGTGTGATTGTTGCACTCACCTTTATTGGTTTGCCATTTGTGGTGCGTACCGTACAACCGGTGATGGAGGACCTTGAGGCTGAGGCGGAAGAAGCCGCTGCCAGCTTGGGGGCAAGCCGCTGGCAAACCTTTGTCAAGGTTATATTTCCTGCTTTGCTGCCTGCATTGCTCACTGGGTTTGCGTTGGCTTTTGCACGTGCTGTGGGTGAATATGGATCGGTCATTTTTATTGCTGGAAACATGCCGATGGTGTCTGAAATTACACCATTGATCATTATCACCAAGCTAGAGCAATACGATTACGCAGGCGCCACCGCGGTTGCGGTGGTCATGTTGGTGATTTCATTCATTCTGCTTCTCGCAATCAATGGGTTGCAGTGGTGGAATAGCCGTAGAAACGGTCAAGTGCAATAGAGACGGAGTGCAGGATGTCAGCAGGCGTTATTTCACAGTATGCAAAATACCAAGGCGAGGTTTCTCGCAGTCGAGCTATCTCAGAGCCCGCATGGGTACGCTGGTTGTTGATTGGGCTGGCACTGACATTTTTAAGTCTGTTTCTGTTTATTCCGCTTGCTGCAGTATTTACCGAGGCTTTGCGTAAAGGGGTTGAAACCTACTTTGCGGCACTAGTCGAGCCGGATGCCGTATCAGCCATCAAGCTCACGTTGTTAGCAGCCGCTATTGCTGTTCCACTCAATCTCGTGTTTGGCGTAGCCGCATCCTGGGCAATTGCAAAATTTGAATTCAAGGGAAAAAGCGTACTAATTACCTTGATAGATCTTCCATTTGCAGTCTCACCAGTGATTGCCGGTTTGATTTATGTGCTGATTTTTGGCTTGCAAGGTTGGTTTGGTGAATGGCTGATAGAACATGATTACAAGGTGATTTTTGCTGTTCCAGGTATTGTCCTTGCCACCATATTTGTGACATTTCCATTTGTAGCTCGTGAGTTGATTCCCTTGATGCAGGCACAAGGCAAGGAAGAAGAAGAGGCAGGGCTGGTGCTGGGGGCTTCTGGATGGCAGATTTTATGGCGTATTACATTGCCCAACGTCAAGTGGGGCTTGCTCTATGGCGTGATCCTGACGAATGCACGTGCCATGGGCGAATTTGGCGCCGTGTCGGTAGTATCTGGCCACATTAGAGGGTTGACCAACACCATGCCGTTACATGTGGAAATTCTTTACAACGAATACAACTATGCCGCGGCATTTGCCGTAGCCTCTTTACTGGCTTTTCTGGCATTGATTACTGTGGCATTGAAAAGCTACGTGGAGTGGCAGGTGGCCCGCAACGCCAGTGCTGAAGAAAAAACTTCTGAAGAATAAGTGAGACAAGACCATGAGTATCGAAATCCGCCAGATCAATAAGGAGTTTGGCAAGTTCAAAGCCCTGAACAATGTCAGTCTGGATGTTCCCAGTGGTGAACTGGTCGCCCTGCTTGGCCCATCTGGCTGCGGCAAAACCACTTTGCTGCGCATTATTGCTGGCTTGGAGTCACCGGATGCCGGTAGCGTCCACTTTCATGGTGAGGAAGCCACCGATTTGCATGTGCGTGAACGACAGGTTGGCTTCGTTTTTCAGCACTATGCCCTGTTCCGCCATATGACTGTATTTGAAAACGTGGCTTTTGGCTTGCGTGTGCGACCAAAGAAAAACAGACCCTCTGAGGCCGAGATTCATCGACGCGTGCACGAGTTACTGAATCTTGTGCAATTGGACTGGCTAGCCGATCGTTATCCGCCTCAATTGTCTGGGGGGCAGCGACAACGTATTGCGCTTGCACGAGCATTGGCTGTCGAGCCCAGAGTGTTACTGCTGGATGAGCCGTTTGGCGCACTTGATGCCAAAGTGCGCAAGGATTTACGGCGTTGGTTGCGTCGATTGCATGATGAACTGCACATTACCAGTGTGTTTGTGACCCATGATCAGGAAGAAGCGCTGGAAGTGGCAGACCGGATTGTGGTGATGAATCATGGCAACGTAGAGCAGATTGGCACACCGCAAGATGTATATGATCATCCTGCCTCACCATTCGTTTATCAGTTTCTGGGCAACGTCAATCTGTTTCATAGCCGAGTGGACGCTGGAAAGGCGCATATTGGTGATATCGCAATTGATTTGCCAGAGCATGCTGAAACCAGAGATCATCAGGCCTCAGCCTTTGTACGTCCACATGATATTAAGATTAGCAAGGAGCCGATTAGCAGCCCTGCATTTGAAGCGGTGATCACCTATATCCATTCGCTTGGCCCGTTGGTTAGGGTTGAACTGCAGCGCAATGATGCCAGTGACTTGATTGAAGCTGAGCTGACGCGTTCGCAGTTCAATGTATTGTCCTTGGCTGTGGGTGATAAGGTGTACCTTAATCCGAGCAATGTAAGGGTATTTCTCAAATCAGATACGTGAGTAGCCGACCAAGTCTTGATGAATCAGGTCCTGGCGGGGTGATTAACCTGATCCTTGTGCAACCAGCGACTGATTTTTGGCCACACATGCGGGATGATCAAGAGAGCAGCAATAGTCGCACTGAGGTTGAACACGGTATGTACGATGGCAACCTGCTGGCTGGGGCTGAAGCCAGATGCCAAAATCATGGCAATGACGGGTTGCAATACCGTAGCAAATAACAATACGCCGAGCAGAATGGAGGCGGTATTGAGTAGCGCTAATCTTCTTGAAAAGTTATCCAGTGCGCTACTGGCAAGCAGGGCTGTGGAGGTGGTACCGATATTGGCACCAGCAACCATCCATACCGCTACGGAAGGCACCAGAAGTTCATCAGCAACAGCAATCACAGCAAGCCCGCTGACGACGGATGAAGATTGTACGATGGCTGTCAGTAATGCCCCAAAAATCAATGCCAGCGCAGGGGAGTCAAGCATGGCCTGAACCTCACCAAGCCTGGGGTTCATGGCAAGTGGTGCCAATGCCTGTGAAATTAAATCCAGGGCGAGAAAAATCAGGCCAAAGTAAAACAGAGGCTTGCCATAAGGCCGCCAAGGGCGAGGCCCGAACAGTGACCATAAACCCCCAAGCGTAATAAACACCGGACCAAGGCCGGCGACCTTGAAAGCGATCAGCCAGGCCGTCAATGTGGTACCGACATGAGCGCCGATCATGATGGAAAAGGCGCTACGTGCGGTGAGTGTATGGTTGTGGGCCAGCCCAACGGCCATAGAGGTGACCGCAGATGACGACTGCACGACAGCGGTGGCAGCAGCCCCAGCCATTGCTCCTTTCCAATCCGGGCGTGTTAGTCTGCGCAATACATCTCGCAGGCGCTCACCACCCAACCGGGTAACTTCTTCCGAGAAAGCAGCCAAGCCATGCAGAAACAGCATGATGGCTGCCATGATCGAAAAGCCCCAGGTCATTAAAGTGTCCATTGCGTTTCCTACATGCGTGCGATGTTAAATTGTCGCCGGATGGCTTTTTCGATTTCAACAATCACGAACACCATCACACCCAGTCCGAATATCACGAGCCAATCATTGGCTGTCAGAGGATGGGTATGAAAGACCTGCTGAAACGGGGTTGTATAAGTGAACAGGAGTTGCAAGCCCAGCAGAATGGACGATACAAGTATCGCGATGCGATTGCCAGTCCAGGTTTCCAGATTGAAGGCATGGGCAATGAAGTGACGGGCATTAAACAGATAAAACAACTGCGCAACGACCAGCATGTTCACGGCGGCAGTTCTTGCTGTTTCAAGGTTGCTACCTTTGGCTAACTGCCATTCAAACACGGCAAAGGTGGTAAGCACCATGAGTAGGCTGACAAACGCAATGCGAAAGCCCAAACCGCGAGTGATCAGGGGTTCTGTAGGTTTGCGTGGTGGACGTTGCATGGCATTGGCTTCAGCGGGTTCAAACGCAAGCGCCATGGCTAGAGTCACGGCGGTGACCATGTTGATCCAAAGGATTTGTGCGGTTGAAACGGGAATGGCCAGCCCGGCAAAAATTGCCACGAGGATGATTCCGGCTTGACCACCGTTGGTGGGCAAAATGAAAAGCAGGGATTTCTTGATGTTATCGAACACCACGCGGCCTTCTCGCACAGCATGCGCAATGGTGGCAAAGTTGTCATCGGTTAGCACCAGATCAGAGGCTTCCCGCGCGGCATCGGTCCCTTTCTGACCCATGGCAACCCCGATATCTGAAGCCTTGAGTGCTGGGGCATCGTTTACGCCATCTCCGGTCATGGCGACCAGTTCGCCATGTTCCTGCAAAATAGATACCAGCCGTAGTTTGTGTTCAGGACTTGCGCGCGCAATGACATCAGTCTGCAGCGCGCGCTCACGCAGGGTGTTGTCGTCCATTTTTTCAATGGCTTCACCGGTGAGCGGGTTTTCAGATGACAGGCCGAGTTGTTTTCCAATGGCGGCAGCTGTGGCGGCATGGTCGCCCGTAATCATCTTGACGCGAATACCGGCTTGCTGACATTCAGCGACTGCGGCCACAGCTTCTTCACGCGGTGGGTCAATCAGGCCGATCATGCCTAACAGCTGGAAGTGTGGGGTGATATCTGCAGTTGAAATGCTGGTGGTGCCCTCTGGCATGGTGCATGAGGCCAGTGCCAGCACACGTTCACCCGCGCCTGCCGCGCGGTCAATCCGGTTTTGCCAGGCTTCCTGATCCAGTTGTTCTCCACCGGCCTCTGAGGTGCAGAGGGTGAGTATTTTTTCCGGTGCCCCCTTAATGAGTAGCAGGGGTTCCTGTGATTCCGGATGCTGGTGCAGGGTCGCCATGTAGCGGTGTTCTGATTCAAAAGGAATCACATCCAGCCTTGGAAATTCCCCAGACATCTTGCCTTGATCAAACCCTGCCTTGATCGCCAGCGTCATTAAAGCGCCTTCGGTCGGGTCCCCGACCAATTGCCACTCACCACTATCAGAAGATTTCAGCTGAGCATCATTACAGAGCAGCGCGCAGCGTAAGAGCTGTTGCAGCATGTCGTGCTCCAGCGGCTCTATGGGGTTGTCATCGACATGGAACTTGCCATCAGGAATATAGCCGGTGCCTGTAACGCTGACATTATGGGGTGGCAGCATGAGCCTGACGGCAGTCATTTCATTGCGGGTGAGCGTGCCGGTTTTGTCTGAGCAAATCACGGTCACTGAGCCTAGCGTTTCTACTGCGGGCAGGCGCCGGACAATGGCACGATTTCTTGCCATGATACGGGTGCCAATGGCAAGTACGATGGTCACAATCGCGGGCAGGCCTTCAGGTATGGCTGCAACAGCCAGGCCGACCACCGCCAGAAAGATTTCCAGACTATCCAGATTGGCAACATATCGACCGTAGAGGAAAGTGAGCAGTCCAACCAGCAGAATGAAGCCGGTAATGCCACGGGCGAATTGATCGAGCCTGCGCGTCAGCGGGGTAGAGAGCGTTTGAATATCCCCCACCATGGTGCCGATGCGGCCAATTTCAGTTTGAGGGCCGGTTGCTACTACCAGTCCATGGGCTTGTCCAAATGCTACCTGTGTGCCGGAATAGGCCATTGAGGTGCGGTCACCGATCGATGCATCCTGATCCACATGCGCAGTATTTTTCTCTACTGGCACCGATTCGCCGGTCAGTACCGCTTCAGTGACGCGCAGGCTTTTAACGCGAATGAGGCGCAAATCTGCGGGGATTCTGTCGCCTGATTCCAGCAGCACTATATCGCCAGGCACCAGCTCATGGGCATTGATTTTTTGCCGCTCACCATTGCGTACCACTGTGGCATGACTGGCCAGCATGGATCGCACCGCTTCCAGAGCTTTCTCTGCTTTGCCTTCCTGAATGAATCCAATAATGGCATTAATCAGCACGACGCCAAAAATCACGGCGGCATCAATATAGTCGCGCAGCAGGATGGTGGTGATCCCCGCCGCAATCAGCACATAGATCAGCGGGTTGTGAAATTGTAGAAAGAAGCTGTGTAGCCGGCTTCTGCGCTTGGCATCGGGCAGGCGGTTTTCACCAAATGCCTTCAGCCTTTCTGCATGTTCTGAGGGCGACAGCCCTTCCGCCTGGCTGTTCTGAATCGATAGCGCTTCTTCCGGGCTAATGGCATGCCAGTGAATGGAGGTGGGGGTGTTCTCTGCTTTTGCTTCAGTCATTGCCGATCCGTTTGTGTCTACAATTAGTTAAAGGTGACCCTTAATAAAAGTAGTAAGTTGCATTTAAATAGCGGGATACGTCGTTAATTTCTTCCTTGGTCCAGCCTACGCCAATGGCATCCTGCCAGCGATCCACCTGTGTTCTAAGGCCGTTTAAATCCTTGGCAATTCTGCCATCACGCCAGTGAATCTGCTGGTTATGGCACTCAATGCAATGGTTGCGATACAGCATTTCACCACGTGACATTTTGGGCTCTTCTGGCTTGGGCTCTTTTGGCTGCGCTATAGCAGACAAACTGGAGAGCAAAGCAAAGGGGATGAGGGCAAACAAGCAGATTTTTTTCATGTGTAAAGTCCTATTTGCATGCGATTAAGATGAATAGTGTTGAACATCAATTTCATTTATCAGTGTAGAGCGGTCTCATTGCTGTTGTATTGATGATGATCAAATGCAAGTCTGCTTGACCTATATCAAGCTGCCCTTCAGCCAGTTGGATTAGTCTGCCAGCATGCAAACCTATACCTTGAATTCTGCTGAAGGCCTAACACCCTCTGATGACAGTAGCCAGCAAGTGCTGGACGACCCTGCTGAATGGTCTACTTTTAGCCAACAGGATAACGCGCAAGACGGCGTTTGGGAATCCAGCCTGATCATCGAAGGTATGCATTGTGCTGCCTGCGCGCACATTGTTGAAATTGCCCTGAAATCGGTGCCCGGTGTATTAGGGGCCGAGGTTAATGCGGCAAGTCACCGCGGAAGAGTCAGTTGGTCAGCACATCAGACGCGGCCATCGAGTTGGATGCGCGCCATCAGAAAAGCTGGCTATGGTGTGATGCCTGCGCTGGATGCCGCTGCTGTTGAATCGCGTAAAAAGGCGCATCGACTGGCGCTGTGGCGCTGGCTGGTGGCGGGATTCTGCATGATGCAGGTGATGATGTATGCCGCACCGGCCTATGTGGCTGATCCAGCGGATATGACACCGGATATAGTGCATCTCTTGCGCTGGGCTTCCTGGGTGCTGACCCTGCCAGTCGTGTTTTTTTCCTGTGGCCCGTTTTTTGAGAACGCCTGGCGCGATATCCGGCGCCAACAAATCAGTATGGACTTGCCTGTTTCGATTGGCATTCTGATTACCTTTATTGTGAGTTCGCTGGCGACTTTTTACCCACACGGCTGGTGGGCGGGTGAGGTGTATTTTGATTCACTCACCATGTTTGTGTTTTTCCTGCTGACTGGCCGTTGGCTGGAGTTACGGATGCGCAACCGCACTGCCGGTGCGCTGGATGATTTGATGCGTCGCCTACCCGAAAGTACTGAAAGGCAGCTACCAGATGGCGGGTTTGAGCGTATTTCTGTTCGACGCATTCGGCCTGGCGACATCTTGCGTGTGTTACCGGGCGAGGCGTTTCCAGCTGATGGCAAGATCATTCAGGGTGAAACCATGGTGGATGAAGCGCTGCTCACCGGCGAATCACGGCCAGTGAGCAAAAACGCGGCCTCGGAGGTGATTGCCGGCACGCATAATCTGGCTGCTGCAGTCATGATGCGTGTAGACAAGGCGGGTGAGAAAACACGCTATGCCCAGATTGTCAGTTTGATGGAAAAGGCTGCTGTTGATAAGCCGCGCCTTGCCATTCTGGCTGACCGAATTGCCAAGCCATTCTTGATCATGGTGATGTTGTCCGCCTTGGGTGCAGTGTTGTATTGGTGGTCGATTGATCCAGCCCGTGGGGTAATGGCAGCTGTTGCTGTGCTGGTTGTGACTTGCCCGTGTGCCTTGTCGCTTGCCACCCCAGCTGCCATGCTCGCATCTGCCGGGTCGCTTGCCCGGCGCGGCATTCTGGTGCGCCAATTGCAGGCGCTGGAGCGCATATCAGGTGTTGATACCGCAGTATTTGATAAAACCGGCACGCTGACACATGACCGTATGCAGGTGGCCAATACCCGCACACGTGTTGATTGGTCGGCTTCTGCGGCGCTTGAGCTGGCTGCTGCCATTGGCCGACACTCCCTGCACCCGGTATCTCGGGCGCTGGTGTCAGCATGTCCTGATTCCTCCATGTCGGTTACACAGGTGGTGGAAGTAGCAGGGCAGGGGCTGCAGGCCGAGACACCGTTCGGCGTGATTAAACTGGGTTCTGCCAGTTTTTGCGGCATTGAATCACCAGCTTCTATGTTCCTGCAAGTGCATCTGGCCGATACCGAAGGCTGGTTGGCGACATTTGATATAGGCGAGGATGTGCGTGAATCTGCCCAAATCAGTATGCACCGATTGAGGATGCTAGGCGTGATACCGGAAATTCTTTCCGGTGATCGGCAAGCGGCGGTGAAACGTGTTGGGCAGTTGCTGGATATTGAACACGTCAGAAGCGAAGCCAAACCAGAAGACAAGCTGGCGCATGTCAGTGCCTTGCAGCAGCAGGGGCGCAAAGTCATGATGGTGGGGGATGGCCTGAATGATGGGCCGGTGTTGGCAGGTGCCGAGGTTTCGGTGGCGATGGGGCAGGCGGCGCCATTGGCACAAGACAAGTCAGACTTTGTGGTGCTAGGCGCGCAGTTGCCTGCAATCCCCCTGCTGGTGCAACAGGCGCGTTTCACCATGCATATTGTGCGTCAGAACCTGCTTTGGGCTGCAGTTTATAACGCCGTTTGTATTCCGCTCGCTGTCACCGGTTGGATCAACGCCTGGATGGCAGGCTTGGGCATGGCGCTGAGTTCCTTGCTGGTCATCATGAATGCCACTCGTCTCTCCCGCATCAACGAGTAAGCATGGATATTCTGTTTTTACTGATTCCCTTATCCGTCATTCTGGTGCTGGCGATTCTGGCCGGGCTATGGTGGGCCATCTATACCGGTCAATTTGAAGACATTGAGCAAGAAGGCGAGCGCATTCTGCACGACGATTGACCTAAATCAAATGTGATTCACCTGCAGTGCGACAAAATGCCTCACAGCATTGTCAACCTGAGGTAGTCATAATGAGTCTAAATAGCTCCGAAGCAGTGATGTACAACGACACCGTTGTACGACAGTTTTCTATCATGGCGGTGATCTGGGGGGTCGTCGGTATGTTGGTTGGTGTGGTGATTGCCGCCCAGCTTTACATGCCGGAATTGAATTTCGGCCTGCCTTGGACAAGTTTTGGTCGATTGCGACCATTGCATACTAATGCCGTGATTTTTGCGTTTGGTGGTTCTACCTTGTTTGCCACCTCTTACTACGTTGTGCAGCGCACCTGTCAGACGCGTCTGTTCGGCGGTTCGCTAGCTTCATTGACATTCTGGGGTTGGCAGCTGGTGATTGTGCTGGCCGCCATCTCCTTGCCGTTGGGATACACGCAAGGCAAGGAATACGCAGAACTGGAATGGCCGATTGATATCCTCATCGCTGTGGTGTGGGTGGCTTATGCGGTTGTGTTCTTCGGCACCATAGGCAAGCGCAAGGTCAAGCATATCTACGTCGCCAACTGGTTCTTTGGTGCTTTCATTATTGCTGTCGCCTTGCTGCACATTGTTAATAGTGCAGCTATTCCGGCTGATTTCATGAAGTCCTATTCGGCTTATGCCGGTGTGCAGGACGCCATGGTGCAATGGTGGTATGGCCACAACGCGGTGGGTTTTTTCCTCACGGCTGGCTTCCTCGGCATCATGTACTACTTTGTGCCCAAGCAGGTTGAGCGTCCGGTGTACTCCTACCGTCTCTCCATCGTGCACTTCTGGGCGCTGATTTTCACTTATATGTGGGCAGGCCCTCACCACTTGCACTACACCGCACTGCCTGACTGGACCCAGTCTCTAGGCATGGTGTTCTCGCTCGTGCTGCTGGCGCCAAGCTGGGGCGGCATGATCAACGGCATGATGACGATGTCCGGTGCCTGGCACAAACTGCGTAGCGATCCTATCCTGCGCTTCCTGATTGTTTCTCTGTCCTTCTATGGTATGAGTACTTTTGAAGGCCCAATGATGGCCATCAAGACCGTCAACGCCTTGTCACACTACACCGATTGGACCGTAGGCCACGTGCATTCGGGTGCCTTGGGCTGGGTGGGTCTGGTGTCCATGGGCGCGCTCTACTACATGGTGCCTCGTCTGTTTGGGCAAAGCCAAATGTACAGCATCAAGGCGATTGAGCTGCACTTCTGGATGGCCACCATCGGTATCGTGCTCTATATCGCTGCCATGTGGATTGCCGGTGTCATGCAAGGGCTGATGTGGCGTGGTGTGAATGCTGATGGCACCTTGACCTACACTTTTGTTGAAAGCGTCAAGGCAACCTATCCGTTCTATGCCCTGCGTCTGCTTGGTGGTGTGCTCTATCTGGGCGGCATGATCGTCATGTTGTGGAATGTGCTCAAGACAGCCTCACAAGGTGCATCGGTCAATGCTCCCATCCCACCTGTTGTGGCACATGCTTAAGGAATAAAAAATGGCTGATACCAAGAAAAAATCCGGTTTCACTCACGAAAAGATTGAAACCAACAACTTTCTGATGATTGTTCTCATACTGGTCGTGGTGTCCTTTGGCGGCCTGGTCGAGATTGTCCCGCTCTTTTTCCAGAAGAGCACGACCGAGCCTATTGAAGGCCTCAAGCCTTACACGCCAATTCAACTGGCCGGACGTGACATCTACATTCGTGAGGGCTGCTACAACTGCCACTCGCAGATGATTCGTCCCTTCCGTGCAGAGGCCTTGCGTTATGGGCACTACTCAGTGGCTGGCGAGTTCGTCTACGACCATCCATTCCAGTGGGGTAGTAAGCGTACCGGGCCAGACCTGCATCGTGTGGGTGGTAAATACAGTGACGAATGGCACCGTATTCACCTGATCAATCCGCGTGATGTGGTGCCTGAATCCAATATGCCCTACTACCCATGGCTTGAGGATACCAAGGTGGATGCAGATGGCATTGCGCCACGTATGCGTGCTCTGCGCAAGGTCGGAGTGCCATACACCGATGCCGAGATTGCTGGTGCCAAGGCAGAAGTGGAAGGCAAGACTGAAATGGAAGCCATGATTGCTTATTTGCAATCACTGGGCACCTTGTTGAAGTAAAAGGGGAAAGCCATGGATATCAATACCCTACGTATCATCGCCACTGTCGTTAGCTTTATTGCCTTTATCGGCATTGTGGTGTGGGCATGGTCACGCAATCGTGAAACCGACTTCAAAGACGCAGCCAATCTGCCATTCGAACAGGATTGAGGAATAAAAAATGAGTGACTTTACCAATAGCTTCTGGCCTTTGTTCATTTCGGCAATTACCCTCATTGGGATTTTTGCTTGCGGATGGCTGCTTTGGATCAACAACAAAACCAAGCTGACAAAGCCAACTGGTGATAACAGTACCGGGCATGTCTGGGATGAAGACCTGCGGGAAATGAACAACCCATTGCCACGCTGGTGGGTGTGGATGTTTATCATCACCATCGTGTTTTCATTGGCTTATCTGGCTATTTACCCCGGCCTTGGTACCCATCAGGGATCACTGGGCTGGTCTCAGGTAGGGCAGTATGAAGCCGAGATGGCCAAGGCCAATGCGATTACCGAGCCGCTGTATGCCGGGTTTTTGGCTAAAACCACTGAAGAAGTTGCGGCTGATACGCAAGCCATGGCTATCGGTGGCCGTCTGTTTCTCAACAACTGCGCACAGTGTCATGGTTCAGATGCCCGCGGTAGCAAGGGTTTTCCAAACCTGACAGACGATGACTGGTTGTATGGCGGTGAGCCTGAGCAGATCAAGGCTACGCTGGTGAATGGCCGCAATGGCATGATGCCTCCAATGGGTGCCATGGTGGGCAGTGAAGAAGATGTGCGTAATGTGGCACATTATGTAATGAGCCTTTCCAACAGTGAGCATGATGCTGATAGAGCAGCGCTTGGCCAGGAAAAATTCATGACTTGTGCGGCTTGCCACGGTGCTGATGGCAAGGGTAACCAGATGATCGGTGCACCTAACCTGACTGATGGCATCTGGCTGCATGGCGCAGGTGAAAAGCAGATCATGAGTATCATCAATCTGGGCAAGACCAATCATATGCCTGCACAAAAAGACAAGCTTACTGAAGCACAGATTCATGTGCTGACCGCGTATGTCTGGGGTCTGTCAAACGGTGCTGCCAAACAGTAAGCAGGAATATGTAGGTGAACAAGGTGAATGATCAGGCAGTAGACACTGCGGTGCAGGATACCGAAGACGAAGTCATGGTGTCGCTCTACGCGGCGCACCAGAAGGTGTATCCACGCAGCGTCTCCGGCCTGTTCAGCAAATGGCGCTGGGTCATGGTCTGGCTTACGCAAATCGTATTTTATGGTTTGCCATGGCTGGAGTGGGGTCAGCGTCAGGCAGTGCTGTTTGATCTGGGTGCTAGAAGGTTCTACATTTTCGGGCTGGTGCTCTATCCGCAGGATCTGATCTATCTCACTGCCATATTGATCATCTCCGCCTTATCCCTTTTTCTGTTTACTGCGGTGGCGGGGCGCTTATGGTGTGGCTACACCTGTCCGCAAACCGTCTACACCGAGATTTTTCTCTGGATAGAGAACAAAATCGAAGGAGACCGTGCCGCCCGTATGCGTCTGGATGAAAAAGGCGCTGCGCTGGAAAAATTCAGCAAAAAATCCTTCAAGCATTTGGTTTGGGTGCTGTTTGCCTTGTGGACCGGGTTTACCTTTGTTGGGTACTTCACGCCTATCCGTGAATTGCTGCAAAGCTGGATGGTGCTACAGATGGGCCCATGGGAAACTTTCTGGGTAATTTTTTACGGGTTTGCCACTTATGGTAATGCCGGATTTATGCGTGAGCAGGTCTGCAAGTACATGTGCCCTTACGCACGCTTTCAAAGTGCTATGTTTGATAAAGATACCCTGATTGTCACCTATGATCAGGAGCGCGGTGAACCAAGGGGCAGCCGCTCAAGAAAAACCGATGCCAAGAGCCTGGGCTTGGGGGCATGTGTTGATTGCAGCCTGTGTGTGCAGGTGTGTCCTACCGGTATTGATATCCGTAAAGGGCTTCAGTATGAATGTATCGGCTGCGGTGCCTGTGCAGATGCTTGTGATAGTGTGATGGACAAAGTGGGTTATGAGCGCGGCTTGATTCGCTACACCACAGAAAATGGCATGCGCAACCACTGGTCTCGCAACACTATCCTCAAGCATGTTCTGCGTCCAAGGGTGATGGTCTACTCCGGTATTTTGCTACTGCTGGTGGTGGTGCTGGTTACCAGCCTCGCCATGCGTACCCCGTTCCGGGCAGATGTCGTGCGTGATCGTGGTGTCATGTCGCGGTTGGTGGAAGGCGGGCTGCTGGAAAATGTCTACCGCATGCAACTCATGAATGCTACCGAATTGAGTCAATCTTTCAATATCACTGCACGCGGGGTAGATGACATCAAACTCGTCACGCGTGATGTGAAGGCAGATGGCAGCGTTGCCCTTGATCCCGCCCAATCCAAATGGATCACCCTTTATCTGCAAGTGCCAGATGGAAAACTTGAACCCGGCTCACATCGCGTGTGGTTCGATATTGAAATGATCGGCAGTGACAAAACGCTAGAAGAAAAATCTGTATTCCTGGTGCCCAGGTAGCGCGTTGTATCGCTAGTTGCAGCATTGGAATCAATCAACGAAAGGAAACAATATGCAAAAGTACGACAAACAGGATGACAAACCATGGTGGCATTACGGATACGTCTGGTTGATGCTGTCCGGGCCTTTCGCCGTCATCGTTGCATCGGTGATCACTGTTAACCTAGCCCTGCAATCACCTGATTTGGTGGTGGACGACTACTACCGCAAGGGGATGGAAATCAACAAAACCCTGCGCGATGCCAAGCACTCTCCGGCTGTGGATGCCCGCAACCATGCAGCGACGATTGGCATGGAAGCTGAGCGTTAAAAGATTGGAACTAATGTTTGCGGTAAATACATGTATTAATCGACGCAATCATTGCGTCGATTAATAGCACATGTGAGATCAGTTTATGTCGAGTGTGCATTGTATTGTTGCCCGCCCTTCACTCATAATGCGTCCATAATCGCAGCACTCTCACGGTTCTCTCCTCTGGGAAAATCTCGTAAACGAGTCGATGCTGAATATTAATGCGTCGAGAATATGCGCCAGCGAGATCTCCCACTAACTTCTCATAGGGTGGGGGATTTTGCAGAGGGTCTTTTTCTAATATTGCGAGCAATTCTTGCGCTTTTGGTTTCAGGCCAGAAGATGCCAGTTTTTTTGCATCTTTCAGTGCATGCTTGGCAAAGACTATATTCCAGCTTACCAATCAAGTTCCTTTGCGCTTTCACTAAGTGGTTCTGCCATTCCCGCCTTAATTGATTCACGCATGCCTGGCACCGCCAAAAGGTGCAAGGTTTCCTGAATTGCGCTCCAGTCCTCTGTTGAAAGCAACACAGCACTTTTACGCTTGCCGGAAATAATGATGGGTTCGTGTGACTCCGCAGTCTGGTCTATCAGTCTGTATAAATTTGCGCGCGCTTCGCTGGCGGTGAGTGTGTTCATGTCATGCTCCTTTTAATGCGCACTATGGTACGCTTTAACGTACGTAAGTCAAGTGGTCATAAATGGGCTTCAATCATCTCGCGGAAAATTTTTAATCAACACCTCTGCCTTTTTTGATAGCCAGATATTTACAACCGTATCTGGTGTTCCATCGGGCTTATTTCCGCGATTGGTTATGCTAGATATTTGAATGAAGTCTTGTGTGATCAATAACGAGTAATAATCAGTTGGCTCTGTTACGTACTGCGCAAAATTGTTTCCATAAAGTACTTGCATTGCTCTGTGGTTAAATTGAGCGGGTGTGCCAGAAAAGTGCGCTTGCTTAGAGAAATCGAGTAATAGTTTGCGCAACTGAGGTGGAGGCAATTGACGCTCGACATGACACTGCCAGCCATAATATGCGAGCAGCACTGCCAACACTACAACAACGCCAAAGAAAATATAGCTTAGCCAACTATGGTGAGCAGGGAGAAAAACTTTAACACCAGCCCCAACAATAGTGAGGATTGCAGCAAACCACGGCAATTTTCCACAGTCAGGTCTTAGGCGCATAAAAAAACTAGCGTTTGACATAAGAGGTACGCTTTATGGATGGGTTAGGCTGAAGATATTTCATTACGCCAGCCCTCCAAAAGAGAAAGAAACTCGTTAGCTAGTTCTCCCCTAGAGATAAACACTTCCTCTGAAATTTGCCATGTTATGCCGTGTAGATCATTTAAAGCAGGATAAGCAATTTCTGAATCTGTTCTTTTGTGCCGATTAGCGGGTTCAAATTTTGCAAGAGGCATGCGAAGTCGCTCAAATTTTCTGAGCAAGGATGTTAATTTCTCATCATTAAGCCCAGCTTTTTTGTTACGTTGCCGAATAGATCTGATAATTTCGTAGGCACCAAGAACCCAAAGATAGGATAATGTTATATGGTACGAAAGCGCTCCAAGGTCACTGCTAGAACTAAGCGCCATAGGGTTTCTTTTGAGCAATTCGTCCTTTTCTGCCAAATCATGATCTAAACGTCCCAGCCCTTGAATGACAGGAACCATAAAGGTTTCGTACTTAGCTGCTGAAATGCTGACATTTACCCAGCGCATATAGCGTGGTAGTAATTCCATGGCGATTTAACGTAAGGTAGTCATCCTATTTATCACTTTATAAAGCATGAAATGGAAATGCATTGTGATTAGAATTTTCAGTGCCGCCTATTCTGAAACTTGAAATACAGTCCCAGCTAACGCTATCAAGCATCTAGTTTACTAGTTACACGTATCCGGATTAAATATCTTCTTCAGCGCATCCGGCTGCAGAATTTTCACCCAGCGCTGTTTGACTTCAATAATGTTCTCGTCGCTAAACCGTGAGAACGTGCGGCTAACGGTTTCAAGCTTCATACCGAGATAGCTGCCGATTTCTTCACGTGTCATGCGCAAGATCAGCTCTGATTGTGAGAAGCCCCTTGCGTGCAGACGCTGAACCAGGTTGAGCAGAAATGCAGCCAGACGTTCTTCAGCCCGCATATTGCCAAGCAGCAGCATGACGCCCTGATCACGCACAATTTCACGGCTCATGATTTTGTGCACATGGCGTTGCAGCACGGGGAATTCACGGGAAAGTTCTTCAACATTGGCAAAGGGCATGACGCAGACTTCCGCGTCTTCCAGCGCTATGGCATTGCAGTTATGACGGTCACTGGTAATACCATCCAGCCCGACAATTTCACCTGCCATCTGAAAGCCGGTGACTTGCTCGCGGCCATCTTCACTTGAAACACAGGTTTTGAAAAACCCAGTACGAATGGCATAGAGCGAGGTAAAGGTTTCACCACTGCGGAACAGGGCCTCGCCTTGCGAGACTTTACGTCGATTCGCAACGACATCATCCAGCTTTTGCAGCTCGGTCTGGCTTAGCCCGATGGGCATGCAGAGCTCGCGTAAATTGCAATTGGAGCAGGCGACTTTAAGCGTATCTGGATTCATGTTGTGCATGGTTGAAATGATTGGCAACAAGCTTAGCGCTTTTATGCGTTGCATGAAAGGGATAAGCATTGAATGCGCACGATAAATTGCCTTGATTTCTTGCATGCGGATTGATGTGCATCAATAAACGCCAAGCTTCAGCAAGGCATAGTAGCGGCATTACATTGGACAAATTGTTAGCAGGTGCCCATGAGAACCGCAATGATGAAGACGACCACACATGCAGCCCCTGTGCTGACCCCAGAAATTCTGCAGCGATTTGATGTGCCGGGACCGCGCTATACCTCTTACCCCACGGCGGATCGGTTTGTGGAGGCTTTTGGTGAGCCTGAGTTTATTCAGGCGCTGGAGCAGCGCTGCATGGGCGGGTTAGCTTTTCCGCTTTCGTTGTATGTGCATATTCCGTTTTGTGATTCTTTATGTTTTTACTGTGCCTGCAACAAGATTGTGACCAAGCGGCACGAGCGTGCGGCTGAATATCTTGATTACCTGAAGCGCGAAATTGGGCTATACATTGCACGGTTGGGGAAAGGCCAGACCATTACGCAGCTGCACCTGGGTGGTGGTACACCGACTTTTTTCAGTGATGATGAGTTGGAGCAGCTCATGCAAATGCTGCATGAGAACTTTGTGTTAGCTCCGACCGGTGAACACTCGATAGAGGTAGACCCTCGCACTGTGAATGAAGCCAGGCTCAAGCGTTTGAAAGACATGGGGTTTAACCGGCTGAGCTTTGGAGTGCAGGATTTTGATGCAGAGGTGCAAAAGGCAGTGCATCGTATTCAGCCTGCCGAGCAGGTGTTTGATCTGGTCAAGGCTGCACGCGAAATGGGCTTTGAGTCTATTAACGTGGATTTGATTTATGGCTTGCCACGTCAGACGCCGGCATCTTTTCAGCGTACGCTTGAGCAAGTGGCTCAATTGCGGCCAGACCGCATTGCACTCTATGCATATGCGCATTTGCCAGAACGGTTCAAGCCGCAACGGCGCATCAAGTCTGAAGAGCTGCCAGCGCCCGGTGATAAACTAAAAATGCTTTCTAATGCAATTGCCGCTTTTCTGGCCAATGGGTATGTCTATGTGGGTATGGATCACTTTGCTTTGCCCGATGATGCGTTGGCGGTAGCAAAACGTCAGGGCAGATTACACCGTAATTTTCAGGGCTATAGCACGCAGCCTGACTGCGATCAGATTAGCCTAGGCGTATCTGCCATTGGGCGCATAGGCGCAACTTACAGCCAAAATGCCAAAACGCTGGAAGAATATTACGATTACATTGATCGTGGCCGTTTTCCGGTGATGCGTGGCCTTGCTTTGTCTAGGGATGATCTTGTCCGTCGAGCAGTGATTATGGCGCTGATGTGCCAAGGCAGAATCCAGTATGAATCCATTAATCTGTCTTATTTGATCGATTTCAGGCGTTATTTTGAAACCGAGCTGGAGCAGCTGCAGGGCTTGGTGAAAGAAGGCTTGGTTGAGGTGGATATGCACGGCATTCAGGTCACGGCCAGCGGATGGTATTTTGTGCGCGGCATTGCCATGATATTTGATCGTTACCTGCAGGCTGATCGTAACCGCGCCCGATTCTCCAGAATCATCTAGGGCGTGTTCACACATCAATCCTAATCTCATCTATCTTGTCCGCTATGGGTTGATATCTCAGAGATATCAACCCATAGCGGCGTTATCATTTTTTTAAGACATCACTGCACGAAAATTGCACGCAAAAAAATGCCTCTACAGGGAGCAGAGGCGAGTGTGGAGACCAGAAAGTCTGTCAAAAGCTTGCAGGCGCTTGATCAGCGCCAGCAATTAGAAGCGTTTACCGATACCGATACCTACAACCCAAGGGTTGATGTCCAGTGAGTCGATTTTGGTCCATTGACCACCAGACAATGGGCCTTTCCATTTCACATCGGTGTCAATTTTGATGTACTTCACATCTGCGTTGAGCAGCCAGCCATCTTTCAGGTTGATATCAACCCCGGCCTGAAATGCCATGCCCCAGCTGTCGCTTTCAATCTTGATTTTTTCGCCTGCGGTGGCACCGGATTTAAACTTCAGATTGCGATCCAGCATACGTGTATAGTTCACACCTACGCCCACATAGGGGTCAAAGGTCTGATCTGGGTTGAAGTGCCACTGCAATGTCAGGGTTGGTGGCAACAGATTCACTTCGCCGAGGTTCTGATTGCCGATCACACCGGCAGAATCACCGCTTACTTTCACATCATGCTTGGTGCCAAGCGCAAGAATCAGCTCTGCGGCCAGATGCTTGGTGAAGTAGTAGGAGATATCAAGTTCAGGAATGGTGTTGCTGTCCACTTTCAACTCGGAGCTTGGGGTCATCAGGTTGCCCAGGCCGAGATTGTTCACGGTTTTGCCCAGACGGCTGTCTTCGTTAGGCGATACATTCACAGCACGCAGACGTACCACCCAATCGCCTTCTTCTGCGAAAACAAATTGAGGACTGAAGGCGGCAGCAACTGCGAGTGCCAGCATTGTTTTTTTCATTTCAAGACTACCCGTTTGGATCAATGTAGTTGATGGATTGATCGCATTCTAGGAGCCACTTGAAAGGTGCGAATTGATGTAAGTCAATAAAGTGCGCAATTGCGCTTGAGCTGTTGCGCAAAAAGCAACAGACTTCGGTTCTACTGAATTCTGGAGAGAAATTGCATGGAACCCACCGTATTCGGATTCACTGAATCGCAAATCACCGAAATTGGCATGACCTTCGGCGTCGGCGGGCTTATGCTGCTCATGCTGTTTATTGTCGGACATCTGGCATGGGAATCAAGAGCCGGCAAGTTTGGGACTTTTGTACTATTTCTGGGATTAACGCTCGGTTTGGCAGGCTTTGTTGCCAAGTTTGTGATCAAATCCAGTTTGGGCTTGGCCTGACCTAGCCTGCTAATACACTATTGATAGCGTAAGGCTTCAATCGGGTTTAATTGAGCGGCCTTGCGCGCCGGATAGAAACCAAAAAATATCCCCACGGTTGCCGCCACGGCAAAGGCGGTGGTCACTGCCTGGCTAGAGATCACAATCATGGCATCTGAAAGCTGATTGACCAGAATCGCGCCGCCAACCCCCATGCAAAGGCCAATCAGGCAGCCTACAACTGAAATCATGATGGCTTCCAGCAGAAACTGCATCAGAATGTCGCGCTCCCGTGCCCCAATCGCCATGCGAATGCCAATTTCCCGCGTCCGCTCTGTGACTGAAACCAGCATGATATTCATGATACCAATACCCCCTACCAGCAGCGAGACAGACGCAATTGCGCCCAGCAGTAAGCCCATGGTGCGGGTGGTTTCTACTGCAGTATCCAGTGTGGCAGTCAAGTTGTTAATAAAAAAGTCACTGGGGGCATTGTCACGCAGCCGGTGACGCTGACGCAGCAGTGCGTTGATTTCAGACTCCACAATTGGCATGTTCTCGGCGGTATCCGCCTGCACCATGATCATGCGCAGGCGTCCGCTCAAGCCGCCGCCCAACAAATGCCGCTGCGCACTGATGATGGGAATGATCACGGTGTCATCCTGATCGCGGCCATCCATACTTTGACCTTTGGCCCGTAACACACCAATTACGGTAAACGGGCTGTTGTTGATGCGTAGGGTTTTACCAATCGGGTTTACATCGTCAAACAGGTTGGCAGCCACAGTGCTGCCAATAACCGCTACGCGCTTACCCAAGCGGTTATCTGATTCGGAAAATTCAAAGCCATCGGTAAAAATCCATTTGTTGATTTCAAAATAGGCAGATGAGGTGCCAAGGACATTGGTACTCCAGTTTTTGCCGGCAAAAATGAGCTGGGCGGCAGCCCGATTGACAGGGGCTACATTGGTAACATTTTCAAGCTCCTCGATGGCCATGGCATCTTCAAGGCTGAGCGTGGCTGCACTGCCACCGCCAGCGCGTACACCACTCGACATCGGTGCGCCGGAGAGCACAATAAAGAGATTGCTGCCAAGAGATTGAATGGATTCCTTGATTTTTGCTTCTGCACCCTGACCAATCGCCATCATCAGCACCACCGCGCCCACCCCAATAACCATGCCCAACATGGTCAGAAAGGTACGCAGGCGATTGGCACCCATGGCGTGCCAGGCTTCTCCTAACATGGCCCTGAACATCAGTTGCTGACCTCATGCATATGATTTGCTGTTTCTTCAGTGGCCATGAGCGACTTGCTGCGGGTGTCTTCCACAATGCGGCCATCCAGAAACCGCACTTGCCGCTTGGCGTGCTCGGCAATATCCAATTCATGGGTCACCAGCACAATCGAGATGCCTTCTGTATTTAACGCATCAAACAGCACCATGATTTCTTCGCTGGTTTTGCTGTCCAGGTTGCCAGTGGGTTCATCTGCCAGAATCAGCCGTGGGTCATTGACCAGGGCTCTAGCGATGGCGACACGCTGTTGTTGACCACCTGAAATCTGATTGGGCATGGAATGCAGGTAGCGACCAAGACCCACTTTTTCCAATAGTTCTTCCGCTTTGGCATAGCGCTTTTCCTTGTTGGCGCCGCTGTAAACCAGGGGCAGCGCAACGTTATCCAGCAAACTTGCACGTGGTAATAAATTAAACCCCTGAAAAACAAAGCCAATGGTGCGATTTCTCACTCGTGCCAGCTCATCTGTATCCATGGTGGACACTTCCTGACCATCCAGCGCATAGCGCCCACGTGTGGGTTGATCAAGGCAGCCAAGAATGTTCATGAAGGTGGATTTACCTGAGCCAGATGGCCCCATGATGGCGACATAGTCGCCCTCTGGCACTTGCAGATTGACAGACTTCAACACCGGAAAAGGCCCGGCTGCAGTCTGGTAATCCTTGAATAAATCATGCACATCAATGACGTTGCGGGACATTAGAACATCCTGAATCGCATGGTGCTGCTTGAAGTGTTGGCACTGTCTTGTACTTCGGAGACGATGACACGATCCCCCGGTTTCAATGCATCCGTGATAATTTCGGTGAATCGTCCATCGGTAATGCCCGTGCGAACAGGAATAGCCTCAATCCTGACAGTTTTATTTTCTTGCCTGAGCACATGCAATTTTCCGCTGCCATAGCCACTCTGCTCTTTTGCAGGTTTACCATTGCCGGGCAGCCTGCCTGATTGTTCTGCACTCGTATCTGTTGGCCTGTAGCGCAGGGCAGAATTGGGGGCGAGCAGAACCGCTTCCCTTCGGTCTGTTTCAATAGTGACATAAGCGGTCATACCGGGCAGAAGCGTCTGGTCTGGGTTATCTACACTGACCACCACATCGTAGGTGACCACATTGGAAGTCACAGTTGGATTGAGTCTGAGTTGTTTCACCACCCCAACAAAATTACGGGTGGGGAACGCATCCACATTGAATCTCGCTGTTTGCCCCACCTTGATGTTGCCAATATCCGCTTCGGCAAAGCTGGAGTTAATCACCATTTGTGACAAATCTTCCGCAATCCTGATCAACTCAGGGGTCTGGAAGCTCGCCACCACGGTCTGACCAATATCGACAATCCGATCAACCACCACGCCGGATACTGGAGAACGAATCACGGAAAAATCTAGATTGGTCTTGTCACGGCGCACTGCGCCACGGGCTGATTCAACCTGCGCTTGTGCTGATTTGCGCGCCTGCACAGCCTGATCCAGCTCCAGCGCTGATACATATTCCTGTGCAAAAAGCTCACGAATACGCTTTTCGTTGGCGACTGCAAATTCAAGGGCGGCTTCAGCGTTGCGCAGATTACCGGTGGACTGCTCAATCTGTGCATTGAATAGCACATCATCCAGCTCCATCAAAATCTGATCTTTTTCAACACTGTCATTGAAGTCTACATAAAGCTTTTTGACGATACCGGTGACCTGCGTACCTACGCTGACAAGAATGACCGGATTCAGCGTGCCGTTGGCAGAAACACTTTGCGATACATCACCGATTTCCAGTGTTTGCTGACGATAGCGCGCAGCAGGGTCGGCGCCATTGCTGGTGAGATAGTAGTAAACGCTAGCAGCGACACCCAGCAGGATCAGTGGCATCAGTATGTATTTTTTCTTCATGGCATGCGCTCCGGCGTCAATGCGGTTCCGGTCATGGCCGGTTGTGGAAAAGATTGAATCATGGCGTTATCCAGTGCGCCCACGGCTTGTGCAAGCGTGGCGCGGGCAATATTCCAGTTCAGGTCGGATTGTATTTTTTGTTGCATGGCACTGGCCAGCGCACTTTGCGCATTGATGGTATCGAGAATATTGCCAACCCCTGCCTTGTAACGACCAAGGTTCAGACGCGCAGACTCTTCAGCACTCGCCACCAGCACCTCTGCGGCACGGACAGATTGTCCGGCTGTAATGAGGTCTTGAAAAGCACTCCAGACATCCAGCGATATTTGCAGGCGCAAACGGTCACGTTGTGCAGTCACAGTTTCGGCAAATGCCTCTGCGCTGCGTATGCGATAACTAGGCGCGTAGCCTTCAAAAAGCGGGATATTCAGGTTTAAACCAATCGTGCCAGCATTGTTTGAGTTGAGATCGCTGCCGTTCTGGCTGTTGTTGGAGAGCGAGAGTGTCACAGTGGGCTTGGCCGCAGCACGGCTGGCATCGACACTGGCTAGTGCAGCCTTTAACTGCGCTTCGGTTGCCACCAAATCCGGGCGCTGCTCACGTGCTTGCGTAATCAGGGTGTCTATATCCTCTTCTATGGTGTCTGGCACATTCACTGGACGACTCGCGGCCAATGTCAGGGGTTGATTAGCATTAAGCCCCATGACATTGGCCAACCTGCCATAAGCGGTTTGCAGTATTCCTTGTGCTGTAATGCGTGTGAGTGTGGCCTGCGCATAGGCAGTTTGTGCCTGCAGCTTGTCTGCAGGGGTGGCAACCCCAGCCTTGTAGCGGGCTTCAGCAGCCTTGAAGCTTTCTTCGGCTGCACGTTCTGCTTCCAAGGCTGCTTCCAGCGCGGCGATTCCGGCCTGTACCTGAAAGTAAGCCTGTACCACATTCAGCAGAATGGTTTGCACAATGCTGTTCTGGGTGGCACTGGCCGCCAGCAATAATTGGCGTGCATTTTCCAGATTGGCATCCCGCGTGCCAAAATCAAATAGCAGGTAAGAAGCTACAAGACTGTTGTTCAGCGTGGTATAGGGGTTATCCCGGGCAATTGAAGGGGGGGTGTTAGCCCCCAGACTCCCTGACAAAGTGTTATCAATTCTGGGCAAATAGGCAGATCTGGCAATACCGAGCTGCGCTGCTTGCTGACGCGCGCTGGCCCAGGCTTCGCGGGTTTGCGGGTTGTTGCAGAGCGCGGCATTCACTGTTTCAGATAAGGTGAGCGCGGCTGAGAGGTTGGTCTCTGCGCAGGTATCCATGGCTGACTCATCCAGATATCCTGATGGAATTCGCGGCGGGGTGAGCGATTCGGTATCAAACGGGTCTTCATCGGTATACCAGATGCTCTTTTCAGGCGCCGCAACTGCACTGGTGGCGAGTATCGCGCACAAAGTAGCAGATAGGCGCTGTAGACAACGATGATATGAGCGATTTTGCAAGTTCAGGCGTTTCGATACTGGATTATGGAATAGGTTATGTGTGCTTGAGACAAGGTTTTTGGCTAAACATTAAAGTGACGGCAGCACATGAATGGACTACATTATTGCAAAATAACGCGAGCTAAGACACTTGGTTGACGCAATGTTCAGCAAATATTCATATGGCGATTGATATGCAACGCTCGGGGATTCATCAGAATCACTTTGGCTTAATCATCAAACCATCCAGTGATCGGTACTGACATGAGCAGATTCGGACGTGATCAGTGGAAAGTCATGGCCGTTTTTTTGATCGGCTTGATTATCACGTTTGCATTCGCTCGTCTGCAATACAACACTTCCGCACTCAAAACTCGGCAATTGGAACTGGTACTGCTCTCCGGGCAGGAGTTGAGTGATCTTTTCGAAGCAGAGCTGCATCATGCGATTGGCATGGTGCAATCTACCTCATGGTTGTTTCAATCAAGCAATGATGTCAGTCGCGAAGAGTTCCGGGCATTTTCATTACGTGCGCTAGACAACTCCGATCTGCTGGCAGAAATTCATTGGCGCCCGCGTATCCCTGCATCCCAACTACAGGCTTTTATCGTGCAGGCGCGATATGAAGGACTCTCTGGCTTCTCAATACAAGAGTACGACACAGAAGCAGAAAATCTGGTGAAAGCTGGTGAGCGTCACGAGTATTTCCCGATCTATTTTGGCGAGCCGCTGGAAGCAGCCATGCTTGGCTTTGATGGCTCTACACTCCAGTCCAGACGTGAAGCCATGCATGAGGCTGCACTGACGGGCGAAGCCATTGCCACTGAGCTATTGCCCTTTCAAATGGATGTCGAAGATGAGCATGGCATCATGGTGTTTGTCCCTGTGTACCGAACTGGCTCAACGCAACGTGATGATGTGCAGGGTTATGCTTCTGGCCTGATTAAGCTTGAACCATTATTGAAAAAAGTCGACCAGAAAGCCGAGCTTCTGGGGGTTGACTTTAGTTTGTATGACATTACCCACCAACAATCCAGATTGATTTATCACGGCAATGGGGTCAAGCAGAAAGGCTACCGGGCACAGGCCTCTACAAAAGCGACTGACCCTGACCAGCACTATCGGATTCCACTGGATTTTGCCGGTCGGCAATGGGAATTCGTTGTACATTCCGAAACACCAGTCTGGTTTTATCGAGATTACTACTGGGTATTATTATTTGGGTTGACCATCTCTGCACTACTGGCATTGCTTGCTTCCAGACTATTGCATGAACGCCGTGCAATCATCCGTGCCGAAGAAAAATTACGTGACTTAACCGATCATTTGCCTGTGGGGGTCTTTCAGGTGCGTTTCCATCGCCAGGAGGCTGGCCAAACCACCTTTGTCAACCAGACGGCTGCAACGATGGTGAATGTATCAGTCGATGAGATGCTGAAAAATCTCGAAAGCTCGTTTTCTCATATCCTGCCAGAAGATCAAACGACCATTAACACAAGTCTGACACATGCTAGAGAAACCTTTGGTTTATGGGATCAGGAGTTTCGTGTAGTGATCAATGGCCAGATGCGCTGGCTGCATGCACGCGCGACTCCACAGAAAACGAGCAAGGGTACTATGCTGCTCAACGGCTATCTGGAGGATGTCACGGAACGCAAGCTGGCCGAGCAGCAGCTGACGGATCTGAATGAGTTTTTGCAGCAACTGATCGACACCATGCCGAGCCCGGTGTTTTTTAAGGGGCCGGATGCCCGTTTTAAAGGCTGCAATCGTGCTTATGAGCAGGTGTTTGATACCACTAGTGCTTATCTGGCAGGTAAAACGGTATTGGAGCTGGATTATCTGCCGGAGGCAGACCGGATGGCCTATCATGCCGAAGATTTGCGGGTGATCGCAGGCGGGCTGACCGAGCATCACAATATTCCGATGGAGTTTGCCGATGGCAAAGCGCATCAGGTCCTGTACTGGGTTAGCGGCTTTCATCTGTCTGATGGCCGACCCGGCGGGTTGGTCGGGGTAATTGTTGATATTACACCGCAGATTGAGGCGCAGGAAGCACTGCATGACGCTATCCATCAGCAGGTGGCTATTTTTGACTCAGCGCCCTTGGGCATCGTGGAAGTCAGAAATCGACATGTGCTTCGCTGCAATACCCGCTGGGAGAATATGCTGGGTTACGAGCCAGATGCACTCATAGGAAAATCCACCCGCACCTGGTTTCCAGATGATGATAGCTTTAACTTGATGGGCGAGATTGCCTATCCGATATTGGCACGCGGTGAAACCTATCGTGGCGAGTGGGTCATGATGCGTCGTGATGGCAGCCACTTCTGGTGTCGATTATCCGGACGTGCCATTGACCCGAATGATGCTTCTGGTGGTAGTGTCTGGCAGTTTGAAGACATTTCAGAAGAACGTACAGCTGCAGAGGAGCTGAGGCTTGCCAAGGAGCAGGCAGAAGAAGCGACGCGTGCCAAGTCCATGTTTCTTGCCAATATGAGCCATGAAATCCGCACACCGCTGAATATTATCATTGGCATGGCGCACCTCACACTCAAAACCCGCTTATCTGCAAAGCAGCATGATTACTTGAGCAAAATGCACAATGCCAGCCTGAATCTGCTGAGCATCATCAACGACATTCTGGATTTCAGTAAAATCGAAGCGGGTAGAGTGGAGTTGGAGCATGCGCCATTTGCGCTGGATGATCTGGTGAACTACTTGTCCAGTGGGCTGGCGACACAAGCCTCAGAGCCCAATCTTGAAATTCTGTTTGATGTGCATCCAGGGGTGCCACGCAGCTTGATAGGCGATCAACTCCGCCTCAGTCAAATCCTGCTTAATCTGGTAGGGAATGCCATCAAGTTTACTGAGGTAGGTGAGGTCATTGTTCAGGTGGAGTTGCTGGAACATGCCGACAACAACGCTAAGCTGCAATTCTCGGTTAGTGATACCGGTATTGGCATGTCATCTGAGCAAGTCGGCAAATTATTTCAGCCTTTCACCCAAGCAGATTGTTCTACCACCCGCAAATATGGCGATACCGGACTTGGACTCACTATCAGTAAACGTCTGGTTGAATTGATGGGCGGCAACATCTGGGTGCAAAGTGTGCCAGGAGAGGGCAGCACGTTCAGTTTTACTGCCTGGTTTGGTGTAGACCAAAGGGCAATTGCGCCTTGGGTTGTACCAGAAGCGCTCAATGGCCTGCATGTGCTGATTGTGGATGACAATGCGGCCGCGCGCAGTGTGTTGAAGTCGCAGATGGCATTGCTGCCTTTTGATGTAGAAGAAGCGGTCTCAGGTGAAGATGCCTTGGATAAGCTGCATCAGGCTATGAATACGCAGCCATTCGATCTGATTTTGATGGACTGGAGCATGCCGGGCATGAGCGGCATGCACACCGCACGTAAGATCAAACAAGACAACAGCCTTCGCATCATGCCTCGCATTATCATGGTCACGGCTTTTGGACATGATGAAGTCCGGCAAGAAGCCAGAGACCTTGGGCTGGAAGGCTTTCTCATCAAACCTGTCAATCAATCGTTGTTACTGGATATGCTGGTTAGCATATATACCGGCGATACCCTGTCTGAAATCAGTGCTTCGTCTTCATTGACTGGGCGTCAATATCATCTGGATGGGGTGAGGATTCTGCTGGTGGAAGATAATGAAATCAACCAGCAAATTGCACGAGAACTGCTTGAAAGCACGGGTGCAAATGTCAGCACTGCCAATGATGGCGTGCAGGCGCTGGAAGCGCTAAATGCCCATCCTACCGGCTTTGATGTTGTGCTGATGGATTTGCAGATGCCGCAAATGGATGGCTATACGGCAACGCAACAACTTCGCCAGGATCCTCGCTTTCAAAGCTTGCCCATTATTGCAATGACGGCACATGCAACGGCGGATGATCGGGAGCGTTGTCACGCAGCCGGGATGAATGCGCATGTATCAAAGCCAATTGATCCAGATGTGCTATACCAGACCTTGGGCACCTGTCTCAGTATTCGATTGGGCGAACCCCTGGTGACAGGGATTACCCCCATGCAACTTGAAGAAAGCATTGAGATTCCGGGATTGGATGTGGTGTCTGCGCTTCGACGTGTTGCGGGTAACCGACGCTTGTATCGTCAGTTGCTGCAGCAATTTGTTGTCGGCTATGCCAATAGTGCAGTGAGCATTCAGCAAGCGCTGGCTGAGGGTAAAAAAATGGAAGCAGCGCGCATTGCGCACAGCATCAAAGGCTTGGCTGGCAATATTGGTGCGGAGCGCTTGTCTATTTCAGCGGCAGATCTTGAAAATATGCTGCCGGATAACTCAAATCCGACACCAGTACTTGCCCAGTTTGCTGATGCATTGGATGAGGTCATTCAGAATATTTCAACCTGGCTGGAAACCTATCGTGAGCAGGCTGTGTCCGAAAAAAGATTGACACGTCAGGCGGACATCGGCAAAGTCAAAAAAAATCTGGCTGCGCTTCGCTTACGTATGTTGGATCATGATGCCCGTGCTTTGGACTATTGGGAGCGGCATGCGGATGACATACGAACTGTCATCGGACAATCAGCAGCAAGTGCCTTGGAACAGGCTGTTATGCGGTTTGATTTTAAGGCGGCGTTACAACACATTGAAGTGGAACTGAATTCATTGAAGTCGAACAAGGACAATATATGAATATTGCAGTCAGCCATCATGTCACAAAAAAAACGGTACTGATCGTCGACGATATCCCCGAGAGTCTCTCGGTGATGAATGCACTCCTCAAAGACTTTTATGTTGTCAAAGTCGCCATCAGTGGTGAAATGTGCCTCAAGATTGCCAGTGTTCTGCCACGCCCTGATCTGATTTTGCTTGATATCATGATGCCGGATATTGATGGTTATGAGGTATGCAAGCGTCTCAAGGCAGACCCTTATACCGCAGAAATCCCCGTAATTTTCCTGACGGCCAAAGTGCATATGGAAGATGAGCAACTGGGTTTTGATGTAGGTGCTGTTGATTACGTCACCAAACCGGTCAGTCCACCTATCCTGCTTGCACGGGTGAATACGCATTTGCAGCTCAAGGTTGCCCGTGACATCCTGAAAGACCAAAAATCGTATCTTGAGCAGCAGGTACAGATGCAAACTCGTGAAGTGGCCATGATTCAGGATGCCACTATTCTGGCGATGGCGTCACTGGCAGAAACACGGGATAACGAGACCGGCAATCATATTCGTCGTACCCAAAACTACGTGCGAATTCTCGCGCAGCGTTTGCAGTACCATCCACGATTCGCCCCTTATCTGAACCGGCATATTATTGACCTCATCTACAAATCTGCCCCGCTGCATGATATTGGCAAGGTCGGTATTCCGGACAAGATTCTACTCAAGCCCGGCAAACTGACGCCAGAAGAGTTTGAGATCATGAAAACCCACGCGGCTTTGGGATGCAATGCCATCAAAGAGGCTGAGAAGCTGATTGAGGGTAGTACACACAACTTTCTGCAGTATGCGCGGGAGATTTCCCTATCGCATCATGAGAAATGGGATGGCAGTGGCTATCCGCAAGGGCTGAAAGGGGAAGAAATTCCTGTTTCTGCAAGACTGATGGCACTGGCTGATGTGTATGATGCGCTCATCAGCAAACGCGTCTATAAGGAGGCCATGAGTCACGAGGAAGCTTACAGCATGATCGTAGCGGGCAAAGGCAACCATTTTGATCCGGATGTGGTCGATACCTTTGTAGAACTAGCAGATGATTTCCGCAAGATTGCCATGCAATATACCGATGATGACGTTTAAGTCTAAGTCTAAGTCATCATCGGTCATATAGGCGGCATTTAGCTGACTTAGTCTAGCCCCTGACTTGCGAGATAATCCTCATAGTTACCACGATAGTCGACAATCCCATCTGGCTTGATTTCCAGAATGCGGGTCGCAATGGAGCTGACAAATTCGCGGTCATGGCTGACAAAGAACAGCGTGCCCTTGTAGCGATCCAATGCGTTGTTGAGCGCTTCAATCGATTCCATGTCCATGTGGTTGGTGGGTTCATCCATCAACAACACATTGGTACGCTGTAGCATCAGGCGGCCATAGAGCATACGGCCTTTTTCCCCGCCCGATAGTACCTTGACTGATTTTTTGGTGTCTTCGCCAGAGAACAGCAAACGCCCCAGCATGCTGCGCACGGCTTGGTCATCATCACCTTCTTGCGTGAAGCGCGTCATCCACTCGAACAGCGTCTCACCCTGTTCAAACTCGTATTCATGGTCTTGCGCAAAATAGCCTAGCTTGGCTTTTTCCGCCCATTTGATGTTGCCATGATTGGGCTTGAGGTCGCGTGCCAGACAGCGTAGCAGGGTGGTTTTACCAATGCCGTTTTCGCCAATAATGGCAATTTTTTCACCGGCTTCTACTATCAGGTTGAAATCATTGAACAAGGGCTTGCCATCAAAGCCATGCGAAAGCTTTTCAACTTCCAGTGCATTACGGTGCAGTTTTTCCTTGTCGTCAAACTCAAAGCGAATGAACGGATACTGACGTGAAGAGGGCTTGAATTCCTCAATCTTGATCTTATCAATCATCTTCAGTCGGCTGGTGGCTTGCTTGGCTTTGGATTTGTTGGCGGAGAAACGACGCACGAATTCCTGCAGCTCAGCTACTTTTTCCTTGGCGCGGGCATTGTCCTTGGACTGCTGTGCACGCGCTTGACTGGCGGCTTCCATGTAATCGTCATAAGTGCCCGGATACACGGTCAACTTGCCGTAATCCATGTCAGCGGTGTGCGTACAGACCTGATTCAGAAAGTGACGGTCATGCGAGATGATAATCATCGTGCAATCACGATTATTCAGTACATCTTCCAGCCAGCGGATGGTGTTGATATCTAGGTTGTTGGTCGGTTCATCCAGCAGTAGGATGTCTGGGTTTGCAAACAAGGCTTGTGCCAGCAGCACGCGGAGTTTCCAGCCGGGTGCGACCTCACTCATGGTGCCATTGTGCTGGTCGATAGGAATGCCGACACCCAGCAACAGCTCGCCTGCGCGGGCTTCAGCCGTATAGCCATCATACTCGGCATAGACGTTTTCCAGCTCAGCGGCACGCATGTAATCATCTTCAGTGGCCTCTGGATTCATGTAGATGGCATTCTTTTCCACATTAGCTTTCCACATTTCCTCATGGCCCATCATTACTACGTCTAATACGCGCTGATCCTCATAGGCAAACTGATCCTGTTTTAGCCAGGCCATGCGTTCATTAGCGTCAATGCTGATGTTGCCGGCACTGGGCTCCAGTACGCCAGCGAGAATCTTCATAAAGGTGGATTTACCGCAGCCATTGGCACCAATCAAGCCGTAGCGATTGCCTTCGCCAAATTTGACAGAAACGTTTTCAAACAGCGGCTTGGCGCCAAACTGCATGGTGATGTTGTTTGCTATAAGCAAAATAAGTCCTTAAAAAATCCTGCTACCAAGTGTGTAGCGTTTATTGAAAAATCTATGGGTTGTGCACTGTTGATGATGTCGTGATCACAGCGTTAATCAAATTTGTTGCGAATGACGACTTCATCCATCGGCAATTGACCGCCACGGGGCCAGGCTTCCTTTATGCCTTTACCCACCACGACAAACATGGCGGGCGTATGGTCAGCCGGCAGGTTCAGCAGTTTGGCGACTGCATCAAAGTCAAAACCATCCATTGGGCAACTGTCGTAGCCCATCTCCTTGGCAGCCAGCATAATTGTCATCGCTGCCATACCACATGAGCGCATGGCTTCATCACGTTGCACCTGTTCACGGCCACTGTAATATTGGCCAATCGCCGGGACCAGGAAATCACGAACAGGCTGCGGCGCTTCTTTCCAGTAGCGCTCAGGCTGTTTCTCCCAGGACTTCAGATCGGCAGTCAGCACAATCAGCAGAGAAGCATCCGTGACCTGTGCTTGATCCCAGCTCACTGCGCGCACCTGTTTGCGAAGTTCTTTATCCTGCACCAATACAAAACGCCAGTTTTGAATGTTGAACGCCGTGGGCGAGAGCATGGCAAGGGACATCAATTTGTCGATGTCAGCCTGCGGCATTTCGTGGCTCGCATCATAAGCCTTGATCGAGCGGCGTATTTCAATGGCGGTAGAGACGTTCATTCAGTTCTCCTAAGTAATATCGATAATTTCAAGATTCATGTCACCAGCGGGGCGCCGCCAGACAACGCTATCGCCAACCTTATGGCCTAGCAGGGCTTTGGCCAAGGGCGAAACCCAGCTGACTTTCTGGGCAGCGATGTCAGCCTCATCTTCACCGACGATTGTGAAGGTATGAAGAATGCCTGCTTCATCTTCCATTTGTACGGTAGTGCCAAACACCACTTTTTCCAGTGTCTCAGTACTTGGTTCGACCAGAATGGCCTGCTCCAGACGTGCCTGAAAGTAGCGCAGGTCGCGCTCAACCACGGCTAGCTGCTGCTGAATGACGGGGTCTTCTTTTTTTGGCGATAGCTCGGCGCGCAATTTTTCCAGTCTGGCCGATTCCACTTCCAACTGCTTCAGACCATGAGGTGTCACATAGTTTGGAAATGCACTAAGCGGCCGTTCGGGCAGATCAGTGCCTGCGTGTTCGAGGTCGTCCTCTTTAACGAAACCGCGGCTCATTTTTTCGGCGATGATTTGATGAATGATTGGGGTGGTGCGCTAAAGCCAATTGCGCGTAGCTGCGAGGAGAAGACAAGGCGGCCATGACAAAGCACCGCAGACAGTATACTAAGTACGGCAAGGTGCTGAGGAAACAGCCAACGCAGTATGCTCGAAGCAGATGCGATGCAATTTACTCCCATTCGATGGTGGCAGGCGGCTTACCTGATATATCGTAGACGACGCGGTTAATTCCCCGCACTTCATTGATAATCCGGTTGGAAACCTTACCTAGCAGTTCATACGGCAGTTCTGCCCAATGCGCAGTCATGAAATCACTGGTGACCACCGCACGTAAAGCCACAACATAATCATAAGTACGGCCATCGCCCATGACGCCAACCGACTTTACTGGCAAGAACACAGCAAAAGCTTGCGAGGTTTTTTCATACCAGCTCTGGCCGTTATCAAAAGAGCCGCGTAGTTCTTCAATAAAAATGGCATCTGCACGGCGTAGTAAATCCGCATATTCTTTTTTGACTTCCCCCAGAATACGTACCCCCAAGCCCGGGCCGGGGAAAGGGTGGCGGTACACCATGTCATGCGGCAACCCTAGGGCGACGCCTAGCTCACGCACCTCGTCTTTAAACAATTCGCGCAACGGTTCCAGCAGCTTGAGATGTAGCGTTTCAGGAAGACCACCAACGTTATGGTGGCTCTTGATGGTGTGCGCCTTCTTGGTTTTGGCACCAGCAGACTCGATCACGTCTGGGTAAATGGTGCCCTGCGCCAACCATTTGGCCTGTGGCAGCTTGGCAGATTCCTGCTGGAATACTTCGACAAATTCACGGCCAATGATCTTGCGTTTGGCTTCCGGGTCGGTGACACCTGCCAGATCGCCAAGGAACTTGGCACTGGCATCAACATGAATGACCTTTACGCCAAGGTTTTTGGCAAAGGTTTCCATCACTTGCTCGGCTTCATTCAAGCGTAGCAATCCGTTATCGACAAATACGCAAGTGAGTTGGTCGCCGATTGCGCGATGAATCAGCGCGGCAGCTACGGAAGAGTCGACACCGCCAGAAAGCCCCAGGATCACCTGATCGCTACCGACTTCAGCGCGGATACGCTGCACAGCCGTTTCAACATAATCTGGCATATTCCATGAGCGGTCACATCCGCAGATCTCATGGACAAAACGGCTCAGAATAGCCTTGCCTTGTTTAGTATGCGTGACTTCCGGATGAAACTGCACGGCATAGTAATGGCGTGCTTCATCTGCCATGCCCGCGATTGGTGTGGAGTCGTTACTGGCAATCACTTTGAAGCCTGCGGGCAGCTCTGTGACCTTATCGCCATGGCTCATCCAGACATCTAGCAGACCATGTCCTTCGTTATTGCTGCGATCCTGGATGTCTTTAAATAACGCAGAGTGGCCACGTGCACGAATCTCGGCATAGCCAAATTCACGTTTGGCTGCGTTTTCGACTTTGCCGCCCAGTTGTGCGGCCATAGTCTGCATGCCATAGCAAATACCCAGAACGGGTACATTCATTTCGAAGACGGCTTGAGGTGCTTTTGGGGTCTCATTTTCATAGACCGAGTTGGGTCCGCCAGAGAGGATCACGCCTGCTGGTGCAAAGTCACGAATAAACTGGTCATCAACATCCCAGGAATGCAGTTCGCAATAGACATTGGCTTCACGCACGCGGCGGGCAATCAGCTGCGTGTATTGGGAGCCGAAATCAAGGATAAGAATTTTCTGGGTCATGGATCGTCATTCACTTTTAAAATCAACGGTAGTTGCGATGGGCAACGACGCCAAACGCTCAATGGGTTCTGGTTAAAGGACTCGCTAAAAAGCCAACGCCTATAAACAGAACACCGTGCAAATACCAGACCTGCACGGTGTTACCTGTGCCTGTCCTAGTTGACAGGCCGTTCAATCACGCGGATCAATCAATCCGATAGTTTGGTGCTTCCTTGGTAATCTGCACATCGTGCACGTGAGATTCGCGCATGCCTGCAGAGGTGATCTGTACAAACTGCGCACGGGTGCGCATCTCGTCAATCGTTTGGCAGCCCACATAGCCCATGGAGGCGCGCAGCCCGCCCATTAACTGGTGGATGACAGCCAGTACTGAGCCCTTGTATGGCACGCGGCCCTCAATGCCTTCTGGTACCAGCTTATCGGCATTGCCGTTGTTATCCTGAAAATAGCGATCGCTAGAACCCTTTTGCATGGCACCGATGGAGCCCATGCCGCGATATGATTTGTAGGAACGGCCCTGGAACAGTTCAATCTCGCCTGGTGCTTCTTCCGTACCGGCAAACATGCCACCCAACATGACGGAATATGCACCAGCAGCAATGGCTTTGGAGATGTCACCCGAAAAGCGAATGCCACCATCAGCAATAAATGGTACGCCGGATCCACGTAGGGCCTCTTCGACATTGCTAATGGCGCTGATTTGCGGCACACCAACACCCGCGACAATACGGGTAGTACAAATTGAGCCGGGGCCAATCCCAACCTTGACGCCGTCTGCGCCAGCATCCACCAGTGCTTTTGCGGCTTCAGCAGTGGCGATATTGCCGCCAATTACTTCCACCTGCGGGAAATGCTTCTTTACCCAGGTGACGCGATCCAGAACCCCTTGTGAATGTCCGTGCGCAGTGTCGACAACAATGACGTCTACGCCAGCTTCTGCAAGTGCGGTAACGCGTTCTTCTGTGCCTTCACCTACACCCACTGCTGCACCAACACGCAAGCGGCCCTTGCTATCCTTGCAGGCATTAGGGTGATCACTGGATTTCTGAATATCCTTGACGGTAATCAGGCCCTTTAACTCAAAGTTATCGTTGATCACCAGCACACGCTCCAGCCGATGCTTGTGCAACAGCTGCATGGCCTCTTCACGGCTCGCTCCTTCGCGCACAGTGACCAGACGCTCGCGTGGCGTCATGATATGTACGATGGATTGATCAAGATTGGTTTCAAAGCGTAGGTCACGGTTGGTGACGATCCCTACCACCTTGTTGTTATCGACAACTGGCAGGCCGGAGATTTTGTATTTTTGAGTTAACGCGAGTACATCACGTACAGTCATCTGAGGATGAATGGTGACGGGGTCATGCACAACGCCAGATTCAAAGCGCTTAACGCGAGAAACATGGTAAGCCTGATCCGCTACCACCATATTTTTGTGAATGATCCCGATGCCGCCTTCCTGTGCCAGTGCAATGGCCAGCGGTGCTTCGGTCACAGTATCCATCGCAGCGGATACCAATGGGATGTTCAGGCTGATATTGCGGGTCAGCTTGGTTGCTAGGCTGACTTCACGTGGGAGTACATTGGAATGGGCTGGAACGAGCAGTACATCATCAAATGTAAGTGCATTTTGCAACAGACGCATGGAATATCTTTCCGGCAAAAGCTAATTATACCGGCTCATGGAATTTCGGTAAATCTCCCACGATGTCTAAATCCTGGCTTTCCAGTAATGCTGAGACTTCCTATGTCAACCTGCTACCTTGCTTAACAGTTATCTCGTATATGGCTGGACGCATCTGATTGACGCGAGCCATGAAGCATCATATTGTGCGCATAAGTGCGTGACCGACAGGATAATGACATGACATTCATTCGCTTTTTAACGATTTCGGCAAGTGTGCTGGCAATGCTGGCCTCTTTCAGCGCAGGTGCGCAGATCTACAAGTGGAAAGACAAGGACGGTGTCGTCCGCTATTCCGACGTACCGCCACCAAGCAACGTTCAGCATGAGTCTATCAAGGGCAACAAATCACAACCAAATCCGGCGGATGCAAAATCTCCGAATGGCGAATTTGTGCCGCCACCTGCACCCGTGATCAAGAATAGCCCTGAGCCCATTCAACAACGCGTTGCTGACCCTGAACAAGAGGCGCGTGCCAAAGCTCAAGAAGAGCAGCATCGTAAGGAAAGCTGTGCAGCTGCCAGAGCAAATCTGAATACGTTTGAGCGTGGTGGTCGTATTAACCGGATGAATGCAGAAGGTGAACTGGAGTTTTTTGGCGAGGAGGAAATTGCTCAGCAGCGCGAACAAGCGCGGCGTGATGTTGAAAAATTCTGCAAATAAACAGATTAAAATCTAGGTGGCGTCTGATTCAGCAGGGCCGCCACCTTTTTTCATGACTTTTCCTTCCGCAGCGCGTTGGCGACGAACCTCTTTGGGATCAGCAATCAGCGGGCGGTAAATCTCGACGCGATCCATTTCGCGTAATGGCGTATCCATTTTGGTCAGTTTGCCAAATATGCCAATCTTGTTCTGAGTCAGATCGATTTCAGGAAATTTTTCCAAAATGCCAGAGCGTTGTATAGCCTGCTCTGCCGTTGTTCCAACCGGAACATTGATCGGTAGAATCAGTTGTTGCTGTGGCAAGGCATAGGCAATTTCCACCATGATATTTTGCGATTCTGACATTGTTGAATTCTCAGTCATTTGTACACTGTGTCTGCCCGCTCAACAAATGCGTCCACAAACGTATTCGCAATGTGACTAAAGACAGGGGAGATGAGCTTTTCAAGAAAAGCGTTGGAAAATTCATAATTTAACCGAAATTCAATTTTACATGCATCCTCAGCCAATGGCATAAATCGCCAAACACCTTCAAGATGGCGAAACGGGCCATTGACCAGCTTGATGTCCATCAATGTTGGGTAAGTTTTTTCATTTTCCGTGGTGAAATGTTGTTTGATGCCATGATAATCAATATGCAGCGTTGCGCTGGTGTGCGTATCGTCCCGCTTTAACAGGCCTACACCGCCACACCAGGGCAGAAATTCAGGATATTGCTCGACGGCATCTACCAATGCATACATTTTTTCAGCGCTGTGTCCTACCAGCACTGATTTATCAACTTGCGCCATTCGCGGCCAACCTCGGAATCTAACTAGAGTAAAATACCAATTTTAGTCTATCTGACCATCCATGAGCATTGCGCAGAACAAAAAAGCCTTTCACGATTACTTTATCGAGGAAAAATACGAAGCAGGTATTGTCCTTGAAGGCTGGGAAGTGAAAGCGATCCGAGAAAATCGGGTAAACCTGAAAGAAGCGTATGTCATTATTCAGCGGGGTGAGATTTATCTCATCGGCTGCCATGTCACGCCTCTTGGCGCTGCCTCTACGCATATCAGGCCAGACGCCATTCGCACGCGCAAGCTCCTGTTGCATAAAGAAGAAATTGCCAAGTTGATTGGCAAAGTGGAGCGAGCAGGCTACACCCTCGTGCCGCTTGATATGCACTACACAAGAGGACGCATCAAGCTGCAGATTGGCCTCGCCAAGGGTAAGAAGCAATATGACAAGCGCGAGTCAGAGAAAGAGAAGGATTGGAAACGTGAACAAGGGCAAATTTTGAAGCGTCACAACAAGGTCGCTTAAAATTGCCTGAAGCCTGCAAAGGTAAAGGGCGTATAATTAAAAGATGGGGTTGAACCGACTATTGAATTATGAGTCCTACACCCCCATGTTGTAGTTGAAACACTACTGGGGCTGACCAGGTTTCGACGTGGGTTGCAAAGCAGTGCAGGGCATACCGAGGGTTCAGGTTTCCTCGTAAATCCATCTGAAAAAGTATAGTCGCAAACGACGAAACTTACGCTCTGGCCGCTTAATCCCGGCTGGACGCTGCACCGAAGGGTCTCTCGGTCGGGCGGGTAACCGCAGCAGCGTCATATAGAGAGACTCGCGCTGGCTTGGGTTACTTAATTCAGCGTTAAATCCAAGGTGACTCGCTGTACATTCGCTTGCTCGTTGGTGGATGTGCAGTTAAATCAAACAACACAGCTAAGTATGTAGAACTGTCTGTGGAGGGCTTGCGGACGCGGGTTCGATTCCCGCCAGCTCCACCAAACAATAAAAGACCACCTTCGGGTGGTTTTTTATTGTTTGAAAAGTTTGGGTGGATGAGAGCCCGCATATCGGGTTCGACTAGCCGACTATAGTCGGCTGGACGCGGAGCTTGCGGAGCGAGCCTGAGAGGCCGAGGCTATCGCGGAGGCAACGCGATAGCCGAGCATTCCCCCCAGCTCCACCAAACACAAAAGGGCTACCTGAAAGGGTGGCCCTTTTTGTTTAATGTGTTGCCGGAGGTTATCGAGCCCACGGGATGGATGGGCTGGGGTTTCGAGTCTTATGCGACATGCCAACGAACGACAGCGCACATGCAGGTGAGCTTTCTAGATAGAATGGCCTGATACTCTCATAGGTTTAGGAAGAATCAGTTAAGCCAGATGAAATTGCCATATCAGTATGAATTGGAAAAACGCTGTTTCAAGAAACATAAATTGACAAGAAAAAAGGCTTTTTGATAGCATTCGGCTATCTTTTTTTGGAGTCCTCATCTGTGGATAGTTGTTGTTTTGAATTAATGACTAAACGACCACAGGTAAGGTAACTACGAATCTCATTTCGTTGCTACCTTGCCAATGTGGCGGGTAGTAGCGTATGCCGCAATTTATTGCGGTTTCTCGCTGTATTTCATTCATATCATCTTATCATCTGAAGTAAAGATACGTGGACATCATTACGTCCACTGTCTACGCCATGAGGTTTGATAGATGTAAATCCCGCTGCATAAAACATGAAGCTTTGAAAAAAGTATGGCTTATTTATTTTTTTAAATTGCGATTACCGCATCGCGGGAGTAGCAGATATACGGAATGGATAAATTCACTGGAGATTCTTATGGACCCTGAGCCTAGTCATTATTGCTTTATAAAAAATCAATTTTTTAATGTGTTCTCGACCTTGCGAACATGGAGCGCGCCTATGGCTTAAATGTGTTGCCGTAGGTAGAACTCAGCGAGGCCGTGCCAACCTCGTATTTAAGGAGTTTGTATGAAATTTCAATGCTATATCGCCAAATCTGCTGTCCAAGCTGGCGTTCTTATCTCTCTTTCCTTATCTGCTTTTCCTGCACATGCTGTACGTCCATTCGTGACTGACGATGCCAGAATTATTGACGTTGGGCAGGTCGAATTTGAATCATGGCTGGAAACCACACGTACAGACCGTCAATGGGATCCTGCTCCCGGGATAAATATCATAGGTGGTACCAGTGTTAACGAATGGCTGGAAATTCTTGCAGGATCAGGCATTGGAAACAGTCGTAATGGTGGTTCATCGGTTGCAAACCCAATGTTGCAAGGCAAAGTACTGTTAAGAAAGGCAGAGGTAAACGGTCAGGCCGGCCATGCATTTAGTATTGGAAAGACTTTTAACCGTGGTCACGGATCCATGCACGATGATGGGAGTGTGATTGCAGCTATTGGCATGACTACTTTTCGTCTGAAAGATGATGATATTCAAATACATTTGAATTATGGCTGGCGTCAGGACAATGAACGCGGATTTTCAAAGCGTACACGTCCTTATTGGGGCATTGGAACTGATATTCAAACCCCCATTGAAGATATTCGTTTTGTTGCAGAAGTGTTTGCTGGGGATCCGCTTGTGCTGAATGCCCCAAGGCATGCCGTGCAAACCGGATTCCGGTGGATGAAAAGTGACTATGTGCAAATGGACATCACATTGGGCGCTGAGCCAAGGATAGATCGTCCTATAGGTCGTTTTGGAGCCTCTGGGGGTTATGACTTTACTGCGCAATTAGGTTTGCGGATGCTGTTTGACGTGTATACGCCCAGTGGCAGGGCTGGCCGATTTGACGGCGCAGATGGTCTTTTCCGAAGTCACGAGTGAATACGCTGGCGCTAGCTAAATGCAGCGTTAATAGCAAGGTCATGGGTTTTCAAGTTAGCAATACATGCATCATTGATGACCCATGATCGAATGCATTAGTTACAGGATAAGTGAATGCGTGTTTTGCTACGAGTGCTTATGCTGTCTTTTTTAAATAAATGCAGTCGGATGATCATGTATTAAAGTTGTCATGAGGTATGACTAGGCTGGGACTCATTGTTTTTGGAGATGTTATGTTTATTATCGAGCATCTGAATTTTGATGCATCATTAAACACCTTGGTGGCGTTGATTAGCGCGTTCGTGCTTGGCAGCTTTATTGGTCTTGAGCGCCAATATCGTCAACGGACTGCAGGCTTACGGACTAATGTATTGGTGGCGGTTGGTGCAGCTTTGTTTGTTGATATCGCGATGCGTTTTCACACGATCTATGGCGGAACACCGAGCCCTTTACATGTGATGGCTTATGTGGTTTCTGGCGTGGGTTTTCTTGGAGCAGGTGTAATCATGCGCGAGGAAGGCAACATACGTGGCATCAATACTGCGGCTACACTTTGGGGTTCAGCTGCTGTTGGCGTGGCTGCTGGCGCTGGTATGCTGATTGAGGCGGTACTAGGGACTATATTTGTATTATCAGCCAATACATTATTGCGCCCGATTGTGAATGCTATCAACCGGCAGCCGTTGGATGTTGAGTCTGTGGAGGTGACGAACACCTTCTATGTGATTGCCGATAAGGAAAATCAGAAAGACATCATGAAAATGCTGGAAACCATGCTGGAAAATCACCGCTATCCTGTTAGAGATCTTGAGGTGCATGCCTTTGGGGACGAGGATGTTGAGATTGAAGCTACGCTGACTGTGACCTCGGTGAATGGAGATGAATTAGATAGGCTGGTGAAAAAAATAATTACCATGCCGGGAGTAAAGCAGGCATTTTGGAGCCCAAGCACATCAGAGTGAGCGATGAATCAATAATTTTCATGCATGGGTTTAGCTCAGTTCATGTTCCTTGGTGCCTTCTGGTGATACAGGCGTTTGCCCTGAGACCCCCAGTCTTTGTCTGGCATAAAATCTGCTGCCTTTTGCCTCAACGATGGGGGCGAAGCCGCTGAGTCCCAATGGTTTGTTGACGCCTGCGTAGAGACCTTCCATCCCACCCCGCATGAAGTAGGCTTCATGCCAGAATGCGGTGCCGCCAGCGTCTTTCAGGTAGTTCTGCCACCAACGCTTGTGTGGCTCTGATCGCGTCCAGCGTTCCATGGATTCAAAATCGCGCCAGTACCATCGCATTCCCATGTGCAACGGGAAAAAGCTGTAAATCATCTTGTTTTCAAAATGCAGCAGACCATCGGGCCAATCTTTGCCAGCCCGGTCAATCTGAGGGCCCATGCCTAAAAGAGTTTTGATGCCGCTGATGGCGTTGACGTGCATGCCAAGATAGATGACAACCAGATCGGGGTAGCTCGATAGGTCTACAGTTTTACGCACTGCCTTTGCCATTTTCGCGCTCCTTTGCAGATTTTTATGCCGTGGTATTTTTTTGCTGGATGATTTATCTACTCTACTGCTGGAAATGCTTGAAATGCAACTGTCCGCATGAAAATATTGAGATGATTGGGATGACAGTAAAGAGGCAATAAAAAACACCCCGAAGGGTGTTTTTTTATTGGAGTTTTGAATCAACCAAACTTGCCGGTAATGTAGTCTTCAGTTTCTTTACGGGTTGGGTTGGTAAAGATTTTGTCTGTATCACCATACTCAATCAGTTCACCAAGGTACATGTAGGCTGTGTAATCAGAAATACGGGCAGCTTGCTGCATGTTATGGGTGACCACCAAAATTGTGAGTTTGTTGCGCAACTCAGACATCAGTTCTTCAATATTGGCGGTTGCAATCGGATCAAGCGCAGAAGTTGGTTCATCAAACAGCATGATTTCCGGGTCGGTTGCCAGTGCTCGCGCGATGCAGAGACGTTGTTGCTGACCGCCTGAGAGGTTAAAAGCCAGATCATGCAGACGATCCTTTACTTCGTTCCAGATGGCAGCGCCTTTCAATGCTTCTTCAACCTTGTCATCAATGATGCGCTTGTTGCGCTCTCCACGTACACGCAGTCCGTAGGCGACGTTTTCGTAGATCGATTTTGGAAAAGGGTTGGGTTTCTGGAACACCATACTGATTCGCATCCGGACTTCAATCGGATCAACGCCAGTAGCCAACACGTTGGTGTTGTCTGGATGCATGACAATCTCGCCCTCATAGCTATTGCCGGGATAGAGGTCATGCATGCGGTTAAAGCAACGCAGGAAAGTGGATTTGCCGCAACCGGAAGGGCCAATCAATGCGGTGATTTTTTTCTCATACAGCGGCATATTGATACCTTTGAGCGCGTGATTGCCGCCGTTGTAAAAGAAGTTCAGGTTCCGGGACTCGGCCTTGATCGGACTGGTAACTGTGACCATTGCTTAAATATCCTATAAATTTGATATGTCGTGTATATGCTTGGGATATTCATTTATCCCGCGTCAATGCTTACCACTTGATTTTCTTGCGCATTTTGTAACGCATTCTAATTGCGAATCCATTCATGATCAGCGTGACCACAATGATGACCGCGCCTGTAGCTGCCGCATTGATGTGGAAATTTGCATCTGGGCGTGAGAGCCAGCTGAACATTTGGATTGGCAGTACGGTAAAACCCGAATACAACCAGTCAAAGTTAATAAAAGGTGGGCTGCTCGTGACCGGCGTAGGGGGTAGAAATGCGATAAATGTCAGTGCGCCGATGGTAATGATGGGCGCTGTTTCACCAATCGCGCGTGCCATGCCGATAATCACGCCGGTCAGAATGCCACCGAATGAGTATTGCAAAACATGTTGATAGACCACTTGCCACTTGGTGGCGCCGACTGCATAAGCCGCCTCGCGGATAGCCACCGGAATCCCTCGAATCGCTTCTCGGGTCGCAACAATCACAACTGGCAAAATCAGCAGGCCCAAAGTGAGCCCGGCGGTCAGAATGCTTTGCCCAAGATCCAGAATATAGACGAAAAGACCCAGCGCCAGCAGACCATACACAATGGATGGTACACCTGCCAGATTGGTCACGTTGATTTCAATCAGGTCTGAAAACCAGTTTTTGGGGGCATATTCTTCCAGATAAATACCGGCTGCAATGCCCATGGGAACAGCAGAAATGAAAGTGACCAGCATGACAAGGATGGATCCCACCCAGGCAGAGAGCAAACCTGCGTTGGCGGCTTTTCTTGACGGAAAGTTGGTGTAGAAGTCAAAAGAGAAAAGCTTGGGATAGCCGTCTGCAACCAAGTCCAGAAAAAGAGCAAGTAGCGTTAAAAGGCCAACCATTAAAGAGATGAGGCCGATGATGGCAAAGATTTGATCATTCATCTTGTGCCGTTTGATCATGGCACGGACTTCATCCAGATTTTTAAGAGTAGATGCTTGCGTGTTCATATTTTAGTAAGCCTCGCGGAATTTCTTGCGGGAGAGATGGCCAAGAATGTTGAAGAACAGCGTCATCAGCATGAGCACCAAGCCAGCGGCAAAAATACTCTGATAACCAATACTGCCATGTGGAAGATCACCCATGGCGACTTGTACAATGTAGGCGGTAATAGTGGCTGCGCCTTCCATCGGGTTGAATGTCAGATTGGGTTGTTGGCCAGCAGCAATCGCAACCACCATGGTTTCACCCACTGCACGGGAGATGCCCAAAATATAAGCGGCAACAATGCCTGAAACAGCGGCGGGCGTCACCACCCGGATCGCGGTCTGGAAGCGGGTTGCGCCCATGGCATAGGAGCCCTCACGCATGCTCATCGGCACTGCACGCATGGCGTCTTCAGCGACAGAAGAAATATAAGGAATGATCATGATCCCGATCACGATGCCTGGTCCTAACATGTTGAAAGCGGGTAGATCAGGAATAAATTTTTGTAGCAGGGGAGTCACAAACAACAGGGCAAAGTAACCGAATACGACAGTAGGCACACCTACCAGCAATTCAAGAATCGGTTTTACAGTCTCTCTAGTCGCATGTGAGGCGAATTCGGATAGATAGATCGCGCCAATGGTGCCAATGGGCACTGCAACAAGCAACGCAATCCCCGAAGTCGTGAGCGTGCCAGCCACCAATGGCATGATGCCGTAATGGGCGTCCTCGAAAAGCGGGGTCCATTGCGTATCAGTCAGAAACTCGATGATTGAGACATTTTCAAAAAATGAAAAAGATTCGTAAAGCAGGATTGCAACAATTGCGAGGGTCACAAAAACAGCGGAAAGCGCCGCCAGCATTAGGATTGCTTCGACCACGCGCTCAATAAAGTTGCGACGAATATTCTTCGCCAAGCGGTCGCTGATGGTCAGGTTAGCGGGATTGTCTAGCACTTGAGTAGCCATAATGTCGATAAATTAACCCGTGCATTGTAACGGAATTGAAATAGTTTTGAACCAAGGCTTTTTAAGCATGAATGCCGAAAAATTCGACATTCATGCATATGATGCCTTATTTGATGCGGGCTAACAGCTCCTCAATTTTTACGCCAACCTCAGGTACACCACCAAAACCTGTCCCAATTTTCATGGCTTTCCAGTGAGCGACCACGGCTTGCTGTTCCTTGGCTGGCAATGGCACATATTTCACTTCTTGAATAAGTGCTCTACCGTTATCAAGATAGTAGTTTACAAAGGCTTTGACATGCGGCTTGGTTTTGGCAGAGTTTGCATTGACATAGATGAAGATTGGGCGAGCCAATGGTTGATAAGTACCGTCTTCAATCGTTTGCTTGGAGGGAAGGACTGCTGGTTTACCTTCTTTTTCAATAATAGCAACAGGCTTCAATTTATCGTGATTTTCCTCATAATAAGCGAAACCAAAGAAACCCAGAGCATCAACATCACCTGCAACGCCTTTAACCAGCACGTTGTCGTCTTCTGATGCCGTAAAATCACCGCGACTTGATTTAGCTTTGCCAACTACAGCTTCAGTGAAGTAATCAAATGTGCCTGAATCGGCACCTGCACCAAATAATTTCAAGGGACGATCAGGCCATGTGGCATTGACTTGCTTCCACGTTTTTACTTTACCTTGCGCAGCGGGTTCCCACATTTTCTTGAGTTCTGCCACCGTCATCTTGCTTGCAAATGCATTTTTGGGATTGATGACAACAGTGAGCGCATCGAAGGCAACAGGCAACTCAACAAATTCGATGCCATTAGCCTTGCAATCATTCATCTCATTTTCCAGAATCGGGCGTGATGCGTTAGAGATATCAGTTTCGCCACGGCAAAACTTTTTAAAACCACCACCTGTGCCGGATACACCGACTGTGACTTTGGTTTTGGTGGCGATCTGGAATTCTTCTGCTACAGCTTCAGTGACAGGGTAGACGGTGCTCGAGCCGTCAATTTTGACAATTCTGTCGTCGGCGGCCATGAGAGCTTGTGAGTTAAGTGTTGCGGACAAGACCATCGCGATGCCCAGTACATGGGCGGACTTGGATTGCATGTAAACCTCCATCAATTAAGTGATACAAATTTGGCCGACGCGTCACAAACGGACTGTTTGTTACGACCTGCGAACTTTAATGATGCAATGTGACGCTTTCGTGACAAATTGTTTGATTGGTATCTATTGATGAAGTGAAAAAGCCCCATGAAGACTCATGGGGCTGGCTAGTAGGGTGTGCTAGCTGACTGAGGGGTTTATGAGCGGTTTAGCAAGTCTTCAATCTTGATACCGACTTCCGGTTCTCCACCAAATCCAGTACCGACCTTTCCGGCTTTCCAGTGCTCTTGCACGGCAATTTGTTCATTGTCTGGCAGTGGAATGAATTTGACCTCTTCAATCAACTCTTTGGCATTCGATAGATAAAAGTCGATAAAGGCTTTCACTTCAGGAACTTCAGTTGAGTCCTTGTTGACGTAGATGAACAGTGGACGTGAAAGTGGCTGGTAAGTGCCATTCATCACGTTTTCTACAGAAGGTGAGACGGCTGAGTCTCCTGTCTTGGCTACGATGGGCACGGCTTTGATCTTGTCCTGGTTTTCAGCATAGTAGGCAAAGCCGAAATAGCCAATGGCATTCAGGTCCCCGCCAACGCCTTTCACAATGACGTTGTCATCTTCTGATGCAGTAAAGTCGCCTCGGCTCGACTTTGCCTTACCCACAACGGCCTCGGTAAAGTAATCAAAGGTGCCAGAATCAGAGCCTGCACCAAACAGACGTAAAGGCTCATCTGGCCATTCCGGATTCACTTGACTCCAGCGCTTGATTTTTTCCTGTGCGGCGGGCTCCCACATGCGCTTCAGTTCATCGACCGTCATCTGTTTAATGAAAGTATTCTTGGGGTTGATAACAACAGTCAGCGCGTCATAAGCTACTGGCAATTCAATGTATTCAATACCCGCTTTTTTGCAGGCTTCCATTTCCTTGGTGAGAATCGGGCGTGAGGCCTGTGTCACATCGACTTCGCCGCGACAAAATTTCTTGAAGCCTCCACCAGTGCCAGATATCCCTACTGTTGTGCGGATCTTTTGAGAAATCTGAAACTCTTCTGCAACAGCTTCAGTAATCGGAAAAACGGTGCTGGAGCCATCAATACGCACAATCCGCATTGAACGGTCACTATCAGGCCCCGAGCAGGCAAACAGACCCAAGATAAGGGTTGCTGAGGCGAAGAGTGCTTGAAAGCCGCGATGTTTTGACCTGTATGGGATATTCATGAGATTCCTGAATCAATCAATCAATGTGGCATCATTTTAACAAATACATCACGATGATTTGACTTGGAAGTGAAACAAATATGCAACAAAACCACCATCTAGCAGAGAACGTGTGGCATTTTGGGGCAGATCCAATAGCAATGACCTGCCAGACCTATGTAGTTAGCATTCGGTCCAAGTCCTTGGATAATGTATAATTCTCGCTTTTAATCAAGCTATTCAGCACCGTTCGTAAGAGATCATCAAAGCATGGAAGCCGAGCAACTTAACCAGATTCAATATCAACTTGAAACCCTTCTGGAACGTAGTCAGTCACTTCGGGGGTATCTTTGACTTCGAAAACAGGCAGCAACGTCTGGAAGAGGTCAGCCAACTACTGGAAGACCCCAATATCTGGAATGATGCCAAACGTGCTCAGGAGCTAGGACGTGAACGCCGCTCACTAGAGTCGGTTGTCACCACGCTAGTCGAAGTAGACCAAAGCTTGCGTGATGGGCAAGAGCTTTATGAAATGGCGCGTTCAGAAAATGATGATGACACCCTGCATGCGGTTCAGGCTGATATCGACGTCATTGAATCTCGAGTGGCTGAACTGGAATTCCGTCGGATGTTCAACAATCCGATGGACCCCAACAACTGTTTTCTGGATATTCAAGCGGGGTCGGGTGGAACAGAGGCACAGGATTGGGCCTCGATGCTGCTACGCATGTACTTGAAGTATTGTGAACGCAAAGGCTTTCAGGTGGAGGTGCTGGAAGAATCTGAAGGCGAAGTCGCAGGTATCAAGAGCGCCAGCCTAAAAGTGTCCGGGGAGTACGCATTTGGCACCTTGCGCACCGAAATCGGTGTGCATCGTTTAGTGCGTAAATCGCCTTTTGATTCTGGGAACCGACGCCACACCAGTTTTGCCAGTGTATTTGTCTATCCTGAAGTGGATGACTCAATTGAAATCGATATCAATCCTGCCGATTTGCGTATTGATACCTATCGGGCGAGCGGCGCAGGCGGTCAGCATATTAACAAGACGGATTCAGCGGTACGTATTACCCATATGCCTACCGGGGTGGTCGTGCAGTGTCAAAATGACCGCTCCCAGCATCGCAACAAGGATGAAGCGATGAACATGCTCAAGGCGCAGCTTTATGCGCTGGAGCTACGCAAGCGTAATGAAGAAAAACAAGCGCTTGAAGATGCCAAAACCGATATTGGCTGGGGGCACCAGATTCGCAGTTATGTGCTGGATCAGTCTCGTATTAAGGATTTACGTACCAATGTAGAAGTGGGCAATACCCAAGGGGTGTTGGATGGGGATCTGGATCCATTTATTTTGGAAAGTTTGAAGCAGGGAGTCTAGGGTGAGTGAGCAAGTGAATGAAACCGCAGTGGATGAGAATCATGTCATTGCCGAAAGACGGGAAAAACTGAAGGCGATTAGGACTGCTGCGAAGGAGAACGGGGCCGCCGCTTTTCCCAATGATTTTCAGCCCGAGAATCTGGCGGTGGATTTACATGCCGCTTACGATGCATCCGAAACCGAGACGCTTGAAGCCCAGCAGGTCATGGTCAAAGTGGCTGGCCGCATGATGCTGAAGCGCGTCATGGGTAAGGCCAGCTTTGCAACATTGCAGGACAAAAGTGGCCGGATTCAGTTGTTTATTGCTCGCGATAATCTGGGCGAGGTACCCTATGATGCTTTCAAAAAGTGGGATCTTGGCGATATTCTGGCAGCAGAAGGTAGTCTGTTTAAAACCAGGACAGGCGAGCTTTCTATCAAGGTGACTTCGCTTCGCCTACTAACCAAGTCCATTCGCCCACTGCCAGAGAAATTCCATGGCTTGAGTGATCAGGAAACCAAATACCGTCAGCGTTATGTTGATTTGATCGTCTCTGAAGAGACCCGAGCGACATTCAAGGTGCGCAGCCAGGTCGTTGCAGCGATTCGCAATTTCATGCTGAATCAGGATTTCATGGAAGTGGAAACACCCATGTTGCACCCGATTCCAGGGGGCGCCTCAGCAAAGCCATTTATCACGCATCACAATGCGCTGGACATGCAGATGTACATGCGTATTGCACCAGAACTTTACCTCAAGCGATTGGTTGTGGGTGGCTTTGAACGTGTTTTTGAGATTAACCGCAATTTCCGCAATGAAGGATTAAGCGTCCGGCATAATCCTGAATTCACCATGATGGAATTCTATGCGGCCTACACAGATTACAAATGGCTCATGGATTTCACTGAGCATTGCATACGCGCCGCAGCTGAGGCAGCCTGCGGTAGTGCAGTTGTGCAGTATCAAGGGCGGGAATTGGATCTGGCAAAGCCCTTTGAGCGGCTGACTATTATTCAAGCCATTCAGAAATATGCGCCAGAATATACACTTGAGCAACTCAATGATGAGACCTATTTACGCAATGCCTTGAAAAAGTTTGGCGTTGAGGCCTTCTCACATGCCGGTCTTGGGGCTTTGCAGCTGGCCCTTTTTGAAGAAACAGCAGAATCTCAGTTATGGAACCCCACCTACATTATTGATTACCCGGTTGAAGTGTCGCCGCTGGCACGTGCCTCGGATGCCAACCCGGATATCACAGAGCGATTTGAGCTATTCATCACAGGCCGAGAGATCGCAAACGGATTTTCTGAGTTGAATGATGCAGAAGATCAGGCAGCACGCTTTCAGGCGCAAGTGGCTGCAAAAGAGGCGGGGGATCATGAGGCCATGTATTACGATGCAGACTTTATCCGGGCGCTTGAATATGGCATGCCGCCAACGGGCGGGTGTGGGATCGGCATTGACCGGCTGGTGATGTTGCTTACAGATAGTCCAAGTATCCGCGATGTGATTTTGTTCCCACATATGCGGCCAGAAGCTTGATTTCCCTGTAGTCATACAGAGACGATAAATCATCCAACAATTCAGCCACTTACTCAAATCGCGTTAAATCCGTCGCTAGCAGGTGACGAATTTAACGCTTATCTGTTCCCCAACCTTCAGAATTTCTCGTAGTGCATTGAAATCATGCGCTATTTTTTTGTGGCATGTATGTTGCTCTATACGCGTGTTCGCATCGTTTGGTGCAACACAATGTTTATAAGAGGTGAATATGCTAGGAAAAAGTTCAAGTCACAAACAAGGAATTTTCAATCGGCGTGGACCGGGTGCAGAGGTCGAGGTAGAGCACCGCGACACGCATGCGCAACAAAAGGAAAAGCCAGTCTATCCTACAATGCCGGGGCATTTGGCGGCGATGCAGTCCGCCATGACTAGTGCTGCCAAGGCTTCTGAGAGCACACCGCAAACTGAAAAGCAGGAAGCTAGCAGCAGAATAGATGCACAATCAGGAAGCCGCCTCATTGTAGGCCCGGAAGTGAAGCTGAAGGGGGCGGAAATTGAAGACTGCGACACGCTGGTGGTGGAAGGCCGTGTAGAGGCGACAATGGACAGCCGAGTGATTCAGATATCAACTCAGGGCAACTATTCTGGCAAGGTGGGGGTAGACGTGGCAGAGATTTATGGCAAGTTTGACGGTGAACTCACTGCGCGTAGCCAACTGATTATTCATGCTACTGGACGGGTCAGCGGTAAAATCCGCTACGGTAAGATATTTGTCGAAGAAGGCGGTATGTTATCAGGCGATATTGCGGCAGCGGAGGAACAACTTTCCAATGCTTCCCCGGCCTTATCCGCACCATCTTCAGTCCGTTCTCAACGTTGATTCACGAGAGTACATGTAGTACAAAACAAAAGGCCCTGCAATGCAAAGCAGGGCCTTTTTCAATCACTCGCTAGAGGGATGTCTGGCGTGGTTTATTTAAGTCAGGCTTTTTCAGGGCCATTCTCCAGCTGACGACTCACCACACCGTGATACATCGTCATCATCGTGTCCCAGTCAATCTTCACTGTACCACCGGATTTCACGTACTGCTTCTGCCAACCTTCCAGCAGTTCGATACAAGCATGATCTATGTATTCAAGATCATCGAACTGAATCTGGACATTGCGTCCCCAATCCATGGATTCTAACGTCGAAGCCAGCTTGGGGATACCCAGAAAAGTGGCGGAGCCTTTGAGATGAATGACGGTATCGTTCGATGAAGGTTTGTGATCGACGGTAATTGAAATATGCGCAAAGATATACACAATCCGAATCAGCGAGAGTATCAAACCAGTGACAATCCCGGCCAGCAAGTTGGTTGCCACAATGGTGACAATCGTGATGGCATAGATGGCGACTTCAAACTTGCCGAAAGCAATCAGCTCTTTCAATACTTTGGGGTAAGCCAGTTTATAGCCGGTAAACACCAGAATGGCGGCCAGTGAGGCTACCGGAATATATTGCAGAGTAAACAGGAACACACTCACAAACAGCAGCAAAAAGCCGCCATGGATAATGGTAGATAGGCGTGAAACTGCACCCGCCTGTACATTAGCACTGGAACGAACAATCACACCGGTCATGGGCAGGGCACCCATCAAGCCGCAGAGGCTATTCCCTACGCCTTGTGCAACCAGTTCTTTATCATATTTGGTGCGTGGTGCACGTTGCTGTAATTTATCCACTGCGGACGATGAAAGCAAAGACTCGGCACTGGCAATAAAAGCCAATGCGATGACCGCAGTGATAACGCTCCAGTCAAGCGCACCCAATAGGGTCTCAGTCTGGATAGGTTGAATCATGCTGAAAAAGTCATCCAGATCTGCTGGATCTTCGAACAGATCAGTAATGTACTTAATATCCAGACTCAGCATATTGGCAAACAGAATAGCAATCAGTGCACCCACTAGTGCCCCTGGAATCAGTTGCAGTTTCTGTGGTGCAAACCGGGTCCACAAAACGATGCTCACGATGGTGAGTATCCCGGTCAACTTGGCCATGACATTGCCATCTTTGCCGATGATGGTTTCATAGAGTGCTAGGGGCATCGCTGCAAGATTTTGTAATCCGGTGGTAAGGGGGTCGCGATCCAGCATGATATGAAATTGTGAGGCGATGATGAGAATGCCGATACCCGCTAACATGCCGTGAATTACCGAGGGTGAAATGGCACGGAACCAGATGCCCATCTTAAAACTGCCTGCCAGAATCTGAAGCAAACCTGCCAGCAAAACAATGACGCCAAACATGGCAACACCATGCGCCAGGATAATATCTGCCACAATCACTACCAAGCCTGCTGCCGGGCCACTCACTGTGAGTGGTGAGCCGGAAATGGTGCCAACAATTAGGCCGCCGACGATGCCCGTGATGATACCGGCCGTGGGTGGCAGACCGGAAGCAATCGCAATACCCAGACAAAGCGGCAACGCAACAAGAAAGACAACGATGGATGCCAGAAAGTCCTGACGGAATTTGACGGCATCGTAATCCGCAGGAAAGAGTTTATTGATCATGGAAGTGTCCTGATTCGGAAGATCGTTGGGAAATTTTAATTCAGACTGAATAAACGGTATTGCTCAGGAAAAACGACTTCTGCCGAAGCAAGATCGTACACACCACCAATCAGTCCAATTTCCTGATTTTTTAACATGTCGCGCAAAATGTCACTTTGTTTGAGGATGGTCTCAATTTGGTAGCCCACATTGAGATGGCAAACTTTACCTACAAATTCCGCATTGCTGGAATCACGTTGTGCTGTTACGCTAGTTTCCTGCTGGACTGCAGGATCAATCATTTCGATAATTTCACCTATGTTGCCACCATTGAAGCCATCGCACGCAGCCTTTACTGCACCACAGCTTGAATGCCCCAATACCACAACCAATTTACTGCCCAAGTACTTGCAGGAGTACTCCAAGCTGCCAATGGCCTTGTTGGAAGCGATATTGCCAGCCAGCCGAACACTGAATAAATCACCCAGGCTTTGGTCAAATATAATTTCGGTCGAGGTGCGAGAATCGCTGCAGCTCAGGATGGCCGCAAATGGATGTTGTTTATCCTTCACAATATTGGCGACCTGCAAGAGGTCTTTATTGGTGGTCAAGCTGTTGGAGAAACGCTGATTCCCTTCAGTAAGAATATTCATGGCTTCCTGCGGGGTGATTTTGTCACGATCCAGAAGAGGATGGCGGTGCATATCGGCGAGTTCCTTGTTTTTTGAATAGATTAAAATCGATACATAAATTTACTCTTGTGAGTAAATGTCATCATCAAAGGTTCATGATGTGATGATAGTTTATTCAGGTTTGGAAAATACAATTACTTGAAGCAAGGCGCGCATTAAACATTGCCAACATCAAAACTGTGTGACATGAGCGCATGATGAAATTCGTTTGGCTGAGTAAATAATGTTAAGAAAGGCATAATAACTCATCCTAACATGGATTTACATTCTATGTGACGTGTCATAAAAACGTCATATTCCATTCATTCTTCTGTCATTTCTGAAATTAATAATGCCGGTGTTGCCAAATCAGGGAGATAACAAAGATTTGGCAGAGCACTTTATCAAATTCAAAATGACAGAGGTTAATTGTGCCCAATCAAGGATTTAAACAAAGAGTGATGGCAACAGCAATCGGGTGTCTGATTGCCGGGGCTTCCATGCTATCCATCGAACATGCCATTGCTGCGCAAACAATGGAATTGTATGTGGATCAGGACACCAAGCAGATTTTTTCAGAGCCAGGCCCTAACCGGGTAAAGATGGGTGCCTTTAAACAAGTCACCGATGCTAACGGTGCTGAAACAGTTCCAGTAAGCGCTGCAGGCACAGGGGTGAGCTTCGCTGAGTTGGAAGAGCGTCTGGAAGAACAAAAGCAGCTTTTTGAATCGAAACTTGATCGGGCGCTAGCACGTAAAGACCCAGATACTGGCAGGAAAAAGGGTTGGTATGAATCCATGAACATGCGTGGTTATATCCAGCTCCGCCAGAACCCGATTATCGGTGGCGATAAAACGATGCCTGGTCGTTCCAATACCACCTCAATTCGTCACAGGCACGATCGCTCTGTAGGTAACGATACTAATTTTCTGATCCGTCGGGCCCGTCTGATTTTTTTTGGTGATGTAGGTGAACGTTTGTCCTACTACATTCAGCCTGATCTGGCTAGCAGCTCTGGAGATACTGGCGGTCTGTCTCAGTTGCGTGACTTATATGGTGACGTTTATCTCACCAAGGATCGGGTTCATAGAATCCGTGTAGGACAATCCAAAATCCCTTTCAGCTTTGAAGATTTGCAATCCAGTCAAAACCGACTCGCGCTTGATCGTAACGATGCCTTAAACAATTGCTGCCGGGATGAACGTGACTTGGGTGCCTTCTATTACTATACCCCTCAAGATTTACAGGAAATGTTCAGGTATCTTGTTAGCAGTGGGTTAAAGGGTAGTGGTAACTACGGTATGTTTGCGTTTGGTGTATATAATGGTCAAGGTGCTAATCGTACCGAAACTAACGATAACTTGCATGTAGTTTCTCGTTTTACTTATCCTTGGAAATTTGAAAACGGTCAGATATTCGAGTTTGGTATGGCTGCCCTGTCTGGTAGCTTTAATGTAAACAGAAACAGTCTTGCACCATTCGGTGGTGCCGCTTCTCCAATGTTAGGGGCTAATAACCGATATGCAAAATCAGGCTTTAAGGATCAACGCGTAGGTGTGCATGCAGTGCTGTATCCGCAACCGTTTGGTGCACAGATGGAATGGAACTGGGGTAGAGGTCCTGAACTGAATGATGCACTGACAATGATTGAAGAGAAGTCATTTCAAGGTGGCTATATTCAATTTATGTACAAGGCGGATAACGTCATGTTTTTCAACGAAAATACCGGTACTTGGATTCCTTTTGTGAAGTGGCAGTATTATGATGGTGGTAGTAAGTTTGAAACCAACGCGCCAAGTAGCTATGTTAAAGACCTAGAACTTGGTATTGAATGGCAGCCAAATAAAGAATTAGAGTTTGTTGCAATGTATTCAAGAATGAATCGCACCAATGTTCAAACGGCACCCTTTGAACAATTTAGATCTGAGTTGTTGCGTATGCAGTTGCAATACAACTTCTAGTTACAGAGTTGCTTTAGCAAGAGCCGGACATTGTCCGGCTCTTTTTTTGCATGGAGGAAAGATATTTAAATATTGGGCTGTAGTAGATAAGCTTGAATGATAAGCTTATTGAATGAAGATAACTCATTGTAAGTTATTAAGAAAACATCAGTTAAGGCTGCTCGAATATTTTGTTCTGGAAGTGACGGCCAGATCGGCGGCTGATTTGCTGGGAATTCAACCCAACAGTGCAGCGCTGTTTTACCGCAAACTGCGTGAGGTGATTACCTATCACCTGGAGCAAAAAGAGCATGAAGTCTTTGATGGTGTGGTTGAGTTGGATGAGAGCTATTTCGGTGGCGTGCGCAAAGGTAAACGAGGCCGAGGTGCTGCAGGTAAGGTAGCAGTCTTTGGTATTTTAAAACGTGGTGGCAAGGTGTATGCGAAGGTGGTGCATGACACCAAGACAGAAACGCTGATGCCACTGATAGCCAGAAAGATAGCGCCAGACAGCATTGTGTATACGGATTGCTATCGAAGCTACAATGCATTGGATGTGAGTGATTTTTACCATGAGCGGATCAATCACTCTGCATTGTTTGCCAAGGGCAAAAACCACATCAATGGCATTGAGAATTTCTGGAATCAAGCCAAGCGTGTGCTAAGAAAATATAATGGGATTCCGAAAGAATCATTCCCGCTATTTCTCAAGGAATGTGAATTCAGATTGAACTACGGAACCCCGAAACAACAACTAAAAACACTAAAGGAGTGGGCTGATATTTAGTGCTAATCTAGTACAGCCCCTTAAATATTGATGATGCCAGTTAAACTGTCATCAGGCTGTCATATAAATTTCAACATGAAGAACAGATGAAAATATTATGATCGGTTTTTGTCATTCATCATCGAAAAGCGAACCATGAAAATCAGCAAAGCCGAATATCTGAAAAAAGCAAAAAGTCTCACAGAAGATGAACAGCATCGTCTACTTTCTAGAATGACGGGAAAACTCCCGAAACGTCTCAGCAAGGAAAAGCTGACGGTGGAAGAGGCGATTGCCATTCAGTTGGAAATTGAAGATGAACAGTTGCAGGAGTGGCGCAAGAATTGGGAAAAGATCAAAAAGCAGGATGCTACAAAAACAGCCAAGCTGGTTTCAAAAAGCCCAGCAACTTCTGAGAGCAAAAAAACATCAGCCGTTAAAACAGTAAAAGTTGTCTCTACTAAACCTGCAGCCAAGACCAGCAAAACCGCAGTAGCAAAAGTGGCAGTTTCCAGCTCAGCTGCCCTGTCAAAAACCCCTGCTGCCAAGCCCAAGGCAGCGACTGCTTCCAGCAATACTGGGGCCGGCAAGGTGGTGAATAAGCCAGTTTCTAAACCAGAAGTAAAGGCAGTAGCTAAAAAAGCACCAGGCGCGAAGTAAGATTAGAAGCATCTTGCTTCGTATTTCCAGATTCCTGCTTGCTGACCATCATGGTAGGTGGCCGCAGCAGGTTAACTCATTGGCTCAGCGGTGGCCTTCCTTGGCCATGTTGATGGAGTATTTGGGGATTTCAACAACCAGGTCCTTGTCGCCGACAATGGCCTGGCAGGATAGTCGAGAGTTGGGTTCCAGTCCCCATGCCTTGTCCAGCAGGTCTTCTTCACGCTCTTCGGCGGGATTCAGGGTGTGATAGCCCTCGCGCACGATGACATGACAGGTTGTGCAAGCACAGACCTTATCGCACGCATGATCAATATCAATGTCCTGGTTCAGCAGGTTGTCACAGATGGAGACGCCTTTTTCCGCCTCAAATGCAGCCCCGTCTGGGCAGAGTTCAATATGGGGAAGGACGATGATTTGCGGCATATTAAAGTTCCAATGATTTCAAATTCTGCCCAGCCAATGCCTGCTTGACTGAGGCGTCCATGCGTCTGGCCGCGAATGCTTCTGTAGCCTGATTCAATGCCTCGGTTGCTTGATGGATGGCCTGGCTGTCTTCAGCATCTGCCAGCTTTCGCAAGTGATCCATTTTTGAGGTGATTTCCTGTGTCTCTGCTGCGTTCAGCAGGTTGCCATCCTTGTTCAGGGCATTGTTAATGGCCTCTAGTAAACGCTGTGCTTCTACACGTGCTTCTTGTAGGGCACGTGCCTGCTTATCAGTTTCTGCTGCGCTGAAAGAGCTTTGCAACATTTGCATGATCTCTTCTTCACTCAGGCCATAGGAAGGTTTGACGACAATATTGGCTTCAACACCACTGGTTTGCTCTCTGGCAAAAACCGATAATAAGCCATCAGCGTCGACCTGAAACGTCACGCGAATTCTGGCAGCACCCGCAGCCATGGGTGGGATACCGCGAAGTTCAAACCGTGCCAATGAGCGGCAGTCGGCTACCAGTTCACGCTCGCCCTGTACAACATGGATGCTCATGGCAGTTTGGCCATCCTTGAATGTGGTGAAGTCCTGAGCGCGGGCAATGGGCAGGGTAGCATTACGCGGGATGATTTTTTCCGTCAGCCCACCCATGGTTTCAAGCCCCAATGAGAGCGGAATGACATCAAGCAACAGCAAGTCATCCTGGCTGCGATTGCCAGCCAGCATGTTGGCCTGGATAGCGGCACCCAATGCCACGACTTTATCAGGATCAAGATTGGTCAGTGGATCCTGTCCAAAGAACTCCGCCACCGCGTGGCGCACCAACGGCATCCTAGTCGCGCCACCCACCATGACAACACCCTTGATGTCCTCCACTGCCAATTCTGCATCACGCAGGGCTTTGCGCGTTGGATTCAGCGTCTTGGTAATCAGGTGTTGCGTCAACTCTTTCAATTTGGCACTGTTGAGCGTGATATCCACCACATCACCATTACTAAGTACACTCGTAATGCGTGCTTCGGCATGGTCAGTTAGCCACTCCTTGGCCTCACGCGCCTTGGTGAGTAAACGGCGCGTGTCTTCTGCATTAATCGGGGGAAGCTTGGCTTGTTCCAGCACCCAGCAGAAGATGCGGCGATCAAAATCATCACCACCTAATGCGGAATCACCGTTGGTCGCCAGCACTTCAAATACTCCGCGAGACAATCGCAGGATAGACACATCAAACGTACCGCCGCCCAAGTCATAGATGACATAAACCCCCTCAGAGGCATTATCCAGGCCATAAGCAACGGCAGCAGCAGTGGGTTCGTTCAGTAGGCGCAATACATTAAGGCCAGCCAGTCTTGCTGCATCTTTCGTTGCTTGGCGCTGGGCATCATCAAAGTAGGCAGGGACCGTAATTACAGCGCCGGTCAGCTCTCCCCCTAATGCTTTTTCTGCTCGCTGTTTTAATACCTTCAAAATTTCAGCCGAGATTTCCACCGGGCTTTTAACCCCCGATCGGGTTTGAACCTGCACCATTCCCGGGGCATCAACAAATTGGTAGGGTAGTTGTGCAATGTCACCAATATCCTTTATGCCGCGTCCCATGAAACGCTTGGCTGATACTATGGTGTTATGCGGGTCATGGCTTTGGATCGCTTGTGCGGCATAGCCGACATCCACGCTGCCATCAGCGGCATAGTGCACGACAGACGGCAAAAGCGCGTGACCTTCTTCATCATGCAAGACCGTGCTCATGCCGCTGCGCACCGTTGCTACAAGCGAGTTGGTGGTGCCAAGATCAATCCCAACTGCCAGTTTGTGCTGATGGGGTGCGGCACTCATGCCCGGTTCTGCGATTTGTAGTAAAGCCATGGCGCAGTGAGGTTCCTATTCGTCTTCCAATTTCGTGATTACATGGGTGATGTCAGATTGTACTTTATTGATGAAGCTGAGTTTTCTGACTGTTCCTGAGGCTTCATGCAAAGCCTGAGTATGATCAAGTTGCTGTTGCAGGTCAGCTTGCAACGCTTTTGCAGTGTTGCGCATTTCGCGCAAAAGTTTATCCAGCGCTTCAAGGTCTTTCGCGTGTATGGCGTCTTCAATCGCTTCGCGCCATTCCATTTGCAACATCAGAAAATCGGCTGGCATACTGGTGTTACTGTCTTCCTGAGTATCAATGCCGTGAAGCTGGAGTAGATAACGTGCCCTGGACACTGGATTTTTTAGGGTTTGGTAAGCTTCATTAGCCAGCGTTGCCAACTGCATTGAGCGCAGACGCTCTGCGCCAGAAGCAGCTGCAAAACGATCTGGATGCACCTCGCTTTGCACCTTGCGATAGTTGGCATCTAGCTTGGCCTGATCAATGGCAAACTTCACAGGCAGGTCAAACAGGGCAAAATGATTTTCAATGGCAGGTTGGTTCATGGCGATATGCGGGATCAGATACCAGACTTTGCTCGGTTAATCTGTCATCCAGAGTGGCTGCTCATCAGCAAGCAGCCATGTATTTAATGGAACATCTGCAACAGCTGCTTAAACGGTAAAGCTCTCACCACAGCCGCATTCGTCTTTCACGTTCGGGTTGTTGAACTTGAAGCCTTCATTCAGGCCTTCTTTGGCAAAATCCAGTTCCGTACCGTCGATATAAGCCAGGCTCTTGGGATCGACCACAATCTTGACGCCATGACTTTCGAAGGTTTGATCTTCTGGTAACGTTTCATCCACAAACTCCAGCGTGTAGGCCATGCCTGAGCAGCCTGTCGTCTTGACGCCTAGACGCAAACCGATACCCTTGCCGCGATTGGCAAGGAATTTCTGTACACGATTAGCCGCGGTTTCAGTCAGGGTAATGGCCATGCTCAGGCAGCCTCTACATCCGTATTAGTCTGCTTGGATTTCAAGTCAGCGACAGCTGCCTTGATGGCATCCTCAGCCAATACCGAGCAGTGGATCTTGACGGGAGGTAATGCAAGTTCCTCAGCTATAGCAGAGTTCTTGATCTGGGCTGCTTCATCCAGGGACTTGCCCTTGAGCCACTCTGTGACCAGCGAACTGGAAGCAATCGCTGAGCCGCAGCCATAGGTCTTGAACTTGGCATCTTCAATAATGCCGCTATCATTCACCTTGATCTGCAATTTCATGACATCACCGCAAGCCGGTGCGCCGACCATGCCAGTGCCTACACTGGGGTCATTCTTGTCCAGGGAACCAACATTACGTGGGTTTTCGTAGTGGTCCAATACTTTGTCTGAATATGCCATTTCATTCTCCTAAGTCACAAATCGTATGCTGCTCAAAATCTACGTTGCCTGCTTCATCAGTGGCTCGCCGTACTATTTGTACTGTCTTCGCTACTTCTTCATGGGCGTCTTGATTTTGTATTGCCTACAATTTGTTCACATCATCAATTCGACTTTAAAATAATTACATTCAACAGAAAAATGTCGATTTGTGTTGCTGGCGAGGCGGAAGAGCCCGACGTTTAGTTGATTCTAAACGAGCGCTCTGACAACAACACCAGAAACGCAAAGAACATTTTTTCAATGGGCTGCCCACTCTACTTTGGACAGATCAATCCCTTCCAAGTGCATTTCCCACAAGGGTGAGAGCTCACGCAGCTTCCCAATTTTGCTCTTCATCAGTTCGATGGTGTAGTCGACATCTTCTTCGGTAGTGAATCTGCCGATCGAAAAGCGGATCGAACTGTGTGCCAGCTCGTCAGAGCGCCCCAGGGCACGTAAAACATAACTTGGCTCAAGGCTGGCGGAAGTACATGCTGAGCCAGAAGATACCGCAATATCCTTAACCGCCATGATCAGGGATTCACCCTCAACGAAGTTAAAACTGACATTCAAGTTATGTGGCACACGCTGTTTGATATCACCATTGACGTAAACCTCGTCAATTTCCTGTAGGCCGTTCAGCAAGCGATCACGCAAGCGACGGATGCGTGCGTTTTCCAGCTCCATTTCCTCCCGCGCAATACGGAAGGCTTCACCCATACCAACAATCTGGTGGGTTGCTAATGTACCTGACCGCAATCCACGTTCATGGCCGCCGCCATGCATCTGCGCCTCAAGGCGAACACGAGGTTTGCGACGTACATACAAGGCACCAACCCCTTTCGGGCCATAGGTCTTATGCGCCGAAAAGCTCATGAGATCGACAGGCAGCTTTTCCAGATCGATGGCGACTTTGCCGGTTGCCTGTGCCGCATCCACATGGAAAATGATGCCATGCTCACGACAGAGCTTACCAATGGCCTCAATATCCTGAATGACACCGATTTCATTATTGACCAGCATCACTGAAGCCAGCACGGTATCAGGGCGGATAGCTGCCTTGAATTTCTCGATATCCACGAGGCCATTGGGCTCAGGCTGCAAGAAGGTTGCTTCAAAACCAGTCCGCTCAAGCTCACGTACCGTGTCAATCACCGCCTTGTGCTCGGTTTGTACTGTGATGATATGCTTACCTTTGCCACTGTAAAAATGTGCAGCACCCTTAATCGCAAGGTTGTTCGATTCTGTGGCACCTGAAGTCCAGACAATCTCACGCGGATCGGCGTTCACCAGCTTGGCAACTTCCTCGCGCGCATTTTCAACCGCTTTTTCTGCAGTCCATCCAAACACGTGGCTGCGTGATGCTGGATTACCGAAATGCTCGGTCAGGTATGGGATCATCTTTTCTGCCACACGCGGGTCCAGCGGCGTTGTGGCGGAATAATCCAGATAAATTGGCGTTCTAACAGTCATCATTCGTCCTTGCTATTCACAAAATTCAATCAAACTGCAACCGCTGTCAGCTGACGCAGCCTTAGTAACTCAGATTCCAGTGTTTGCAGGAAAGCATCTATCTCGGCCATGCTGTTCTCTGCACCCAGGCTGACACGTACCGCACCTCTGGCCATATCTGGCTCTACACCCATGGCCAATAAAACCTGACTTGGTTCAGTGCTATCACTGGAGCATGCGGAGCCGCTTGCAACAGAAAATCCCTTGCGATCCATTGCCATGACCAGTGTTTCTCCTTCGATTTCATTGAAGGCAAAGAAGCTGGTATTAGGCAGTCGAGCGGGATTTTTTATCCCTGTTGAGAAGCCATAACCAAAAATGACTGCACCCAACTTACTGAGCCCAGACTCCAGTTGATTACGCATTTGGCGGATACGCTCAGCGCTTTGCAGCACGGAGCTTTGCAATTGCTCACAGGCTGCACCAAAGCCGACAATCGCGGCAATATTCTCAGTTCCGCTGCGCAGGCCCCTTTCCTGACCTCCACCATAAAGCACAGGTTGGATATCTACGCGTTTGTCGAGAATCAGTGCGCCAGCCCCTTGTGGACCATGAATCTTGTGCGATGACAAGGTCATGGCATGCACATTGAGCGCAGTAAAATCTACTGGAATTTTCCCAAGGGCCTGAACAGCATCGGTATGCATGCAGGCCCCATATTTACGGGCAGTTTCTGCCAGCTGGGCGATGTCCTGAATGACACCGGTTTCATTGTTGGCCAGCATCACAGAGACAATGCTGGTGTCCTCAGATAGTAGCTGGTTCAGCTGCTCAGGATTCACTTTGCCATGATGATCAACACCCAAAATCTTGAGATCATGGCCGCGCTGCTGCATGGCGCGCGCTGGACGACTGATACAAGGATGTTCTATTGCGCTGATGATCATCCTGCCTGGACCAAAAGCACTGGCAACGCCTGTCATGGCTAGATTATTGGCTTCAGTTCCGCCAGAGGTGAAAATAACCTGCGAAGGATGGGCATTGACCGCATCCGCTACCTGCTCACGGGCACGTTCAATGGCCGTTCTTGCGTGACGTCCAAAGCCATGTCGGCTGGTGGGATTGCCCTGCGGTTGTCTGAGAAACGGCAACATCTGTTCCAGCACCGCTGGATTCAGCATGGTGGTGGCATTATGATCCAAATAGATGGCAGACTGGTTCATGACGGCATCTCAGGCAGTAACAGCCTCAACCACTGGTTGCATGGGGCAGGGGCGGTTGCCCATTACGATCTTTTTGCCTTCGCGTTGAGAAGCAACCAGGTCTGCAAGCGTTACGCCGGATAAGTATTCAATTATTTTTTCATTCAGACTTGTCCAGAGATCATGCGTCATGCATCGACGATCTTCATGGCAATTTTCCTGGCCACCACATTGTGTGGCATCAATTTGCTCATCAACTGCATTGATGATATGAGAGATCGCAATATGATCCTGGCCTTTTGCCAGACGATAGCCACCACCTGGTCCACGCACACTTTTGACTAGTCCACCGCGACGCAAGCGGCTGAAAAGTTGCTCAAGGTAGGAGAGCGAGATATTTTGACGTTCGCTGATACCTGCCAGCGTGACGGGCTTGTCATCTTCATTCAGCGCAAGGTCAAGCATTGCGGTGACAGCAAAACGTCCTTTGGTGGTTAATCGCATGAAATCGTTTCCTAAAGTTTCAGGGTATGTATTGCTTGCAAGCTAGCAATTGCAATGATTTTTGCCCGTATACCAAGGCAAAATTCTAAAATACCTTATTACTTTAGTCAACTATTTTGTTGAGATAGTTCACGTCAAAAGCTTTGCCAACTTCAGCATCAGTTTCAACGTCTGCCCCCAGTTTGGCGAGCTGTTCCATGACCGCCTGAAGCTTCTGATCCTGCTTGGCTGCATGGTCCAGAAGGGCATGAATCGCTTTAGTCATGGGGTCGTTCATGTTATCGCTGACAGCATAGGCGGAGAAGCCGATTTTTTCGGCCATATCATCACGCTGTAGTGATTTTGTTTCATCCAGAATGCGCGCTGGAATCCCTACGGCCGTGGCACCCGCAGGCACATCCTTGACAACCACAGCATTGGAGCCGATTTTTGCCTGTGTGCCGACGGTGATTGGCCCAAGCACCTTGGCGCCAGCGCCAATCACCACGCCTTGTTCTAGTGTAGGGTGGCGCTTGCCCTTATTCCATGAAGTGCCGCCCAGAGTGACACCATGATAGAGCGTGCAATCATCACCGATGACCGCAGTTTCGCCGATGACAACGCCCATTCCATGATCAATGAATACGCGATGGCCTATGGTGGCGCCAGGGTGAATTTCAATGCCGGTGATCCACCGCGCGAAGTGTGAGCTGAATCTGGCTAGCCAGAACAAGCGTTTGGCCCATAGCCAATGTGAAAAACGGTGCATGATCAGTGCATGCACACCAGGATAGGTCGTGATGATTTCCCAGCGTGTACGTGCAGCTGGATCGCGCTCAAAGACGACGCTGATATCTTGTTTCAGTTGATCAAACATAAACTATTCTGCCATAAAAACAATCAAGCTCGTAGGTTCTGGCGCCGCCGGGCTTAAAACAAAAAAGGGCGCCTAAGGCGCCCTTTTTTGTCACTGCAGGGTAGGCATTAGAAGAACATTCTACCATCACCTGTCAAATGGGCATGACAATCCAGACCGGGGTTCAGACAGCGGTCAACCAGCACCTTGTGCAGATCTTCATCCCAGCCCATCATGAAATCAGCATGGGAGCTGTAACCACCAGCTACGGAAGAGGGGTAATTGTCGCTGGATAGCCTCCATCTGGAAGTGCCTGCATCTGTAGTCACATTGTAGTAGGCGATTACACTAATTGTTGGAATGCGTTTAGGATGAGATGCTGGACACACGCCGTTTGTGGAGTAAGCCATATGGGATTTGTGATTGGCTGAATCCAGATTGACCCCATCCCAGCAGTCCATGAATGTAATAGCCGAGCTCAATAGTCCGCCGCGACCACAAGGTACGATATGACCGTTTCTGGAGGCATACTGCTCATTACACTCGAACCATGTCATAGATTGGGGTGAGCTAGCATTCATATCGCCAGCAATCATTTTCAGGCCGCGTGGAATGGTTTGTGCCTTGCCATGTTTGTAATAAACCAGCACATTTCTTGGTTTCAATGGTGCGCCGTTGGAGGTGTCAATCATGGCAGGAATCCAGTAAGCAGAGCGGTTCATGATGCCGCCGTTACAGGTACTGTTGCCTGTTGTTCTGACACTTTCGGAGGTGCTGGCATAGTTCACATTGGTGTTGCCAAAGTAAGTATGCAAATGCGCGCGACCCTGCTGACCTGGGTACACAATGGCGTCATCGTAGTTCATGTGACTGAAGTCGCACCAAACGCGAAACGCACCGTTATCGTGTGGACTGGAAACGGGTTGCTGACCATTTGCGCTCTGCAGCCTCAAGCTTGAAAATCCAAGGCTAGGCGCAGGAATCAATGCATTGTTGACCACCGGCATCAAGCCATGGTCGTGGGTCGTGGAACCGCCAGTGCTCGTAGAACCGCCAGTGCTCGTAGAACCGCCAGTGCTCGTGGAACCGCCAGTGCTCGTGGAACCGCCAGTGCTCGTGGAACCGCCAGTGCTCGTGGAACCGCCAGTGCTCGTGGAACCGCCAGTGCTCGTGGAACCGCCAGTGCTCGTGGAACCGCCAGTCGTCGTCGGTGATGCGGCTGCTACAATCTGATTCTGCCTGGTCACGTTGAATACCTGCACATTATTAATCGTCCGCGACAAGGTATTCATTAGAGACGATGTATTGAAACTTGTGCCTGTTGAGGAGGTTGATGTAGTCCTAGGTGCGCTGCTGGTTGTTGCTGAAGCTGTGTTGCTGGACGTTGTTGTAGATCCACTACTTGCGCTTGATGTTGTTGTGGCGGAACGCGCAGCTGTAGTGCTGGCAGTTGAGGCTGTGCTCACATTCACAGAAGTGCTGATGTTGCCAGTTCTGGATATGTTGCTGGTGCCTGTGAGCCCGCCAATAGATCCGCGCATCGAAGCTGGCAACATAATGTTGGCCATTTCGGTTTGCGGTAGGCTTTCATAGACCGCAACATTCGTTGCATTCTTTGGTGTAGCTGTAGCGCTGCACAATATTTGTGCATCCAGCAGTTTTTTCAGCTGCTCGGTGTCAGGTTTTTCAGTGATATGTGCCGGAGGTTTGTCGGAATACTGTGTAACGCCTTTAGCGTCTTTCCATTTGTAGATTTCAGCGGCTGTGGTGATGGTGTTGCCGGCAGCCATCAGCCCTGCCAAAGAGAGAGCGTAGACTGACCAGCGCAGCTTGTTCGAGGTATGTTTCATGATAACCAAATTCCATAATAATTGTCCCCGAATTGCTCACTTAACGTGCAAATAAAAATTATGTTCTTGGTATTTTTATTCTTATTATTAACTTTGTAACTGATTATACGGCAAAAAACAATAAAACTTAAGCAAAAATTAAGCAATGAAAACCACCTTAATTCATGCAATAGATTACGGCGGAAGATTTAACCTAGTTATGTACAGTTTTAACCTAAGCAAGATTTGATCCAATTTTCATAAATCACCTATAGTGTATAGGATGATTCATGGCTGATTTTTGGGCGGTTTCGGCGATTGGGTGAGGCTGAGCACACCACGTAAAATATTCACTTCTTCTTTTTCAAGGTTGGCGCGGGCGTAGATTCTTCTTACTCGCTGCATCAATTTCTTTGGCTCTGCAGGATTGTAGTAACCAATTTGAATCAGGGTTTCTTCCAAATGCTGGTAGAAACGCTCAAGCTCATCATTGGTCGCCAGAGGGTTGGTGCGCGCCTGTAGTTGCAGGGCATCCTCCGAAAGGCTGGCCATTCGCAATTCATAACACATGACTTGTACGGCTGCGGCTAAATTCAGGGATGAGAACTCAGGGTTAGCTGGAATCATCGCCAGTAACTGACACAAATCCAACTCGGCATTGGAAAGTCCACTCATCTCTGTGCCAAATACCAGTGCAACTTCCTGATTTGAGGCAGTAATCGCGGCGCGCATCGCTGCTTGGCGGACATTCAACAGTTCGTGTGAGAGTTGCCGCTTGCGGGCGCTTAAGCCTATGGCCAAAGCACAGCCTTGCAAAGCCTCTTCCAGCGAGTTGACGACATGGGCCTGCTCAAGCAGGTCAACCGCACCGGTGGCCATGACAGTGGCGTGAGCATCTGGAAAAGAGGCTGGGGCAACCAGATAGAGCTGTTTGAGACCCATGGTCTTCATGGCACGTGCCGTGGCACCGATATTGCCAGGGTGGCTG